>Ga0082335_1001193_pt1 | contig 57811 bp, 53 predicted proteins | sample Subgrocontami58m_FD_72375 | JGI IMG/M metagenome (GOLD analysis project Ga0082335, IMG submission 72375) | Subsurface groundwater microbial communities from S. Glens Falls, New York, USA - GMW37 contaminated, 5.8 m (SPADES assembly) (version 2) ... | reverse complement strand
GGCTAAAAACCCTGCAACAAAAACCGCAAACGGACATTCCAAAAGGAGGCTACCCGCAAAAGATGCTAAAGCCGATAGACGCCTGGGAATTGGAGCGGAAACTGGCCAGGGATATGGCCGAGAACCGGAAATAACCGGAAAACCTTTCCTTTTCTCGGGAGGTTTTATCATTTATACGCTTCCTGAGATGAAATCCAAGAAATCTTCTGTAAAAAATAAAAAAGGCGGAAAAATAGTGGTCATCGGAGGAGGCACCGGAGTTTTCAACGTCCTCAATTCTCTCCGGAATGATTTTGACGATCTGACGGCCATCGTCACGATGGCGGATGACGGCGGATCCACCGGAATATTGCGGGAAGAATTCGGAATGCTTCCTCCGGGCGATATCCGCCGGGCCCTCATCGCCCTTTCCGGATCTGACAACAAGATGCTTGCCGAACTGTTTTCTTACCGTTTTGAGGAGGGGTCGGGATTGACCGGTCATAATTTCGGAAATCTCCTCATAACCGCCCTGCACCGGATGACCGGTGATTTTGAAAAAGCCATCCGGGAAGCCGGAAAGATACTCCGAATCAAAGGGGAGGTGATTCCGGTGACCCTCCAGTCCTCCCGGCTCATGGCCGAGTTGGAGAGCGGGCAGATAATCCAGGGCGAAACCAACATCGACATCCCGAATCATGACGGCCATCTGAGGATCAAGCGGGTCTGGCTCAAGCCGGCCGCGGAAATCAACCCGAGCGCCCGTAGAGCCATTTTGGATGCCGATCTGGTCATAATCGGACCCGGAGATCTCTATACCAGCATAATTCCCAATCTTCTGGTCAGCGGAGTCGGAGAGGCGCTGAAGAAAACCAAGGCGAAAGTCGCTTATTTTGTGAATGTAATGACGAAGTTCGGAGAGACGCACGGATTTTCCGCATCAGATTTCGTCCATAATCTTCATCTGCATCTGGATGGGGAGATCTTGGATTTCGTAGTCCTGAACAGCAACAAACCTTCAGCCGGCAGATTGCGTTCTTATATAAAGGAGCGGGCGGAATTCGTAGAGCCGGATGTGAAGAATATGAAAATCGGAAAAAAAACCGTGCCGTTGGCGGTGGACCTGATCCGCTCCCGCGGATATGTGCGCCATGATCCGGAAAAAGTCCTGCGGGTCGTCAAAATGATAATCTGATGAAAATTGACGGTAAAAAAATAGCGGAGAAGATAATCTCAGGCCTTCGCCGCTTGCCGAAGCCTGACAGGCTGCTTTCAGCCATTCTGGTCGGGAATAATCCGCAATCTCTGAGTTTCCTGAAGCAGAAGGAAGGGATGGCTGAGTCGCTCGGGGTATCTTTTCATCTTTACCGATTCGATGAATCAATCACGCAAAATGATCTGATTTCGGAGATTAAGAAAATCGGCGATGATCCGGAAGTCGGCGGCATGATAATCCAGCTTCCGTTGCCGGCGCATTACGACCGTGATGCGGCGCTGGCGGCGATAAATCCGAAAAAAGACATCGACGCCATGACTTCGGAAGGAAGGAAGCTTGTGAGCGCATTGCCCGTGGAAGTCATAAAGGATGTTCTGGATTCCATCGGTCAGGATATTTCAAATAAAGAAGTTGCCGTTGTGGGGCGCGGATTCCTGGTCGGAAAGCCGATAATGGAGTGGCTGGATTCATACGGGAAATCCTATAAGGCTTTGAACAGTAAGAGCGATATCTCTGAAATCCGGGGATCGGATGTCATCATAACCGGCGTAGGCAAGGCGGGGATCATAAAGCAGGAACATGTCGGATCCGGATGCGGAGTGATCGACTTCGGATATGATCTGATTGATGGAAAAATAAAAGGGGATTTCATCCCGGACGAAAGTTTCTCCGGATGGTATACGCCGACTCCCGGCGGCACCGGGCCGGTTCTGGTGGCGGAGATATTCAAAAATTTCTATAAGCTCAATAAATAATCCCCCGACCGGAGTCGGGGGGATTTATTCAATAGAAGGTGAGTTCTTTCGGGATATGGCAGAACTGGATGTGTTTCCCGCCGGGATTTTTTGCCTCGCCGTATTCCGGGAACATCTGCCCTACCAATTCCTGGACATAGATCGGATTTTCATGGGCGAGGACGTCGCCGGCGATGAGTACAAGCCGGTTTCCTTCCTCGTCGACGATCTCGGTATCCTCTTTGACCGTGACTATCAGCGGATCTCCGGAATGGCCGTGATGTTTGACGATCGCCAGCCATTTTCCGTTAAGGCTCTTCGCTGTGACGACTTCTTTGGTAAGTCCGAGTCCGATCAGGAATCTATGAATCATTTTCCCTCCTGTAAGTTACTGACGATAATATACAATATTTTTTCTTATTTGTAAACAGAAAAAAACATCCCCATTGAGGGGATGTTTTTAGGATTATTTCACGACCGATTCTGTTTTTTTCTTCATGTCCGCAAGAAGTTTCTTGTCTTCCTTGAGGATTTCCGCCGTCTTATCAAATCCGACCCCAAGCTTCTGTCCTTCCATGGAATAAGTAGCTCCGGATTTCGTGACAACTCCGTGCTTGAGCGCGGCATTCAGGACATCGGCTTCATAAGATATTCCTTCTCCGAACATGATGTCGAATTCCGCCTCGCGGAACGGTGCCGCGACTTTATTTTTTACCACTTTGGCTTTCACGCGGTTGCCGACGACAGCTTCGCCTTTTTTGACCTGGGCGATTCTGCGGACATCGATGCGGACAGAGGAATAGAATTTCAGCGCGCGGCCTCCCGGGGTGGTTTCCGGATTGCCGAACATGATTCCGATTTTTTCCCGGAGCTGGTTGATGAAGATTATCATCGTATTGGACTTGGCGGAGATGGCGGTCAGTTTGCGGAGGGCCTGGGACATCATGCGGGCCTGGAGGCCGACGTGATGGGCGCCCATTTCACCTTCAATTTCCGCTTTCGGAGTGAGGGCGGCTACGGAGTCTACGACTACGACGTCGATGATCCCGGATTTCACGAGGCTCTCAAGGATGTTCAGTGCGTCTTCACCGCTGTCCGGCTGTGAGATGAGCAGGTCTTTGACTTTCACGCCGAGTTTGGCGGCATAATCGGGATCCATCGCGTGCTCAGCGTCGATGAAGGCGACCTTGCCGTTTTTTTTCTGCGCCTGGGCGATTACATTCAGGGCCAGGGTGGTCTTACCGCTGGATTCCGGGCCGAAGACTTCGATTATCCTGCCTTTCGGCAATCCGCCGACGCCTAATGCCAGATCAAGGGAGAATGAGCCGGTCGGAACGACGTCCACATTCACTTTCTTGGCGTCGCCGAGTTTCATGATAGCGCCTTCGCCGTATTTATCCTGAAGTGAGGAAAGGAGACTTTCGAGATCTTTTGCGTCTTCATCGCCTGCTGCCGGATTCTTTTTTTCTTTACTCATGTTTATAATAAAACTTATTTTAATTATTTGTCTCCGAAATAAGACAAGTGTATTTTAGCACCGCTCCGGATTATTTAGAAATTCTTATGTGGATATCTTATCTTCCGGATGCGGAAGTCATGTCCGTCGGCGGCTGATAGAGTATCTGCTTGATTTCAGTAGCCGAACTTCCGAGGAATCTCTGCGCATTGAATTCAAAGACATTCAGACCCGGCTGGAGTTCGTACTCTTCTGCGAAATTTCCGTCCTGGCTGATGAATATCTCCTCCCCATTGATTGTCAGCTTGTCCTTTTGGTCGAGATTGCCTGTGAGGATGATATTGCTTTCAATCGTAGTGAATATCGGCGATTCCGGGAAAGTAATCTGAAGTTCCGGTCTTCCGATAAGGCGGTCGGCATTGGCGACGAGATAAAGGACGAAAAGAATTCCGATTCCGGCGCCGAAAATCTGTTTTCTGGAAAGGTGCCTTATGGCGAAGCGGTTTTCCGGGAGGGTGTCGAATTTTCCGGAGGTCTTATGAGCCAGCTCTTTTTTGTAAAGATCCCAGATTTCGTCGTGGTTGAGATGGAGGACTTCCGCTATTTTTTTGATGTAACCGCGGACATAAGGGGATGGAGGGAGTTTTTCAGTTTCAATATTCTGGATGGCCCAAATATACCGCTCGGAAATTCCCGTAAGTTGGGCGAGTTTTTCGTGATTGACGTTCCGGAGCTCAAGCGCCTCGTTCATCAGGGTCTTAAGATCGGAATGCGGTTCCAGGTTCGCCATAGGTTATTAGTATCATTTTATTACAGTTGGGCGGTCATTACAAACATTTCCGTGTAATTGCAATTCTTAACGGAAAATGTAGAATACCATATATAAACTCATCAGTTGCCCGGGTGGCGAAATTGGCAGACGCAGGAGACTTAAGATCTCCCGCCCTAAAAGGCGTGCCGGTTCGAGTCCGGCCCCGGGCACACCGAGTCAGACTCGGTTCATAATCGAACCGATAAAGAAGCCGTGTCAGACGCGGCCTTTATTTTGCATATAAAGAGTCGAGCCCGTCCGGAAGCGAAGCGGAAGTCCGGCCCCGGGTGCAGTCCGACAAGCTCACTGCAGGCAGAGAAAAAACACCGTTGCCGGTGTTTTAAATTTTTTCCAGGAATTCATCATGGAGTTTCGAGCATTGTTCGACTGCCAGATTGACGTCGCCCGGATAGCCGATTTTCGGATTGGATTTCTGGAACCCCAAAGTATGAAGGGTGGGGATCAGGTTGGGAGGAGTAAGGATGACGATTCTGTGTGGAAAGAAGATGTCAGTGACATCGCCTTCGGCCTTCGCCGCCTCCAATGTCCCATCAAAGATATGTTTTATTTTCCGGCGGATTTTTTTATGCAACGGATTCGTATCATCGAATCTTCCCGACGGAACGTTTTCGATGATTTCATATCCCCGCGACCTTGCATATTTTATTTCCCGCTCATCCAGCTTCATGACGATGTCATGGAACCCGGATACGAACTGACGATAGAACGGAAGCTCCCCGAAATTTCTCGGAGAAGTGGAGAATTGGTCGTTCATCAGGATGAAGATGGTATCGCATCTCGCTTTGATGGCTTCATTCAGCATGAATCCCATTCCGTCGCCATACCAGTCGCTGTCGATCAGCACTGACGGCAGGACGCCGTAAAGTCCGGTGGCCGCCTGGAGTATCAGCTTCAATTTCTCCGGATTTTCCCTTATCGCCGGGTCATGGTTGGAAAAGGCCACGATCTTTTTACGATTTCGGTTGTTGGCGATGATTTGATATCTGATCGGCGATTCAGCGATGGCCCGGCAATCGATTTTGTCTATGATAAGGTTCCAGATACCGCCTTCATCGAACAGCGCGGGAGGAAGCAGGAAGGCCTTCTTCAGGTCCCATTTATTGAAAATGGACGACTGGCCGAGTTCCTGTATCCTGGTCCAGATTTTTACCGTCTCTTCGATGTTCCAGCCGGTAGACACGAGTTTTGCGGAGGTGAGGGCGCCCACTGAGACCCCCTGCACATAATCCGGCTTGATTCCCTTGTCAGCCAGGGCTTTTGCAAACCCGGCGCTGTAACATCCGGCCAGACCGCCGCCGTTGAATATCATCCCGATTTTTCCGAGATTTCTCATTCATATTCCTAAGTCGAAGAACTTAACTCTAAAATAATCCTATTTTAGCAAAAATTCAAATTTTAAATTATAAATTTTTTAAAAATCCAAACTATCCATAGCAAAAACCGAAATAAAAAACTTCCCAAGAGGGAAGTTTTTTTGAGTTAGTTCAGGCTGACTTTCAATTTTTTGGATTTTCGGCGGTCGACTTTCGGCATATGGATTGTCAGAACTCCGTTCTTGAGTGTGGCTTCGGACTTTTCCGGATCGATTTCCTGGGGGAGGATGACAGAGCGGGAGAAGCGCCCCCAATAGCATTCCTGATAGAAATAATCCTCTTCGGCTATCCTGGTTTCCTTTTCGCGCTTGCCGCGTATAGTGACGGATTCCGGTGAGATGTCAACGTCGAGATTTTCCGGATCGACTCCGGCGATGGTGGATTCAACCACTATTTCCGAAGGAGTCTGATAGACATCGATGGTAAGCTGGCCTTCGCCCTCATCAAGTAGTTCGGCGATGGAGCTTTCTTTTTTGCTTTCTGATTTTGATTTCGAAGGAAGAGTGGTGGCTTTTGCGAGTTCGATATGCGGTTCAATCGAAGTTTCTTCGTTCATTGCGTCCGTCAGTCCCTCAAAGAATTTTTTTGCGTCCTGATCCATATTTTTATTTTACGTGTTTTAATTTTTCGAAATCGTAAAGTATGAAGAGCGCCGCGACGATGAGAAATGTGGTCGGAACCACGACGGGCTCATAGTTAAGTATAAGATAGTTGAATCCCGTATGCAAAGTGGCGGCCAGTGCAAAGCCGACGTAGAGAAGATATTTCTTGCGGGTTATGATCTCCCGGGCCCAGTAATATCCGAGCAGGCCTGAACTCAGGGTGTGAAGCAGCGTGGCGCCGATGAACCGGAGCGTGGTCGTTTCAAAAAGTATGTCCGCGGATTTGGAGGCGGCGGCGATGTTCTCGACTGCCGCGAATCCGAGGGCGGCGACAATCAGATAGATCATGGCATCAACCGGTTCGTCGAAATCATACGGGTGTTTGTCGATGACGAGGCGGGCCGCCCCGAATTTGAAGATTTCCTCGATTGCGGAAAGAACGAAGAAGGAGAGGATGCTGTATTGGACGATTCCACGGTCGGTCGCCCAGCCGTTGAAGGCCATCTGGACGCCGAGGACGATGAAGGTGCTGATGGCTCCGGCCAGGAAAGTCTCGAAAATCAGCCGTTTCGGTTCCGGATGCGGATCTTCCTTCAGATAAAATACGAGCCAGGCGAATGACGGCAGGAGCCCGAGAAACAGGGACAGTGAGAACATACTCATATTTTACTACCGAGTACGGTTAGTTCAAAATCCGAAGCTTACCATTCTTCCACCATCAGGAAGTCCTTTTTCCTGTCCGGAATGTTCTGATAAATGGCTTCGGTCAGGTGCGGCATGAACGGATGGAGCATTTTGATTATGGAATGAAGGACGTGACCAAGGACTTTTTTAGAATCCTCATCTTCGCGTCCCTTGCTGAGTTCGATATATTTATCGGCGAATTCATGCCAGATGAAGTCATAAAGAGTATGGAGGGCCTGTCCGAACTGATATGAGTCGATATCTTTTTCAACTGATTCTTTCGCGGCATTCAATTTCTCGATTATGGCTTTGTCGTCCGCATGTTCCGGGTTGAAGTTTTTTTCCGCGGAAATTTTATCCGTCTTGGTCATGACAAAGCGGGCGATATTCCAGACTTTATTCCCGAATTTCTTTCCTGCCATGACGGCGGTTTCGTCCCAATGGATGTCCTGTCCGCCCATCGCCTGCCAGATTAGTCCGAACCGGGTGGCGTCGGCGCCATATTTATCAATCAGGATTATCGGATCGATTCCGGTACCGAGCGATTTAGACATACGTTTTCCGTCCTTGGTAAGAATCGTTCCGTGGATTATGACATCGGAAAACGGTTTTTTGTCGGCGAATTCCAATCCGGAATAGACCATTCTGGCGACCCAGAGATTGATGATATCCCGGGCAGTGGAAAGAACCTGGGTCGGGTAAAAATTTTCCATATCTTTTGTCTTATCCGGCCAGCCGAGCGTGGCAAAGGGCCAGAGCGCGGAAGAAAACCAGGTATCCAGCACATCGGTGTCTTGTATGAATTTCGCATCGCAGAATTCACATTTTGGTTCGTCCGCGGAAATTATCATTTCTTCGCATTTCACTATATCACCTTCGTGGCCAGATTTCGGAATGCATTTGGGTTCATGATACCAGGCCGGAATTCTGTGACCCCACCATATCTGACGGGAGATGTTCCAATCGCGGATATTATTCAGCCAATCCAGGTAAATATTTTCCCAGTTTTTTGGATGAAATTTTACCTCTTCGTCTTTTACGGCTTTAATCGCAATTTTCGCAAGTTCATCCATCTTCACGAACCATTGCATGCTCGGAAGTGGTTCGATGACGCTGGCGCAGCGGTAGCAGAGCGCGACATTATGAGTGTAGTCTTGCTCCTTTTCAATCAGCCCGAGTTTTTTAAGTTCTTCTATGACTTTCTCTCTGGCTTCTGCCACTTTCAGTCCGGCATAAAGCGGCCCGGCGACTTCGGTCATTTTTCCGAGTTGGCCTATGACTTTATATATAGGAAGACTATGTTTTTCGCCGATGCGGGCGTCGAGAAGGTCATGGGCGGGAGTCACTTTGACGGCTCCGGTTCCGAAGGTCATCTCTATTTCTTCATCCGGAACTATGGGAATTTCCCGGTTCTGGATCGGAAGCATTAGGGTTTTGCCGATAAGTTCGGAGTAGCGCTCATCTTTCGGATTTACCGCGACAGCCGAATCTCCGAGTATTGTTTCCGGTCTGGTGGTGGCGACGGTCACAAATCCGCTTTTATCGGCAAGCGGATATTTTATGAACCAAAGCTTTCCTTTTTCTTCTTTATATTCCAATTCCAGATCAGATAAGCTGGTCTGATCTTTTACACACCAGTTGATGACGCGTTCGGCTTTATAAAGCCAGCCTTTTTTCTGGTATTGCAAAAATGCGGCGCTGACGGCTTTCTGGTAGCCTTCATCCATCGTGAAGCGTGTCCGGGACCAGTCCATTGATGAACCGATCTTCTTGAATTGGCCGAGGATTATATTCCCGTATTTATCCTTCCATTCCCAGACTTTTTCCAGGAATTTTTCCCGTCCAAGATCGTGGCGGGTGAGTCCCTGTTTTTTCAGATCTTTTTCTACGACATTTTGTGTGGCGATTCCGGCATGGTCTGTGCCCGGAACCCAGAGGGTCCGATAACCTTCCATTCTTTTTTTACGAATGAGGATATCCTGAATCGTGGCGTTCAGGGCGTGTCCCATATGAAGCGAGCCGGTGACGTTCGGAGGCGGAACGGTAATAGTAAAAGACTTCGGTCTTTCGCCCGGGAGGTTATCCGGATTGAAATAACCGGATTTTTCCCACAGTTCATAGATTTTTTCTTCGTACTCTTTCGGATCGTAGGCACTTGGAAGTTCTTTCATATATTGAAAAGTATAATCGATTTTTTTGAAATAAAAAAGCAGCGTTTCCGCCGCTTATTCCCTTCGACGCATGGAAAGAAGTTTTCTTGAAACACGCTTCGCCTGCAGCATGGTAAAAGTAATTCTCTTGCATTTTTGGCATTTCAGAGCTAGTACCGTCACTTTCTCTTTTTTATTTTTTGAAGATTTAACTTTTACCGTGACCCATTCTTGCTTGAATGTACCACCGCATTCATCCCGTAATTTCATGAAGGATCTCCCATGGAGTTCTGCGGATATCTTAAATTTAAAAATCTATATTGTCAAATTACCCTGAGCTTCCATTTTATATCTCTTTTTAGAGAGTTCTCCGAACCAGGCGGCGGCGGCGATCATGGCCGCATTGTCGGTGTTGAACTGGAAATCCGGGACGATGAAATTTCGCCCCGAGTCTTCCGCCAATTTCCGCAGCGTGTTCTGCAAAGGCTTATTCGCCGAAACCCCGCCGCAGAGCAGGATGGACTTCGCCTTGAATTCCTCCGCAGCGCGCATTGTTTTTTTGGTCAGGACATCGATTGCCGCCTGCTGGAATGAAGCGGCCAGGTCTTCTTTTTTGAAATCAGGATTGTCGCGGTGGAAATACAGGACGGATGTCTTCAGTCCTGAGAAGCTGAAAAGATAATTTTTCTTATTCAGCATCGGACGGGGGAATTTGACCGCGTTCGGATTCCCTTTGGCGGAAATTTTCTGGATTTCCGGACCTCCCGGATAAGGGAGTTCCAGAATCCGGGCGACTTTATCAAAAGCTTCGCCTGCGGCATCATCCAGGGTTTCGCCGAGATTTGTCCATTTGTTCGCCGAGGTCATATGAAGAAGGATCGTATGCCCGCCGCTGACAACGAGCGCGATGGCGGGGAAAGCCACCTTCGATTTTTTTGATTTGGCGGATGGAAGGAAGGTGCTGTAAAGATGGCCCTCCATATGATTGGCGCCGATCAGAGATTTTTTAAGTCGTGCGGAAAGATTCTGGGAGAAAGTTATGCCCGTCCAGAGCGCCGGTTCCAGTCCCGGCCCGACCGTGACTGCGATGGCGTCGATTTTTTTCTCGATTCCTTTATGCTTTTTCAGGAGCTCAGCGTATATCTTGGGGAGATTTTTCAAATGTTCCCTTTTCGCAAGATTAGGGACAACTCCGCCGAACGGCCGGTGTACGGCGATCTGCGATGAGACGATATTTTCCAGCACTTCGAATTTCGGAGACTTCAAAGTCCCGCTGCATTTCACCAGCGCCATGGCTGTCTCATCGCAAGAAGTTTCTATTGAAAGAATCGTTTTATTTTTCCGCATTTTTTTGTCCGAAGATGATCTTCCGATGCTCGTGGAGTTTCTTCACGATCATTTTCGGAAGGATTTTTTTCGCATATTCCTCAACGGCCGCTATATATTCTTCATTATTCAGATTCGGATCCGGGAGATCCTGAGCCTGCACGACGATGTCGGTTTTGTATCCTTTTTTGTTCGGGTTGACGGTCAGATCGAATGTCGCGCGGACGGTCTCCCCGTTTTCATCTGTATATTCGATGAAGGCGTCCACGCTGTGGAATTTATCGAGCGGACTGCCGACGGCGGTATAGAATTTCACCCGGTCCATCTCCTCTTCGGTTTTCAGTCCGAGCAGATCCTGAACGGCGATGCGGATATCCCGGGCGAAATGTTTGTCCGGATTGACCGGGTCGTACGGTTGGAATTTCTTTGCGAGATCAATCGCCTTCCGGAAGCGGATATATCCGTCTTCCATTCCGGCTCTGCTTTCGGAATGCCTGACATCTTCGAGCGCCTTCTGATATTCCGGATTTTTCGTATCAATCTGGCCGATATATTGCCACTCAAAAATATCGCCGGTCTGCTCAAATGATTTTGACTCGAAATTTCTGCTCATATTATGGTAGTCTCGACGGGATTCGAACCCTCGGCCGCCATCGGCGACCTCTTTGAAACCCTCCGGTTTCAACGCTCGCTTACGATACGCTTCGCGCATCTACGCTCGCTGCATCCGCTACGGAGAAACTCCCGTTTCCCCGCCCCCTTCACCGTTTCGATCTGAAAATACTTAATTATTGAATGATTTATTTGTAGTCTCGACGGGATTCGAACCCGTGTTTCCGCCGTGAAAGGGCAGCGTCCTAGACCAGGCTAGACGACGAGACCATGAATGTATTGTACTTAAAATAATGAATTTTGAGAAGATTGTCAAAATTATGATTGAAAATGTTATAATGGAATTATGATAAATTTTCTATTCCCATTCGGAGAGTGGGCGCATCTCGGTCTCCGCTTGATTGTAGCTTCGGTATTTTTAGCGCATGGACTTCCTAAAATAAAAGATCTCAAGACGACTGCCGATAATTTCAATGCCATGGGATTCCGCCCGGGACGGTTGTGGGGGACTTTTATCGCAATTCTGGAAGTATTCGGCGGCGCGCTCATGCTTCTCGGTGCCGGCGCGCAGATTTTAGGACTGCTCTTTGCCGGTGAAATGCTGGTGACTTCGATCTGGAAATTGAAAAATGGCCAGAAGCTAATCAATGGATACGAACTGGATTTGCTTCTTTTGGCGGCCTGCCTGGCGCTTGCGACCTGGGGAGGCGGATTGCTTTCCTTTGACAGCGGATTCCGAATCTTTTAATTATTCCGACCAGGTAGTACTATGAAAGGATTATGATCCGCCTTTTTGAATTTTTCCCCGGAACGCTTTCCTGGTCTACGCTCTTTCTCGTTGTTTTCCTTTCCTGGCAGAAGCCGGTCTGGATCGCTTTTTTCATAATAATTTTCGACGTTTACTGGCTCTGTAAATCCATCTATCTTTCTTTCCATCTCCGTTCGACTTTTTCCCGGATGAAGGAGGCTATGAAGATGAACTGGCGGGAAAGACTGGATATTTTTGCGCACTGGAAATCAATCCATCATCTGGTGATCCTGCCGATGGCCACCGAACCGTATGAAGTGGTCCGGGATTCTTTTTCGAGCCTTGCAAAATCCAATTATCCGTTGGAAAAACTTCTGGTTGTCCTGGCGATAGAGGCCAGGGCCGGCGCGGAGGCCCGTTCGACGGCGGATCGGATAATCGGGGAATTTTCCGATTTCTTTCCGAATCTTCTGGCGACCGTGCACCCTTCCGATCTCAGCGGTGAAATTCCGGGCAAGGGTTCAAACGAGGCCTGGTCGGCGAAAGAGGCGAAGGAAAAAATGATAGACCGTCTGGGCATCCCGTATGAGAATGTCCTGGTTTCGGTTTTTGACGTTGATACCCAGATCTATCCGGAATACTTCGGCTGCCTCGCTTATAATTTCCTGACGTCCGAACATCCTCAGAGATCCAGCTATCAGCCGATTCCGCTTTTCACCAATAACATCTACCAGGCTCCGGCTCTGGCCCGGGTCATATCTTTTTCCGCGACTTTCTGGCAAATGATGCAGCAATCGCGTCCGGAGAGGCTGACCACTTTTTCTTCGCATGCGATGCCGTTCAAGGCCCTGATGGAGATCGGATATTGGCAGAAGGACATCGTTTCCGAAGATTCCAGGATTTTTTGGCAGTGCTATCTGCACTATGATGGAGATTGGCGCGTGGTTCCGCTTTTTTACAATGTCTCCATGGATGCGAATGTCGCCCCGACTTTTTGGGGCACGATGGTGAACCTATACAAGCAGCAGCGGCGCTGGGCTTGGGGCGCGGAAAATATCCCTTATATGTTCGAAGGATTCAGAAAGAACGGAAAAATTCCCATGTCCGCAAAATTATACTGGTCTTTCCACGGCATTGAGGGATTTCACTCCTGGGCGACCAATTCACTGATAATTTTCGCTCTTGGCTGGCTCCCGGTCCTGATTGGAACCGGAGATTTCAATCAGAGCGTCCTTTCCTATAATCTTCCGAGCATAACCAGGTATATCATGTCATTCGCCAGTCTCGGCATAATCAGCTCGGCCATTCTGAGCGTAGTTCTGCTTCCGCCTAAACCGGAAGGAATAAGACTCAGGCACTATGCGCTTTATCTTCTGCAGTGGGCATTGATGCCCGTCACGCTCATATTGTTCGGCGCTTTCCCGGCGCTCGAGGCGCAGACCCGTCTTATGCTCGGCGGAAAATATAAACTGGGATTCTGGGTAACGCCCAAGGGGCGATAACCAGAATTGGAAAGGGGCTGGGAAACGGGAGTTTCCCAATGCGGAAGCAGCGAGCGTAGATGCGCAAAGCGCATCGTTAGCGAGCGTTGAAACCGAGGGGCTTCAAAGAGCGAAGCGATTTTTTGGGTAACGCCAAAAGGGCGATAGGTGATGCACTGCCCGACCCGCCTGCCGGCGGGCAGTTCTGGTGACGGGGTTGACATAATTTTATATTTCTTTTAATATTTTTCTTTAGTACCTGAATAGGAGGTGGGATGAGTCCAGTCCAGCGCGCGCAGGCCTTGAGCGGTGTCGTGGAAGAGCTTCGCAGCCATCCGGCTGTCGCCGATGTGAAGATGAGGCACGATCCTCATACCGGGCTCGGTCCGGGGAATGAGGTTCTGTCCTTGGATACATTGGTCGTGAAACTGCATCCGAATGGCCGCCGTGACGGCGCGCAGGCGGCGGTGGTCAATCTTTTCTGGGGAAGAACTCTGTCCCTCGGCCTGCCGACCAATTCCGTTCTTCTGGAAGTCGACGGAGAAGCCCGTCCGTATCTGGACCCGCCTCTCTGATCGATCAATTAAAAAGCTCCGCAATCGCGGAGCTTATTTTTTTTATCCCTCGGGATTTTTTTCTATGAAGACCTGCCTCGGTTTCGCGCCGTCGCCCGGACTGACGACTCCTTTCGATTCCATGAGGTCGAGCAGGCGGGCGGCTCTCGCATATCCGACAGCGAGGCGCCGCTGGAGGAGCGAGGCCGAAGCCTTCTGGGCTTCCCGTACGACTTCCACGGCCGCGTCGTAAAGTTCATCGCTGTCGTCATCTCCGCCGGCGTAGTCGTCGAAGTTGATATCGCGGTTGCCGTCATACGACGACTGCTCGGCCAGCGCACGGTTGCCGCCTTTGTATTCAAATTTATCCGCCATTGTCGGATTTTTTTCTTTTTCCTCTTCTTTCATGATGGCTGCCGGCATATCATTATTGTCCCGGATGAAATCAGCCACAGCATGAATTTCTTCTTCGGCGAGGTAGGCGCCCTGGATGCGTTTCGGCTTGGAAAGTTCGGCTGATACGAAAAGCATATCTCCGCCGCCGAGGAGTTTTTCCGCTCCGGCCGAGTCAAGGATGGTGCGGGAATCAACTTGGCTGGCAACCTGGAGAGCCATGCGGGAAGTGATGTTCGCCTTGATGAGTCCGGTGATGACTTCCACGGACGGACGCTGGGTCGCGAGCACGAGATGGATTCCGGTGGCGCGGGCCATCTGGGCGAGGCGGACAATGGAGGATTCTATTTCTTTTCCGTAGGCAGCCATGAGGTCGGCAAGTTCATCCACAATGATCACGATATAAGGCATGGAATCATCCGGCTTTGCCTTGTTGTAGCTCTTGATGTCGCGGCAGCCGGCATGCTGGAGTTTTTCGTATCGCTGCTCCATTTCCTGGATTGCCCATTTGAAGACTCCGAGCGCTTTCTTGCCTTCGGTGATGACCGGAGAGATGAGGTGAGGGATGCCGTTGTACATCGTCAGTTCAACGCGTTTCGGGTCGATCATCAGGAGACGGAGGGATTCCGGGGAATTCTTATAGAGAAGCGAGACAAGCAGCGCCTGGATGGCGACGGATTTTCCGCTGCCGGTCGCTCCGGCGATCAGCAAGTGCGGCATTTTGGAAATATCGGAAATTATCGGATCGCCGCTGACGTCGCGTCCGAGAATGAATCCGAGCGGTCCGGATCCTGTGAATTCCGGATAGCTCATCAGGCTGCCGAGCCGGACAATGGCTGCGGCTTTATTCGGCACTTCGATTCCGACCAAAGACTTTCCCGGAATCGGAGCTTCAATGCGGATCGGGTGGGCGGCCAATGCCAGGGCGAGATCCTGTCCGAGTGCGGTGATGCGGGCGAGCTTGACGCCTTCCGCCGGTTTAAGCGTATAGCGGGTGACTTTCGGACCGATGCTGATTTCTCCCATTTCCACGGCGATGCCGAAGCTTTCCAATGTGCGTTTGATGATGTTGGCATTGGCGCGTAAATCTCCTGAGGTAGGTTTTTCAACTGTTGATTTCAGCAGCGACAGCGGAGGAGCGACATAATTCTTTATTTCCGCGGAAGTTTTCCCTTTCGGCGCGAAAAAGGCCTTCGGATTCTGGATTTTCAATTCCATTTCCTCCTCTCTTTTCTTTCCGGATCTGTCCGCTTCATTTTTAGGCGCCGGCTCAGGTTCGGAAGCTTTCGGAGCGGACGGGAAGGCCTCCGGATTTTTGATGATTATCTGCGGAGCTTTTTCCTTGTCTTCCTCATCTTCTTCGCTTTCCAACCGGAATTTAAGCGGAAGATTCAAAGTCAGGAGGAGCGAAATAACCAGGAAGGTGACGGTCAGGATTATTCCGGCGGTATAGCCGAACGGATTTTCAATCGCGCCCATCCATTCTCCGATCAAGCCGCCTTTTCCGGAATAAAGGATGTCGATGAGTCCGAGTCCGGAGCAGATGAAAAGAAGGGCGCCGAAGAAGGTCATCCCGAAGGCTTTTTCTTTTTTCTCTCCGCCGGAAAGGAAAACCCCGGCCATTATGAGAAATATGGTCGGGAAGAGGTAGTAGCCGAGCCCGAAGAACTTTGTCAGTCCGTTGAAGATCGATTCTCCGGCCGGACCGGCGTTATGCGCGCTGGCCAGGATGAGGACGGCGGAAAAAGCGATGAACAGGACTCCGAGGATGCTCCGTTCGGTTTCCGGATGGATCTGGGATCGCAGATATTTTATTTTTTCCCCTAAGTTGAAAGTTTTTTCCCTAGACGGTTTTTTATTCTTTTTGGCCATAGTGATTTATTCGTATTTATAATTGTATCAATTTTAGGGGAATAAAGAAATTCATGCCCGCCTGTATTATAATGTAATTAATGAATCCTATATATAAAGCGAATGATGTGCGCGGCATTTATCCGTCCGAGCTGAATGAGTCCGTCATCTCCGGAATCGGACGCGCGATGGCCGATCATTTCGGCGACGGCGCCAAGGTGGTTCTCGGTCATGATGCGAGGCTGAGCTCGCCTTCATTATATATGGCTCTTAAAACAGGCATTCTGGAATCCAAAAAAAATATAGATTTGATGGAGGCCGGTCTTATGACTACGCCGATGCTTTATTTCCTGGTGGCTGAAAACAAGGCAGATGGCGGAATCATGGTGACCGCTTCCCATAATCCGAAAGAATATAACGGCCTGAAGATAGTCGGGAAAGAGGCCCGTCCGATCAGCGGAAAAGAAGTCGGCGGTCTTGTTTCCGGATCAATTAAATAACAGCATATGAAAAGCCATATTGATTCTTATGCGGAATTCCTCAGCGGGAAATTGGATATCCGAAGGAAATTCCGGGTGGTTGCGGATTGTTCGAATGGAACCGCGGGCTCGGTATTCGGAAAGCTGAAGGATGAAGGCGGTAATCTGGAGGTGATCCTCATAAATGAACGGCCGGACGGGAATTTCCCGGCGCACGGTCCGAACCCACTTCTTCCGGGTGCCATGACCGAGCTTGAAAAGCGGGTAAGAAAAGAGGATGCGGATCTTGGAATCGCCTTTGATGCTGACGGCGACCGCGTTTTTTTTATTGACAATCTCGGGCGGCCGATCGATGCGAATGAAGCCGGATATATCCTTGCGCAGGTTTTTCAGCCGCCTTTCGTTGTCAGCGAGATCGCCAGCTGGAGGCTGAAAAAAATGGATGGCGCGTCAGCTTCCCGGGTCGGACATTATTTTTTCAAGAATCTCATGCGCGAGCGCAACGCCTCGCTCGGATTGGAGCATTCCGGACATTTTTATTTCCGGGATTTTTATTATTGCGATTCCGGAATTCTGGCCGCCGTGGAAGTGATGAATTTTTCTTCCAGTCTGGAAACCGGCCTTTCTTCCTGGCTGGATTCGCTCCCGCCTTATCATCGTTCCGGAGAAATCAATTTCTCCGCCCAAGGCGGACCAGCCTCGGGCTGGAAAGAGGATATTCTGGATAAAATAGAAAATAAATATCGCGGTAAGGCGTCCCGTATTTCCAGACTTGACGGGCTAACCCTGGAATTCAATTTGCAGGATGGCGGAGAATATTGGATAAACGTCCGCGCTTCAAATACGGAAAATCTTCTGAGATTGAATGTCGAAGCATTTTCGCCGGAAATTCTTAAATCAGTCACTGATGAAATCTCCGGTCTGATATCTGGAAAATAATCCGCAAATTCAATTCGGTTGACTTTGGCCGTTTTTTTGGTATAATTTTCTGCAGTTCGTCAAAAGGAGATAATTTACTATGAAGAGCGCAGCTGCGGCGGTTTTCCTCATATATTCCATGGCGGTCGCTTCAGAAAGCAATAAGCAGAAGCCGGTCAAGTGGGATATGAAGGATCAGAACGTCGATTCGTTTTCGATGATTCCGCCGAAAAAGGCCGAGGACAAGTTCGCCCCTGCGGCGATGATGTTTGATCTGGCCGGCAAGCAGAAGAGCGTCGTTGTTTCCCTCTGCGGCCCGGTGCTGGTCGTCGAGAGCGGGGCGGATGTGCCGTCTCACGTGCTCGGCGCGCTGAGCGCGGAAAAGATCGAGAGGGTCGGATGGTTCGGCCCGCTATCGCAGGTCGTTGGCGGGAAAGTCATACTTCGCGTCAACGCGCCGGCGGAAAAGGAGATCCTGGAAAAGGAGATCCGGGAATTCCAGGAGCGCAACAGCTGCAATTATCTCTGAAAAATAAAGCCCCCCGACTCAGGTCGGGGGCTTTTTTATTTTAAAAAAGAGTCTGTGGTCCGGCGGACGGCAGGCGATGTTTCCAGTTGAATTCAACTTTGGTGATCTCCTTTCCGTGATTTGTCGGAACGAGCAGGTGCCCCTGCTTGATCCCGAGTTCATAGAGGTCTTTTGTGAGCTTTACGTCCTGCAGACAGTAATTTTTAAGATCATCGAACCGGCCTTCGTTATAAAATTTTATGGCCTCAAGGCCGTGAGCGGTTTTTCCCACTTTCAGGTTAGTCTGCGCCAGCGTATCCAGCTTCACGCGATGCCCGAGTTTTTCTTCAATGTCGTCGAGTATGTCCAGGCTTTCAACGGCCTTCAGGTTGAACGGAACATATTCATTAAGGATCGGGATGTCGAAACGGTTCGTGCTGAAGCCGATGATTAGTCCGGCTTTTTGCAAAAGCGGGCCGAGTTTATCGAATTCATTTTCAAAAAAAGAAAGATAAGCGTCCTGTTTGTAGGAATAGACGCCGACAAAGGACATCTGCAGTTTCGTCAGATTTTCATACCCCCCGACATCGGCGAAGGTGTTTTTTGTTTCGATATCGATTACTAGTTTGTCCATATTTTAAACATGTCGGTCAGCCACTTTGCTTGCCGCAAAGCTTTCCGGCTTGGTCTTGGCTTCAAAATTATTCGCCCGGACCGCGCCGACTAGCTCCTGGATCATGGATTTCGTCGCGCCATTTTCTCCGACATCCACGTGCACTTCAAAGGCGCATCTGTCCAGCCCGGCATTTTTCAGAAGGACGGCGAGCTCCTTGCTCAGCTCAATTGAAAAAAGGACTTCCTGCCACATGCGGTCGCGGAGCGTATGGATGTTTCCGTATCCAAGATGGCGCCAGAAATATCTTCCTCCGTTGCCGACGCGGTGGACTACGACGGCCGTGACGAAGTCCGCTTTGTCGCCCGGGCGCTTTTCCGAGTCGCTGCCGACGATGATTTTGTATTCTCTGTTCGGCTCAAGCGCTATGAAATCGGAAATAGCCCGGACTACCTGTTCCGGGTTTAGCTTAAGGCCGAATGAGCTGTTGAATAGCGGTCTTTCCATTTGTTGATACCCTAAGACTTTTCAATCCCCAGGTCAATATGCGATATTTATGTTCCTAAGATATTATATATATATGAAGCGATATTATTTCGATTATGCGGCATCCACCCCGGTCGATCCGGCGGTGGTCAGGGTCATGACTCCTTTTTGGGCGGAAAAGTTTGGGAATCCGGGATCTTTGCATTCTTTCGGCCAGGAGGCTTCGGCCGGGGTATTCGAGGCCCGCGACAAGATAGCCAGGTCCCTCGGTTGCCATTATTCTGAGATTGTTTTTACCGGATCCGCCACGGAGGCTAATAATTTGGCTCTTAGAGGAACAGTCAAAAGTGCAGAGTTCCGAGTCCAAATTCCGAAAATAATTGTTTCCGCGATTGAGCATGATTCGGTTCTGGATACGGCGAAGGATTTGGAAAAAAACGGCGCAGAAGTTGTGTTTTTGCCTGTTCTAGAAAACGGAATCGTGGATATCAAAAAATTAGAATCAATGCTCGATGAACGGACGGTTCTCGTGTCGGTAATGTTCGCGAACAATGAAATCGGCACAATACAGCCGATTGCGAAAATTTCGGAGATTATCAGAAATTTTCGCAAGGGAAAAAAATCAGAAACCGATTATCCGCTTCTGCATACCGATTCCGTCCAGGCTTTCAATTACCTGAACTGTAATGTGAACGATCTCGGCGCTGACCTGCTGACATTATCTTCCCAGAAAATTTACGGACCGAAGGGAATCGGACTGCTTTATGTGAAAAAGAATCTTAAATTATCTCCTGGCATCACCGGAGGCGGTCAGGAGCGGGGATTCCGTTCCGGCACGGAGAATGTTCCTGGAATTATAGGTTTCGCCAAAGCGGTTGAGCTTGCGGATAAAATGCGGGAGAAAGAAAGCGTCAGATTATTAGCTTTGCAGTATTATTTTTTGAAACAATTAAGAAAAATAAATTCCAGAATAGCACTCAACGGCGATCCGAAGAATCGTCTGCCGAATAATCTAAATCTGCATGTCCCATCCCGAGATGGCAGCAAAGGAAGCGCGCAGGATCTGGTAATCGCTCTTGATCTGGCCGGATTTTCTGTTTCCCCGGGCTCCGCCTGTTCAGCCCGCGTCTGTTCACCATCCCATGTCCTGAAGGCACTCGGTTATTCCGATGAGAAAGCGATGAGTGGATTGCGCGTAACTTTCGGGCGGAAGACCGACAAGAAGCAGATCAATGCCTTATTAGTTGCATTGAAGGGTCAGCTTATACATATGTTATAATTGAAATTAGTCGTTGACACTCAAATTAATCTTAAATATAAATTTATGAAGAAAATTATAATTAGCAGTTCGTGCGCATTGAGTCTTCTGGCCGGCAGCGGCTTGGTTGCTCTCGCGCAGACAGATGGCGTTGCTCCGACAACTACCTCCGTTCAGCCGACCATGGAGTCTCTCCGGGCGGCGAAAGAGGCGCTTGAAGAGCAGCTGAAGATGCAGCGTCAGGCGGCTCAGGAAAAGATTTCCCAGGAGCGCGAAGCGCTGAAGACCAGGGCCGGAGAAGTTCGCGAACAGGTCAAGATGGAGCGGAAGGCGGTTGAAATGAAAGTCACCGCAGACCGGGAGGCGATCCTTAAAAAAGCCGAACAGGCCCGTGAGGCCGTAAAGGCGACCCGCGAAGAATTTAAAACCAAGGTTGAAGCCACCCGCGAAGAATTGAAGACCAAGCGCGAGACCGAAAAAGAAGCCCTTAAGGCGAAGCTTGAGGCGGTCAAAGATACGCGTAAAAAAGAAGCCACGGACAGATTGGATGATAAATTCCACAGCGTGAATGAAAAATTGACGACTGTCTGGACTAACACCCTTGGTCGCCTAGAGGAACTTCTGGTCAAGATAACTTCCAGGGCGGATAAGGCTGCTACGACCGGTGCCGATGTCTCAGCGACACAGGCTGCAGTCGAAAAAGCCAGGACTGCAATCGCTTCCGCAAGAACCGCGGTCGCCGCACAAGTTGCCAAGACCTATGCCATAACTTTCACTTCCGAAGCAGAGCTCCGTTCCGGTGTCTCCCAGACCCGTGACAGGCTCAATGCCGATCTGAAGGCTGTGAAGGATCTCGTGCAAGCCGCGCATAAGGCGACTGTGGACGCTTTGACTTCCTTGAAGCGGGTTCCGAAAGTCGACGAGGTGAACGGTGATGCCACCACCACTCCGCCGGTCGCAACAACCACTTCTGCCACAACCACTCAATAAAATTAATTCAAATCAAATTTAATCTTATGGACGAACAAATGAACATGGCCGCTCCGGCCGGCAGATCAAAGACCTGGCTCTGGGTTTCGGCAGCGGCAGTTGTCGCGCTGGCGGTCGCAGGTTGGATGTGGTGGGCTACTCCGGCCGCCGCGCCGGTAAGCGAAACCGGTCTGAGCGCGACTGATACCACGGACGAACTCGATCGGGAACTGCAGGCGACTGATCTCGGCGATCTGGACGCCGAAATTCAGGCGACTGATGCGGATCTGAACGCGTTATAAAAACTGAGAAAAACCGGACCAATCAAAATCGGCCCGGTTTTTTTTATTTGCCATTTTAAGAAAAATATTGTAATATCCCAATAGTTTTTAAAATCTGATATTGAAAGAGGGAAGATGCAAAAAAGATACAATGGTCCGCAATATCGCCGATCTAAGATGGAGCATATGCCGCTGAAGCCCCTTGCCTCTGAGAAGCTCAAGGAGTTAAAAGAGTTCATAGGGTTGAAACTAAGGCAGTGTTTGCCGGGAATTTTGCCAGACTATTGCAAAAAGGAAGGCACGATTTTCGAGTCCTGGATCGAAGAGATTTCTTCGTCAATAAGTGATGCGCTCGGCGATGCCGATGTGGTTTCTGGCGGATACGATCAGAGGAGTGAAAATTATAAGCGGATGCAGGAAGTGAGAGTGAAGATAGCCAATCTCTTCTGTCCGGAAGACGGCCTTCGCCTAAGAAGGCATCTCGGATCTCCGGAATTCATGTGCCCGATTCTGGAATACTTTCATCAGATCAAATAAGTCAGACCGGTAGCCGACGACTACCGGTTTTTTATTTGACGTAAAATTTACGGCATTGTATGTTTTTTACAGATCTAAAAACTGAAATAGGGCAATGGATATGAATAATCAGATATTCGGTTATCCGCTTCTGTCCTGGCTTCCCATCATCCTGATGTTTACCGCGTTCATTCTTTATACCATCGATAATTCGCGCTACAGCGGGAAAGGTCGTCCCGCCGCAATCCGTAAAATAGCCATTGGCATCTGCGTTATCGCCTCAACAATTCTCACGTTCATATTCAAATGGCGAGAGTGTTGGATCGTTCTTCTGGCATGCATTTTGGCGATGGACAGATTATTCTCCGGAATCAAGATGCTGAGAAATCCTGAGTCGCAATCAAAGAAACCCTTAACTTAATTTCGCTGATTCGTTGGCGATTTTTTTATTTTTATATAGTCTGGCAGATTCTTGTTTTGTTTGATTTAATCGTCATCGTCGCTGACTTATGTATAATGAAGACATTCATGAAATTATTCAGTTTATCAAAAGTCCGTGGAGTCGCCAGTGGATTTACTTTGATCGAATTACTTGTTGTGATGGCGATTTTGTCTATTTTATTCGCAATCGTCATTGTCGCCGTCAACCCGGTAAGGCAGATTGCTCAGGTTAATAATATTCAGCGCCGTAGTGATATCAGCGCGATTATGAAGGCGATTTTTCAATATAGCGCAGACAACCGAGGTTTATTTCCGGCGTATATCATGAGCACTTCCACTCAGCAGATCGGAAGTTCAATCGGAAATTGTGCCATTGCCTGCGGCGCAACCACGACGTCCTCGGCCTGCATAAATCTGGACCCGGCTCTGGTTCCGACCTATTTGGCGGCGATTCCGTATGATCCGCAGCAGACTAATGCTTCTTCCACTCATTATGCCGTAACTAAATCTTCGACTAATAATCGCCCGATTGTGATTGCTTGCGATGCGGAACTCGGGGAGACAATTCAGTATCCAACTATGGGTGCAGCAGGATCAGTGACTCCATTTGCCGCGACCGGCGGAACAGTCACTACCTCCGGCGGATATACAATCCATACTTTTACCTCAAGCGGAACATTTACTATTACTTCCGGTAGCGGGGATGTTGAAGTCCTTGTTGTCGGAGGTGGAGGCGGTGGAGGCGCGACAATCGCCGGAGGCGGTGGAGGCGGTGGCTTAATTTACAATTCCGTATTCGCTGTTACCGCTCAGGCGTATCCCGTGACTGTCGGTGACGGCGGGGTAGCGGGTACGGGACTTGGCGCTGGAGCAAAAGGAGGAGATTCAATTTTTTCAACTTTGACAGCAATCGGTGGTGGCGGCGGTGCCGGTTATAATACAAACGCCAGCGGCACCGGAGGCAGTGCCGGAGGCAACGGTGCTTCCAGCGGGGTTAGGGCTGGTTATACAGTCGGACAGGGAAATGATGGCGGTAATGGATCTGGTATTCCAAATGGCAATACAGGCGGCGGCGGAGGTGGCGCAGGAGCCGCAGGCGCTTCTTCGGTGGGCTCAGTTTCCGGAGATGGTGGGGTGGGCTTGGCTTATTCAATTTCAGGAGTTTCAACTTACTATGCCGGCGGAGGAGGAGGGGGTTATAGAACTTCCGGCGGAACTCCTGGATCCGGCGGTCTTGGCGGGGGCGGTAATGGCGGAATGTCTACGACGGGCTTTCCCGGAACAGCCAACACTGGAGGTGGAGGAGGTGGGGGTGGCTACGTAGCTTCACTGGCGGGTGGGGCCGGCGGGTTCGGAATTGTCATAATCCGATATCTTACGCCATAATCTTTAAAATCTGCTTAGGATCAATTTATTGGCACTCTCGTTGACAGAGTGCCAATTTTTTATATATGATAAGATTATTATATGGCTATGAACAATAAAAATTTCAACCGTTTCACGATCAAAGCCCAGGAAGCGCTGCAGAATGCTCAGGATCTCGCTTCGCAGAAAAATCACGGAGAATTCCGCGCGCTCCATCTCCTGTCTTCATTGATTTCCGACGGTCAATCCCTGGTCCAGCCGCTACTCACTCATTCCGGAGTCAATCTGGAATCCCTGGACAATTCGATCGAGGAGGAACTGAAAAAACTCCCGAAAATTTTCACCGCCACCAATGTCGGCCAGCTTTATCTTTCCCAGGAGCTAATGCAGGTTTTGGACAAAGCCGGGAAAATCGCCCAGGCGCAGAAGGATGAATTCATTTCCTGCGAACATCTGCTTCTCGGTATCCTTGAAACCGCTTCCGCCGCTCAGATCATGCTCGAAAAAGCCGGATTCAAGCGCGATGTGGCGCTCCGGGTTCTGGCAAAACTCCGCGGTTCCACCCGCGTGACCGACGAGACTCCGGAAAGCAAATTCCAGGTATTGGACAAATACGCCATCAATCTTACGGACAAAGCCAGAGACGGTAAATTGGATCCGGTCATAGGCCGAGATGAGGAGTTGCGCCGGGTGATCCAGGTTCTTTCCCGAAGGACGAAAAACAATCCGATTCTCATCGGCGAGCCGGGTGTCGGCAAGACGGCCATTGTGGAGGGTCTTGCGCAGAGGATCGTTTCCGGAGATGTCCCCGAGCCGCTGAAAGGAAAGGAAATCATAATGCTCGACATCGGATCTCTCATCGCCGGAACCAAGTTCCGCGGAGAATTCGAAGACCGCCTGAAGGCTTTCATGAAGGAAATCCAGAACGCTTCCGGCCGTCTTCTGCTTTTCATCGATGAGATACATATGATAGTCGGGGCCGGAGCGGCCGAGGGCGCCATTGACGCATCCAATCTCTTGAAGCCGGCGCTTGCGCGCGGGGAGCTTCACGCCATCGGCGCGACCACTCTTAAGGAATTTCAGAAACATATCGAGAAAGATTCCGCGCTCGAGCGCCGTTTCCAGCCGATCCATGTGGAAGAGCCGACTCTGGAGGACAGTATGGCGATTCTGCGCGGCCTGAAGGAAAAATATGAAATCCATCACGGACTCCGCATCAGCGACGAGGCCATTGTGGCATCAGTGAATCTTTCCGCCCGTTACATCTCCGATCGGTTCCTTCCGGATAAGGCGGTGGACCTCATGGACGAAGCGGCCGCGGCCCGCAGACTGGAGACAGAAAGCCTTCCTGGAGAAATCGACAAGGCCCGCCGGGCGATAATGCGTCTGGAAATAGAGAAATCCGCGATCGCCAAGGAGGAGAATCCGGAAAGCAAAAAACGCCTGAAAGAAGTGAATGCGGAAATCGCGAAACTTAAGGATCAGAACGACGATCTGTCCGCCCAGTGGCATGCGGAAAAACTGGTTTTTGAGAATCTCCATAATCTGAGAAAAAAAATCGAAGATCTCAAGCGATCGGCCGAAGTGGCGGAGCGCGAAGGCAATCTGGAGAAAGTCGCCAAGATCCATTACGGCGAACTGCCGATGGCGGAAAAGGATTTCAAGAATTTCGAGAAAAAACATTTCAAGTTCGACAAGAAATCCTCCAAGCGCGACACCTTCCTGAAGGAAAGCGTGGACGAGGAGGATATCGCCTCCGTTGTTTCCCGCTGGACCGGAATTCCGGTCAGCAAGATGCTGGAAACCGAATCGGAAAAACTCGTGAAGATAGATGAGGTTCTTTCAGGACGTGTCATCGGCCAGGATGAGGGCATCAGTGCGGTAGCCAGCGCTCTGCGCCGGGCCCGAGCCGGACTTTCCGATGAGAACCGTCCGCTCGGATCTTTCATGTTCCTCGGCCCGACCGGCGTCGGCAAGACCGAGCTCGCCAAAGCTCTTGCGGAATTTATGTTCAACGATGACAAAGCTCTGATTCGCATCGATATGTCCGAATATATGGAAAAGCACGCCGTTTCCCGCATGATCGGTTCGCCTCCGGGATATGTCGGCCATGATGAGGGCGGACAGCTGACGGAAATCGTCCGCCATCGTCCGTATAGCGTGATTCTTTTTGATGAAATCGAAAAAGCCCATCCGGAAGTGTTCAATATTCTCCTCCAGGTCCTGGACAACGGCCGCCTGACCGACGGGAAGGGCCGGGTTGTGAACTTCAAGAATACGATAATCATCATGACTTCCAATGTCGGCAGCCATTACATGAAACAGATAGCCAATCTTGGATTTTCTTCCGGAACCGAAGGCGAGGCGCAGTCGGAATCAGCGCGCTTCAAGGAAAAAGTCCATGAAGAGCTCCGGAATCATTTCAAGCCGGAATTCCTGAACCGCATCGACGAGATCGTAATCTTCAATCCGCTCCGCAAATCCGATATCGAGAAAATCGTGGATAAACAGCTTGAGGAGGTGCGTATCCGCCTTGAAGACAAGAGCATCAGGCTGTCCGTGGATTCCACTCTGAAAAATTATCTGGTTGAGCACGGTTACAGTCCGGAATACGGCGCCCGTCCGCTCCGCCGGTTGATTCAAAAGATTATCGTGGATAAAATGGCCGATAAGATGATTAAAGGGGAATTGAAACATGGAGGAAAAGCTAAAGTCGGTTTTGGAAAATCTTCTTCGGAAGCACCGGAACCAGTTGTCACTGTTTCTTAAAACTTTTTTATTCGGCGGATTTCTGCTGTTCTGCGGATACGGCGGTTTTCGGATTTTTGATTCGCTGATTTTTCTTGCGGTCGCCGCCGCCCTATACTCCCGGCCCCTGCTTGAGAAATATCCGACCAAGAGGGCATTTCTGGTGATGCTGCCGTCGGCAATGTTGTCGCTTCAGATGCTTGACGGCAGCTCCCTTGTTTTTCCGGCGGCTCTGTTTTTTTCCATAATTTTCTATATTCTGCTCGGAATCAAGGATCTGATGTTCATCCGCCGGAGCCGGCTTTATTATGTCTCCGCACTGATGCTTTTTTATTCGGTCTTCGGACTTTTCTTCCTTGCGGATAAATCCGAATTGTTCCTTTTGAAATATGGACTGGTATTTCTCGCGGCTTATCTCCTGCTCAGGGAATGGCTGGCGCTGATCTCCACTTTCCAGTTTCCGGAGCGCGAGAGAGCGGCGGCTTTGCTCGGCGCTTTCCTGATCGCCCAGCTTCTTTGGGCGACGGCGCTTCTGCCGGTCGGATTTTTGAATTCCGCCAATCTGATGCTGCTTTTCACTTTTGTCATCGCCGAGCTTCTGGTCAATCATTTTCTCGGAACCATCAACAGGAATTTTCTCATTCAGCAAGGAGTGTTCTTTGGAATCCTATTCGCGATCATCTACTGGACATCCAGATGGGTTCTGAAGTATTAGTTTATTGACTTTTTAAATTTTTTAAGGCATAATATCTCTGGAACTTTCTTAAAAAAGTTGGGAGGAATATGGCCAAGGTTCTCAAGCCAGGCAGAGTCCAGCGTGGTTGGAGTAGGGAATTCGTCTGTACCGGGGATGGAAACGGCGGCGGAGGTTGCAAAGCTGTTCTTCTGATTTCGGAATACGATATTTATGAGACTGCCAGCTTCGCGCTTGGCGAGGGCGAGTATTATAATACTTTCTGCTGCCCGCAATGTGGCGTGGAAACAGATATCCCGCCCCGTTATTTCCAAGGAGAGCCCAAGGGGAAAAAGCCCACGCGGGGGGAGATCAAGGCGATCGCCGATAAGAACCTGCGCCGAAAGTAATATATGAGCCGCAGCAATGCGGCTTTTTTATTTGCATCAGGATATTTTTTTGGTAAACTTAATTCGGTTCATTGATCGGAGTAATGAATGAAATCCCGGAAAGCGCTGTTGTCGCTTTTGAAGGTTTATCCCGGCAATCTCTTTACCTGGGCAGTTCTCGGCCTTCTGGTTTTTAAGTTCAGATGGTGGGGATTGCTTGGGTTTTATGCATTTATGGTTATTTTCGCAGCTTCATACGTGATCCTGGTTGAGGAGGGAAGGGCGAAATTTTTTCCCAAGTTTTCTCTCGGAAAAGATGACTGGCTGGTGCAATGGTGCTGCCGGCACTCTCTTCATGTCTGGGAAAAAATCACAGTCGAGGAGCCGCGCACTCTTGGCGCGAAATTATTTTTGGAATCCGGGAGTTTCGGAGTCCGGCAATTATTCCGGGTCGGAAACGGTTCGTGTTCTTTCTGTAATAAAAAGGAGAATTTCGTGAGCTTCCCTTCCGATGAAAGACCATGCCTTGACGGACACGTTAATTGGAGATCCTGGACCGTCATGTCCAAAGGTTTCTATGAAATGTACCGCGAAGAGCAGGAATCCGCCCATTAGGCGGATTTTTTATGAGCTGATATTTAACCACGCATTTCTCTCCAAGCGAGGATTTTATCTTATTAAGGAAACTGCCGGAATCCCGCCCACGGTGGGATGAGGCGTAGGCGGCTATGACAGCGGTTAAGAGAACGCCGGTTCCGTAATGAGATAAAGTCCGAGCGCCTATTGACTTCTTTTTGCTCTTGAGTATAATAGTATATACAACGAATGGTTATCATCTCACATATCAAAAACAGCACGGCATAGTCGGAAGCTTTTTTGTAAAAATAAAAAGCCGCACCGAACTTTGTCGGGAGCGGTTTTTTTGTGGGTTGGGCGTCCGCGAGCGGATTGGGAAATATCGAATACGCTCGTGGCCGACCAACAGTAATGACCGAATTCCAGATTTTTCATAAATAAATATTGAAGCATTCTCTGCATATAGAGTGTATGCGGATGGAATGCGTAACGACATGCTTTAGTGATCACGTCCGTGATCACAGGTAATGCATTTTCACAGCATGTTGTAGATTTCATATGGGGTATGAGATCGTAATCATTGATAAGTAGTGATTATCGGCGTGTACCAAAAATACGCGGCCAAATTTGTATCAAAAGTACAAAATGAATACTGACTTAAGAGGTCAGACATCCTGTAATGGGATGTAAAATTAAGGGCGTACGGTGGATGCCTTGGCATCAAATGGCGATGAAGGACGCGGCGTAGCTGCGATAAGCTTCGGGGAGGTGTTAGCAACCTTTGATCCGGAGATTTCCGAATGGGGAAACCCAATTGCGTAAACCGCAATTACTCTTCCTTAAAAAAAGAGTGCGTATCTGCTGAAGTGAAACATCTCAGTAAGCAGAAGAATATAAAGCAATAGCGATCCCCCGAGTAGCGGCGAGCGAAAAGGGATCTAGCCCAAACTTAGAGTGTATATGTTGGAAACTGGATGTCAGAAGTCGATTTATCGGCTACTAGTTCAGAGCTTCCGGCGTGTTATGTTTTGAGGGTTGTAAGATAGAAACATTTTAACTTTAAAATTGATTCAGCTATAGTGGTGGATCAATTTTACTGTTAAAGGAAAGTTACAAAATTGTTGGTTAGCTGAATCCGCTGGAAAGCGGAACCATAGGGAGTGATAGTCTCGTAAGCGAAAACCGACAATCTTTCTGTTTTTACCGGTATAAAATCCGGAGGTGGCCGTAAATGGTTATCTATCTTGAGTACTCCGAGGCAAATTAACCTTGGAGGAAGCAACGAGCACTATTCTCGTGAGGCTAAATACATTTGATGACCGATAGTGAACCAGTACCGTGAGGGAAAGGTGAAAAGCAGCCCGGTGAGGGCGGTGAAATAGTACCTGAAACCATATGCCTACAAGGACTCGAAGCCTAAAACGTTCGTCGCAAGACGGATGAATGGGTAACGTGGTGCCTATTGAAGAATGAGCCAACGACTTTACATAAGCGGCGAGAGTAAGTGCGATAAGCACGGACTCATAGGGAAACCAAGTGTTAACAGCGCGTGAGTCGCTTACGTAAGACCCGAAGCCAAGCGAGCTTGTCCTGAGCAGGTTGAAGTGAGGGTAACACCTCATGGAGGACCGAACTAGTGGGTTGTGCAAAACCCTTGGATGACTTGGGATAAGTAGTGAAAAGCTAATCGAGCTTGGTAATAGCTGGTTCTCTCCGAAACAGTTTTCGGACTGGCGCTTAGACTACTCCGATTCGTTGGAGTAGAGGTTTGATGGAGGTAGAGCACTGGATGGTCTGTACAGATCGCAAGATCGGCAGACCAATCAAACTCCGAATGCCATCACTCAAAAAATAAGTAGTTAGACTGTGGGGGCGAAGCTCCATGGTCGCGAGGGAAAAAGCCCAGATCGTCGTCTAAGGTCCCAAAATTCTTACTAAGTGTAAAAGGTAGTAGTAAACCATTGACAGATAGGAGGTTGGCTTAGAGGCAGCCATCCTTTAAAGAGTGCGTAACAGCTCACTATTCGATGGTTTATTGCGCCAAAAATGTACCGGGGCTAAGTAAGATACCGAAGACACGGATGACCTGACGGATGTCAGGTCGTGGTAGGAGAGCGTTCCAAACTGCGTTGAAGGCGGACCCGCGAGGGCTGCTGGAGTGTTTGGAAGAGAGAATGTTGGTATGAGTAACCCCAAATTGGGTGAGAAACCCAATCCCCGAAAATCCCAGGTTTCCGTGGCAATGGCAATCATCCACGGGTTAGGCGATCCTAAGGCAATGGCGAAAGCCGCAGCTGATGGGTAGCCGGTTAATATTCCGGCCCTTCCACTAGATTTCGACGGAGTGACGGAGGAAAAAGACTTGCGCGCCTTAATGGTTTGGCGTCGCTTGCGTTCAGACTTGGCTTCCAGGCAAATCCGGAAGTCTGCATTTAATTGCGAATTTCGCGCGCCGGCGTAAGGCATTGTTTTTACAATGCTAATGCAAGAGAAGAGCCTTCCAAGAAAAACTTCTAGGTGTGTCTAGGGAAATCGTACCGTAAACCGACACTGGTGGGTGAGGCGAGAAGCCTCAGGGGAACGAGTGAGTCATCGTTAAGGAACTCGGCAAAAAAGCGGCCGTAAGTTAGCGATAAGGCCTGCCCTTCGCAAGAAGGGCCGCAGCGAAAGTATCTCTGGCAACTGTTTAACAAAAACACAGCTCCCTGCTAACTCGCAAGAGGATGTATAGGGGGTGACGCCTGACCGATGCGAGAAGGTTAACGGTGGGGGTGGTAGGCCGCAAGGTTTATTGCTCACTGCCCGAAGCCCTCGTCAATGTCAGCGGTAACTATAACCGTTCTAAGGTAGCGCAATTCCTTTTCAGGTAAGTTCTGAAGCGCACGAATGGCGTAATGATCGGAGAACTGTCTCAACGATGAGCTCGGTGAAAATGCGATTCCAGTGAAGACGCTGGATACCTGCAGCGGGACGAAAAGACCCCAGGAGCTTTACTGTAGTTTGGTATTGGCTTTAGCGTTTGAATGCGTAGCGTAGTGGTGAGGATTTGAAGCCCGGATTTCGGTTCGGGTGGATCCGACGATGAAACAGCCATCTTTCAAATTCTAAATTCTAACCTGGCCGGCAAAACCGGTCGGAGACAGTGCCTGATGGGCAGTTTTAATGGGGCATTACCCTCCTAAAGAGTAATGGAGGGGTTTATCAAGGTCGGCTTAGCCCGGATGGAAATCGGGCTGGACGCGTAAAGGCAAAAGCCGGCTTAACTGCAAGACTTACAAGTCGCGCAGGTGCGAAAGCAGAACTTAGTGACCCGACAATTTCTTAGTAGAAAGGTTGGAGACATCGGACAAAAGTTACCCTGGGGATAACAGGCTAGTGTCATCCGAGAGTTCCTATCGACGATGACGCTCGGCACCTCGATGTCGGCTCGCCCTAGCGCGGGGCTGGAGAAGGTCCCAAGCGTATGGCTGTTCGCCATTTAAAAGGGCACGTGAGCTGGGTTCAAACCGTCGTGAGACAGGTTGGTCTCTACCTGTTGCAGGCGCGGATCTGAATAAGATCCATACACATTTGAGGGGAGTCGATCCTAGTACGAGAGGACCGGATTGAACGAGCCTCTGGTCTACCAGCTTTGGTACCAACTGAAGCGCTGGGTAGCTATTGCTCGGACGGGATAAGCGCTGAAAGCATCTAAGCACGAAGCCCAACCCAAGATAAGATGTGAGGTCCCTGGAAGATTACCAGGTTGATAGGCTCTAGGTGTACGCACCGCAAGGTGTTTAGCCAAGGAGTACTAATAGACCGATTTTCTCTTTTGCAAGCGCTGAATTTATTTCAGTTTTTGCAAAAGAGATCGACTGGCCTCTTAAGTCAGTATTCATTACATTAAAAATAGTAACCTCGAGAAATTTTTTCGTATTGCCTCCAGTGATTTCCTGGTGATTTAGCAGTGGGCGTACCACCTCTTCCCATTCCGAACAGAGAAGTGCAAGCTTATTGTCCCGATGATATTTCCTGCTTCGGTGGGTGAGAAAGTAGGGTTTGCCGGGATATCAGTGGAGACAATTTTTTTTAAATCATACCCCTATTGACAAAATATATAGGTATGATATTATATTATCCATAAGATTTGAGTTAAGGTTGGACTTGGTAAGAGGCCTTTGCTGGCTAGAGTGACCAAGGGTTACCGCAAGGTAAAAGTGGGATTGGCAAGTGTAGGAAAATAAGCAGCCCCATTGATCCAACCTTAACTCCCGTTGTTCTTTTTAAAAAAAGCAGATCCTAGTGAGAGGTATCCGGCGTCGTGCCTTCGCCTTCGAAATCGTTAAGGTAGGGTCGGATGACAGCGAACGTCTAGGAATGAGTTTTGCACCCGAAGCAATTCGGACGGGAAACAAAGCTGAATTGAAAGCCCCGCGCGTAGCTCGGAATGCGTCAATCGCTAAGTTGCCCCCGTCATATCTGGTCCGGTAATCCGGACATCATGGTGCGCTCTTTCCTTGCGTTCCGCCTTTTCTAGGATCTGCCCCTTTTGTACAATCACTACGTTTTCACGTGGTGATTTTTTTATTTTCCCTCAATTCCTCTATACTATGGATAATGTCTCGAATCGGAAAACAATTGATGTATGGGTTTGTGTACTTAGTGGTGTTGAGCGGAATCGGATTTTTAATCTATTCTTTTTTTATCCAACCAGCACCAACTTGTGTTGATCAACGCCAGAATGGCAAAGAAACCGGCATTGATTGCGGCGGGGACTGCGTGCCGTGCGAAATCCAAGCTTTACAGCCACTCGCAATTTCTAAACCTCTGTTGTTCCATAATCAAAATAAAATCGCACTGCTCGCGGAATTGGCGAATACCAACCTTGCTTATGGGAGCGACCAAATTCGCTATCGAGTGAATGTGTATGATCAAAGCAATCAAGTCGTCACTACTTTCACCAACGCTACTTTTATCTACAACGGTGAAACAAAAGTAATTGTGGAAACCGGCATTGAGAATCGGGATAATCGAATTGTTCGAGCCGAAGTAATTATTGAAGATACACGCTGGAAATCAAAATCTGAATGGGTACAGCCGCAATCCACGATTGGCAGACTCGAAACACTTCAGCAAGACGATACTGCGGTGATCAAGAGTACGATTAAAAATCAAAATAGTTTTGAATTACCTCGAGTAGCATTGTTGGGAATCATTAAAGATAAAACTGGAGCGCTTATTGGCGCGTCCAAAACAGTATTAGAACGCTTGATGCCATTTGAAGAGCGGACATTTCAGATTTTTGTTCCCTTAGATACTACCAGTGCCACCAAAGTCAGTATTGATCCATCCGGAACGAACGTAGTGAGCGAAGTACGGCAATGAATTTTTTTACAATCAAAAAACAGGATTGGATTTTAAATGGCAGTATTCTTTTTTTAGCCATTGCTAGTTTACTTTCTCTTGCGAGTAGCCGCCAACCACTATTTCTTCAGCAGTTGGTCTGGTATGTATTGGGGATTGGAGCAATGTACGTAGTCGCACAACTAGATTGGCGGCCACTCATTAATTATCCGCGTCTGATTCATAGTCTCTATCTCGGCTCAATTCTACTTTTAGGAGCAACATATCTTTTCGCGCCTCGGATTCGGGGCATTAAAGGTTGGCTAGTGCTCGGACCATGGCAATTCCAAACTTCCGAAGTTGCCAAACTCGCGCTCATCATTATCCTTTCTAGTTTTTGGGCAAAGGCGCATATTCAAATTGCTCGGCTGGGCAATGTCGCGCGTTCGCTAGTCTATTTTGTCATTCCAACCTTTTTAGTGCTACTTCAGCCGGATATGGGGACCGCTTTGATTCTTTTTGGTATTTGGTTTGGCTATTTGCTGGTGAGCGGAATCAAATGGAAACACTTGCTCGCGGCCGGCGGGCTGTTTGTGATTACTGGTTTTATTTTGTGGCTGTATGCGCTCGCGCCCTATCAGAAAGATCGGATTATTGGCTTGTTCTATCCGGAACGGGATCCGCTGGGCATTAATTATAATGTGATTCAATCAAAGATTGCGATTGGTTCCGCGGATTGGTTCGGAAAAGGTTTCGGGCAAGGAACGCAAGTTCGGCTGGGGTTTCTTCCGGAACCAGAGACAGATTTTATTTTTTCTGCCTTTGTCGAAGAATGGGGATTAACCGGCGGGTTATTGGTTGTTGCCGCGTTTATCTTAGTACTGATTCGGATCAGTATTGCCGGTTTGCAAAGCGATAATAATTTTTCTCGGATGTTTTGTTTGGGAATCGTGATGATGTTTTTATTGCACTTTCTGATTAATATCGGTTCGGCATTGGGTTTTCTGCCCGTGATCGGAATTCCATTTCCATTTTTGAGTTACGGCGGCTCGAATTTATTGACCAGCTTGGTGGCGATCGGTATAATTCAGGGCATTATCGTGCGTTCTCAATTTTAATTTCTGATGTCTCGTATCTCTCTCATCGCGCCAACGGCGCTGGCAATTTTTGGCGGGCTTATCCTCGGCTATTTTTTCTTTTCTTTACAATCACCGCAGTCGCGCAGTGAATTACATCGCGTCGAAATTATTCGCGGTCAGAGTTTTTCGGAAATTGCCGCCGCGCTTGATCGGGAAAGGGTAGTGCAATCGGCAACGACTTTTAAACTTTTTGCGCTTGTGACTGGCTCCGCGCATCAATTAAAACCCGGAGTATATGTTTTGGATGCCGCTTCCAGTAGTCCATCCGTGTTGGCGGCGCTGGTGAAAGGGCCGGTGCGAGATGTGCGCGTGGTTTTGACAGAAGGTATGACGGTGAAAGATATTGAAGAAACACTGCGTCGTCACGGCATACTGACGCACGGATCTTTTTCTGATCTAGATATCCGTCAGCTCGCTCGAACATACCCCTTTCTCTCCTCCGTAAAAACATTAGAAGGATTTTTATTTCCGGACACCTATGATTTTTTTCCCGGCTCGGAAGTCGAGACCATCGCTCATGTGCTACTGAATAATTTCCAGACAAAGATATGGCCAATTTTGGAAACTCATCCGGATTTCTTAGAGAAGGTGATTCTTGCTTCCATTGTCGAAAAAGAAGTTGCTCGTCTTGACGATCGGCGCGTAGTAGCTGGTATCCTTTTCAAGCGGCTGGCGCTGGGTATACCACTGCAAATTGATGCGGCCTTTACCTATGTGAAATGCAAAGGTCTATTCGTTCTTTGCGAACGTCCGGCAGTCGCGCGCACGGATTTAGATATACCATCGGCCTATAATATGTACCTTCATACTGGTGTGCCGCCGACACCGATTAGTAACCCGGGACGAGAAGCAATTTTAGCGGTTTTACATCCCACTACCTCAGCGTTTCTTTATTATTTATCCGATCCAAAAACCAAACGAACCTTATTTAGCGCGACCTTTGACGAGCATAACGACAAACGCGGCCAGTATTTTAAGTAGATACACTATCCCTTGACAATGAGTAACTCTTTGTCCACAGCCCCGAGGGGCTTGACGAAATTTTTGCTTCTGATATACTATTATTTATTGTAAACACTGCCAAAAGACCTACCAATTAATTTGAGGTCCTTTTTTTATGTTTAAATTGCCGACTAAAATATTTTCCAGTCATCCCGGCGCTCTCATCGAACAACCAAACTTGGTTGAAATCCAAACTTCTTCTTACAAACGCTTCTTAACCGAAGGATTGAATGAGTTGCTGAAAGAGGTGTCGCCGATCAAAGATTACGCGGGTAAAGATCTAGAATTACATTTCGATGATTTTTATTTTGACGAACCAAAATACGACGAAGAGTACGCGAAATTTAAAGATTTAACTTTTGAGGCGGCGTTGCGCGCCAAAATGCGGCTCGCAAATAAAAAGACTGGCGAGAAGCGAGATCAAGAAGTCTATCTTGGTGATTTTCCGATGATGACCGAACGCGGAACGTTTATTATAAATGGCGTGGAGCGGGTAGTAGTCTCCCAGTTAATTCGTTCTTCCGGTGTGTATTTTACGGCGAATATGTGGCGTGGCCGGAAATTATTTGGCGCGAAAATTATTCCGAATCGCGGCGCGTGGTTGGAGTTTGAAACTGATCCAGATGGTTTTATTGGAGTGAAAATTGACCGTAAGCGTCGCGCGCCAGTCACGGATCTGCTCCGAATTTTCGGCTTGGAAACGAATGAAGAAATCGCCGCTACCTTTTCCGAAGTAGATACGAGTCAAATTCGATTTATGCAAACCACTTTAAAGAAAGATGCGGCGAAAAATGTGGATGAATCCTTTGCGGAAATCTACCGTCGAATTCGGCCGGGCGATTTGGCAACCGTGGAAAATGCCAAAAGTTTGATCGAGGGCATGTTCCGGAAATCGGATCGCTACGATTTATCTCAAGTTGGCCGTTTCAAACTGAATCAGCGTTTAGGTTTGTCGAGCGCGTCTCGAATTTTGGAGCTGGCGGATTTAGTGGCGATCGTCAAAGAAATTATTACTTTAAATAATGAACAAGTCGCGGAACCGGACGATATCGATCATTTAGGCAATCGCCGTGTTCGCCCAGTTGGAGAACTTTTAGAAAATAAATTGCGCAATGGTTTGGCGCGACTGCGCCGAATCGTGCAAGATCGAATGTCCACGTTGGATATTAATACCTTAACGCCGGTGCAATTAGTGAATGCCCGACCGCTTATTTCCGTAGTCAAAGAATTCTTTTCTTCTTCACAATTATCCCAGTTTATGGATCAGGTGAATCCGCTTGCCGAGCTGGAACACAAGCGTCGAATTTCCGCGATGGGCCCGGGCGGTCTGACTCGCGAGCGTGCGGGTTTTGAAGTGCGCGATGTGCATCGTTCGCACTATGGCAGAATTTGTCCGATTGAAACTCCGGAAGGCGGCAACATTGGTTTAGTGAATCACTTGGCAAATTACGCGCGAGTCAATGATCTTGGCTTTTTAGAAACGCCATATGTAAAAGTGGAAAAAGGCAAGGTCACAGATAAAATTATGTGGCTGAATGCTTTGGAAGAAGAAAAATATAAAATTGCTCACGGCGGTGTTCAGTTTGATACTACGACTGGAAAAATTTTGGAAGAAATTGTAGAAGCCCGCATTAAAGGCGAGCCAGGAACGTGCTTGCCTTTGGAGGTGGACTATATAGATGTAGCGACCAATCAATCTATCAGTGTGGCTACTTCACTCATTCCATTTCTTGAACACGATGATGCCAACCGCGCACTGATGGGTTCAAACATGCAACGGCAGGCAGTGGTTTCGATTCAATCTGATGCGCCCTATGTCGGCACGGGTATGGAAGAAAAAGCCGCTCGCGATTCCGGCCATTTGGTGCTTACAAAAGAAGCGGGCGAGGTAATGGAAGTAGATGCGAAACAAATTACTGTTAAAACTAAATCCGGTTTGGATAAATATCCGCTCAATAAATTCAAGCGGTCTAATCAATTTACTTGTATTTCTCAGCGGCCGCTTGTGATGAAAGGGGATAAAGTAAAACGCGGTGATTTATTAGCTGATGGCCCTTCGATTGATCACGGCGTATTAGCGCTTGGCCAAAATTTGCTGGTGGCGTTTGTGCCGTGGGAAGGAGCGAACTTTGAAGATGCGATCGTATTGTCGGAACGAGTAGTGGAGGCGGATCGTTTCACCTCGATTCACATTGAAGATTTTTATTGCGATATTCGCGATACCAAGCTTGGCCCGGAAATGACCACGCCGGATATTCCTAACGTCTCGGAAGAAAAATTGAAAAATTTGGATGAAGATGGCGTGATTCGCATTGGCGCGGAAGTAAAATCCGGCGATATTTTGGTGGGTAAAATTTCGCCAAAAGGGGAAAGTGAATTGACCGCGGAGGAACGATTATTGCGCGCGATTTTCGGCGAGAAAGCCCGCGACGTAAAAGACACTTCCTTAACCATGCCGCACGGCAAATATGGACGCATTGTCGGAATTAAAATTTTTGATCGGGAAAAAGGCGACAAGTTAGAGCCGGGAATCATCAAACGAGTACAGGTGGAAATTGCCCAGTTGCGAAAAGTTATGGCCGGCGATAAATTAGCTGGCCGTCATGGAAATAAAGGCGTTATTTCTCAAGTTCGTCCTGTGGAAGATATGCCGTATTTAGCTGATGGTACTCCGGTGGATATAATTTTAAATCCGCTCGGCGTTGCGTCCCGTATGAATCTAGGTCAGATTTTAGAAACTCACTTGGGTTGGGCAGCGAAATCTTTGGGTTATCGAGCGGTGACTGCTCCACTTTCCGGAGCCACCGAAGATCAGATTAAGGCGGAATTGAAAAAAGCGGGTTTGCCAGAAACCGGAAAAGTAACGGTGTATGACGGCCGAACTGGAAAACCATTTGATAATCAAATCACAGTGGGAATTATTTATATGATGAAATTGAATCACTTGGTAGAAGATAAGATTCACATGCGATCCATCGGTCCTTATTCCTTAATTACTCAACAGCCATTAGGCGGTAAAGCCCAATTTGGCGGCCAGCGTTTCGGTGAAATGGAAGTCTGGGCGTTGGAAGGTTATGGCGCGGCGTACACATTGCAGGAAATGCTGACGATTAAATCCGATGACGTGCTGGGGCGTTCGGCCGCGTACGAAGCGATTATTCGGGGCGAGAAGATTAAAAATCCAAACATCCCTGCTTCTTTTAACGTGTTGGTAAGCGAATTAAAATCCTTGGGTTTGAATGTAGATTTAATGAAAAATGATGAAGCTCCTGTCGAAGCCGAGCCCACGCGAAAAAGTAATTTGCACAAAGAATAAATTATGCATCCATTCAAAGCCATTAAATTAACCATTGCCTCTCCGGAAGACATACTCAAATGGTCTCACGGGGAAGTACTAAAACCGGAGACCATCAACTATCGTACCCAGCGGCCGGAAAAAGACAGTCTTTTTTCTGAACGGATTTTTGGTCCGACCAAAGATTGGGAATGTTATTGCGGTAAATATCGCCGGATTCGCTATAAGGGAATCGTTTGCGATAAATGCGGTGTGGAAGTGACGCGTTCGGTGGTTCGCCGCGAGCGCATGGGTCATGTTAAGCTGGCCACGCCAGTCGCACATATTTGGTTTTTACGCACCAATCCTTCTAAATTAAGTTTGCTGTTGAACATCAATTTACCGAAGGTAGAAAAAGTTATTTACTACGCGTCCTATATCATTACCTCGGTCAACGAGGAAAATAAAAAACGGGTGTTAAGCGAATTAGATAAAGAATTTGAATCTCGGAAAAAAACTGCTCGCCAAGAAGGGGTGCGCACCGCTGAACTCCGTTCCGGAATGAACGAAAGCCGAAAATTATTGGAAGCGCTCAAGGTGGGAACCGTGATGACGGAAGTAGAATTCCATAATCTGGCGAAACGTTTCGCCGATGTATTTGAAGCGGGTACGGGTGCGGGAGCAATCCGGAAAATTTTAGAAGGCATTGATTTAGAGACAGTGATTGAAGAAACGAAAAAAGAATTGAAAGACGTCGTGGATCCGCTCGCGGAACGGCGGCTTTTGCGCCGTTTGAAATTGGCGACCTCGATGGCTCGGCAGAAAATGCGGCCCGAATGGATGGTGCTGACGATCTTACCGATCTTGCCGCCAGATTTGCGTCCGATGGTTGCGCTCGACGGCGGCCGGTACGCGACTTCTGATTTAAATGATTTATATCGCCGCGTCATCAACCGGAATAACCGATTGAAAAAATTATTGGAATTAAAAGCCCCGGAAGTTATTGTCGTCAATGAAAAACGTATGCTACAGGAAGCCGTTGACGCGCTCATTGATAATTCGGCGCGCTTTGGTTCCCAGCAAATGTCTAGCCAGCGACGGCCACTCCGTTCGCTTTCCGATATGTTGAAAGGCAAGCAAGGCCGTTTCCGGCAGAACTTGCTCGGTAAACGCGTAGATTATTCTGGCCGTTCGGTCATCGTGATTGGTCCGGATTTGAAATTCGGTCACTGCGGTTTGCCGAAACGAATGGCGCTCGAACTCTTTAAACCGTTTGTCATCAGTAAAATTATCGAACGCGGTCTCGCGCACAATATTCGCAACTCCAATCGTCTCGTCGATCAAGCGCCGCCGGAAGTATGGGCGATCTTGGAAGAGGTGATTGCCGATCGAAAAGTGCTTTTAAACCGCGCGCCAACACTCCATCGTTTGGGTATTCAGGCGTTTAAACCGGTCTTGATTGAGGATTTAGCCATTCGTATTCCGCCAATGGTGTGTACCGCGTTTAACGCGGACTTTGACGGCGATCAAATGGCTGTTCATTTGCCGCTTTCCGAAGAAGCGCAGAAAGAAGCGACGGAAATTATGTTTTCTGGCGTGAACTTGCTTAAGCCGGCCAATGGAGAAGCGATTGCTTATCCGACGCAAGACGTGGTGTTGGGTGTATATTATTTAACTAAAATTCGCAAAGACGCACACGGTACTGGCAAGGCCTTTGCTACTCCGGAAGAAGCCATGCTTGCGTATGACAATGACTACGTGGCAATTAATGCCTTAGTGCGGGTAGATAAATTGGAAACCTCTGTAGGCCGTTTATACTTCAATGAAGTATTGCCAAAGGATTTTGGTTTTGTAAATACAGTTTTCAATAAAAAAGAAATCTCCAAATTGATTGGTATGATTATCAATAAGTACAGCTTGGTGCAATCCACGGAATGTTTGGACGCGATTAAGAAAGTGGGTTTTGAATTTGCCACTCGCGCCGGTATTACCTGGAGTATGACGGATTTGGAATCACCGAAAGAAAAACCAGCAATTATCAATAAAGCGGAGAAAGAAGTGCAATTAATTCACGAACATTACGAAGAAGGATTGTTGACCGATAACGAACGACGTAGCCGCGTCATCAGCGTCTGGGAAAAAGTAAAAAGCGCGATTGCAAAATTAGTGCCGCTGACCTTGAAAGAAGATAATCCGGTGTACGCGATTATTGATTCCGGTTCCCGTGGTTCTTGGGCGCCAGTGGTGCAGATGATGGGTATGAAAGGTTTGGTAGCCAACCCAAAGAACGAAACCATTGAATTGCCGATTAAAGCTTCCTTGAAAGAGGGGATGAGCGTATTGGAATACTTTATTTCCACTCACGGCGCGCGAAAAGGTACTACGGATACCGCCTTAAAAACTGCCTCGGCGGGTTATCTGACTCGGCGTTTAGTGGATGTATCACAGGATTTAGTGATTCGCGATGAGGATTGCCGAACCAAAGAGGGTATTGATCTTTTGCGCGCAGACGGCGCGGAATTTGGCCAATCTTTTGACGCGCAACTTTTCTCTCGGACCGTCTTAGAGGACGTAAAAGTAGACGGCAAAGTGCTTATAAAAGCAGGAGAAATGATGGATCGGGAAACCGCCGAACTCATTGAAAAATCCAAGTTGGAATCCGTCAAAATCCGTTCGCCAATTACTTGTAAAACTCTCTATGGCCTTTGCGGTAAGTGTTATGGCTATGATTTGGGCAATAACCAGCCGGTGAAAATCGGCGCGGCCGTCGGTATTGTTGCCGCTCAGTCTATCGGTGAACCAGGTACCCAGCTTACCATGAGAACGTTCCACATCGGTGGTGTTGCCGGCGCGGATATTACGCATGGTTTGCCTCGAATCGAAGAAATTTTTGAAGTGCGGCCGCCAAAAGGACGGGCGTATCTCGCGGAAGAGGATGGCATTGTCGACAGTATTGAAGAAAAAGGTTTGCTCAAAATCTTGCGTCTGAAAGTTTCGGACGGTAAGAAAGATAAAGAATTGGAATACTCTTTGCCTCGTAATGCCACGGTGTTTGTAAAAATCGGCGACCCAGTCAAAAAGGGTGATCAATTATGCGAGGGTAATTTGGATTTAAAAGAAATCTTTACCTACAAGAGCGGCCGAGAAGTAGAGCGCTATGTCATCAATGAAGTCCAGAAGATTTATTTTAACGAAGGCGCCGCCATCAATAACAAGCATATTGAAATTATCGTTCGTCAGATGTTCTCTCGAGTCAAAATCAAAGATGCGGGCGATACGGAATTTGTCGCAGGTGACGTGATTGAGAAATCCCGATTTTTGGAAATCAATCGCCAAATTAAAAAGGCAGGCAAACAGCCAGCCAAAGCAATCCAACTCTTAATGGGAGTCACAAAAGTAGCGCTTTCCACAGAAAGCTTCTTGTCTGCGGCTTCTTTCCAGGAAACCGCGCGGGTACTCGTCAATGCGGCCAGCGAAGGCAAGGTGGATTTACTCCGCGGTCTCAAAGAAAACGTTATTATCGGCCGATTAATTCCAGTGGGTACTGGCCTTCAGCCTCACGTGGAACCGCTGGAAGAACCATCGGCGGAAGAAGAGCTCTAGAAAGGGTCTGTCTTGCGATTTAAATCTAATTCTGCTACTATAAGGCGTCATGAAAACCGAGCAAAAACTCTACGAAATTGCCTTTCTTTTACAGGATCCGGCCTCAGAAAAAGAGGTGGTGGATCTGATTAACCAATTTCAGGGATCAGTAAAGAACCAAATCTCAGCCAAACCTTTGCGCTTAGCGTATCCGGTGCTCAAACACACTTCAGCGTATTTTGGCGTCTGCCAATTTGAATTGTTGAGCGAAGCAATCGAGCGGCTTTCCCAAGCATTGCAATTGAAAAAATCCGTATTACGTTTCTTGATTGTAGTGCCGCCGGCAACGCGGAAGGCGCCAGAACGTTCCGGTGAAAAGCGCCCATTCGTGAAAGCGGAAGCCGCCACGAAGTCCGTGTTAACTAATGATGTTTTGGAAGCAAAATTAGCCGCTCTCGAAAATGAATCCCGTTAGAAAATTCCTCAAAATAAATTTCAATATGAAAAATTTTTCAATACAATCCAGAAATCTTTTAAGTCGCAAGATGTCGCGTTTAATTTTCTAACGGGATGAATCTCAATAAAGTTTTTTTGTTAGGGCGATTAACCGCGGATCCGATGTTACGGAGCACGCCCACGGGCGCGCAAGTTGCGAATTTTTCGATTGCCACCAACCGAGTCTGGTCGGATAAATCCGGCGCTCGGAAAGAAGAAACTCAATATCACAATGTAGTGCTTTGGGGCCGGCAAGCGGAAATTGCCAGCCGTTTCCTCAAAAAAGGAGGATTGGTGCTGATTGAAGGCCGTCTGCAAACTCGGGACTGGGAAGATAAACAGGGGCAAAAACGGAAGACCACGGAAATTATCGGCGAGCGTCTTCAGCTTGGTCCGCGACCCGCAGGGGCGGGGGGTGGAGCAGGACCGGCTCTTCAGAACGAGGAAAAATCCGAAGTCTTACCCACGATTGAGATTGGCGATGCGCCGGAAGAAAGCGGCGATATGAAGGCGGAAGACTTGCCATTTTAATTAAGAATCGCTAGTATACAAACACTATGAATCAATGTTTTTTCTGCTCCCAAAATTTAAATGAAATCGATTATAAAGAAACCGAGCTTTTGCGGCGGTTTATTTCCGGCCAAGCCAAGATTATCGACCCGCGTTTTACCGGCACCTGCGCGAAGCATCAGCGGGCATTAGCCCAAGCGATCAAGCGAGCACGGTACCTTTCTTTATTGCCTTTCGTACGTAGATAAAATGGCGTTTAATCAAATCGTTTTTAACGCAATCCATGATTTTGCCGGTCTTAGCCGGCTTTTGGATTTAATGGGAATTTTCTTTGCTAATCTTTTCGGGTACGGTATCGTGTGTGCGATTGTGTATGTACTCCTACAGGAAAAAGATTGGCAGAAACGGTATCGGAATTTCTTTTTTCTCGTACTGTCCGCGTTACTCGCGCTGGGAATTATTACCCAAATAATTCAGTTTTTCTTTTACTATCCGCGGCCATTTGTGATAATGAATTTTGTACCTTTAAGCGCCCACGCTCAAGAGGCTTCTTTCCCGTCTAGCCACGCCACGTTCTATTTTGCGCTTGCGTTTGCAATGTATTATATGGATCGCAAGCGAGGAAAATATTTTATTGCCGCTGCGGCATTATTGGGCATCGCGCGCGTTTTTATCGGCGTTCATTGGCCGCTTGATATTCTAGGAGGCGCTTTAGTTGGCTGGGTAAGTGTTTTTGTAATAAAAAAACTTTTTGAAATAGACGAACTGAAACATTTTTTATCTTCTTCTGATGGCTCGACTGCATAGGTTTTTTGGCAATTTTGCTTTGGATCAAGCGCGAATAGAAATTATCGACCCAGATTTTATTCATCAGTGCAAAAACGTCCTTCGTGTGGAGGTAGGGGAAGATGTACTTTTAGCGAATGGCCACGGCCAAGAAGCGACAGCGACGCTGGTGGAGCTTGCTCCGCGCAAAGCGTTGTTTGAAATAGCCGAGGTGAAAGAAAACAAAAATGAACCGGAACGATCTGTGACACTCTATGCGGCGATTTTGAAGCGGGAAAATTTCGAATGGATAGCTCAAAAAGCTACAGAAATCGGCGTCCACACTATTATTCCTATCCATACTAACCACACAATCAAACTTGCTCTTAACCGAGAACGGATTCAGAAAATTATTAAAGAAGCGGCCGAGCAATCTGGAAGAGGGATTGTACCGATTTTGGGAGAGATTTTAGATTTTTCTCAAGCAGTAGAATCTGCGAGTAAAGAACACGAAATAAATTTCGCATGCGATGCGAGTGGCAAGGAAATAACGGCTAAAATCAGCGCGAAAAATATTGGAATTTTTATCGGTCCGGAAGGAGGCTGGAACGATGCCGAGCTCGCCACATTCAAAGAATTAAAATTTAATGTGGTTTCTCTAGGAGCGCTTACCTTGAGAGCGGAAACTGCCGCAATAGTGAGTTTATATTCTATACTGAATGGGTAAGTATGGATAAAACGCAAAAGTTAACCCATCTCTTTAACGCAATCAAAAAAGCTTATCCGCAGAAAACCTTGGTCTTTAATGACGGATCGCCGGACGCGTCAGTGATGATTATCGGTGAAGCGCCGGGCAAGGATGAAGAAATTCAAGGTAAGCCGTTTGTGGGTCGGGGAGGGCAATTACTCCAGGCAACGTTGGAAACCTTAGGTTGGCAGCGGGGAGATTTTTATATCAGTAATATTGTTAAATTTCGCCCGCAGGATCAATGGGGTGGCACGCTCACTCCAACTCCGGAACTAATTGAAAATTTTCGTCCCGCGATTGAACGCGAAATTTTAATTGTAAATCCAAAATTAATTGTCGCTCTAGGACGAATCGCGATGGCCGGATTGGGCATTGAAGGTTCAATGACGCAAAATCATGGCCAGACGCAAGAACGCCACGGCCATAAAGTCTTAGTTACCTACCACCCCGCGGCAATTCTGCGGAATGTCGAATGGGAACCAGCGTTTATAGAGGATTTGGGGAAGATAAAAGAATTACTCTCTTAAGACATTCTAAGATATTTTCTAGTTCCATTCTGGTGCCAGAGGTGGGACTTGAACCCACAAGCCTTGCGGCACACGATTTTGAGTCGTGCATGTTTGCCAATTTCATCACTCTGGCATATTTTTACCTCTCGTCTAAAAGTAGTTTTTCTATTATAATACTAGGTGATGAGCTTGTCGAATCATTGAATATCAGCTATGCAACCAAACCAACAACTAGACCCGATTTTTCATATTGAAGTAGATAAGATTAAACCCAATCCGTTTCAGCCGCGGCGGCATTTTGATGAAGAAGCTTTGAAGGAATTGGCCAGCTCGATTCAAGAGTATGGAATCCTCCATCCGTTAGTGGTGACAAAAGTAGAGACGCCTTCCGAGTTTGGCACGAGCGTCGAATATCAATTGATTTCCGGAGAGCGCCGTTTAATGGCATCCAAGCTGGTTGGCTTGGAACGGGTGCCGGCTATCGTCCGAGTCGCTCCGACCGACCGAGAGCGTTTGGAATTAGCGATCGTCGAAAACATTCAGCGGGAAAATTTGAATCCCATTGAAACCGCCCGCGCGTATGCAAAACTACAAGATCAGTTTGGCCTCACGCAAAGAGAAATTGCGGTGCGAGTAGGGAAAAGCCGAGAAGTAGTGGCGAATGCGATTCGGCTTTTAAATTTGCCTAGTCCGGTGCAAGATGCAGTATCCCGCGGCCAAATCAATGAGAGTCAAGGCCGACTCCTTTTGATGCTTCCGGATTTGCGGGAACAGCAAGGCTTATTCGATGATTTGATGAGAGAAAATTTAAGCGTGCGAGAACTGCGCAATCGAATTATGACCCGCCGGAATGCTTCGCTCGTAATGTCGGATGTCGTAGTGTCCACCGATCCGGAAACTTCTCGAGTGGAAGAACAATTGCGAGAAGTGCTGGGTACGAAAGTAAAACTCCAGAAAGAAGGGGAGGGTGGCAAGCTCACGATTAATTTTTATTCCAAAGAAGAATTAGAAGCGATTATCAACAAACTCACGCAAGTGCGTACCGAGTTAGAATCTCAACAGATTCCTCTCGATACCTCGCCTAATCCGCCGCCAGAATTTACTGTTTAAGTAAATTGGTAGGTAATCGTTTTAATTTCTTTTAGTTGTTTGAGTTTTTCAATTACTTTCTCGACCTTATCTTTTTGAGTGAGGTCGCAGCGAATCCGAATAGTCGGGAATCGAGTGTGCGAGACCGCGTTAATTTCCGAAAGGTTGACGTGGGATCGGGATAAAATTTCCGTAATATCTTTCAGTAAGCCGATTCGATCCGAGACGACAATCTTAAATTCAACACCAACCGGGCCATTTTTATTCAGACGAGTGATTTTATTTTTCAACGCGGCGCGGATATGGTTGCGCGCATGGGCGGTTTTAACAAATTCCAGCCAATCTTCAGATGGTTTTTTGCCTTTCTGAATCATAATCTCCACAATGTCGCCGGACTGCAGTTTCGTATCGAGCGGCATAATTTTACTGTTCACTTTCGCGCCGGCGCATTGATCGCCGATATCGCTGTGAATATGATAAGCAAAATCAATCGGCGTGGCGCCAGCAGGCAGGTCGAAGACTTCACCCTGCGGAGTAATAGCAAAAATTCGGTCGCGGAAGAAATCGATTTTGAGTGACTCCAAAAATTCTTCTGGATTAGTGAAGTGTTTTTGCCAATTTTTCAGCTGTTCCACCCACTGCAATTCCTTCTTTTCGCCAAAAGCCGCCTGCCGTTCCACGTAGGCTTTGGATCCTTTTTTCTGTTCGTACACCCAATGCGCGGCAATACCATTTTCTCCTTCGCGATGCATGGCTTCCGTTCGAATTTGAATTTCAGTAATTTTTTGGTCGAGGCAAAAGATAGTCGTATGTAAACTCCGATAGCCGTTTGGCTTTGGTAAAGCGATATAGTCTTTAATCCGTCCCGGGAGAGGTGGCCAAAGATTATGAATGATGCCCAGCGCCGCATAACAATCTTCCATACTAGGTACGATAATCCGCAACGCAACCAGATCATAAATTTTATCCACGTCCATATCGTAACGCAGTAATTTCTTATACAAACTCGCGTAGCGTTTGGCGCGGGATTCGATGCGTACTACTTTAATCCCGGACTTCTGCAGCGCTTCTTGGGCGATAGGCTTTACTTTTTCTAAGTAATGTTCCCGCTCTTCGTATTTTTCATTCACGTGATCATTCAACCAGCGATGTTCTCGTGGATAGATGTACGGGAACGCAAGGTCTTCCAGTTCGCCGCTCACTCGCTGCATACCGAGCCGATAGGCGAGCGGAGAATAGATTTCCGAAGTTTCCAATGCAATTCGTTTTTGTTTTTGCGGGGGTAGAGCGTACAGCGTTTCCATATTATGCAAACGGTCGGCGAGCTTGATCATAATCACACGCAAGTCTTGGCTTAACGCCAGAATCATTTTCCGTAGATTTTCTACTTGCCGTTCAATGCCGCGATATTTGATTTTACTCAATTTAGTCAGCCCTTCAACCAGAAACGCCACTTCGTCGCCAAATTTTTTTCTAATCTGCTCCAACGGATACCCGCAATCTTCCACGACGTCGTGAAGTAACGCGGCAATAATGCTATCCGGGTCCAATCCCCATTGGGCAATGTGTTCCGCGGCGGTCAGGACGTGCTCAAAATAAGGCTCGCCGCTTTTGCGTTTTTGACCGCTATGTTGAGTTTTTGCCAGTTGATAAGCCTCCCGAATGAGTTCATTGTCTTTGATCAGTGATTCGATGTTAGGATGCTTGGTCATTTGTTGGCGGAGTTGGCTCTGCCGGAGCTGGTTTTACTGGGCCGAGGGGATTTTCCCACGAAGCATAATCGCAGTCCGGATAGCGAGAACAGCCCCAGAACATTTTGCCGCGGGCGCGGCCGCGAGTAACTCGGCGCTCAATCACATCGCCAGTCTGGCACTTCGGGCAGGAGAGTCCGATTTTTTTCGGCTCCTCTTTTTTCACGAGCGATTTAGTATTTTTGCAGTCGGGGAAACCGGAGCAGGCAATAAATTTCCCAAAGCGGCTCATTTTTATAACCATCGGCTTGCCGCAAAGGTCGCAGATGATATCGGTTTTTTCGGCAACCGGCTGGGTCTTTGCCACCTCTTCATTTTTCTTGGCAAGATTGGCGGCAAAGGGAGTATAAAAGTTTTTAATGATCGTTTGCCATTCCGTTTTATGATGAGCAATACTGTCGAGCTCGTCTTCCATTTTAGCGGTGAAATCAATGTCCACGATTTCCGGAAAATTTTCCGTGAGCACTTTGTTCACGAGCCGGCCCATATCGGTCGGATATAAGCGGCCTTCATTTTTAATGACGTAATTTCGTTCTTGAATCACCGAAAGCGTTGGCGCATACGTGGACGGCCGACCAATGCCGTATTCCTCGAGGGTTTTAATCAAGCTCGCTTCATTATAACGAGGCGGTGGTTCAGTGAAATGCTGGGAAGGAAGAAGATTAACTAGTTGCAACGATTCTCCTTCGGTGAGTGCTGGCAGTTCTTTTTCTTGGAATTTTTGCGGCCAGAGTTTTAGAAAACCGTCGAATTTCAAAATATTGCCGCTCACGCGGAACATATATTGTTTTGCTTGAATATCAATCTGGGTGGTGTCGAAGACCGCTTGCGGCAATTGCGAAGCAATAAAACGCTGCCACACTAATTCGTACAATAATTGTTCGCTGCGTTCTTTGAGATTAGTGGATTCCGGCGTGCGTTCAATGTGGGTCGGACGGATAGCTTCGTGCGCTTCTTGAGCGAGCCGAGACTTAGTTTTAAACGTTCGGGGGGACTGGGCGGCATAGGGTTCGCCCAACTGTTGGGTAATCCAGGCGTGGGCGGTAGCGAGGAACTCTTTGGAAAGATTGACCGAGTCGGTACGCATGTAGGTGATTAAGCCTTGTTCGTATAAACGCTGGGCCATCAGCATGGTTTTCTTTGCGGAGAAGCCGAGGCGTTTCGCGGCTTCTTGTTGGAGCGTGCTCGTGGTGAAAGGCGGCGATGGATTTTTCCGAACCTCTTTGGATTCTTTTCGAGTGACGGTGAAAGTAGCGCCCGTGAGATCGCGGACAATCTCGTCTACTTGAGTTTGGGTTTTCAAGTCCAGTTGATCTAGGGTCTGATCGCTGATTTTTACCAAACGAGTTTCGATTTCTTCCACCGTACCACTTTGTTTCTTCAGTAACGCAAGGAGTTGCCAGTATTCTACCGGCTTAAAAGCCTCGATTTCTTGTTCTCGTTCCACAATCAAGCGGACAGTGACTGATTGAACGCGGCCAGCGGAAAGTCCTTTAGCAACTTTGTGCCACAGAAATGGAGAAAGGCTATAGCCCACGATCCGATCCAAAATGCGGCGTCCTTGTTGGGCATCCACTAAGTCCATATTAATCTGCCGAGAGGATTGCAAAGCCGCCTCTAAAGCTGATTTCGTAATTTCGTGAAAAACAATGCGTTCGATTTTTTCTGGGCTTTTTTCCAAATCCAACGCTTTCATCAAATGCCACGCAATCGCTTCTCCTTCGCGGTCTTCATCGGTGGCGAGAATCACTTGCTTGGCTTTCTGGGCAATCTTTTTGAGATTCCGCACGACTTGCGCGGTGCGCCGCGGCACCACGTAATGCGGTTCAAAATTGTGCTCGACGTCAATGCCAAGCCGGCTTTTCGGCAAGTCCCGCACATGGCCATAGGAAGACTCAACGCGGTAGTCGCCTTTGAAAAATTGAGCAATAGTTTTCGCTTTGGTAGGTGATTCGACAATAATAAGCTTCATATATATTAGGAAAGCATTCCTTTGATCGTTAAGAAGGTAATAATCTGATTGACTTTGTGTACCTCGATTTTAGAGATTTCCGCGATTTTGTCAATCGAGGTCGGCCAACCGACTTCCTTAATAATATCCATGATTCGCTGTTCTTCGCCACTCAAATGTGTTGATTGAGAAGGGGAAACACGAGGAACAAGATTCAAATCTTCAGCAATATCTTCTGCGGAAGTGACTAAACGAGCACCCGCGCGAATGAGCTGATACGAACCCTGGTAGTTTGGGTGTTCCAGTGGTCCGGGCACGACACACACTTCCCGATTCTGCTCTAACGCGAAACGAGCAGTGGCGAGAGAACCAGACTTTTCTGGAGCTTCAATCACAATGGTTGCGGTCGCTAAGCCACTGACAATACGATTGCGATGGATGAAATTGGAAGGATAGGAGGGATGGCCTGGCGGATATTCCGAAAGGAGCGCTCCGCCGGCGTGAAGGATTGCGTGGGCAAGATTGTGATTGCTTGCCGGATACACCGTATCTAAACCATTCGCCAGCACTGCTACGGTAGGAACTCCACCATCCAAAGCGCCTTGATGCGCCATCGCATCAATACCCAGCGCCAAGCCGCTCACAATGGTAACGGAAAAATTTCCCAAATCGCGAGCTAATCTGCGGGCGAATAGAATGCCGTGGGGCGTGGCTTTACGCGTGCCCACAATGGCAATGGCGGTCGTGGCGGGCAAGCTTCCTTTTATATAGATTCCAAATGGCGGCCACGGAATCTCTTTCAGAAGCGGGGGATATTGCGGGTTTTGAAAGAGAATTAAATCAATTCCTAGACTTTGCAGTTGCTCCCAGCTTTTTTCCGCGTTCAGATGGGGATAACGAGCTTGTTCCGCTTTCCAAGCGGCTGGCCAGGAACCATACTTTTCTAGTGATTTTTTGAGTGCGCCATAATCCGAGTGCAAGGCTTGGTTTAAGGCATGGTAACTTTGGATTTCCGTGAACATGTACGTTTCAGTATAGGATACATTATGTTAAAATACATACTATGACCGATTTTCGGAAAGAGCTTTTTCTTCAGCTCGGCATTGTCAGTGGCGTTGTACTGTTGTTGGGCGGCGCCATCCTTTGGCTGGGTTCGAACATCAGCAATCGCGTGATGGACCTTCGAAATGGTCGGGAAGTAATGTATAGTCGCAAGGTAGCAATCGAATCTTTGAAATTGCTACGGAGCGATCAAGAAAAAGCGGGTATGTATCAAAGCATTGTTGAAAATGCTCTGCCGAGCAAAGATCAGCTGATTGTGTTCTCGAAAGATTTAGAAACACTGGCGCGCAGTAAGCATCTTGGCTTTGGGTTTACGTTCGGTACGGAAGCGCCAGCAACGCCAAAAGATCCCGGCCGCACGCAATTTAAAATAACTTTTTCCGGAGCCTATGTGGATATTGTTGATTTCTTGGCCGCGGCGAAAAAGAACCGATATTTAGTCCGTTTTTCTGATTTAGATCTCACTCAAAGAGGGCCGACGTTCGAAGGCTCGATGAATGGTATAGTATTTTCTCGATAATATCCTTACTATGAAACTCACTGCATATACAAAGCGAGAATTGACTTTTTGGGGAATTGGAATTTTAATGTTGGGTATAGTTATTTTGACAGCGATCTCCGCCTTACAGTTCTTAGTCAGTCAATTAAATATGGGCTTGAATTCGGATGTGGTGCAGAATGCCGTGCCAATTCGTTTCGAATTCTATAAAGTGCAAGACTTGTTAAAATAAGTTTTTTGTTGTCTTAGATACGGTACAATAAAATTCATGCGTGTATAGCTCAGTGGTAGAGCACTTCACTGATAATGAAGAGGCCGAAGGTTCGATCCCTTCTACACGCACAAAATATCAACTTGCAATTACTACAAGAATCTTTCATAGTAGTAATACTTTAGGCTTAAGATATGAGCGCCTTTAGCTCAGCCCCGACGCACAATATGTAATCTATAATAATGAAGTCGGGGAGCCGACTTCGCTCATAGCGAACGTCGGCTTGGTAGAGCGCTCAAGATAGAATGCGCCTTTAGCTCAGTGGTAGAGCGTTACATTGACATTGTAAAGGTCGGAGGTTCGATCCCTCCAAGGCGCACTAAAAACTATGAACGATAATAATAACGAAACTCTCAAGGACGAAGAAATATTACTTTTAGCGCAGGAAGACCCGGCGTATTTTTCCATCTTGGTGGATAAATATAAAGAACCTTTTTTGCGGATGGCGCGGGGGATTACGCATAATTTGGAAGAAGCGGAAGATATTGTGCAGGAAACTTTCATCCGAATTTATCGGCACGCGAGCCGCTTTGAAAAACAAGAAGGCATTCAATTTAAAAGCTGGGCGTATAAAGTACTGATGAATACCGCGTTTACCCATTATCAGAAATTGAAAAAGACTAAAGGAAACGTGGAGTACTTGGATCCAGTTTTATATGAAGACAATCCAAACCTAGCTTCTTCTGGCTTTGAAAAGATTCTCCAAGGTGATTCCAAAGCGACGATTGAACGTATTCTTCACAAAATGCCGGATCATTTAAGCACCCCACTCCGGATTTATTATTTTGAAGATAAAGCATATGAGGATATTGCCAAGACAGAAAAAATTTCTATTTCCACACTCAAGATGCGGATGTTCCGCGCGAAACGTCTTTTCAAGAAATTAATGGAAGAAGAGTTATAATGATTATGGATATGAATATCACATTGTTAAAAAATCGAATTCTCTGGAAAGTGTATCTGGTCTGGTTCGTGAAAAAGATCTTGCCGCTGATTATTTTTGAACTATTGATACTGACGTTCGCTGGGTATGTGCTGGCCAAGTATATCTTTGTTGAGCGAGTAGTGGGCAATACGCTCATTATTGCCGCTAATCATCCGTGGTCTTTGTTCTATTATCTTATCTACGCCTTTATCAAGACTTCGTTCCTGAATAAGGCGGGGATTATCGTGGTGTTGAGCTTAGGCGCCTTATTATTAAGGGATATAGGGCGGGTAATAGTCTCCTATCGAACTACCAATCAAGTGACGAAACCAAAACCTTAGGCCATTAGTTATACAAAGTGACCGTGAAATTTGAGAGTAGGTTGACTGTTTCCAGACCGAGCAGTCTCCCTCATAACTACTCTCAAGTCTCATGTGATCACTGATCACTAACTGAAAAGCCCTTCCCCAGGGGCTTTTTAGTTTATACTTACAAAGTTATACGGATATGCCATTATCAATTGAAATTATTTATACCGACCCGGAATTTCTGGTGATCAATAAACCCGCCGGTGTTTTGGTTCATGGAGTTCGGGCAACGCCTCACCGTGAAGCTTCGTCCGAAGAAACTGTGGTCAGTTGGTTGCAGGCACACTATCCGGAAGTAGCGACCGTGGGCGATGATCCGCGTCAGCGGCCGGGTATCGTTCACCGGCTCGATAAAGAAACCTCGGGCGTGTTACTAATTACTCGAACTCAAAACGCATTTGAGTATTTCAAAAAATTGTTTCAAACTCACGAAGTACAAAAAACCTATCAAGCCTTAGTCTGGGGTGAAATGGAAACAGCATCGGGAATTATTGATAAACCCATTGGCATTAAAAGCGGCACCATTAAGCGAAGCGTTCATAGTGATAAAATGGCCAAACCGGCGGTAACGGAATATAGAACTGTGCGTTCTCTAACGATTAGCGGCCAACCCTACACGCTTTTGGAAGTAATGCCGCGCACGGGCCGGACGCATCAAATTCGCGTGCACTTGGCGGCCATCGGCCATCCAGTGATGGGCGATAAACTCTACGGCGGTAAGCGCAGTTTTTACGCGAATCTTAATCGGCATTTTTTGCACGCGCTCGCAATTGAATTTACCGCGCCTAACGGAAAACGAATCAAGTGCGAGGCAGCATTGCCGGACGAACTTACTCGAGTATTAACGTCAGCGGAATAATTTCTTCTTTTTTCGGATTGGAAATTTGCGTGCTGTAGTCTGGCATGCCGGATTCTTTCCAGATGAAACCGCGCGGCGCGGTAATAGAATACTCTAGTCCGCTACGATCGCCGGATTGTTTTTCAAAAATAAAAGTATAGGTAAAATTATTCTCCGGAATTGCGCCTAATGTCCGCTGGTAAGTAAACTCCACGGTATTGGTTTTGCTTATTTTCGTATCCATCCGGGCGCCAAAAGATGTTTTCCCAAAGCTGGTGCCAATTCGAATTTCTTCTATACTGCGTTGCGTTGCTTCGATGCGTTGTACGTCTGGGTCGGTAGTATACAGAGACGCAAGATACGTATATGCTGGCCGCGGCGGGAGCGGATCATTGCCAGTCACATGGAGGAGCTCACTGCGCAATGGCGCCAACACCGTCAGATAATTTTTGTTCGTCATACGATACCACCAATCAGATTTTTGATCGCCGTGATGACTGCGGGTGATGGTCAAAGTATTTTTCAGCGTTCCATTTTCTTGGAGTTGGGTTTCCAGATGAATCGTCTGATCAATTACGGCATCGGTTTTCCCGCCAGCTAAATTCGCATTCACGACCATCAGATAGTCGCCCAGAAATGGCGTCGGCAGTTCACGCAGATGGCCGGTAAAGCCCAGCGCTCCAAAGGTGTTTTGTAGATCGGCATCTCGGAAATACAACATGAGATCTTTTTGATCAAGATGCTCGCGGAATTTTCCCAGCAAGGTATTTTTTTGTTCCGCAGCTAGTGTCTGCAGTTTTTCCATTAAGATCGGAGCCAGCACAGAAAGAATTTTTTTTGGATTTTGACCGGGCTGTTTGTCCTGACCAGCTTCCACTTCGTATTGAATTGCGTCCAAAAAATTATTTTGATCAAGCGTGCGGCCATACTTTTCTAAATAAATGGGGCCGGTTACTGTCATTAAGCTGGCGAGCACGGACGGATTAAACGCGATTGCGCCTTGAAAATGAATGTTCACATCAGTAAAAAGTTTGGAGTGTTCCAAAAAATAAAGCGTTTTTTCCGCGGACATAGGAAAACCCGGGAACCAATTAGCATCTCGCGCCCCCCAGTCGCGGGTAAGCGGCTGAAGTTCTTGCGGGGGAATCACTTTTACCGTGAGTTGGCGATCCGCATTGTAGATATCGTCAATTTTAATTTCCTCGATATGACCTTGATGCAGTTTGATGTATCCGAAACTGCCGAGAAATCCGCCTGCCGGACGCATTTCCGAAGGATTCTGGAAGAGAATGGCAACATAGGTTGGCTCCGGTGATCGAAGAAGTGTGAGAAAGCCTTGGAGCAGATTACGAGCCTGAACAAGGTGGGTTGCCAGCGTGAGGTAATGTGAGTCTAAAATTTCTCCCACAGCAGCAACTTGAGCGGATAATAAACGGAGCTGGGTGGATTGATTTTTAATTTCCGAGTGCAGGGCATCAAGGATTCGGACATTAGTATTCAAACGTTCCAATAAGGGAATTAATTCCGTATTCTGCTGATTGAAAGCGAGTTCGAAGCCTCGAACCCGAAGCGTATCCAGATCGCTGGTAATTTTCGCCGCGGTGTTACTGAAAGTTTCCAAAGATTTTAATGCGTGGGGTAAGACAGGAGTATTGGGAAGAAAATAACTCAATGCTTGCGCAAGGAAGGGGATACCTAATCGTTCTGCTTGCTGGTTGAGCGATTGAATAAGAGTGTGGGTTTTTTGAAAACTTTGAGTAAGAATTTCCGTATGCAGAGCGCGTGCCGCAGTTTGCACTTCTTTCATTTCTTGGGTGAGTACGGAAAGGGTCGTGTGAGTTGTTTGATTGAAAGTAATAAGCCGAGCAGTATAGGCGAGCAGGATTGCCGCCAGCGCGGTCAGGACAATTTTTTTCCAAGACCATTGTACTGCGGGTCGGAAAACATATTCGGTTGGTTGAGTGACAACACTCAGTTTTTTGCTTGCTGGAAGAAAAGCTGGATCGGTTGCGGAGTCATCGGCGGGCTTTTTCCGGACGTCGGCGAGATGAGATTGGATATTTTTTTTCGGTACCAACGGCATATGGTAAAAATACCATATATAGGCAGGATCGTCAGAATATATGATTGTACGCCTCACAAATTGACAAAGGCGGAAGAAATGAGTAAGATATGAAAACTATGATCAATCCAGCGATTTTACCGAAAATCAAATCCGGCGCGACTGTGAAAGTATTTGAGAAAGTGAAAGAAGGGGATAAAGAGCGGATTTCCCAGTTTCAAGGCCTCGTGATTGCCCGAAAGCATGGTTCGGAAATCGGAGCGACCTTTACCGTTCGGACGACCTTAGCCGGCGTGGGGGTAGAAAAAATCTTCCCAATCCATTCTCCAAAAATCGAAAAAGTGGAGATTGTGAACTCGCCAAAAAAAGTCTCTCGTTCAAAAATCTACTACATTCGCAGTTTATCTCGAAAACAAACCCGGCAAAAAATCGGGACGAATTAGAAAAATAAAAATATCCCTAGCAAAGGGATATTTTTTTATTAACTTTTAATTGGTATACGCTATGTGCTTGAGGTATACTTAGAAAGTATATGAATAAAAGGGGAGCTAGACCACAAGGAAAAGTGAATATTCAATGGTCACCAAAATTTGCGTATGCGATTGGACTTTTAGCGACTGATGGGAATCTTTCTCCGGATAAACGACACATCAATTTTACTTCTAAAGATTTAAAACTCATCCAACTATTCAAAAGGTGTCTTCAATTATCAAATATGATTGGTAGAAAAGCGCGGGAGAGAGAGAAGGTTAAACGATACTATGTTTTGCAATTTGGCGATGTATTTTTTTATCAATTTTTAAATTCAATTGGTTTGTTTCCAAATAAGTCTAAAATCCTTGCGTCGATTAAGATACCGCAGAAGTATTTCTTTCATTTTTTACGTGGTCATTTCGATGGTGATGGAACTTTTTATTCCTATTTTGATCCTCGTTGGAAATCTAGCTTTTTGTTGTATACAGTTTTCATTTCGGCAAGTAAAAAACATATTGATTGGTTGCGTCAAGAATTGCAAAAGCGTGTAGGCATTAAGGGTCATATCAGTAAGGCGAAAACTAACTCTGCCTATCAATTAAAATATGCTAAAAGAGAATCATTGAAATTATTACCAAAGATGTATTATGATAGTGATACTCTTTGCCTATTCCGTAAGCGTGAGAAGATTATGATAGCCTTAAGGCAGATAGGTGAGACGTTGGTATAAATGCCCAGGTGGCGAAACTGGCAGACGCATATCCTTGAGGTGGATACGCCCGCAAGGGCTTGGAGGTTCGAATCCTCTCCTGGGCACCACAAACGAACTAAACGGCTTTTTAGAAGCCAAAAGGTGGGACGCGCGAAGCGCGTCCCACTGATTTCCCCCCATTTTTCCAAACGAATTCAGAATTTTTGGCGCGCTTGCGCGCACTGTTTTTTCGCCAAGAAGCAGGTTCGA
>Ga0082335_1001192_pt1 | contig 57851 bp, 42 predicted proteins | sample Subgrocontami58m_FD_72375 | JGI IMG/M metagenome (GOLD analysis project Ga0082335, IMG submission 72375) | Subsurface groundwater microbial communities from S. Glens Falls, New York, USA - GMW37 contaminated, 5.8 m (SPADES assembly) (version 2) ... | reverse complement strand
GCAGTGGGACGGGGCGACGGTGCGACAGTGGGACGGTGCGACAGTGGGACGGTGCGACAGTGGGACGGTGCGACAGTGGGACGGTGCGACAGTGGGACGGTGCGACAGTGGGACGGTGCGACGGTGCGCTGAACAGATAACCATCTGAAGGGATGAGTGAGCTGAAATTTAATATCGTATGAAGGTAACGATTATCGGCGGTGGCGGACGAGTCGGTTCGTGTGCCGCGTTTGCTCTGCAATGCGGCGGCATTGTCTCGGACATTCAAATCCTCGATGCCAACCAAGCCATGGCGGAAGGCGAAGCCCTTGATCTTCTGCACGGCAGCGCGCTCGCAGCGGATCAAAGAATCTATGCCGGCGATTACGCCCGGGCTGCAGACAGTGACATGTTCCTCATTACGGCGGGACTCCGCCGCAAGCCCGACGAATCCCGGCTCGATCTGATCAACCGGAACGTCGCGTTGTTCGTGCAGATTCTTGACTCGATCAAGGCCGCGGGATTTCGCAAGGACAGCTTCATTTTCGTCGTATCGAATCCAGTCGACATCTTGACGCAACTGGCGACCGACCGATTGGGATTGCCCTGGCGGCAAGTGTTCGGGCTCGGCACGATGCTGGACACCTCGCGATTTTCTTCACTGATCGCAGACGAACTCAAACTGCCGCCGACGCAAGTGCGCGCGCTGATTCTGGGCGAACACGGCGATTCGATGGCGCCGATTTGGTCAGCCGCCAGCGTGAATGGTTTGCCGCTAGCTGGCCTTCCGCAGTGCACCGCCGGGTTTCAAAATGCGATTTTCGAACGCACCAAAGGAAGCGGGGCAGAAGTAATCAAACGCAAGGGTGGCGCGGGTTGGGCTGTGGGCATTGCCATTCGTGATGTCGTGCACTCAATCGCGCTCAATCAACGCCGGTTGCTGCCGGTGTCCTCGCTCGTTCAGGGAGCGTATGGGATTCGAAATGTTTGTTTGAGTGTTCCGTCAGTGGTCGGATGCAGCGGCATCATCGACCAGGTGGAAATCAACCTGTGGCCTAAAGAGAAAATGGGCCTCCAAAACTCGGCGAAAGCGCTCGAAGAAACGTTGCGGAAAGTCAAACTGTGAGGAAAGAAGGGAAGTAACCACAAAGACACGAAGAACACAAAGCGCCGAATGGATTGGGAGGAAAGAAGGGAAGTAACCACAAAGACACGAAGAACACAAAGCGCCCAATGGACTGGGACGGAAGAAGAGCAAGAGACCGCAAAGGCACGAAGAACACAAAGAAAGAAAATGGAAGAGAAGGAAGAGGCGGCGGCTAAGCAATTGATTGGCGCGGCGATCGGAGTTCACAAGGAGCTCGGGCCCGGCTACCACGAGCCTCTCTATGAAGAAGCTTTGGCGATTGAACTCGGTTTAAGGCAAATTAGCTATTCCCGACAAAGGCCTTTTGCGGTCGATTACAAAGGCTACAAGGTCGGTCAAGGGAGATTGGACCTGTTGGTGGACGAATGCGTAATAGTGGATTTGAAGACCGTCGAGAGCCTTGCCCCGGTTCACCTGGCCCAAATGCTCTCTTATCTGAAAGCGATGAAGCTGCGTCTCGGCCTCATCATCAATTTTAATGTCCCCCTCCTCAAGGAAGGAATCCGGAGAGTAGTCCTCTGAAGAAAGAAAAAGAGATGGACCGCAAAGACACAAAGAACACAAAGAAATGGAAGAGACTTGTTCAATCGCTCCTTTCCCTGTGTTCTTTGTGGCCTTCGAGCCTTTGTGGTCAATTGATGAAGAGAGTTTGGAAGAAAGATGGACCACAAAGACGCAAAGAACACAAAGAAATGGAAGAGACTCGTTCCATCGCTCTTTTCTCTGTTTCCTTTGTGACCTTCGAGCCTTTGTGGTCAATCGGTGAAGAGGCTTTGGAAGAGAGATGGACCACAGAGACACAAAGAACACAAAGAAATGGAAGAGACTTGTTCAATCGCTCCTTTCTCTGTTTCGTTCGTGGCCTTCGTGCCTTTGTGGTCAATCGATGAACAGGCTTTGGAAAAAACATCGACCACAAAGGCACAAAGAACACAAGGAAATGAAACAAGCCCGGCCTATCATTCGTTCCTCGGCTTTCTCTCTGTTCTTTGTGACCTTCGTGCCTTTGTGGTCAAACCTGCCTTCGTGGTCTAACGCTCTTTCCGCAACCCCTCCTGTCCTTTCCCCATGAAGTCGCTCGACGCCAAACTCGCTGAAATCAAAGCCAACCCGTCCTCCCGCGCATTCATCCTGGCGGATGCGAAGGATGCTGACATGGCTTTCGGGGTGCGTGCGCCTGGCCCTCGAAGTTATCTCTCGGCACGCGGCGCACGGCCGGCCATTTTTTCCCCTGAAGTCTGGAGCCGGGACGAATATGGGCATCGGAACTTGCCGGAATTTCTCGATATCATTCGCGAAGTCGTTCAGCAGGGACTCGTCGATATCATGCTGATGTCGGCTTACGTCACCGAACAACTCTCGATCAAAGAACGTCTGTTCCAGAATTCCCACGTCACACCTGCGGCTCGGGCCAACGACACCACGGATATTTGGGCCGTCCGCAACGGTTGTTATACACAGGAATCCGCCCGCCCTTTCCGAACGGCCACCATCGATCACATTCAATGCGGGCAGATCGAATGTGAACGCGACGGCAAAGAGTTTCCTGGCGCAAATCTCGGACTTTATTCGGTCACATTCCTGAACAATCTCGAGCACGATCACGCGACCCTAAAAGCCTTCAAAGAATTCCGAGAGGAAGCAGAGCGGAAAGAGTTCCGTTATTTTCTCGAAGTGTTTGATCCGAATGTTCCCAGCGGTGTGCCGCCGGAAAAGCTCGGGGAATTCATCAACGACCAAATCATCCGGGTTCTGGCTGGAGTCACCGAACGCGGCCGTCCGTTGTTTTTGAAAATTGTTTATCACGGTCCGCGGTTCATGGAAGAGCTCGCCCAGTACGATCCGAATTTGGTGGTGGGCGTTCTGGGCGGAAGCGCGGGGACGACTTACGACGCGTTTAAGTTGATCCACGACGCGCAAAAATATGGCGCACGAGTGGCATTGTTTGGCCGGAAAATCAACAACGCCGAACATCAGCTGGCCTTCATCGAGATGCTCCGCTACATCACGGATGGAAAAATTTCGCCCGAGGAAGCGGTGCGGGCGTACCACGCTGTGCTCGAAAACAAAAAGATCAAACCGCGGTTGCCGTTGGAAAAAGATCTCGAGCTGACCGATCAAGCCATGAGCTATGGTGGTTCGACCACCGGCCGGTCGACGGTGACCATTAAAAGTAATCCGCTCGCGAAGGAGCGCGCCGAGACTTCCGCGCAGACGGCGAGTTCCGAAACTCGCGGCAAAAACGGAAGCGGACAGAACGCAAATGGGGCGGCCTGGCCGCTGCGGAAGGATGGGGCGCCGGATTTCGATAAGATGACGACGCAGCAGCGAACCGCTTACCATGAAGCGCGGTTGAACCGAATGTTTGGCTAAAAGAGGAGCCGCCCGGGGAGATTGGCCGAGCGGCTGTAACGGGAGGGTGTCTGGTTTGCCTTTCTCCCACTCTGGAGAGATTAAAGGCGATTTAATTATCGGAAGGTCACCGAAAAACTTGAGGGGTGTTGTAGCGCAGGTTTCCCAACCAGCGGGTGAGGGCGATTTCCAATCGCCCGGGTGCGAAAGGAGCTGGAAAGCTCCTGAACCCGCAGACAAGAATGTCTGCGCTACGACCCATTCAACGATCATCCTTGAACCGAAAGGGCGGCTTGCCAGTGATGTCCGAACTCGTCATGGAAGGGCACCAAAACCGTTCGACGTGCTGCACGACCAGCGCGGTTCCCTGGAAATGGCTCACATTCGGTTTCATCCGCGGATCGTACATCGTGTCGGTCATGTCGCGAATGAGCGCCACGTTTTTCCCAAGCTTGACCATTTGCCGTATTGCGAACGGCCGCCCCAGCACGCACATGTTCAAGTGGACTCCCATCAAGAGGACATTCTCGATGCCGTGTTCCGCCAGCAAATTGTAAGTCTCCTGACCGTCGTCGGTGATGGCGTCCTCATCCGCAATTTGAATCGCGGCGATCTGCCGTTTCCAGGCATCACGAATGGCGCATTTCGTCGCGCAATCGCAGCCCATATCTGAATCGTCGATCGGAAAACCGTGCTCCTTCTGTGGATCTGGCCAGCACCACGCGGTCCCCCAGCGCTGTTCCGTGCTGAGTGGCACAGGCGTCTGTGCAAACGGCGCTTGGATGGCTCTCGCTCGTTGCGGCGTGCTTTTATAAAAATCCATCGTCGTGCTTGGCGCATGGATGATGAACACGCCTTTGGCACGCGCGGCGTTGATGAGATCGTTCATTGGCCCGGCCAACTCCGCGACACGTCGCGCGGCCGATTTGCACCAATGATCGTCCCACATGTCGCACACGATCAGCGCGGTCTTGTGCGGGTTCCAAGCGACGGTTTTGATCTGTTCTTGGCCATCGATGGAAGTGCGCGAGCGCAGATGGAGGTCGAGTCGATCGTCGGCGCAAACATTTAACATAGCCAAAAACATGATCCAGCAGAGAAGAGTTCGGCGCGGGTTCATAATCGAGATGCTTACCCGGTTCGGGAATGGCAATCAAACCGATTCCCCCGTTGAAAGGTCTGCGGTAGCCGCGACGTTAGGATGCGGAAAGTCTAACCAAAGGAATTTGAAATTCTGAGAGCGAGACAGGAACGGATGGGCGGCTACGATTCCGCCGCGTGAGTTTGGGGGCGAGTGGTGTGTGGCGACTCTGTCTTCATTTCTTCGGTCGGGCCAAAATCTTTGGTCGCGCCAAAATGCTTTGTCCAGATTCGTCGATCCCTTCCTCAGTGCCGATCGAGTCGCGTTCGCCGCTCAATTCGCCTTGCGGGGCCGGGGCGCCCGAGCGTTGCCGGCCTGACCTCGGTTGAGACTTAGTGACGACTTGGCCTTCGCGCGAAAAGCCGGGCGTGCGAGCTTTGATGCACGTGCAGCCGGTGCCCTCGGCGCAACCTTGGCAGCAATAGCTTTGGCCTTCGTGAGTGTACCCTTCGCCAGGCCAATCGTTTTTCACCATGGCGCACCCAGGACAGAATGGTTGCGGTTTGTTGGTTTCTCCCGGCGGTTTCTTCCTGATCGGCGTTTTCATAATCCGTGACTCGTTTGTTGAATCCCCAGGCTAATCTAACATCAAACGAGCATTGCGCGAATGCGTGTTCAAACAGAGGCCCTGTCTCCTAGAGGAGGACGATACTTGAGACAGTCTGAAGCCGAGCGCCGAAAGCCTGCTGAGCCCGCGCCAGGTAGCGCAGACATCCATGTCTGCGGGTTCAAGGAACTTTCAAGTTCCTGAGATGCCCCGAGGCGATTGGACAATCGCCTGCACCCGCCGGGGCTTGGAAGCCCGCGCTACCGCTGCCGACAAGTTGATTGCGGTCAATCCGGGCGTTGACTTTTAGACCCACGATTGCGGGCCAATCGCTAGCAGCAGAGAGGAATCGCGCCGCAAAAAAACCAAGAATTAGCATGAAACAATTTTCAAACGCAACCGGCCGCTCTTTTAACCAAAAACAATCACGCCGCGAGTTTCTTGCTCAAGGCGGAAAGGCCGTGGCCGCAACGGCGCTGGCCGGAGTGGCGCTGCCCCACGTCCACGCTGCTGAAGACAACACCATTCGATTGGCATTGATCGGTTGTGGCGGTCGAGGCAGTGGCGCGGTAGCCAATGCCTGCGAGTGTTCTAACGGCCCGGTCAAGCTCGTGGCGATGGCGGACCTTTTTGAGCCGCGATTGACCAGTTCGCATCGGAATCTGAACGAGCAGCACAGCGCACGGGTTGATGTGCCGCCCGAACGGCGGTTCCTCGGATTTGATGCGTACCGCCGGGCGATCGATTGTTTGCGCGCGGGAGACGTGGCGATTCTGGCGACGCACGCCGCATTCCGGGCGGCTCATCTGCACTACGCCATCGAAAAAGGCGTCAACGTTTTCATGGAAAAGTCATTCGCTCCAGACCCAGCCGGCATCAAAAGGATCCTGCAGCTCGGGGACGACGCCGAGAAAAAGAATCTGAAAATCAGCACTGGCTTGATGTGCCGGCATTCCTCGGCCCGGCGGCAGTTGATCGAAAAAATTCGAGAAGGCGCGATTGGCGAGGTTCCTTTGATCCGGGCCTACCGGATGGACTCAGGCGCGCGGATGGCGCCGTGGAAGAGCGCCGACAGCGAACTGTTCTGGCAAATTCGCAATCCGTATTTCTTTTTCTGGGTTTCAACCGGGCGGTTCATTGATTACATGATCCACCAAGTCGACGAGTGCTGCTGGATCAAAGATGGCTGGCCGGTGAGCGCCCATGGCTTGGGCGGGCGCGTCCCTGGGAGCGACGATGCGAGCCAGAACTTCGACAGTTATTCGATCGAATACACGTTCGCGGATGGCGGCAAAGCGCTGGTGAGCGGCCGGTTTATTCCAAAGTGTTTTGACGATTTTGCGACATTCGTCCATGGCGCCAAATGCGCCGCGCAATTTTCAGGCAATGTTCATGCGCCGACGGCGCATATTTACGCCGACCAGCGGATTGCGAACGGGAACATCCGCTGGAAACCCAAACAGGAACAATTGAGTCCCTACGTCGAGGAATGGAATGTTTTGTTGGACGCCATTCGGAACAATCGGCCGCACAATGAAACCCGGCGCTCTGCCTACTCGAACTTGGCCGCGATCATCGGTCGGGCCGCCGTTCACACGGGAAGAGTCGTTACCTGGGAAGAAGCGCTCGCATCCGATTTCCAATTCTGTTCGAACGTCGCCGATCTGACGCCGGAGAGTCCTGCGCCAGTTCGAGCGGATGACCACGGATGTTATCCTGTCCCAGTGCCGGGCAATTGGACGGAAGTCTGACGATTTTGGATTTTGGATTGCGTTTTTCTGTATAGAGGCATAGCCGCACACCACCGGAACGCGGACTTTAGCCTGCTGCCGGGGAGTTAACACCAGAGCATTGGGCGCAATGCCTTGGCTGCAGCGTGAACGCTGCGTTCCTGTAGCCGCCCAAGCCCCTCCTGAAACTCCCCCCCGATTCCGAATTGCGTTTTCATTGGTCTTCTGTTTCTCCTAGTGGGCGTGAACCCCAGCGCCCCTTCAGCTGAAGCGCCGCGTTTGCGCCGGCATTTGAATTTGCTGCAAGCCACGGCGCTCAACATGACAAACATGGTCGGGATCGGGCCGTTCATCACTATTCCCGCCTTGATGTCATCGCTGAATGGGCCGCTGTCGATGCTCGGTTGGGTTTTCGGCGTGCTCATTACGCTCGCGGATGCATTCGTTTGGAGCGAACTAGGCGCGATGATGCCGGGCTCGGGCGGCAGCTACGTTTATTTGCGGGAAGGGTTCGGCCCGCAGGCCTGGGGCCGGTTGATTGCTTTTCTTTTCGTCTGGCAATTCATCCTCAGCGGCCCTTTGGAAATTGCTTCCGGCTACATCGGGATCGAGCAATACCTGAAGTTCTTTTGGCCAGGCCTGACCCCCTTGCAATCGAAGGCAATGATCGTGGCGTTGGGCGTGTTGACGATTTTCCTGCTCTACCGGCGAATCAAATCGATTGGGAAAATCACCGTCGCTCTTTGGATCGGAACGTTGTTGACCGTGCTGGCCGTGATCGTCACGGGCGCCCGCTATTTTAAATCGTCCGTCGCATTCGATCTGCCCGCCGGGAGCTTTCAGTTTTCTTTTGGTTTCCTTTGGGGACTAGGGGCGGCGACGCGCATCGGCGTTTACGATTATCTCGGTTACTACAACATCTGCTATTTAGGAGAGGAGGTGCGAGATCCTGGCCGAGTGATTCCCCGGTCGATCATCATCAGCATTCTTGCGGTGGCGCTCATCTACATAGCGACGAACCTGTCAATCATTGGCATTGTGCCGTGGCGCGAATTCGTGCCCGCGACAGATCCGCCCGCTCCGGTGGCATCGATGCTGATGATGAAAGCGTATGGCAGCAAGGTGGCCGCGGTATTCACGATCATGGTTTTGTGGACTGCATTTGGGTCGGTGTTTGCGCTCATGCTGGGTTACTCCCGAATTCCATATGCGGCGGCGCAGGATGGCTGCTTTTTTAAAGTGTTCGGGCAATTGCATCGGACCAAAGATTTCCCGCATTTATCGCTGCTGCTGGTCGGGGTGATTTCGATCGTGTGCAGCTTCCTGCCGTTATTGACGGTGATCGATGCGTTGCTGGTCACGCGGATTGTTGTTCAGTTCATGGGGCAATGCGTGGCGGTCATTTTGTTGCGGAAGACGCACCCGGAGTGGAAGCGGCCGTATCGAATTTGGTTGTTCCCATTCCCACCACTGCTGGCGCTGGCGGGCTGGGCTTTTTTGTTTGGCACTTCAGAACGAAAGGTGCAGCTCTATGGATTGCTGGTATTGGCTTTGGGATTGATCTTTTTTCTGGCCTGGGCCGCGTGGATGAAAATGTGGCCTTTTGGGACCAACAAACACGAATCACGCATTCCATAAAGCTGCTCGGGTTCCAAGGGGATTGTCCGGGAATTCCAAACCACAGGCACGTTGGCGCCATCTACAACGCTCCATATCGAATCACTAAAGTTCGTCCCTCCGCCGGAACCGTTGCGGTGGTCATCTTTCCACCGGGCCAGCGCACTTCAATTTGGTCCGGACGGCGGCCGCCCGGCGCATTTAGCACTTGGATCACACTGTCCTGAGACCAATGCCCCGAGCCGGCGTGAATTTCCCGAGCAGGGCCGGCCCGACCGCTGCCCACAGCGCGCAGCACCGTTCCAATGCCCAAAGGATTTCCGGGCGGCCCAATCAGCCGAACGCGCAGTCCTGGATTGCCCCTGGCGTTTTCATAAAGCTTGGTCTGAGCATTGTTTTGAGAGACGACCAAATCCGGCCGGCCGTCTTCGTTGAAATCAGCGACCGCGGCGCCTCGTTGCTCTCCCGGAATATCAATCCCTGATTGCACTGCGGAAAGTGGCGCCAATGCTCCGCCTGAACTTCCCTTCAAGCAAAGCCCGCGCCCCGCATCGAGCCGAGCCAGACCGGGTTCGACGGAAAAAAAGTTTTGGCCAAGGAACAGGTCTTCGTGCCCGTCGCCGTCGAAGTCGGCCACATTCACGCTGAAAACGGGAGCGAACTGCGCCTCCTTCGGCAACAGGACGGGTTCGAAATGATCGCCACGGTTGAAGAACACAGTTGAGGCAAGGGTTGTCACGCGCGCGACTTTGGCCGGCAACTTTTCACGCGAGAGAATTTCGGCAAGCGAGGCCTCGCTGTACGCTTTGAAGGTAGGGAACAGCTCGAAGAGGGAAGGCAAAGACCCTCCGAGCGCCTGCAGGGATCGGCGGGGAACGAGTATCCCCCGTGCGTCGTAATCGGTCTCGATCACATCGATGCGGCCGCTGCCGGCAAGATCCCCGTAATGAAGCTCCAGCGGCCGGTCTGGCGAGGCGCGATACGACGCATTCATTCCCCAATTCCCGGCGATAATATCCAATCGTCCATCGCCATCGATATCACCGGTGGTCACGCATTGCCAAAGCCCCAGCCAACGTTCCATTTTCAGTCGCGCTGTGACATCTTCGAGGGCGCCGCCACGAAATTGGAAAATGCGGATCGAGCCCCATTCACACGCGAGAACTAATTCCGGTGTGCCATCACCGTCGAGATCACTCCACACCGCTGCCGTGACTAACCCGACGTTTGTCAGCAGCCGGCTGTTTTTCTCGTCGAGCTGTAAATCATCTCCGAGCTGCCGATACAGCTTCGAGCTCGCCGGTTCTGGATAGCGGCCTGGAACCAGTTCTCCGCCGACAAAAATTTCCCAGGCGCCATTCGCTCCAATTTCCGCGGCAGCGAGCGGTCCGGTCATCGCCGCTGTTTTAGGAATGTCTGGTCCAGGCTGAAAACCATCGTTATCAAAATCAAAGCGCAACGCCGATGGATGTGGCGTGTCCGTTTCGTAATTACTGAGGCCAATGAGCAGGCGCCGCCGGGATGGAGAAGAAGCCCAGCCAACGATTCCTGTGAGATCGTCCGGGGCTGTCGTTACGGGAGTCGTTCCGGCGCGTTGAACCTGGTTGCTGCCCCGAAAGGCATAAATGGCCAGTGGCCCGCCACGACCGCTGCCGATCAGCAGTTCCTCATGGCCGTCGCCCAACAAATCAAACCAGGCCACGGCCGGACCGAGTTGACTGAATTTACGCGGCAACAAAGGCTGCCGCTGATAATCGTCATGGGTGGGATCGGAATGGCTGTGACGCAACAACGCACTGACATCACGAAAGAGCGGGCGATCCTCTCGCTGCAGTGGAGCATCGACCGGTGCTCGATCCGTTACACCGGCGGACCGGGCCGGGAATTCGCTCTCGTCGCTTCTCACTTCATTCCTGCGCTCCGCCTCTCCCTCACCGTTCGGTTCTTGAATTTCAAAAATCCGGTTCGCGCGGACATCCTGAATGACGCTCGTTCGCCCGCTCCGCCATTTGACTTGGATGGTCATCCCGGTCGTGGCTTGGCCGGCAGCAAAGACGATTATTGGGTCGCAGCCCGACAAATAACGCCCGCCCGAGACGACTTCCTGGGTTTGGGATGGGACGGCCCCGTGCCGAAGCGTAATCGTGGCTCCGATTCCCTGAGTGTTTCGTTGGCGGCCCTTCAAACGCACCGCGACGCGTAGAGCAATCGAGTCGTTGCGGTAAACCGCGGCGGCGACGCCTAAATTATTCACGACAAAGTCCAGATCGCCGTCGTTATCAAAATCGGCCACGGCCATGCCGTGGTGCACCGCTGCCAGATTCGTTCCCCAGGAGGTGGTGGTCTCCTCGAAGGTCAATCGGCCGGTATTGCGAAACATGATAATCGGCATCGGCAGCGGGGGATAAAGACGGAGATGATTCCTCAACTCGCTCGTGAAGGCCTTCTGCCGCTCGGCCAGGTCTGCAAAGTTTTTCCAGGGGTGTTGCCGGGCTTGGATCTGACGCATGGCGTCCATGTCTTGCACATCGCGGGAATGGCCGGCGCTGATGAGCAGATCTTCGTATCCATCCAGGTCCACATCCAGAAAGATCGGCTGCCACGACCAATCGGACGCTTCCAGTCCGGCATACGCGGCAATTTCGGCGAAGGCGCCATCGCCGCGATTGTAAAAGAGCGTGTTCCGGTCGGCCTGGGGCCGGCTTTCGATCGTGTCAACCGGAAAGGGCAGCGGGAGGTTGGAGACAAGTTGCCGCTTTCGATGCTGAAGATCGCGGCTCAGCATGTCCACGACGAGGAAATCGAGGTGGCCATCGCGGTCGATATCGGCGAAATCGACGCCCATAGAACTCGAGCTCGTATGCCGCAACGCGAGCGACGCCAGAGCTCGAAAGTTGCCGCGACCGTCGTTTATCCAGATTCGGTCTGGCGTCCAATAATCATTGCAAACGTAAAGATCGGGAAACCCATCCCCATTGATATCACGGAAGCTGGCTGTCAATCCCCAATCCAAGGGCGGTTTCTGGAGAACTTTGCCGGCTTCATCGCGAAACCGCGGGCCAATCCAGGGCACCTCCGTGAAATGCGCTGCTCCGTCGTTCAGGAACAATTGGTCAGCCTCGCCATATTCCAGAACCTGATTGTTGACCACGAGCAGCCGGTCTCGAAATTCTGGGGGCACGATTAATCGGCCATTCGATTGGGTGAAATCGACTTGGCCGCGGTCGCGAATGTCATCGGCGCGATAATTCGTCACGTACAAGTCGAGCGTGCCGTTGCCATCAATGTCAGCCAAAGCCAGGGTGGTGCTGCCTCGAGCCTGATCCGTCAAGCCGGCGGAGGCGGTGGCGTCGCGGAACTTGCCATGCGTGTCATTGAGAAAGCAGAGCACGCCATGTTGCACGGTCGAAACTAGCAAATCCAGGAACCCATCATCGTTCAAATCGGCAAAAACCGCGCCGCGAGAAAATTTGTTGCTGAAAGAGAGACCCGCCTCGCGAGTGACGTTGCGGAATTTGAAACCGCCGAGGTTTTTGTAGAGGGCATTGGGCGTATCCAAGCCGCAAAGGAAAATATCCGGCAGGCCATCGCCGTCGAAATCACCCACGGCTACGCCGGATCCGTTGTTGAGGGTGCGGTTGGCGGCGGCTTCGGATTCCTCGAGTGAATTCGTGAAGTGAATTCCAGTGTCACCGGGCGCGAGCATCGTAAATCCCGTTTTGCCTCGCGGGGGCAGGCGCAATTCCGCCCAGCGATAGCCATGGTCCTGGCGCCAATCCAGAAGCCCGGCAAGGTCCGGGCGTGGCCCGGCAACGATGAGCGACAACAAAGCAAGAATTCGAAACCGCATGAATCAACAGGTATGTTGGCGGGCTAAGATTCAAAAGACAAGAAGCACAGGAGGACCGAAGGCAGCAATTCTCATGATGGGTTTGGAGCGCGGCTGTGTCCTCCGGACCAGCCGCAGCACGCTATAACGTGAGTGGTTGAATGGTTTTGAATGGCCGAATCGAAGTGGCCAAAAAATTTTGACGTGAACCCCCCGAGGAACGAGCTGCGGTTGGTGCTCCAGGCGATGCGTGTGGATCGTTGTAGAGCCTGGCGCGCACCGCCGCGCTCCGTCCTGGTACACATTTGAATTGGCGGTTTTCCATGAACGCGCCCGCTCCGTAGCCGAACTTGTGAGAGTTTGTCCATCGCGGTGCATCGCCCTGGCTGAAAACTCACGTTTTCAGCTGCGAGATGCATGCCTCCAAGAAAAAGGGCCAGGCTTAACGCCCGGCCCTCTTCGATCAATTCTGTAGAATGAGATGCTTTCTACTACCTCGCCGCTCGGAAGAATTTCGCGTTTCCGGTGAGCGATACGGAGGAGGGACTGGTCGCCCCTGGCACGTCCGTGTAAGGACCCTGGACCGTATCAGCGGATTGCAACGTTCCTGTGAACGTTAAGGTGACCTTGCCGCCGGACGGCGTTGAAATCGCCAATTGCGGCGGCGGCGGTGAGCTCGCCGGCGAGATCAATTGCACCGCGTTGATTGGCGCGCGCGGTGTGGCGCCAAAGCCGAGCTTGTTGGCGGTGGTGGCCTCGATTTTGATGGTCGAAGCGCCGATGCCACCAAAGACAATGTAATTGCCCACACCGTACTGGCCGGCGGGGAGATTCACTGGCACCTGAACGTACCCCGTCAGATTGGTCCCGGATTGAGCCCGAACATAATCCTTTAGGACGTGGCCGCTGCCATCGAGCACGCGATAACCGCCGCCGCGTCCGCCCACGCCGCCGTTGTCATAGACATAAACGTCGTACCCGTTAGAAACCAGGGCTGGTGGAATGTTCGAGATGGTGACGCTTGTGGTGGTGGCGCTGCCCGTGTCGAGATAACCGGTCATCAGCGTTAAGTCTGCGCCGGTCATTTTGTTGTTTTCTTCACCGCGGCCGGTTGAAGCCCAGGTGCCATTCGAGGTCCAGAAAACGGTGACCGAAGTGGCCTGGGCCGTGCCGTTGGCGTCCGCGGAGATGATGTTCGTTGAGCCGTTCGCCCCGCTGATGTTGTTCCAATTCGCCTGAGCGACGGTGGGCACCCCAGCCATGTCAGTGGCGGCCAGGGAGCCTTTGGTTTCGTTCGACCCGAAGTTCAGGCCGATGCTGTACGCGCGGTTGGAAGGAGGAGGCGTCACCGCAGGCCCAGCGACGTCATAAAACGCGATGTTGTCTACGGCGAACCACCAACTGTCTGTGCCCATGGCTGACAACCGCAGCCGAACATCGGATTTGCCTTTGGCTTCAGGCAAACGGAAGACTTCAATTCGCGCTCCTTCCGTTTGATTGTCATTGATCCGTGGAGCGATGTAATCCGCCAATGATTGGGAGATGGCCGCGCCCACGCCATCGCCGTAACCGTGCGCGCCGCCGCCTTTAAGAACGCCATTGACCATCCAGTGTGACGTATCGTTATTGGGCGCTGTGAATGTGGCGACTGCGTTCACCGTGCCGTCTCCGTTCATCACGATGTCGGGTTGATCGAGGAAGTAAACGATCGGCAGCCAGGTCTTGCCGCCGTCGACGGAATATTCGACACCGCCGTAGCTGTCTTGGTTTTGGGTGTAAAGCGAGCTGAAGGTCATCAACACGCCATCCTTGAATCCGGACATGTCGAACGGCTTGCTGACGATGAACTGTGTCTGGCCGACGTTGGATCCGCCTTTTGTATCTGTGTTACAGCGGCTGTCCGATTCGGCATACAGAATATTGCCGGAAGAAATCGATGTCACAGGCTGGCCATTAAAGGTCTGGCCCGGCGCGACGTTTACCACTCCGCCGTCAATCGAAGGCGCGTTGTCCACGCTGACCAGCACCCAGTTTTCGTAGCTTTCCGAAGTCTGCGAAGTAATGTCGCGTCCATCATCGCAATGGGCTGAAAAGTTCGTGGCCACCCAGCTGGTGGGCTGCGTGTCCTCAGGATAGGAATTGAAGTCCTCCGTGATCTTTGCCGTTGGCACGACAATGTTCTTCAAATTTCGGAACTGCCACTGATCCGTGGTGCTCGCGCCAGACGAATCCTTGAACGTGACTTCCGCGCTGTGCACATCGGTCGGCACCTGAAGTGTGGTTGGCGCGTAGGTGACTTTGACGAGGCTGCCTTCCCGGACGTTTGTGGTGGTGACAGCTTGTCCATCCACTTTGAGAGCGACAGAGTTCGCATCGACCGGGGTCGAGCCATCAGCCAGCACGATTAAAACGGACGAGGGCTGTTGGTTTAATTGGCGCCGCGAGATGCCAGGATTGACAAGTTTCACATATGGTTTGGCGGCACCTGTGGTGGCGCGGTAGGCTTTCAATCCGCCATTGGCTGTGTCGTTAATGAGAACTTTTGTTCCATCCGGTTTCACGGTGAACCATTCGATGTTCGAATCACCGCCGCCTTCTTCGTAAATCGTTCGCATCGGGTAGACGCCAGCCTCCTGAACGACGAAACTGAAAGTGGTATCGCTCGCACCGCGGCCGCCGTCGAACTCTCCCAAACTAACGGCGGTGATCGCATCAAAACCGAGCGTGGTCCGAAAACCGTCATCGCTGTTAACGCCCATGGTAATCAAACCCGCGGGTAACTCCACATAAGTGAGGAATTCAGCGGCATAGCCATCCGCGCTGCCGTCCGTCGCGGGAATGCCAGGGAACTGATCGTCCGGCTGAAAGTTGCCATTCTTCTGCCCGACGGCGTCCTGGTTGAGATTGATGACAGTTGGAATCTCGAACTTGATTGTCGCATTGGCCGGATTCGGAGCGGTCGCGGCTGCGAGGGCGACGCCTTTGACGGACGGATCGGCCAAATTCGGCAGCGACGCGCCCGTGGTGGAATCGACGAGCAAGCCAACCAGGGAGGATTCGGTCCGCGCGTTGCTGTTTTGGGTGTTCGCGCTATTGGCAAAAATGTTCATCACGAACCCAGGCTTGCTGGTGTCGGGCGTGACTTTCGCGCTGGGCGGAATCGTCGCATAAGCGAGGACCGTGAAACTCCAGGTGGAAGAGACTACGCCGCCGCCTTCGTTGTAAGTGACGACCACATTGTGTGTGGAACCCGAAGCGAACAGCGCGGTGGGAGTGAATTTGATGGTGGTGGTTTTTCCGGATTTGGTTGCCGTCGCCGCGATCGGTTGGCTGTCGAGTGTGAGTTTGACGGTGGCCGCGTCAATGGGGCTGGTTCCGTCGACAATTCCCACCTCAATGGCGGCGTTTGGAGCAGCGGTGGTGCTGCCAGGTTGGGGCACGGCCGTGGCAATGATCGCTTTTGGCGAGGTGGCAACTCGATACGCTTTAATGGAGGCAGGATCGCTCGCGTCATTGATAAGATGGCGGGTGCCATCGCTTCCAACGGTAAACCATTCCACCGCGGCGTCACCGCCTCCTTCCTCGTAGACGAGGCGAACTGGATAAAAACCAGCTTGATCAATTTTGATGTCGAAGGTGGTGTCCGCCACGCCGCGCCCGCCATCGAACTGGCCGAGCATGATTCGTCCGAATTTGTCGCGCGGGTCAGGCGCTGCCAGAGCGTTGACCTGGAAACCGTCATCGCTATTAACGCCCATCCGGATCGTGCCGGCGGGCAAGTCCAGGACCGTAAATGCTTCGATGGAGTAGCTGTCGTCATTGGTGCCATCGTTGGCGAGGCCCGGTGTGTTTTGCGTGGCGTTGTTTGGAAAATTGCCTTCGCCGCCGCTGTTCCAGTAATCGAACACGCCGGTTTCGTCGAAGTAACTATTCCCGTAAATGGTGTCGGTGAAAACGGCAGCGCTCGCCGTATTGGCGCCGTGCAAGCCGGCTAACTGATCTTCCGCCCAGGCGATGGTGTTCGGTTCGCCCGGGCTTTTCCAAGTTCGGACGAGAAACCCCTTTTTACTGGTGTCGACAGAAGCGGCTGGAACCGCGTAAGAGGCTGGAATGGTTGTTTGGGCGTGGGCCGCTGCAACAGCCGCAAAGCTGACGAGCAGCGCCAAAGCCACACGACATGGAAGACTCGTGGATATGATTCGCTTTCGCATGGTAATTTTTATCTGATTGTTGAAGGTAACCCGAACGAGACGATTGCTCCCCACCAGAACCAGAGTCAGCTGGATTAAAGTCGAGGATCAGCCCGCTCGAACGAGAAATAACGCTGACGGAACCTTCCCCCTGATACCAAGCATGGCCGGTATTTGCCAAGAAAATAACAAAAAAAGTTAATCCGCTACTTCAGCGCGTTTAATCGAGCGAGGTTCCGCTGCGCGATCGGGTCGTCCGGGTTCAGGCGAAGCGCGGTTTCGAGGTAAGTCCGGGCTTCAGTCAATCTGCGCTCCGCCAGGCAAATCAAGCCGAGGTTGCCAAAGGCCTGGTAATCGTCCGGGTTCAGCCGGATGACCGTTTGAAATTCCTGGTAAGCTTCCGCCGCTCGATTCTGCACCAGCCAGGCATAACCCAATTCATAATGGGCTTTATCCTCGAGCGGATTGATTTTGACGGCGGCGAGCAGGTGTTCCATCGCTGCCGCGGTCTGCCCTTTCGATAGCAGCGCGCGCCCGAGCTTCATTTGCGCCTGACCGTCGTTGGGGTTTCGCGCGATCCGATAAAGGTAAGAGTCCATGCTCACCTGGACGAAGTACTCAAAATAGTCCTTGGCGAGAATGGCCCGTTCTTCCGGCGTGCGAACGAGCGCCTGAAAAACAAGTCCAGCCATTTCATCCGTTGTCTGCAACCCCTGCTGGACATTGCGCGGCGGCGAGTTGGGATTGTGCACGTTGTTCGAGCTGTTGTCGTAGGTGTAATGCATCACGAGCTTGGACCCCTTCAGCAGTGAAACCGGTTCGGCGTATTGATAATCGCCCTGCCAGTTGAAATCCCAATCCTTGATGCGAATGAGCCATTCCTTCTGACCGTTCGGCAGCATTGCGTACCCTTGCAGATCTTTGCCGAGGTAATGAGCGTGCGGAAGAACACGGCTGAGCTTCACGTCAACCGGCAATTCATACGATTGCTCCACGACAAAATTGCTGGCGCCCGCGGGAATTTCGAAATCGAAACGGGCCAGCTTGATTCGAAAAGGAACATGGGTCGGAGCTTGATCGCTGAAATAGAACGCCACTGCGGGGCGGACCGGTTCGGGCTTGCCGGTCGGATGCATGTGCATTTGGAGCACGAGATCGGTTTTTGGTTTCAACACCCAGGACAATCCGTCCGACACCATCGAAGGCCGTTTGCCCGGCTGCCAGCCGAGCAGTTGGCCGCCTGGCATGATGGCGCTCTCGGGAAGATCCATTCCGTCGAAGCCGGGCGGATTCTGTTTTTCCGCAAGGCGCCGCGATTGGCGGGTTTCATCAATCTGGATAAACGCGTGATGGACGACTTTGGGATTGCCGGGCTGGAACTCGACTCCTTTCACGTAACGCAAAGACGACACCGGTATTGGAACGACAAAGTTCCGGTAAACGTCCTTGCCCTCGGCCGGGAGGAGATACGCCTCAGGCAATTGGACGACCAGATCAGGCCGGCCCAGTTGCCATGCCTCAGTCCATTGGGGTGTTGCAGGAAGATCCCCCGAGTCACCTTCTTTGGTTCCTTCCTCGACCCACTGGCGAATGCGGCCGATCTGCTCGGCGGTGAGGCGCCGTTCATTTGCGAAATGGCCATAACCCGGTTCTGGCGGCCAGGGGGGCATATAGCGGCGGGCAATGACGTCACAGATCTCTTGGGCGTGTTTTTTGACGGCGGCGTACGAGAGTAAAGCGAAGGGAGCAGCTTGGCCCGGACGATGGCACACAGCGCAGTTTTGAAAAATAATCGGAGCGATTTCTTTGTTGAAGGTGAGCGTGCCTTTGAGCTTCGGGACGTAGGCAGCCTCTGGCGTTCCCGAAGTCAGCGTGGGGTTCTTGCGGCTCTCTTTAACGACCCAAACGATTGCCCCGAAACCGCAGATGAGCAACAAAACCGCAGCTATTGAAAGGACTGACCGCCGGTTTGAGTTAGGGAATTTCTGTCGGGCCGCCGTTGGGCTCGTTTTGTGTTGGCCAACTTTTTTTGATTGTGCTTGTTTCCTCTTCATTCGGCGTGCAGCGGCGGATTATCGGCATTTCGCCGAGTCATCCTGCGGGGTCGGAAAATGAACGCGGGCGCGTCTATCTGGGGCATTGCGGTAGGTTTCTAAGGAGGAGGGCAGCGCGTTTCAAGGTTAAAGGTTCCGCCCATCTGGCCGAACGCTGACGAGTTCAGCTACGGCGAATTTTCCATGACAGCATCGGCCTAACCACACCACGATCAGCCGCATGGCCTCGATCAAAACACCGATAAACGTCGAAGCTTGTGTGCTGGCGGGCGGCCAGAGCAGGCGGATGGGCCGGGCTAAAAGCTCGGTTCGGGTCGCTGGAAAATCGATGCTGACTTGGGTCCGACGCGCGGCAGAGGCAGCTGGTTTGCCAACGCGAATCATCCGCGAAGACGTTATTCCACGGTGCGGCCCGATTGGCGGAATTTACACGGCCCTTAAAACCAGTCCTGCGAAAGCCGTTTTATTCTTGCCGTGCGACATGCCGTTTCTTTCCGCCGGATTGATCACGGCGCTGATCTCAGCCTTCGGCCGCGCTCGCGCCGTTTGTGTCAGTGTGGATGGGCGCGTTAATTTCCCGCTAATGCTCCGGACAGAGGATCTGCGAGTGGTCGAGCGGTTGATCACCCAAAAAAAATTCTCGATCCATGAACTGGTTCGTTCATTGCGCGGGAGAAAACTCTTGGCGCCTTCCGAGCGAGCGGATCAGCTTTTCAACATCAACACCCCTGAGGATCTCCTGGCGGCTAAAAAGAAATTGCGCAACGGCGCACTCGACAGGTTTCACTCGACAGCGGCGCGCGGGAATTTAGTTTCAGCGCCCATGAAAATTCGCGGACAACGCCCGGTGCTCGACATTTCGGATCTTCGACTCGTTCGCGGGGGAACCGTCATTTTGGACCGGCTCTCTTGGCGCGTTGAACGGGGTGAGCACTGGGTGATTCTCGGGGCGAACGGTTCGGGCAAGACTTCTTTGCTGAGCGCACTGACCGGATACATGATGCCGACCGCAGGCGAAATTTCCTTATTGGGCCGGCGCTTTGGCGAAACGGATTGGCGGGAGCTGCGCAAGCGAATCGGCCTGGTGAGTTCGTCGATCCGGCAAATGATGGCGCCGCAAGAGCCGGCCATCGAAACGGTCGTCAGCGGCAAATACGCCATGATCGATTTCTGGGGCCCTCGCCGGAAAACGGACGACGCTCGCGCCAGGAAAATCCTTCGGCAAATCGAATGCCTGTACCTCCGTGACCGGCCGTGGGCGTTTCTGTCGCAAGGCGAGCGGCAACGCGTATTGATCGGCCGAGCGCTGATGGGCAGGCCGGATGTTTTGATTCTGGATGAACCGTGCGCCGGGCTCGATCCAGCCGCGCGCGAAAACTTTTTATATTTCCTGCAAAATTGGGCGGCCGGGAAGAATTGTCCGAGCCTGGTGCTGGTGAGCCATCATGTGGAAGAGATCATGCCGTGCTTCACGCATGTGCTGCTCTTGAAAAACGGCCGAGTCCTCGCCGCGGGAGAAAAGGATGCAATGATGAATTCCCGATTGCTGTCGGAGACGTTTGGCATACGGGCGCGGGTTCGCCGGCAGGCCGGCCGTTACAGCTTGATTCTTTCGTCCAAAGGGGCGGTTGTGATTTGACAGCGACCAGCAATCAGCTAGGTTTCCCACGTCGGCGAACCAAGCCGGCCGCAGTCTAAGCGTGATCGAAATTTTCAGTTTCCAACAAGCCGCACCGCACACGACTTCCGCGTGGGCCGGTTCCTTCCCTCCTCCTTGAAAGCACTCATCTCGACTACTAACCAGCGGACTGAACGCGTTTTTCTGGTCGCCGCTGAACTCAAACATCGCAACGCCTGGGAAGTGGGCGATTCGCTGACAGAACTGGCCGAACTGGCGACCACCGCCGGGGCGGTTGTGGTTGGCAAAGGAACACAAAAACTCGAAGCGCCGGTCGCCGCGACTTTCATTGGACCGGGAAAAGCCGTGGCTTTTGCCGCCCACTGTCACGAGCAGGACATCGATACGGTCATCTTCGATGACGAACTCTCGCCGGCCCAAAGCCGCAATCTTGAAAAGGTTTTCGAGTGCAAAGTGCTCGATCGGACCGCGCTGATCTTGGACATTTTCGCGCAACGCGCTCGGACAAAGGAAGGCAAACTCCAAGTCGAGCTTGCCCAGTTGCAGCATTTGCTTCCCAGGCTGACGGGCTACTGGAGCCACTTGTCGCGGCAAAAAGGCGGCATCGGCATGCGCGGTGGTGAAGGTGAAACCCAGCTGGAAACTGACCGCCGGCGAGTTCAGGAACGCATCGACACCATCGAAGAAGATTTGGAAATTGTCCGCCGCCAGAGAACCACTCAACGGCGCGGGCGCAAGCGCAATCAGTGGCCTTTGGCGTCGATCGTTGGCTACACGAACGCGGGCAAATCGACTTTGCTCAACCGGCTGACTGGCGCGGGTGTTCTCGCCGAAAACAAACTGTTTGCGACGCTCGATCCGACCACGCGGCGGCTGCGCCTGCCCACGAACCAAAACGTGCTGCTCTCTGATACGGTCGGATTCATCCGAAAACTCCCGCACCGTCTGGTCGAGGCGTTTAAGGCGACGCTCGAAGAGGTGGTCGAGGCCGATCTGCTCTTGCACGTCGTGGATATCAGTCATCCCCAAGCGGAGGAACAAATTCAGGCTGTCCATTCCGTGCTCGACGAAATCGGCGCCGCAGGAAAGCCGACCCTGGTTGTGTTCAACAAAATCGACCAGGCCCCAGCGGCCGCGACAGTCGAAAAATTTTTGCGCCGTTTCCCGCATTCAGTCGCGATCTCCGCGCAAAGCGGGGAAGGCATTTCGGATCTGCTCCAGGAGCTCGGGGCGGTTTTGCGGCCCGAACGTGAACTAGTCGAATTGGAAGTCCCACACGCAGCTTCTGATATTATCGCGCGGCTGCATGAAGTCGGTCAGGTGGTCGAGCGGGATTACAGCGGACCGGTCGCGCGCTTCAAAGCTCGCATTCCTCCTTCGTGCCATTACGAATTTGCGAGGTACATCGTGCGCGATCTTCAAACGGCGTAGAATCTTTTGGAAAGCCAGGTTCATGGAAAGCTTCCATGTTCTTTCAACCACGCATTGCGGCCATGAACTCGTGAGTCGTGTTCTTATTTGAGTCGCTGCAGGTAAGCCAGCAGATCCCGCACTTCGTCGCGCGTTAGACTGTTCAAAAGCCCTTCCGGCATCAGCGAGAGTTTCGAGCGCTCGATCCGCTCGATCTGCCGGCCGTGCACCGTAATTTCCGCGCCGCTCGCATCCCGCAAAACCAACGGATCTTCCGCCTTGCCGACACGAACGCCTGTGTGGCTCTCGCCGTCTTTCGTGGTGACGATCAGAGTTTCGTACCCTTGCGCGATGGTGGCGCTGGGAATCACGATCGATTCAATCAAATCGCGCCCCGCTCGAATTGCGCCAATGCGTGTGAGGTCCGGTCCAACTTTTCCGCCATTCTCCCAGACGCGATGGCAAACTGTGCACTGAGCCTTTTCAAAAAAAAGGCGTTCTCCCCGAACGCGATCACCGCCTGACAAGAGCGGCTCGAACTCGCCCAGCTGCTGGCGTTGGCGGGCGATGCTCTCGGTTAACTTGGCCAGCAGCTTTTCGACTTCGGCGCGCTGCCTTTGCGGAATGCTGGCAGAAGCCTTCTCCAACTGTTCTGCGGAAATCGTCCAACCGGCCTCGAGACTGGCTGCGAGATAATCCAGCAGAGCCACCGACGTTTCGGGCGCGAGCGTGTTGCGCTGAACCGCCGCGAGCACCGATGCAGGGCTGATCAGGGAATCACCGCGGACAGCTTTGATGAACGCGGCCATCTGGCCCGAACTGAGTTTTGTCGTGGTGAGCGCCTCAGAGGCGGCGAGCCGGACGGCCAGTGAATTGGTCGCGGAAAGTTCTTCCAATAGAAAGTTCATTTCGCGGGGCTCAAGCGCGCTCCGGCGGCGAACGAGTTCGCGCAACGCTTCCATGCGCAGAGTGGCGGGTTGTGTTCCGTCGTGCGCAATCGTTCCCAGAGCATCGTCGACATCCGAAAGGCGCAACGCGCTTGCGGTGCGAACCGCCGCCGAACGGATCGAGGGATTTGGATCGCGGAGCAACTGGGTAATATCATCGCGCAGCGCTGGGGGCACTTCGCCCCAATCAATTGCCGAAACTGCTTCGAGCAATCGAATCCGTTGCTCTGGTCGAAGCCGATCGTTTCGTGGACTGAGCGACTCGGCCAGGGTGGCCAGCACCTTTTGGTTCTTTCGAAACAACGGCAGAAATTCAGCCAGCGCGCGGGTTTCCGGAGCGGTTTGCGAGGTCGATTGCAGCAGGTGCTGAAGAAAAGCGGCGCCCGCTTCGCCCCACTCGGTATGCCGCCGCAAAATCCAACGCGCGGTCTCTTGGAGCCGCGGATCGGTTGAATTCAAACGCGCGATGACGGCAGACTCGGGCGCGCCGTGAAATGGAGCCTGATCGAGCAAAAGCAACGCGGCGCGCTGAACTTTTGGGCTTGGGTGATCCAGGGCTCGGCGCAACGCAGAATCGTTCGCCAGTCGATGGAGCGCAAACGTGAGCGCGTGCTCGAGAAAATCATCCGTCGGGCCAGCCAGAGCGGCGATCAGGGCAGCCGCGTTCGAGGAACTGCCGCAATGCGCCAGCGCTTCAGCCGCTGCCAAGCGCAAACGCAAACTCGGCGACTGCAACAAGCGTTCTAATTCCGGCGCGGCATTGGTGTCCGCTTGCCGTCCCAACATTCGCGCCGCCGCCGCAGCGTTCACTTCGTCCTGGCTCTTAAGTTTGGCCAGCAGATCGGGCGATTCCAACGGCTTTGCAGGTTGGCGGGCCGTCGTTGCCAGTGGTCCAATTTTGTCCGGCCGGACAAAATGTTTGTCGCCAAACCGCACCCGATAAATCCCGCCGGCCGCAGGCGAATGTCGAATGTGCCCGGTGGGGCAGTGGTGCACGTACCAGCTGCCGGTATCAACGAGCAGCAAACTTCCATCAGCGTCTTCGAGCACATCCGAGAAATGCACGTCCGGATCGTCCGTCGTCACAAAATCGAAGCTCTCGACCGCATACGATGCGCCCTTGGGCGTGAGCCGGTGACGAGCTATTTTCCGGGAATTATGTTCCGCGGAAAACAAATCGCCCCGCATCTCCGCTGGAAAGGAAGCGCCGTGGTAGATTTCCAGCCCGCTATGAGCAATCGCCGGCAAAAGCGCGATAGGCGGCAGCACCACATTGAACTGGAGGTGCGCGACACGTTTGTCAATGGCGTGCAGTGGAAATTGACCGCCTTCGAGCAGTTGCACGAGCGCATCGCGCAACCCTTGGTTCGGCAGCTGATACCAGGTCATCGTTCCAATGATGCTGCCGTCCGGAAGAAAGATTACTTCGATCAGATTCTCGAAACCGCGTGAAACGATTTCGACGCCCGAGCCATCCGCGCGGCAACGGGGCAACGCCCCCGTGGTCCCATGCGCGCGCGACCCATCTGGCCCGCGCAGATCGTAGCTGTCCGGGTCGCCCATGGTGAAGTAAAGCCAGCCGTCCGGACCGAATGTTAGCCCGTGCAAGCTGCCGTTGTCGGTGTGGCCAAAGCCGGTGAGAACGACGGTCCTCTTGTCCGCATGGCCGTCGCCATCGGTGTCCTCGAACGTGACGAGGTCCGGCGGATCAGCGGCGTACAACTTGCCATCGCGCCAGACCAAACCCATCGGTTGCGTCAGTTTGTCAGCGAAGACACTGGCTGATTCGTAACGGCCATCGCCATCGCGGTCCTCAAGGAGGCTGATGCGACAATTCCGAACGAGCGCCTTGAGTTCGGCATACAGGTCGCCGCCGGAAGATTCGGTGACATAAAGCCGGCCTTTATCATCCAAAGTGGCGAACATCGGGAACTGAATCGCGGGAGGGCCAGCCACGCGTTCAATCGAGAAACCAGGTGGAAGACGGAAGAGCGGTTCGGCAGCTTGGCCGGAGGCGAGGCCAGCGATCAGCAGGAGGAAATGAAACAGTTTCATTGTGGCGGTGTGCAAAGTTGGTCCGGGTTGGTGGCTTCGTGGCCAAGCCCATGAATTCAACGAAATGGCCTCGGTGGCAGCGCGGAATTCTGAGCTGCAGATTGCGACCCTTTTTCCTCGTGCGCCTGAAAGCTCAAACAGGCCGCGCCGATCACGCCGGCGGCATTGCCGAGCTGCGCTTTGGCAATTTCGATCGATGACTTCGGAATTTGTGTGGCGCGTTCGATTTGATTCCGGAGGGCGGAACTGAATCGGTCGAAGTGTTCTTCGCCAATCCCGCCTCCGAGGATGATCCGCTGAGGAACAATGGTGTGGGCGAGCGTCCAAAGAGCGGCCGCGGTGGCTTGGGCGGCCCGCTCGATAATCGCGCTGGCCTCTGAGTTATTGTGCGCCGCGGCAAAGACCCCGTGGCTGTCCGCGAATCCAAAAGCTCTGCCAGCCGAAGCGATTGCTGTTCCCGAGGCAATCGATTCCCAGCAACCGCGAATGCCGCAATAGCATTCCGGCCCGTTTTCCGCGACCGCGATGTGGCCCAATTCCGCGTGGGTTCCAGCGACGCCACGATAAATTCTTCCATCCATTAAAATTGCCCCCCCAATGCCGGTGCCAAGCGTAGCCATGACGAGCGGACTCGAATTGCGCCCAGCCCCGAACCGGAACTCTCCAAGGGCGGCCGCATCTGCGTCATTCTCGAGGCGCACTGGGAGATTCCATTGTTTTCGCAACGATCCGACAATGTCTGCCCCTTCCCAGCCAGGCAGGGTGAATGGATTATGAATGGTTCCGGCGATTGGATCGACCGGCCCCGCGCAGCCGATGCCAATCCCCGTGAGGTCGGTTGCAGCCAAGAGTGCTTCGGCCAGGACCTGGCGGATTGCGCTCGAGATGTCAGCAAGGCCGGCCGAGAAACCGCGGGTCGACAGCGTTTGAAATTGCGCTCGCGCCAGAATTTCTCCCGAGGCATTCACCGCCGCAACGACGGTTTTCGTGCCGCCAATGTCTATTCCGATCGCTCTAGTTATTGCGCTCACGCTGAAAGGCCTGACAGTCCGCCGGCAGCCTCGCGATCGCAAAGCAAGCTCCAGTTCGAGTGCAGCCATAGGAACGAAGCGGGGAACTCCGTCGTGATTTCCCGGGTTAACAATTGTTTGAGCGCGGTTGTTTTTTTCGAGCCGCTCACCAGGAGGAGAATCTCGCGTGAGCCGAGGATCTCGGCCATGCCGAGAGTCAACCCATAAGTGGGCAACGTGGTGGATCGAGCGAGCATCGAATGCTGCAACGACAGCGACGAGAGTTGCGCCAGATGCGCTCCGGGCTTGAGCGCCTGATTCGGTTCATTGAACGCAATATGGCCGTTCAAACCTAATCCCAGCACGCAGAAATCGATCGGGCCTTCTGCGTTCAACCTTTTTTCTATCCGTCCGCATTCTTCCTCAGGACGAGTCGAGTCGCTCGCAAATCCAAAATATCGCGCGGAATCAATTCCGAGCGGTCGAACGAGAGAGTTTTGGAGATACTCTTCGCAGGAACCCGGATCGTTCATCGGAATGCCGCCCCATTCGTCGAGCTTCACCAAGCGCACCGCCCGAAAATTGGCAGGATCATTTGCGGCCGCCTGCGCGAGCAATTGATACATCCTAGTGGGAGTTGATCCGCTGGCCGCGCAGAGGAGCAAGTTGGGCTTTTTGCGGAGCGCGCTGAGAAGCCGCTCAGCCGCTTGCTGGCTCAACAGTTCATCATTTTCCAGTACGGAGATCGCGAGGTTCATCGAGTGGCTGGAGGTTACCAGAAACAGCGCTCCGATGCCACGATGCTTACTCCTCGGCTGCGGACCAAAGCCGGCGTTCCTGGCGTCAGAGCGCTTGCGCAGCTGGGCGACCTTTCCGGAACGCAGCGTTTACGCTGCAGCCCAGGCGTTGCACCAATCAGGTGCTTACTCCTCCGCAGCACTCGAAGGACCCGGGCGGCTTGTCCCTGAACCACCGAATTCATGCCGGCTTCTGCCGTTCCAAAAAATCCAAGCTGGAAAATTACATTCTCCACTGCAACATTGGTTCGCTGAAATCCTAAGGATGAATCGTTCTGTTGCAATTTTTGTCGCTTGGCTTTTTTGTGCCGTCATTCAGGCCAGTCCAGCCGAATCGAAACACTGGGCCTTCATCCTGCCGGCCCATGCCGCATTGCCAGTGGTTCAACAAAAGGATTGGCCGCGGAACGGGATCGATTTCTTTATTCTCGCGCGTCTCGAACAGGAACAGATCCACCCCTCCGCCGAAGCCGGCCAAATCACGCTCCTCCGCCGCTTGAGCCTCGATTTGATTGGCCTGCCGCCCACGCTGGCTGAGGTCGATGCCTTTCTCTCGGACAAAGCAGCCGGCGCTTACGAACGCGTGGTCGATCGGTTGCTCGCTTCTCCGCATTACGGCGAGCGCTGGGGACGCCATTGGCTTGATGTGGCGCGTTACGCGGATTCGAACGGCTACAGCATCGACGCGCCGCGCTCGATTTGGAAGTACCGCGACTGGGTTATCGAAGCCTTGAACAACAACATGCCGTTTGACGAGTTTGTGATCGAACAACTGGCAGGTGATCTGTTGCCCAACCCGACGCTCGACCAACAAATCGCGACAGGCTTTCACCGGCAGACGCAAATCAATCAAGAAGGCGGCATCGACCCGGAGCAGTTCCGGGTCGAATCGGTCATCGACCGTGTCAACACGACGGGCACAGCCTTTCTCGGCCTGACGATCGGCTGCGCCCAATGCCACAACCACAAATTCGATCCGATCAGCCAGCGCGAGTACTACCAGTTGATGGCGTTCTTCAATAACACCATTCCAGATGGACACGGAGAGTCGGCCCCGGGCGGCGCTCTGGAATTGCCGAACGCGACCGAACCGCTCGATGACATCGAGAAAGAAATTGCGGAAACGGAGGCTGAGCTCGATCGTTATTTGAACACCAAGGGGAGCGAGTTAGCCCAGCGCATTGAACCCACCCTGAGCGAAGCGCAGCTCAAAAAGTTCAAGCCGCCAATCCAAGCCGCTCTTAAAATTCCATTCGCCAGCCGCACACTGAAACAAAAACGCGAGGTCTACGCTGCGCTGGGGCCGAACGATGCGGATTTCAAGCAGCGCAATTCGAAATTGGTAAAATTGGAAAAGCGGCAGCCAAGACCAGTCACAACGCTGGTGATGGTCGAGCAGAAGAAGCCGCGCCAAAGCACAATCTTTATTAAGGGCGATTTCACCCGGCCAGGCGATCTGGTGAACGCTGATGTTCCCAAGATCTTGCCGCCGTTGAAAAAGACGAGAGGCTCGAACGACCCTGCCACACGGCTGGACCTGGCCCGCTGGTTGGTCGATCCGGCAAACCCCCTGACGGCGCGCGTGGCCGTGAATCGAATTTGGCAGCGCTATTTCGGCCGCGGGCTTGTCGAAACTGAAAATGATTTTGGAACGCAAGGGGCGCCGCCGTCACATCCTGAGTTGCTCGATTGGCTGGCGACAACGTTCATTGAAAGCGGCTGGAATGTGAAAGCGCTCCACCGATTGATCGTGACGTCCGCCAGTTATAGGCAATCGTCTCGAACGCGCCCCGAACTCGAAGTTCGAGACCCAAATAATCGGTTGCTCGCGCGACAATCACGTTTCCGCCTCGATTCGGAAATTGTGCGCGATGTCTCCTTGATGGCTAGCGGGCTCTTGAGCGAAAAGATGGAAGGGCCAAGCGTGTTTCCGCCGCAACCTGACGGCGTTATGAACCTCGGCCAGCTCCGGCGTCCTTGGAAGGTGAGCGCAGGCTCCGACCGATACCGGCGCGGGCTCTACACGTTTTTCTGGCGGGCCACACCGCATCCAGCATTGATGGTTTTCGACAGCCCCGATGCGTTCAGCGCCTGCACGCGACGGATTCGTTCGAACACGCCGCTGCAGGCGCTCACGCTTTTGAACGATGCCGCCTTTTACGAGTGCGCCGAGGCTTTGGCCCGCCGAGTCACCGCGGAAAAAAGCAACGACGCCGAACGAATCGACCTGGCATTCCGGCTTTGCCTGTCCCGTGCGCCGGCCGCAGACGAACGCGATCGGCTTTTGACATTGTTGAAGGACGAACTGAACCGAACGGACGGCAGCTCGAAAACAAAAGAATTCGATAGCTGGACGACCGTCGCGCGAGTTGTGTTGAACCTCGACGAAACGATAACGCGGGAGTGAGGGAGAAGGACCAATGACGGAGATGAAATAACCAATAACCAATAACGAATTTCCATGCTGAGTCTTTCGGTATTCGTGATTAGTTATTAGTGATTTTCCTTTATGCATCCATGTTCCTCATCTGACTTGCACGGCATGACCCGCCGCTGGTTCTTCCAACGCTGCGGCCTGGGTCTCGGGTCGATCGCGCTCGCGTCGCTCTTGAACGAGCGGACCAGCAGCGCCGCCAATGCGACGCCGGCCAAACAACCGCACTTTGCGCCGCGGGCCAAGCGGATCATTTATTTGTTCATGGCCGGCGGGCCGAGCCAGCTCGAACTGTTCGATTACAAACCCAAGCTCGTTCAACTCAATGGCGAGCCGATCCCGCAATCGTTCATCGAAGGGAAGCGGTTCGCTTTCATGGGCAGCAGCCACGGCACAAAATTGCTCGGCACACGGCGGACTTTCAAACAACACGGCCAGTCGGGCATGTGGGTTTCTGACGCTTTCCCGCACACCGCGGAAATCGTCGACGACGTCAGCTTCGTCATGTCGTGCGCGACGAGCTTGTTCAACCACGCGCCCGCCAAGCTTTTTATGAACACGGGCTCGGGGCAATTCGGGCGGCCGAGCATGGGCGCTTGGGCCACCTATGGCATCGGCAGCGACTCGCAAGATCTGCCCGGCTTCGTCGTGTTGCAAAGCGGACCGCGCGGGCCACGCGGTGGCGCGGCGAATTGGACGAGCGGGTTTTTGCCGACGTCATATCAAGGCGTGCCGTTGCGGGGCCAAGGCGATCCCATTCTCGACGTTTCACCGCCCAAGGGAATTACCGCGGAACGTCAGCGAGCTGCGATTGATGCCATCCGCGACTTGAATCTCAAGCGCCTGGTTGAAACAGGCGATCCGGAAATCGCGACCCGCATTTCGGCCTATGAAATGGCCTACCGGATGCAATCGAGTGCGCCCGAGTTGATCGATTTGTCCCGCGAAACCGAAGCCACGCTCAAACTTTACGGCGTCGAAAAAGACAAGCCGTCTTTCGCACGCAATTGTTTGCTCGCGCGCCGGCTGGTCGAGCGAGGAGTGCGGTTCGTTCAGCTTTATCACACGAATTGGGACAGCCACGGCGGGCCGGGGGAAAATCTCCAGGGCGATTTCGAAAAAGTCTGCCGGGATGTGGACCAAGCGCAAGCCGCGCTCATCAAGGATCTGAAAGCGCGCGGTTTGCTCGAGGACACGCTCGTGATTTGGGGAGGCGAATTCGGCCGCACACCCATGGGTGAAAACCGCGACACGACCGGCCGGAACCACCATATCGATGCGTTTACGATGTGGCTCGCGGGCGGCGGCGTGAAACGCGGCGCCACGGTCGGTCAAACGGATGAGCTTGGATTCAATGCAGTGGAAAACCGAGTTCATGTGCATGATCTGCACGCCACGATTTTGCACTTGCTCGGACTCGATCACAAAAAGCTGACCTTCCGTTTTCAGGGGCGGGATTTTCGGCTGACCGATGTCGAAGGCGATGTGGTGACCGATTTGCTCGCGTAACTGCCGCACGACAACAAAAAAATGGGACTGCCTGCGACGAGGCCAGGCGAGTTGAAAGAACAGATCACACCTTGAGTTGATGGCACGCCGCGCGCCAAAACTAACTGCTACCCAGGAGAGGCAACCCGCTCCCGCTTGAATTGCGTTGTCGGCACAGTGGCGGAACTCTAGCCTGAAGCCCAAATGAGAAAGACAGCCTGGGAAGGAATTTTCGTTGCCATCTGGAGTCCCACTGACCTGGAGGGCCGCATATTGGAACACGCGCTTTCCGCGCATCTAAAATTTTTATTCCAGCATCAAATTCACGGCGTGATGGCGTTAGGCAGCACCGGCGAATTCCTCTTCCTGGACATTCCCCAAAAGCAGCAGCTGTTGCGGACGGTGACGGAAGCAGCCGCGGCTCGCGCCGTTCGGGTGATCGCAAATGTCAGCGATATCCAAATTCGCCGCGTTGAGACAATGGCGCGCTTTGCCCGTGAATGCCGCGCCGACGCGATCGCTGTTTTGCCGCCTTATTTTTATCCCGTCGCTCAGGCGGACTTGGTTGAATTCTTTGTTCGGGCGGCGGATGCGGCCCAGCTTCCGGTTTTCCTGTACAATTTTCCCGAAAGAACCGGCAACCGCATCGCGCTCGAAACAGTCGCCGCGGTGGCGGATCGCATTCCTCTCGCCGGGGTCAAGCAGAGCGGCGGCGAATTCGAATACCACAAAGAACTGATCCAGCTGGGCCGTGAAAAAAACTTCACCGTGTTGACCGGGTCAGATCCGCTGCTGGCTGACGCGATGAGCCTGGGCGCATCGGGCAACATTGGCGGTTTGTCGAATGCGGTCCCTGATTTAATGGCCGATTTCTATGCGGCAATTAGAGCGAACAATCTCGAGCGGATAAAATCTTTACGGCAACAGCTCGGCCTCATTGGCGAGCAGATGAACAGGATCGAATTCCCCTTGAATGTGGCCGCTTTGATGAAAGCACGCGGCTTGGAGATCGGCGCGTTTAAACGGCCGGTCGCGCCCGGCACGATGGTCGCGTTCGATCGGCTGGTTTCAGATCTGCGCCGCCTCCTCGACCAGTGGTCGCTGCCGCTCGCGTAGCAGGACCTTCCTCAGAAGAACGGCAGCTTTCGCTGGCAAGCTAAGGACGGGTCGGCGGCTGCGCTATCCGTTTTTCCGGAGCCGATAAAATCCCGTGACCGCGATCGGAGCGACCTCGACGTAAAACTCGCCGGCCATATGCTCGATCGGGCTGGGCACGACATTCCAAACAGCGCCACTCGGAGCTTTTTGGCTGAATTCGAGCTGAAAGCCGCTGAAGGTATCCGGCCAGCTGAGTCGCAAACCGTTCCCCTCTCGGGCCGCCTTCAGCGCGGGCAGGATTTCCCCCGCGGCAGGCCGAATTTCCCATTGCTGCCCGTCCGCGAATGTATCCATTGGATAACTGCGAACCCACCGGGTTGGATCGGAAACCCGGACTTCCAAGAGATGTGAAACACTTCCTAAATCGGAGCGGGAAAGTTCGAAACGTTTTCCATCCGCGCCGGGGATTTGTTGCCCGTCCCAGAGCCACTGGACAATTAAATCGTGATCGAGCGGCTGGAGCGTTTTGATTTCGAATGGCCGAAGCTCCCCAGGCCTTAACTCGACCGGAGAAGCGAGGGGCGTCCAGTCGTCCAGCAGCCGGAGCCGATCGTAAATGGAAAGCACAAATGTCTCGCGGCAGATTTCGCAGAATGGCACGCCGAGCTCCCGCATCTTGCACGTCCATTTTGGGCGGTACCAGCCTTGATAATTGAAGTTCGCTCCTTCGAACAATCCGACGGTTAATGCGTAAGCCTCAGCCGCGGGCGTGGGCGCCGGCGTGGACGCTTCGATCCAAGCTTTCCATTTGATCCGGTCGCGAGCTCTTTCTCGGGTGGTGTTCGGCGCCTCATGGGCTATTCCGCCGCCGCCGCCGTATTCTTCGCCCAATCCAGCAAAAGTATGCCCGAGCTCGTGCAGCGCCAGTTCGGAAGAAAAGGAATGGCGCGATGCGATCGCCACTTCGCCGCCCGCTCCGCCATATTCAGCATCGTTGACCAACAAAATCGTGAAGCTGGGTTGCGGTAAAAAAGCCCGCGCCAATGCGCGCACTCTCTCGATGCCATGAGTCGAATCGGAATCGAATTCGCTCGGGGGTATCGAGATCTTTTGCGGCGTGCCGTCCGATTCGAAACTGCTGTTGAAATATGTGTTCTTGAAAACTCCGCGGGACGGATGATCCGAACCCGTCTCGGCTGATGCGACAAAGACCGAGAAGACGTTGAAATAATCCCGATACGCATTGAACGGCTCCTGCTGGAAAAAGTCGTTTTGGATCTGAAGCACGTCCTGGCGAAATTGGTCGCGCTGTTCCGCGTTGTAGCCTTCCGCCAAAAAAAGGAAGTTGATTCGATTGGCCAGCGGCCCGGTTTGACGAATCGTTTCGAATTCACCCACGGCAAGAACCGAAACGCCCGCGGCAGCCAAAAACAGCAGACGAATGATTAAACGCATCGAAAACGCCATCTGGGCGTCCGGAGAGTTTAGCCCTGAATCGAAAAAATTCTAGTGAGCTTGTCTCACGGGAGTGTCCTGATTTGGCAGGAGCGCGGCGGTGTCGCAGACCAGCCGCAGCGCTGCGACTGGTCCTTCGGACACAGTCGCGCTCCGCAATCTCGAAATTCGGACACTGCCTGTCTCACGGCTCCTCGAAGCCGCGCCGCTGCAGTTGGACGCTTTGCACGCCTTCGACCCGATTTAACGCTTTGATCAATTCCTTGGGCGATCCATCCGGACGCAGCCGGGTTTCATACGCCACATCGAGCGCGACACCTTGCCGCGCGGTGCCGATCGACATCAACTCGCGCGCCTGCAGATGGGCGTCCAGCGTGCTGCCGAGAAGCGTTTCAATGTCATGGCCGAGCCCCACGCGAAGGGTGAGAATAAATGCCGGCTCCGCGTTTGAAAGCACGCCTGGCCGCGCCATAAACGCAAATGCGGCAATGCCGATCACGCCAATGCCAATCACGCCGACCCAAGGGTTTCTCGCCCCGACGGCCATGCCGACTACGACCGCGAAGATCACATAAGCGGTGTCCTGGGTGTCGCGCACGACAGTCCGAAATCGCACGATGGAAAGCGCGCCCACCAAACTGAACGCCCGCGCGACGTTATCGCCGATGACTTGGGTCACCATCGCGATCAGAATGGACAACAGAACGAGCGTGGTCGGGAAGGAGGCGGCGATTTCGGTGGACTTTCGCGTCAGCCGGTAAATCCAAGCCACCACACAGCCGAGAGCGAAAGCGGCCAGCAAACGGATCAAGACATCCAGCGGATGAACGTTCGCGCTTTCCCCAAACGCGCTTGTTAAAAAATCAGGCATAGACATTACCCAACTTGCCCGCTACGGGATTCGCGGGCGATTCGGACACCATTCCTACTCCAGCAACTCCCAGCCGATATTTTGAAATAGTGGAAAAGTTCAGCGCGAATTGCTCGACGAGCTGCTTGAACAGGAGCGGCATTTCGAGCCGAAATTTAAGCTCGAGAATAACGTGGTCCGCCAGCAACAGCTCGCCCTGCTCCGGCGTGAAGGTGATTCCAGAAATAGGAACGGCTCGAAGGTTGTCGTCGATCGTCATGCGAATAGGACCGTACTGCGTCATCGCCACCCGGGCCATCCGATCATATCTGATTTGGCAGACCGGCGACAACTTTCGCGCGAGCAAACGGCGATGAAACCAATAGCCCTGCCACAGCCGTTGGATTTGGGGGGCGGTTAAGGCGGGGAGATCGTTGATCAAAACGGCTGACCTCCGTTTGCTGACGAGCCCGCGCGTTTTGAGTTTTCGTTCGAGAAAGGCGACCTCGCTTTGGCCATACTGGCGAATCCGGTATTTGCTCCGCCCAAACGAGCCCCGGCGGTGGAACACATCGAATGTTGGCGTGTCGAAATAAAGGCTCGTGATGCGGTAAGTGTCTTGCGTTTCTCCGGAGGCATTTGGGTCCGGTTGCAAACAACCGCGAGCCCACTCGCGAATTTCCGGAGCAAGCGAACGGGCGACCATGAACTTGAACTCGGAAGCGAATTCGCGATTTTCCCGCACGTCCGTGGAGGGTGACATACTAATCGTTGCAAAAGTTCGTGCGCCCCTCTCCCTGCCCTGCGCTGATGGATCCGTTATCTTGCAATAGCGCGGGGAGAGGGATGAAGGGCGATGCTTAGATTCTTCTTTCGACATTCTCCTCGCAAAACCTCTCAGATTCTTAGATCAATCAAATCCGAAACTCGAAGCTCGAAATTCGAAACAAAGTCGAAGAACCAAAACTCAAATGCTCAAAACGAGCAGGGACTTTCCAAGAAGGTCAATGGCCAGCAATGGCTTTGTTTTGGGTTTTCGATTTGAAGATTTGGGAATTGTTTCCTCCTTCGCTGAAGCTTCGGAGGACAGGTCGGATTTCGGATTTCGTGCTTCGGATTTAAGTATCCTCATTTCGAATTTCAAATTCCTTTGGCTAGTTTTTACTGCTCCCGAACGGGCGCCCCTGGAGGAGGCCCAAACCGAAACCCGCCTGGCGGACCGCCGCGGAACGGGGACAAATCCTCGTTGATTCCAGCGCGCAGCTGATCTTCCGTCAACTGTCCGGTCTTGTCACTGTTCCACTTTTCGAACCATTGGGCAAAGCCTCGCACAAATTCGTCGCGGGAGACGGAGTTGTCTTTGTTGCCGTCGAGCGCGGAGAGAAAAGCGTTCGCGAGGAACATGCCAGGGCCAAAAGCGCCGGGACCGCCGCGTCCGCGCCCGCCGCCCGGTCCTCCGCCAGGGGGCCCACCCGGAGGACCGCCTCCACCAAAACCTCGGCCGAAGCCAAATTCAGGCAGCGTCTGGCCTTCCGATTTTCCGGCCACTTGTTCGGCCACTGACTGCGCGCGAATTTTGACAAATGGCTTGATCGGTTTGTTCGATTGAAAAAATCCTCCAGGCCCGCCGAAGGGCGGACCACCCTGGCGCCCTGGGCCTCCAAAACCAGGAAAACTTGGAGCGATCGATTCACCCGCGACGACTCGGTCGAATCGGGCGAGTTTTTCGGCTGATTCCTCCGCCACCGCCGGACGGATCGCTGCCGCAATTTCATCGACTTCCCGGGCGAAGCGTTCCGGCTTGAAAATCGTTTTGCTGAATTCGTCCAGTTTCGCGAGATAACGCGTTTTGAACGCGCTGGCCTTAAAGACGCGGTCGAGGAATCGATTCTCACCTTGCCACGGATGATGAATGCTCAAGTGCTCGCGCTGTTCTTGCGTTCCGCGCATTCCAAACTGACCGAACGAATGGTCCTGGTCCCACGGAATAAACTCAAACTTCTGCGTCTTCGGATGGAGGTACAGATAGAAGTTCTGGCCCGGGTCGAGAATCCCATCGAGGTCCGACAGGAAAACCATCACCGCCATGAACCGGGCGAATTCATCCAGGTCAATGTAATCGCCCAGGCGGGCGGCAAATTCCGCATCATCCGCGTTGGCGACCAGCCGGCAAAATTCCATCACGCGCCCGCTCTCCTTGGGTGAGAGCTCGGTCTTCGGATCGTACGTTTGTTTATATTTGGCCCAATCATCTCCCAGATCGGCAAACAGCGCCGGCGTGACCGGCTTGAAGACCGCGCCTTTCTTCGTGTGAAAATTCTCGTCGAGAAGGCTTTTATCCACGTCTTCGACCAGCGAGTAGAGCCCGAAATATTTCCGGTCGTGCTTTCCCGGAACGGTCACGAAGACACGAGCATAAGCGCTTCGCGGGGACGGCACGCCCGCATCCCGGTGCAGCCGGAAGGACATCACTTCGTTCATCCAGCTCGCATCAGTGACGTTATTGTGCAGGTTCAGTTTCGAAATGCCCGCGACCTTGGCTGTTTTGTTGTATTCGGACAAACTCACTTTCAGCGAACGCTTGAGCGAGCCGCGTGATTCCATAAAGGTTCCGTTTCCTTTGTACCGGACGGCCACGTCTTGCACGCGCTGGCCCTCGAATTCCAAATCGGCGTGGACGTACTTGAATTCGATCCCCATCGCCGACGCCAAACCGTTCCGCTTGCCTTCCGGGCCTTGCAAGTTCATCCCGGGCGGTCGTCCCGCGCGCCCGCCGACCGGCGGAGAATTCGGCGGCATCAATACCGAGTTCAGTCCGCCGCCAAGCTGTTCTAGATTCAACGCCCCCTTTTTGTCTTTGTCCCAAGCGCCGAACCATTTTTCGGCCAATCCTTGAAACTCTTGTTTCGACAGTTTGCCGTCGGCGTCCGCGTCGCCTTGCCTGACGAATGCCGGCGCCACGAACATCGCAGGTCCGAAAACATTCGGACCGCCCGGACCGCGCTGGCCTCCGCCGAAAAATCCCCCGCCGCCCTGCGGTTCCATCGCTTCCCACTGTTCCGGGGTGAATTTCAGATGAACGGTCCAAATATTCGTTTCCTGGAAGAGGTCAGCAGGTTTCTGTGGAATTGCTCCGCGAGACGATGTCGCCAGTAAAAGAGTGCAGATAATCTGGGCGAACCGGCCGTTCGCCGCCATAAACATGTCGCCGAATGATTTCATAAGTTTGCTCGAGCTGAAACGTAGCCGCCGACTAATCCCGTAGCCGCCGAGGTGACGAGGCGGAAGCATGCACCAAGTGCATTGCCTCGTCACCTCGGCTACACGCCACGTTGTTTTTCAAGGACTGTCCCACTTGCTTCCGTACATGCGAAACCGGAGCTCGAACTCCGCCAACAATTTCTGGCCGTTTACACGCTCGGCGGATCATCGATTCTTCGCCCCGCCGATGGCGCGCTTGCTGGGATAACCCGCACGGCCGGAAGAAAGTTTCAACAGTTGCTGTATTTCCAATTTCTTGGCTTCCCTTCCGCCAGCCAGCCGATCGCAGCGTCCATCCGCTTCTGGCGCGTTTTTTCCGTTTTAGCCTCGGTGATCCATTGCACATACTCCTTTTTGTGGCTGTAACTGAACCCCTCGAAGGCCGCCAGCGCCTGCCTGTCCTTGGTAAGCGCTGCTAAAAAATATTCAGGAACGATCAACTCCTTTTTTTCTTTTGCTTTGGGCTTCGCGGAGAGCTTGGCGCTGGTGTCATTCAATCGCACGGCTTCCTTAATGTAACTGATCAACACTTTGTCGCTCGGCAGGTCGGAAACCTTCCTGATTCGCCCAAACTGGCCCATCTTTCCCTCTGCTCTTCCCGGAGGTGATTTTCCTTGGAAGAGCAGCGCTTGTTTCCAAAAGCCAAAGGAGCAATGCGCTTTAAAGGCCGCCATGCTACACACGATCCCGTGATGCACGAAATGCGGCATTCGCCACTTCAAGGTTTCCTGCACCTCAGGGTCGGCGGCGTGGACGAGTTGGCGGATGTGCCGGAGAATCGGCTGGGCGAAATCAGCCGCATTCGCAATATACTCATCAATTCGAGGGTCCTTCTTTACCATAAAATTCCTCAATTTGAGTGAACAGCCGGAGAGCGAGCGTAATAGCCGGATTCCGCCGCGCAAGCTCGAAAGCTCTCTTCGTTCGGTGTCCAGGCTTTAGCCCGTCATTGCTCCGCCAGCACCTATCATTTTGCGGAGCGGCGCCAGCTGCAGCGTTCAGGCATTGGCAAGTCTTGGACGTGGCGGTATTGCTGCGGCTGGTCCGAAGACGGACACGGTCGCGCTCGAAACTGCAAAAAGGAGAATTCCTTGGTTCGCAGCCCCGGATTGGCTTTCGGCGATCACCATGATTATAGTCGAACCGTGAGCGATGTGACGCGAATTCTCGACGCGATCGAAAAAGGCGATTCTCAAGCGGCGGATCAATTGCTCCCGCTGGTCTATGACGAACTGCGTCGAATCGCGGCTTACAAGATGGCCCAGGAAGCTCCGGGCCACACTCTCCAACCCACCGCTCTGGTCCACGAAGCATGGCTCCGGCTCGTGGGCGACGGAAATCCCAAATTCCAGGGACGCGCGCATTTCTTCGGCGCCGCGGCGGAATCAATGCGCCGGATCTTAGTGGACTTGGCCCGCAGGAAACGGAGTTTGAAACGAGGCGGAGGCGCCGAACGACAGGAGTTGCACGAATCGATCTTGGTTTTAAGCGCGCCTCCGGACGAACTCCTGGCGATCGACGAGGCTTTGGGCAAACTCGAAACAGAAGATCCTCCGGCAGCGGAATTGGTGAAGCTCCGTTACTTCGTCGGGATGACAATGGAGGAAGCTGCGTCAGCTCTTGGCCTGGCCCCGCGCACGGCCGAACGGCTCTGGACCTACGCGAAGGTTTGGCTCCGGCGAGAACTCCGGCGCAATCCATAATTTTTGGCGGGTTTCGCTTCGTGTCCGCGCTTTACTCAGTAAGCGTCCCTTCAGAATACGAATTTATTTTTGAGCGGACCGTAAGCGGGACTGACTGTCAGGCGGCAATCCGGGGGGGTTGGAAGCTTTGCCTTTGAAATTCCGCTTTTCCCTGTAACTTATCGACTTCACTGACTGTCATAACGGAAGGCATTTGGGCGCTGAGGTCTGCGCGCTCGAACGCAAACGGGAAACAAAAACTGACCTGCTCAATTATGGCTCGAAAGAAAAAATCCGCCTGGTGGAAATGGATGCTCCTCCTGCTGGTGGTTATAGGCGGCGTGATCGGGTGGCGCGTCTACGCGAAACGCCCCAAGAATGCGGCCTTGGATTATAAAACCGAAACCGCGGCTCGGGGCGACATTACCCAGGTCGTGACCGCCAACGGCCAGATTACTCCCGTCAAAAACGTCACCGTCGGCACACAAGTCTCCGGAATCGTCATTGATGTCTTGGTCGACTTCAATGCCCACGTCACGAACGGCCAGGTCATCGCGCGGATCGACCCGTCCACTTACGAACAGAACATCAGTTCGTCGGAAGCTGAACTGATGAGCGCCAAGGCTGCTCTCGAATATGCCGATCTAAATTACAAGCGCGCCAAGGAACTCCTCGCCAACAAACTCATTCCTCCTTCCGACTTCGAAAAAACTGTCGTCGACCAGCACCAAGCCCAAGCGGTCGCGAAGATGCGCGAGGCCTCGCTCCAGAAATCCAAGGTCGATCTCGAACGCACCACCATTTACGCGCCCATCGACGGCGTCATCATCTCGCGAAATGTGGAAGTCGGCCAGACTGTCGCCGCCAGCTTTAACACGCCGACCTTGTTCCAAATCGCCAATGACCTCAGCAAAATGCAGATCGAAGCGATGGTTTCCGAGGCTGACGTCGGCGAAGTCGAAGAGAAACAGAAGGTCAATTTCTCCGTCGATGCGTTCCGCGCCCGCCAATTCGAGGGAACGGTGCGGCAAGTGCGCTACGCGGCAGTGACCAATCAAAACGTGGTCAACTACATCACCGTGGTCGACGTCGCCAATCCCGACCTTAAATTGCGCCCGGGCATGACCGCGAACGCTTCAATTGTCACGGCGGAAAAACGGGGCGTTCTTCGCATTCCCAACACCGCACTGAACTTCCGCCCGCCTCCCAACGCGGTCATCAAAGGAAAAACCAATGCTCCCGCCGGAAGCAAAGGCGGGCGCGGCGGCGGGACCAACCAATTCGCAGGCCGCGGTGGGGCCGGGGGCGGCGGCCGGCCAGATCGGGAAGAAATGCGGCGGCGTTTTGAAAGCATGACTCCGGAACAGCGAGAGCAAATGAGGGCACAATTTCGGGGCCGTTCCGGGGGCGCGCCCGGCACTGGCTTCGGTGGTGGATCATTCGGCGGCGGCGGCGCTCGCGTCTCCACTGAAGGCCCAGTGACGCGAACTGTTTATCTCATCGACAAGGACGCGGTGGGCAAGCTCAATCCGGCGCTCAAGGCCGTGACAGTAAAAGCCGGCATCAGCGACGGCACCGACACAGAAATCATCGAGGGACTGCAGGAAGGGGACGTGGTCGTGACCGGAATTAACCTCTCAGCCGATGCGACCACCGCAAGCGCGCGGCCCACAACTCCGTTCGGCTCCCCCTTCGGCGGGTTCCGCGGCGGCGGCCCGCCCCGGCGATAAAGGTGATCGTTGGCCAACCAGCTATGCAGCCTGTCATCGAACTGGAGAATTTTAGCAAGACGTACCAAACCGGTGAAGTCGAGGTTCACGCGGTGCGGAGCGTTTCGCTGAAAATCGAGCCTGGTGAATTCGTGGCCATCATGGGAGCGAGCGGCTCGGGAAAATCGACCATGATGAACACGATCGGTTGCTTGGACCGCCCAACCTCCGGACGTTATCTCCTCGACGGCGTGGATGTGCGTGAACTCGACAGCGACGAACTGGCTGACCTTCGCAACAGTAAAATCGGTTTCGTCTTCCAAGGCTTTAATTTGCTCTCGCGAACGTCCGCGCTCGAAAATATCGAACTTCCGTTGCTTTACGCCCGTCCTGGGATCCGAGCCGCGGACCGCGAGGAGCGCGCCCTGCAAGCTCTCGCCAAAGTCGGGTTGGCCGAAAGGGCAGATCATAACCCCAATCAGTTGTCAGGCGGCCAGCAGCAGCGCGTCGCCATTGCCCGAGCCCTCGTCAGCAATCCCAAGCTTCTGCTCGCGGACGAGCCGACTGGCAATCTCGATTCCCGCACGAGCATCGAAATCATGGGGATTTTTCAGGAACTCAACCGCCAAGGCATCACCATCGTCATGGTCACTCACGAACTCGATATCGCACGGTACTGCCAGCGCACCGTGATCATGCGCGACGGCCGGATTGTCAAAGACGAACCGGTGATCAGCCGGCTCGATGCGACGGAAGAGCTCAAAAGACTCGATCTCGAACACCAAGCCGTTCAACTCACATCATGATTCTCGTTGCCACCATTAAAATGGCCGTGCGCGCGCTCCGCCGGAATACGCTCCGCACGTTGCTGACCATGCTGGGAATTATCATCGGCGTCGGCGCTGTGATCGCGATGGTGAGCATCGGCAACGGGGCCAAAGCTCAGGTCGAAGCGCAGATCGCTTCTCTGGGACGAAACGTCGTTCTCATCCTTTCTGGCAATGTCACCCGCGGCGGGTTTTCAATGGGCTTCGGCAGCGCTGGCACGCTCAGCCAGGAAGATTACGATGCATTGCGCCGGGACATCGCCGGCGTCGCCGGAGTCAGCCCGGAAGTTCGCGCGTTCGCCCAAATCGCCGCAGGCAGCCAGAACATCAATTCACAAGTCCTCGGGGTCGGGGCGGATTACATTGACATTCGCTCCTGGACGATTGCCAGCGGCGCGAACTTCACGGAAACGGACGTGCGCAACGCCAACAAAGTCGCGCTCATCGGCAAGACCACCTCGACCACGCTCTTTGGCGATGCGGATCCGGTCGGTCAGATCATTCGGATCAAGAGCGCGCCATTCATTGTGGTGGGGGCTCTCGCGCCAAAAGGGATGGCGATGTTTGGAAATGACCAGGACGACATCATCCTCGTCCCGTACACCAGCGCGATGAAACGGCTGACGGGCGGCACAACCTTCCGATCCTTTTCGCTCCAAGCCATGAGTCCGGATCTATTGAGCGACGTCCAGACGAATATCATCGATCTGCTCCGCCAGCGGCATCGCATCGGCCCGGGCCGGGACGATGATTTCCTCGTCCGCACTCAGCAGGAAATTTCGGATACCGCCACTGCCACCTCGCGAGTGATGACTGTTCTGCTCGGTTCGATCGCAGGCGTTTCGTTGCTCGTCGGCGGAATCGGCATCATGAACATCATGCTGGTCAGCGTCACCGAACGGACGCGCGAGATCGGCTTGCGCCTCGCCGTGGGCGCGCGCGGCAACGATATCCTCCTTCAATTTCTAATCGAAGCGATCACGCTCAGTCTCGTCGGAGGCATCACTGGGATTCTGCTCGGCGTTGGCAGCTCGCGCCTGCTCTCGGCAAATTTCGGCTGGGTTACGCTCATTTCGCCGGAATCCATCGTGACCGCATTTGTGGTCAGTGCTGTGATCGGAGTTTTTTTTGGATTTTACCCAGCGCGAAAAGCCGCTCGGCTCGATCCGATCGACGCCCTGCGCTACGAGTAACCTTCAGCCCGGGTGATCGACCAGCCAAAATCGAATTCCTGAAGCTTGCGGATGGTTTGGATTGAGCTCGAGCAGCTTCAAATAATGCGGCCGGGCCAAGTCCGGGCGGCGCATCTTCTGCGCATAAATATTCCCCATGGTCAGGTGTGCTCGAGCTTCGTTCGGCCGAGCTGCCAATAATTTCTCCAACTCCCGAAGCGCATCGATTGGATAATCGGCCCTCTCCAACGCCAACGCAAAATTGTATCGAGCATCCGCTGATGTTGGCTGGAGGGCGGCGGCAGCCTCAAACGAACCCAGCGCGAGCGGCCAATTTCGCAATTCGTACGCGGCAAGCCCAAGATTGTAATAGGCCTCAAAATAGGAAGGGTCTATCCGCAGCGCTCGTTGATACGATTCAACCGCGGCGGCAAGAGCTCCCTGTTGTTGCGCTCTCGCCCCGCCAATGAACAGCGGCTCGGCTTGCGAACGATTGCCCGCCTGGAATTGGCCCCGCACCCGATATGTATAGCGCGGAAACACCGGCTCAGGCGGGGGCTGGGGGCGGGCAGGCGCGGCGTTGGTTTGTCTTGCCGGAATGGCCACGATTTCCGAAGGACGGTTATTCGCGGCAATCGGCCCCGGTCTTATCGGCGCGGGCTCGATCGACGGCTCGTCCTGTTCGCCATGAAACCAGTTCAGCGGATTGGCCCGCGCGACCCATCCTTTTTTCGGTTGGTTCGTCCAAATCACGCGCGGTTCCGGGGCCGTGGCCACAGGCGGCTCCAATTGGCGAGGGGGCGGCAACGACCGGGGCGCTTGCACAATGGTGCGATTCGTTGGCGTCTCCGTTGTTTGCGCTGGAGGCGGAACAGTTGGCGGTTTCGGGAGTTCATCCTGCGCGAGCTTCACCTCTTCAAGCGGCGCGTTGGTGATTTGCAACGGCGCGGCATTCGTCAAGGGAACGGCGCTGGCCACGTGATTCGTTGCCATCGGCGCAACCATCGGTTTTTGATCGGCCGTCGGCGCCATCGCAATGAGATTAGTGGAGGCAGTGAGTGGAAGCGGGATGTCCTTTTTCGTTGCCACGAGATTGCTGGCCAGGTTTGGGACTCTTGACGTGGAGACGTTCGCGACAACGGAGGGATTCGTCTTCGGAAAATCCACCGGTGCGGGCAAAGGATTTTTCGGCGGAGGGTTCTCCGCGATCATCGGCTTCGGCGGCGCGGGGTGCAGCCTGGAATCGAGGCCCGCCACGATCTGCTGCACGGTCGGCGTTTGCGGAGAACTCGGATGCGTGGAAAGAAACGCGCGGTAATACTGGAGCGCCCCGGAATAATTCTTTTCCACCTCCTGATCCAAAACAGCCAGGTTCAAGAGCGCAGGCGGATAATTGCTCTTCGTTTGCAGCGCAGCATAAAAAAACTTGCCCCCATCCCGCGGACGCTTGCGATAAACCTGAATGACGCCCAGGTCATTGAGCGCTTGGGGAAGATGTGAATCGAGCCGCAACGCCCCAAGATAACTCCGCTCCGCCGCGTCCCACTGCCCCGCCCGCAATTGGGCTTCACCGAGCATGAGCCAGCCGGTCAGATTGCGCGGCTCGAACGCGGTGAAGGTGGTCAATTCGGAAATAGCCGCGGGAAAATTATTTTGTTCGAGCCAAAGACAGCCAAGATTAAAACGGGCGGCGGCGAGATTGCGATCGAGCAGCAATGCTTGTTGGTACGCGCGGAGGGCCTCGGGATAATGCCCCGCGCCGTGGTAAGCCAGGCCGAGGTGATTCCATGCTTGCGCATTCCGGTCCAAGTGCGAAACAGCCAGCTTGAGTTTTTCGATCGCTTGAGAATATTTCCCCTCATGTATCAGCTGCTCGCCTCTCAGCAACGCGCGCGGGCCCGGCGGCGTGCAACCGCCCCAACTCAAAACAGCCAGGGCCGCGCACGCCAGCAGCATCAGCTGGCAGACGGAGTTTTTGATGGTCGGCATTCGTTACGGTGGTAGCATTCGAGCTGGGATGCGTCAAGAAACGCCCGATTTTATTGCTCTTTTTCGCGCCTTCATCGGCGTTTGCGCGGTGACAATCTGCTGCCTTTTCGCAGCTGACCTGCCGGTCCAATCGACGCCGCTTCAGCCCCTCGCCTCCTCCAAAGTCATCGTCGTCCACGACCCGCAAGCCTTCGCCGGCTATAATCCGAATCCCGCCGCCATCCGGTCGATGTTCGAAGGCGGCTTGACCGCTTTGACCGAAAAGAAAGATGCCGTTTCAGCCGTTCGCGCCTTCGTGAACACAAACGACATCGTCGGCATCAAAGTGTTCTCAGGGCCCGGCCAGCTCACTGGGACACGCCCTTCTGTCGTCCGCGCGCTGGTCGAGCAATTGATTTCTGCCGGCGTGCCTTCGACCAACATCGTCATCTGGGACCGGCGAATGCTCGATCTGCGCCGCGCCGGTTACATCGAGCTTGGCGAGAAGCTGCACGTGCGCGTGGCGGGCAGCATGGACGAAGGCTATGACACGAATGTGTTTTATTCGGCGCCGTTCGTTGGGAAATTGATCTGGAGCGATGTCGAATTCGGGCGGACCGGCGAAGGCATCGGCCGCAAATCGTATGTCTCGAAATTGCTGACGCAGCAACTCACCAAAATCATCCAAGTGACTCCGCTGTTGAATCACAACGTCGCGGGCGTCTCGGGAAATCTTTACGGTCTGGCCATCGGAAGCATCGATAACTATTTGCGATTCGAAAATCCCACGCAGATGGCTTCAGGCGTTCCGGAGATTTATGCGCTGCCGCAAGTCGGCGACAAAGTGGCCTTGAATATTGTCGACGCGTTGCTCTGCCAGTATCTCGGCGAGGATGAAGTGCTCCTCCAGTATGCCACATTATTGAACGAACTTCGGTTCAGCACTGATCCCGTCGCCCTTGATGTCCTTTCCCTGGACGAATTAGAACAGCAACGACGGAAACACGGCGCGCCTTCTCCAAAAATCACCCGCGAATTGTACGAGAACGCGGCGGTGCTCGACTTGGGCAAGAGCGATGCAAAAAGAATCGAGGTCCTCACTGTGGCGCCAGAGAAATAAACCCGGCTTACCTTGCTTCAAGCTCGCTCCGGCGCTTGACGACAAAGTCACGGACGACTGACATCTCGTCTTCTCCAGCAATGGTGTGTTCCTTCTCGAACTCGCGCCACTCCACCGCCAGCCCCGCTCGTTGGATCATTTGCGATTGCTCCCGCACTTGATCGAATGGAATCAGCGCATCGCGAGTTCCATGACTGATCAGAAATTTTTGTTTCAACGCCACCGGCGATAATTTGCGGAGCAAGACTTCGGGCGCATGGCAATATCCGCTGATCCCGACCAGACCGCCCAGCAAGTGGGGGTACCCCAGCCCGATTTCCCAAGCCATCAAACAACCTTGCGAAAAGCCAAACACAAATGTCCGCTCGGTGGGAAAACCAGCGGCTCGTTGATCATCCAACAGCGAAAACAATAATTTGCGGCTGTGCTCGATGTCCGGACCCGGATCGCCTGCAAAATCGTACCAGGAAAACCCGCCGTAATACGGCATCGGCGCATTGACGAGCAGGTAATTCAACCAACCGAGCTGCATGACGCCAGGCAGCCACCGGTAACCTTCCATGCTGTCGCCGAGCCCGTGCAAGACGATCATTAACCAACGCGAATCGCGCTCCGAGCCGGGGATTAACTCTGTCTCTAGCATCCGAGCATCAAAGTGAAAATCTCCGCCGCAGCCAAACTTTTTCCGTTCGGGAACGCCATCCGACCCCGGCGCCCGAGGTAGTTTCAGTGCGGCTGGTTGTCGTACTGCCAGAGTTGGCGAACGGATTCCGCATTGGACACCCACTGCTCTCGCTTGGCCCATTCCACATGCGAATCACAAAATCCCATGTTGCTCCCGCCCCGGTGGCGTTCGGACGGGGAATAACTCACGTCATCGATGCGATGCACGAGAATGTCGGAGTCAACTGTGTCACCGAGCGAAATCATTCGACTGGGACTCGTCACCATCATTTCCTTGATCGCCACGTGAACCGGGCCAGTCGCGTGAAATTCCATCTGCCCCGCTAAGCCATAGTTCTGCCGCGGCCTCGTAAAATCACCGGCGTTGTATCCGTACGTTCCCCAAAACCTGCGGTATTCCCGACTCCACCAGAAGAGCTCGTCGAGTTCGCGCGTCGTCATTTTTTCAGGGCACTGGAATTGCGCGAACGTGTTCGATCGGGACCTGCCGAGCAAGTACGGGCGGAGCAAATCGTTAAAAGTAACTTTGCCTTGTGATAGAACATCAACCGAGAGGAAAGGATATTTGCTGGCGTTGTCATCGAGATACATCCTTAAGCCAAGTCCCCATTGGCGCAGCGTGCTTTGGCACTGAACCGTCCGCGCCTTTGACTTGGTCGAGAGAAGCGAGGGCAAGAGAATTGCCATGAGTATCGCAAGGATGGAAATACTCACCAGCAGTTCGATGAGGGTGAATCCGTTTTGGATTCGAGCCTTTGGCTGCGGCTGAAACGGCACGTTCATTTGACAGGGTCTTTCGCCGGAGCGTGAGAGCAGATTAACTTTCATGCAGGGGCGAGTCAAAAATGGATCGCTGCGGGCGACCAACTGAAGAATGGGCGAGTGGTTTTAGAATAAAGCACTAGCCCTAGAGGGTAAGAAGTTTTTACCCACAAAATATTGTATTGACACGCGGGCGCCCCTTCGTTAGAAAAAACGCCGGACAGCCTGCTCCGTGTGTGGAGGGCTTCGGAGTCCGTGTTAGCCCTCCTCCCTGCCAAACGGCCCCCGGCTTCCAAGGATTCCGCACCTTCCCCCTGCCGGGGGCGTCTTGCCAGTTTCAAACTCTCTTTCTCGTTGTAATATCTCCCGGAAATCACAGCGCCCATGCTGCCAGTCTGTGCAGCGAGAATTCACCCGCGCACAATTGCTTCTCGATGGAGATGTTTCCGGCAATTCACCGCCCAGTTCAGTAGTGCGTCCGCGCTCATGAAATTAATGACGTTCTCGCGCGAAATACCAGCGAGCAACGCCGCGGCCAATCCAATCCTGGCAAAAACCAATTGTTCCGGCCGATGCGCATCGGTATCGATTGCCACTTTCACCCCGGCTTCTCGGGCGACCAGGAGCAGCTCCACATTTAAATCCTGCCTGTCGACGTAAGAATCGATTTCCAGCGCTTTATCCAATTCGGCCGCCTCCGCGAAAACCCGAGGCCAGTCCGCTTGTAGCCCGAGTCGATGATTGTAAATTCCGCCGCACGGATGCCCGAGTATTTGAACATCCGGATTCCGCAAAGCCGCAAGGTACCGCTCGGTTTGATCTTCTGTTTTACGCAACGCAGAATGAAACGAGCCGACCACCAGATCGAGATGTATTCATAACCGAGCGCGGCGGCTGCCTCGGCCATATCCGCGATCGAGCCCGAACCGTCGCTCCACGTGCTGTGCATTTGCAGATCGCCTTTGTACTCGGCGGCCCAATCGCTGTGGCCCGCCAAAATCTTTTCCGCTTGGGCCATCGTCAAAAAATTCCTGCGAATCGCGGGGATCAGCTGTGTTTCCGGAGGATTCTCGATCCACCGCAAGAGGAGCTTCTCCTCCAACGCCAGCCATTCTGCGAATAATCCATTGTGCGCTCCTTGCGACAGGGCGGCCCCTCGCGGATCCAAGCCGACTTCTGAACTCCTTTTCACAAGTCAATTTAACACGAGATGGATTTGGTGCATCGAAGCGGGCGGGGCGAGCGTACTCGCGAGCCGCCAGGTTCATTGGAAAGATCCCTTGATGCCGTTCGCGAATCTGGCTAAACGGATGAATGCGAATCTCTCCGTAACAGTCTGACAGATTAAAGCGCCTGCACTCTCGCGAACAATTGTCTCTATGAAACAAACTCGAATTCTGAAAAGCGTTCTGCTGCTTGCGGCAATTAGTTTGGGCGCGGCGCCGCTAAGCGCGGCCACTCCAAAAAAGCTCCTCGTTGTCACCGTCACCAAAGGTTTTCGCCATAGCTCGATTCCGACCGCCGAAAAGGTTCTGGCGGAGTTGGGGCAGAAGACAGGCGAGTTCACCCTCGATTACGCGCGGACGGATCAAGAACTGGCCGAGAAGACGACGCCCGCCGCATTGAACAATTATGACGGCGCTATTTTCGCCAATACCACCGGGATGCTGCCGCTGGCTGACAAGGACGCATTCATCAGTTGGGTCAAATCGGGCAAGGCGTTCATCGGGATGCACTCGGCCAGCGATACTTTTCACGAATTCGAGCCGTACATCCAGATGGTGGGCGCCGAATTCCTGACCCACCACGAACAGGCCAAGATCCAATGTTTGAACCAGGATCTGGCGCACCCCGCGACGCAGCATTTCGGGCCGGTTTATGAGGTGTTCGACGAGATTTATCTCTTCAAAAATTTCCACCGCGACCAAGTCCATGGCTTGTTGACCCTGGACAAACATCCCAACACGAGAATGCCGGGCGATTATCCGATCACCTGGACAAAGCGCGCGGGAGCAGGGCGGGTCTTCTACACCGAGTTGGGCCATCGCGAGGATGTCTGGGAAAGCGAGCCGTACCAGAAAATGATTTTGGGCGGAATTGAATGGGCGACCGGTTTAAAGTTTGCCGATGCCACGCCGCAATGCACCCAACCGCATCTCTCCGCCGAGGAAGTTCGGGCGGGGTTCATTCCGATGTTCAACGGCGAGAATTTGGATGGTTGGAAGCTGCGGCGCACGGAAGGAAAACGGAGCTGGAGTGCCCAAGACGGCATGTTGGTCAATGTGCTCGAAAAAGGCGAACACGGCACTGACCTCATTAGTGAAGACAAATTCCGCGATTTCACGGTTCGTTACGAATATATGGTTCCAAAAGGGGCGAACAGCGGGTTTTATTTGCGTGGACGGTACGAAATACAAATCTTCGACGATTACGATTCCAAAAAGGCGCAGCTGGGTGGCAACGGCGCCATTTACAATGTCAAAGCGGTGTCCGAGTTTGCCTCCAAGCCCGCGGGCGAATGGCAGCAAGTGGAAGCCACCATTCGCGGCAATCGCATCACCGTTTTCTTGAATGGCGTGAAGATTCACGACAATGTAGAAGTCACGCACGCCACCGGGAGCGAGATCGATCAAAACCTGGGTGCGCCAGGACCGATCCTGTTGCAGGGCGACCATGGAGCGGTGGCTTTTCGGAATATTCGAATCAAATTGCTGAATTGAACAAGGCTGGCCCGGCTGCTGCCCCAGCCTTCACGAACAAATGAACACACACGAACAATCTGCTGAACTGACTCGCCGTGACTTTTTGCGAGGCGGCTCGTTGGCCTCGTTCATGATGCTGATGGGCGGAGTCGAAATTCGGGCCGAGGACAAAAAAGCCGACGAGCCCACTACCTACAAAGCCAAAGCCAATCCTGTCCCTTGCGGTGTGATCGGCTGCGGCACCTGGGGCCGCGAACTCTTGACCACGCTGGCTCTGCTCGAAAATGGGCCGGTCGCTGGAATCTGCGACACCTACAGCGCGTTCGTGCGCCGGGCGCAAAAGCTCGCTCCGAAAGCCGAGGCTTACGACGATTACAAGAAGCTGCTGGCAAACGAAGATGTCAAAGCGATCATTGTTGCCACCCCTTCGCACCTCCACCGCGAAATCGTCATCGCCGCGCTCGAGGCCGGCAAACATGTTTATTGTGAAGCCCCGATGGCGACCACGCTCGAAGACGCCCGGGCCATTGCCGCCGCCGCCAAGAAAAATCCGCAGTCGTGGTTTCAAGTTGGCTTGCAAGCGCGCTGCGACAAACAGATCCGGTACCTCGAACAGTTCATCCGAACTGGCGCCAATGGCAATCCGGTTAAGTTCCGCTCGCAATGGAACAAGAAAGAAAGCTGGCAGCGCACTTCACCCAATCCGCAGCGCCAAGAAGAAATGAACTGGCGCTTGGATAGCAAAGTTTCGCTCGGGCTGACCGGCGAAATCGGCGTCCATCACATTGACCTGGCTTCGTGGTTCTTGATGGGACGGCCGATCGCCGTGCACGGGCTCGGCTCGATTGTGCTCTGGCGCGACGGACGCAAAGTCCCGGATTCGGTCGATGTCATTTTCGAATACCCGAACGGCGTGCGGATGGTTTTTGCTTCGAGCCTGGCGACGTCGTTTGACTCCGAATATTACCTGTTGCACGGGACATTCGCGACGATCATGGGTCGTGACCGGCGCGCTTGGATGTTCAAAGAAGTCGATTCGCCCCTGCTCGGCTGGGAAGTTTACGCGCGGAAAGAAAGTTTTTACAAAGAAACCGGCATTGTGCTCGGGGCCAACGCGACTAAATTGGCCGCCCAGGGCGATAAGCCGCAGCAAGACGCGAGTGTTGTCGATGAAAAGACGCCGCTGCAATACGCGCTCGAAGCGTTCCTGATCAACAGCGATATCATTTCCCGAGGCCTGGAAGATTTCAGCTCGCTCTTCGACAAATCCGACAAAGCCGCTTTGAAAGAGTACCTGGTCGGCCTCCAAAAGAACCTTGTCCCCGCGGCCGGATTCGAGATCGGATATGAGTCCGCCGTGAATGTCATCAAAGCTCATGAAGCCATTACCAAAGGTGGGCGAATTGAGATCGACCCGGCCCTGTATGCCATCTGAGCCCTCTCGAAGACGAACGGAAGAACACCTATGAAAATGTTAAAATCCAGACTGACTCAACTTGCTCTCAGCGCCTTGCTCGCTTTCACGGCGTCGATTCATGCGGCCGAATTAGCCAAGCACTTCGCCCAGCCAGGCGGCAGCACCGTCAAAATCGAAGGCACTTCCACCATTCACGATTGGACCATGGAAGGCCACTTGATCGGGGGCGTGTTCGAAGTCGATCCCGCGGTCAGTTTCGATCCCGCCCAGGAAAAGATCGCCGGCGCAAACGGCGGCAAAGTGGAGGCCAAAGCGCAGACGGTGATTTTGGTGCGATCGTTGCACAGCGGCATTTCTCCAGCGACGGCTGCGACAGCGATGGATGGGGTCATGCAGCAAGCGATGAACGAGCCGCAAAATCCTAAGATTACTTACAAGCTCACAGAATTAAAGGTTGCCGAAGGCCACAAAGCGAATGCCCCGTTCGAGTTCGAATCCACCGGCGATCTCACCGTCAACGGCGTGACGAAGAAAGTCGTGTTTCCCGTGACAATCGCGCCGGCTGGCGAAGGCAAATTGAAAATCGAGGGAAAAACTCAAATGAAGATGACCGACTTCAAAGTGACCCCGCCGCGGCCCAAACTCGGTCTTGGTTTGGTCAGGACGGCCGATGAAATCACGGTCACGTTCAATTGGCTCGTGAAGAAAGCGAATTGACTCTCAGGACCGTTCGGGGCAGCGAAGTGGCCTTCCGATGAACCTCCGGTGGGGCGAGGCTACCGACGAGCCGCGATGAACGTGCACCCAAGTCTCGCAACCTGCACCTTTTGGATGGAGCGAAATAATTCGGTGGGGCGAGGCTACCGACGAGCCGCGGTGAACGTGCACCCAAGCCTCGCAACCTGCACCTCTTGGATGGAGCGAAATGCATACGGTGGGGCGAGGCTACCGACGAGCCGCGGTGAACGTGCACCCAAGCCTCGCAACCTGCACCTCTTGGATGGAGCGAAATGCACACGGTGGGGCGAGGCTACCGACGAGCCGCGGTGAACCTGCACCAACTGCTTGCAACCATGCGCTGCCCAGCGTCACTTCCGCAGCTTCACTTCGAATTGACTGAGCCGCGCGAGCTTCTCCACCTCCTGGTCATAAAACTTCTCCCGAAACTCGGGTGTCTCCAACAGGTGCTGCTTGGGCATGGCCTTTTCACGTCCAACGAGAAATTTCAGCTCCTTTAAGTTGCTCGACCAACGAAACCCATTGAAAAATTCAGCGCCCGCAAACTGCGCCTTGTACAGCGCGTTCTCCGAATAGCAGCTTCCCAGGTAAAGGTGGCGAAACTTTTCCGCGGAGAACACCTCCGCCGCCGATGTCATCATGAACATCCCCAAGTTCCGGTTGTAATAATTCAAATCGTAGAACGCGTAGTAATAGTAAGCCAGGTTCGGCCGTTCCAGAAAAAGGGTGGCCGTGCCGACCTCGTGGCCGTTGGCCGTATCCTCGAATTGCAGAACGTGCGATGTGATCTTCGAGTTGAACAGCGCATCCAGTCTCGCGAAGGTCATCACGTCCTTCCCAAATTTTATATCCGCGTATTTCTTGAAAAAGCCGCGCCGGGCTTCGGTGAAATCGAACTCCGCGCGCGTCAGCAACCGGACCCGGATGCCAGCTCCTTTCCGCAAAATCCTCCGGTTCTCCGAAGAAGGCCGGTATTGTTTCAGGTCGACCCGGATTTGGCGGCAAAGATAAAACCGGTCGAGGTCGCGCGAGCTTGGCAGAAAGCCGGCGTCGAAAAGGTCGGCCGGCGTCTCACCCGAATCGGGCAAGGCCCAGATCGCATAAGGAAAAACGTAATTCGCGTAATCCGATTTCGCTTCGGAAAAAAGCAGTTTCATGCGGATGCCCCGATGAAAACCTTGGGCAGCCGCTCGCGCCAACCGGCCAGCACGTCGTAAGAAACGCTGTTCTTCAATCGCGCCATGTCATGAACGGAGATCATTTCGGATCCTTGGCGGCCCATCACCACGACTTCTTCCCAAAGTTGCGCCTCGGGAATGTCAGTGATGTCGATCGTAATCGCATCCATCGCCACCGAACCCACCAGCGGCGCCCGCTTCCCGCAGACTAAAACCTCGCCTTGGTTGCGGACCCGTGGAAATCCGTCGCCATACCCGATCGGCAACACTCCAATCCGGCGCGGGGCTGGAGCGCGATATCGCAACCCGTATCCGACGGTGTCCCCCGGTTCGATGTTTTGGATCGAGGCGATCTGCGCTTTCACGGTCATGACCGGTTCAATTCCTGCAATCCTCCGGCAAACCGCGGATGGAAAAACTCCAAGTGGGAGGATGCCGATTCGGACCTGATCGAAGTGCGCTTGAGGCAAATCGAGAAAACCGCCGGTGTTGCACAGATGCCGATATTTCACCGCAAAGCCTTTTTCGCGCATCGCCGCAAGCACAGTTTGGAACCGTCCGAGTTGCTCGAGAGCAAACGATTTGTCGGTTTCATCGGACATTGCGAAATGACTCATCACCCCTTCGAGCCGAAGCGCGCGGTGACGGGCAATCTCTGCGATGGTCGGGAGCGCCTTGTTCCAACGAATCCCATAGCGGCTCATGCCCGTGTCAATTTTCAAATGAACTGGCGCCGCTGTTCCTGCCTCTTCGGCCGAGGTCGCCAATTCCTTTGCAATTCGCACGTCGCTGACCGAGCAAGTCAGGCGGTGGTGCAAACAATCCCGCAACTCATTTGGATGGCGCTCGCCGAGCATTAAAATTGGCGCCGCGATCCCGCCTTCGCGGAGGACAACCCCTTCTTCGAGCGTGGCCACAGCCAGCCCCGCCGCGCCCGATTCCAAGGCCGCCTTGGCGACCGGCACGGCGCCATGACCGTAGGCCTGATCTTTGATCACCGAAATAATGCGGAGCGGCTTTGGCTTGTCCGCATGAATCAAAGCGAAGTTCTGGCGAAGCTGATTTAGATCGATCTCAATCCACGCGGGCCGATACCAACGTGGTTGCTGGACGGTCTTCATTTTACGGCTCATTCGTTCCCGGGCGGCCAGAGGCTCTCGCCAACGTCCGTTCGATAATAGCTTCCCAGACAGCGAATTTTCCGGATGTTCTCGTAAGCCTTGGCAATCGCCCCTTTGAGAGTGCGTTCCAGGGCGATCACATCTGCGAGCCGATGACCCGTCATGCGCAACCGGCCGCTCTTGTCGCGCGCAACTTCATTCCACCACACGTCGCAATCGAACGGTCCGGAACATTCCACCGGCAGCTGCGGCCCCTGCAATTCGACATACGGATAACCATACCCCGCCACCGTCAGCGAACAGCCAAAGCGCAGCGGCTTCTTAAAGCGCGGCATCAGCGGCCGATTGTGAACGACGTCGCTCAGCACCTGGATTGGGTTTTCCAGCATGCGCAAAATCATCGGTCCGGAGGTCACGCCGATCCGAACGTTGTACTCGAGCACGAACCATTTGTCCCGGCGCCGAATGGCCGTGACTTGGACAGGGCCATGATAATTAACTTTGCGAAACCACGGCCGCAATGGGTGAAGCAACTCCCGGGCTAACCGATACCGATCTCCCGGATCGCGCTCGACCAAACCGCCCAGCGGCGCGCCGGCAACGATTCCCATATTGCCGGTGAACGCGCGTTTGTACTCCTGGTTCGTCACCATCGAATAGATTTCCCCGCCGCTCACAAATGCAATGTGGCCGATCTCCCGTTTGCCTAAATATTCCTGAAGGAAAACGCCCTCGGCATAATCGAGATGGCCCAACCAGCTTTGGGTGTCCTCGACCGATTCGCACACGATCGTGTGGATCGGGCTGGTCGGGGAGCAGAGCGGGTTCTTTACCACGAACGGTTTTGGGTCTTGCCGTAAGATTTCTTCCGCTTCGAGCCGATTGCGCGCGACGTACGCGCGGGGAAATGGAATCCGATATTTTTCGCAAAGCTGCCGGGCAAAATCGCGGTCCCGTTCGAGGCGCATCCCTTCCCCTGTCGGAGATAGAATCGGGATCTTTAAGCTCAGCAATTCGTCCCGCCACGGTTTGAGCGACCAATCGATTGACATCGGAACGATGAAGTCCACTTTTTGTTCGCGGAGCAGTTGGCAGGGGTTGGGAAATTGCTCCGAAGAAAAAGTAGGGCCTTCCAGCGAAGGGGCGTAATGGCCGTAGCTTCGGGTGAGGTAAGTCGAGACGCGGGCGCCAGCCTCTTTCAGGATTCGCAAGGTCCCTTGGGTGAATGCGCCGACGCCGAACGCCATCACGGAGGGAGCCGAATCTTTCGCACGCGCCTTCACGTATTCTTGTTTGTGGGAAGTCCAGCTGTGTTGCAAGTCAGAAACCCGCGCGCTTGGATTTTTTTTGAAGCAGATGCAAGCGACCGCTGCTCTCTTCAAGCCCCACGACACAGGAATGAGGAGAGATCAAGGATTTAGGGTGCAGCTCGCGTGAACCCGGGACATTGTGCACGCACCAAGGCCGCCGCCGCGATGAGCGATTTCCCCTGCCAAAACTGTGACGCACCTGCATCAGGATTTGGTTCTGCCAAACTGGGATGCACCTGCATCAGGATTTGGTTCTGCCAAACTGGGATGCACCTGCATCAGGATTTGGTCTGCCAAAACCGTGACGCACCTGCATCAGGATTTGGTCTGCCAAAACTGTGATGCACCTGCATCAGGATTTGGGTCTGCCAAAACCGTGATGCACCTGCATCAGGATTTGGCAGCGATCAGGGGAATGGGGTTTCATCGAAAGGCATCCATAATTCTGCAACCATGCATTGCACACATGAACATCGCCGGTCGTTGGTCCATACTCGGTTGTCGGCTCGTCAGTAGCCTCGCCCCTCCGCATAATTTGGGGCATCAAGGCAGGCCGGGGCGAGCCAGGCTCCCCCTGGATCAAAGAGGGCGCGGAGCGCCCCTCGCGAGCCGCAATGTCAGGGAATGCTGCACCGCTTGCCTTTCAAAAACCCGGCGAGAGGGTTAAAAAGTGGCGGGCCTTGGCGAGAACTGTTTAAACAGCGCCTTCGTCCGAGCAGTAACCCAACGAAAAATATGGCGAGATCAAGGTTGAACCGGAGCTTGCGCGCGACCTTCCTTGGCCTCGTCGTGAACATATTGCTTGCAGCGAGCAAAATGGCTGCCGGCGTGATCGGTCATTCCCACGCGCTGATTGCGGATGGAGTAGAGTCGCTGTCCGACATTTTCAGCTCGATCATTGTCTGGCGCGGGCTCGTCGTCGCCGCGGCGCCCGCTGATGAGGATCATCCTTACGGACATGGCAAGGCGGAGCCGATCGCGGCCGCGTTCGTTTCTGTCCTGCTGTTGGTTGCGGCCGGCATTATCGTGGTCACTTCGATCATGGATTTTCGCGGTCCTCGGCCGGGGCCGAGACCGTTTACGTTGATCGTGTTGCTCATCGTGGTGGGGCTGAAGGAAGGCTTGTTCCGGTTCGTCGCGCGAGAAGCGAGCAGGGTCGAAAGCACTGCGGTTCAGACTGATGCTTGGCATCATCGGAGCGATGCAATCACCTCGCTTGCCGCCGCGATTGGGATTTCCGTTGCTCTCCTGGGCGGGCCAAATTTCCGCATGGCCGACGGCATCGCCGCTATTTTCGCCGCGGCGGTAATCGCGTGGAATGGTTCGAGGCTGTTGCGCGGTTCTCTTTCCGAGTTGATGGACCAGACTCCAGATCCCGGCCTGAATTCGCGAATTCGGGAAATGGCCAGGGAAGTTGGGGGCGTTAATGCAGTGGAAAAATGCCTCGTTCGCAAGATGGGCTACGAATATTTCGTCGATTTGCACGTGGAAGTTGACCCTGAGATGACAGTAAAGGAGGCTCATCGCATCGCGCACGAGGTCAAAGATCATCTGCGGGAGCGGGTGCCGAAAATTTCCGATGTGCTCGTGCACATTGAGCCGGGGAAAAATTCCTCGTACCGGCCGGTGTGAGGAGAAAGAAGAGCGGGTTCATGGTCGGAGCGGGTGAAATGGCGGCAAGGAAACTTTGCATGAACCTTGCGGCTCGCGAGGGGCGCTCCGCGCCCTCTTTGATTCAGGCGGAGCCTGGCTCGCCCCACCTGCACCGCCTGGATGGAGCAAAGCCATTCGGTGGGGCGAGGCTGCTGACGAGCCGGCAACGAGGATGCAACAAGGACTCGCGAGTGCGTTCAGCGGCCTACGGGCGGTCCGGTTCGGTCACGTATCCACTTTTTTTGAAACAGAGAATGGCTTGGGCAGTCAGTGCGTCGAGTTCCTGGATCAGAGCGTCGTCAGTGTTCTTGAAGTTGAAGCAGGTTTTTCCGTGCAGCCGCGCCTTTAATTCCTTGGACACTCCATCGAGCAGGCGCGTGTTTCCATAAATTCCCATAAGATGGTAACTCACGTAAGTCTTGCCAATCTGGACTGAGGCGACGGGCATGAACTTGCGCCTCAACTCGCCGTGCCACGCTTGGACCGAAGCTGGACCAGGTTTCCCCGCCAAAGAATAGCAAGTTGCTGAATCCTCCGTGACGAGCCATGCCGCGCGATGCTTCTGCAGCATGGTTCGCAGGACGGAGAACGTTGATTCAAATTTTGAGGGCATAAATGCTTCACGCAGCAAGCCGAACTGTCCGAGCAAATCATTGTTGTACAGCAGCGAATTGATCTGTGGAGTGAATGGCGGAATGAGTCGTGGAGCAACGGGACAGGAGGGCGAGTTGGCCCGTGGAGGCAAAGGCGCGTAGGAGTGGTGTGAAAGTGCCGAGCA
>Ga0082335_1001191_pt1 | contig 57943 bp, 51 predicted proteins | sample Subgrocontami58m_FD_72375 | JGI IMG/M metagenome (GOLD analysis project Ga0082335, IMG submission 72375) | Subsurface groundwater microbial communities from S. Glens Falls, New York, USA - GMW37 contaminated, 5.8 m (SPADES assembly) (version 2) ... | reverse complement strand
GTGGGGCGGAAGTTGCTCATCAGCGGCATCCGGGGAGGGTGCGAATCGACGTTGCGATTCTAACATGAACCCCCGGTGGCCGTAAGTCCGACAGGCTGCTAGGCAGGCCGAAGAGGCCCCGTCAATCGCGCACCCAGGCCACGCACCGATGGACACGCATCCAGGAGCACGAACTCGGGACACGAACCCGGGGCACGAACCCGGGGCACGAACCCGGGGCACTCCGGCGCTGCATCCTATCGGGGTTCCGATGCCGGCGTTCACCTTCGCTTAACCAGCCGCGACCTACGCTCCCGAGGGAAACCGGAATGAACGTCGATGCGGACACTCGAATGCTGCTGCCTGATTGTCGTGGCCTGGCTGACGATGGTCCCGGCTGCCCAGAGCCAATGGCCCGCCGATCCATTCCATGAGCGTCAGGGCCGCTATCACGACCGCCCGCGGCAAAGCCTGTCCGCCGTCCCGAGCCCCTACTATCCGCCGCCCGTCGTCGCCCCGCACCGGGCCCATCCGCCGTCGGCGGTTGCCATCCCGAGTGGCCCGGGGGTGACCTATGGTGTCCCGGCTCCACAATTTTGGTATTGGTGCGAGAACCCGAGGGGGTATCATCCCGACGTTGCCACATGTCATGGGCAGTGGCGGGCGGTGTCCGACACAAGGCCCCGATAAGGAACCATTCCATGCGACGTATCCAAGCGCCCGGCGCGATCCTCGGGGCCGCCCTTCTCCTGACAGCCTGTGCCCAAACGCCGATGGGTCCCACGGTCGCGGTCATGCCGGCGCCCAACAAGCCGTTCGACGTGTTCCAGGCCGACCAGTTGCTGTGCAAACAATATGCGGAGGGTCAGGTCGCCGGCCAGGCGGAGAATGCCAATATCCGCGCCGCCGGTGGTGCCGTCCTGACGACGGCGCTCGGGGCCGGGCTTGGCGCGGCGATCGGCGGCGGCCGAGGCGCGGGCATCGGTGCGGCCTCCGGGGCGCTTGGTGGCGCGGGACTCGGCGCCATGGGGTCCGCGAACGCGAACGCGCCCATCCAGCAGCGCTACGACGTGGCATTCTCCCAATGCATGTATTCGCGCGGGAACCAGGTTCCGGGCTTCACGCCCATGGGTGGAGGGACGCCCTATGGCGGCATGCAGTCTGGTGGGACGTCCTATGGCGATCCGCATTCTGGCGGGATGGTGCCGGCGGGAAGCACATATCAGCCGCTCGGGCGCTAAATCACGATCACACTGATCAAGACGTGACAGCGTCTGGATCACCCGACACCCCGAGATGCCAGGGCGGTTTGCCGTTTCCAGTCATGGTGAACCTGCTCTAGGCAGACCCGGCGACATAAGCCTTCAGGCTGTCGACCTCCATGTCCTGCTGCATGATGCGCGCCTTCACCACGTCGCCGATGCTGATCAATCCCACCAGCCGCTCCCCGTCCAGGACCGGAAGATGTCGGAAGCGCCCGGCGGTCATCATCCGCATGGCTTCGGCGACCGTAGTCTCGGGATGGGCGATTTGCAGGGCTCGCGTCATCAATTGTCCGGCCGTCATCTCCAGCGTGCGGGCCCCATTGGCGGCGAGGGAGCGCATGATGTCGCGCTCACTGACGATGCCCAGGAGCTGATCGGCACTGTCCATGACCAGCACCGCGCCGATGCCCGCGGTAGAGAGCGTTTCCGCGACGTCGGCGATGGTTGCCGTGGGGGCGACCGAGGTCACCCGATACCCTTTGTGCTTCAGGATGGCCGTGACCGTCATGTCCCTGCTCCCTTCGGTGCAAGGCGGGGTCACGATCCTTTGCGGGCTAAACAGGCAAGACAAGAGGGGCCGGATCGCGCGCCCGCACTGGTTGCAAATCCAGCCTGCGCCTCTGGGCCGACGGAATGCAAGCATTTCCGGTTATTCTGGGATCGCCAGGCCCTTCTGTGGGCCGCGGACGGGTATATCCGCTCCCGGCCCGGGCCCTCGCGGTTCCCGCCCGTTTTGACGCGTCCCGCGGCTCACGTCCCCCCAAAATCACCCAGGAAGCGGCTTAGGAGTTCGCCCAGCAGCCCGACATTGTAGCCGCCCTCCTGCACGATCGCCGTGGGGATCCCGCTTCGCCCGATCGCTCGGCCGGCGCGCGCGAACCCATCCGGAGTGACCGACAGCGCGTTCAGCGGCTCGTCCTCCGATGCGTCGAACCCCAGGCTGACCACCAGCGCATCGGCGCGGAACGCCGAGATCGCCGCCAGCCCCGCCTCAATCGCTTCCAGCCAGCCCGTGTCGCCGGTGCCCAAAGCCAAGGGCAGGTTCAGGTTGCAGTCCTGACCGAGACCGCCGCCGCGTTCATCGGCGTGCCCCGCGAACCAGGGATAGTAGTGGTTTGGATCGCCATGCACCGAGACGAACAGCACGTCCGCCCGTTCCCAGAAAATGCCCTGAGTGCCGTTGCCGTGGTGGCTGTCGATATCCAGCACCGCCACCCGCCTGGCCCCCTTCCCACGCAGCCGTTCGGCCGCGATGGCCGCGTTGTTCAGGTAGCAATGTCCCCCGGCGCGGGCTCGATAGGCGTGGTGCCCCGGCGGGCGGACCAGGGCATAGGCATTGCGACCGGATGCGGCCTCATCGGCGGCGGCGACGGCGCAGGATGCGGCGGCCTCGGCGGCGCGCCATGTGGCGGCGCCGATCGGGCAGGCGGCATCGGCGGTGAACCAGCCGAGCTGGGCGATGATGTGGGAGGGCGGGTGGCGGCGGTGGGTGAGGATTTCCGGGGCGGGATGGGTGTTCGCCACCATCTCCTCGCCCGCATCGGCCAACTGGCGCCAAGCCGCGTGACCGTCGCGCAGGAAGCTCAGATAGGCCTGGTCATGGACCGCCGATACCGGCGAGAGACCGCTCGCGGGGGGTGCTTCGATCGGCAGTCCCAGGGCGGAACAGGCGGCGAGCAGCGCCTCGGCGCGGGCGGGAACCTCAAAATTTGGACGTTGCTGGCCGCGCACCAGAAAGAAGCGCGGGGTGTGCAGGAGCTGCACGGGATCCCAGAATACCTTCACGATACGACGAACCTCCTGCGGGCAATCGAGGGTGGGGAAGCGCACCCGCGCCCTCGGTGGCGTCGCCATGATGGGATGACGGCCGGATGTCACGGGTTTTCTGGCGATCACCATGGAAAAGTCGCGGATTGGTCCGATGTGTAGGCCTATGATTGTCCTACTGGTTCTGCTGTCACTGCTGGGCGTCGCGTCGCGGGCTCAAGCGGAGAGGCAAATGTTGACGCCGCCGCTGACCCAGGTGGCGGTTCGTATCAATGTGATGGGTTTCATCCCGGTGGATGGCACGTTTGACCGCTTCGATGGCTGGCTCGACTTCGATCCCGCGCGCCCCGGCACCTGTCAGATCCGATTGCGGATCGAGACGGCCAGCCTGTCGACGGCCAGCGAAACCGTGCGCGAGGACGCGATCGGCCCGGGATTTCTGGACAGTGCGCGGTTCCCGGTCATCGCTTACGACGGTGGCTGCGAAGGGGATGCAATCCTGGGGCGGCTCGATATGCACGGCGTGACCCGGCCGTTTGCGCTGGGGCTGACCTTCGGGCCGGACCCGGCACTGGCCGCTGGATTGCCCCTGCGGCTGGCGTTGAGGCCGGACCTGAAACCGGAGCGGTCCGGTCAGCTTGCTGTTGCGACCGGCAGCATGCGCCGATCCGAATGGGGTATGGACGGACGTCATCTGCTGGTCGGGGACACTGTGCGGATCACGGTGACCACGCGAGTGCCACTGGCCGAAACAGCCGTGAGCAAGCGCTGATGGCATTGCCCGCGGCCCTGGTGCCATTGCGCCATCGCACGTTCCGCTTCCTGTGGCTGGCCAGCGTCGTCGCCTGGCTGGGTATGTGGCTGCAGAACACCGGCGCCGGCTGGCTGATGACCTCTCTGGCGCCGGATCCGCTGATCGTGTCGATGGTGCAGGCGGCGACCATTATGCCGGTCTTCCTGCTGGCGCTGCCCGGCGGAGCGCTGGCCGATATCACCGACCGCCGCCTGTTCCTGATCGGCACCCAGGTCTGGACCATCCTGGCGGCGTCCTGTCTGGCAATCCTGATGCTGGCGGACGGCATGACCGCTTGGTGGCTGCTCGCCCTGACCTTTGCCATCGGCATCGGCTCAGCGCTGACCAACCCGGCCTGGAGCGCCATCGTGCCCGAACTGGTGCCGCGATCGGATCTGGTCCAGGCCATTGCGCTGAACGGGATCGGCTTCAACCTCACCCGCGCCGTGGGGCCGGCCATCGCGGGTTTCCTGATCGTACTGGGCGGGGCGAGCCTGGCGTTCTCGCTCTATGCCCTGTCGATCATCGCGGTGATCTTCGCGCTGGTAACCTGGCGGCGGGGACGGCGCTTCACCAGCCTGCCGCGGGAGCATCTGTTGTCGGCGATGCGGGCCGGCGTCCGTTTCGTGCGCCATACCCCGGCGGTGCGGGCGGCCATGGTGCGGACCATCGCCTACTCGATCCCCGCCGCCGCGCCCTGGGCGATGCTGCCACTGTTCGTACGCCAGGAGTTGGGCCTGGGCGCGGGCATGTATGGCGTGATCCTGGGGATGATGGGCATCGGCGGGGTGACGTCCGGAATGCTGTTGCCGTTGGCGCGTGGCCGGCTGAGCCGCAACCGCACAGTGCTGCTGTGTTCGGCGCTGTCTTGCGCCGGCACGACCTTGCTCGCGGTGTCCCAACATTGGACGTTGGCCGCGTTCGGCATGTTGCTGTTCGGACTTGGCTGGACCGCCGCATATGCGACGATGCAGGCGGCGGCGCAACTCGCCTGCCCACCCTGGGTGAGGGCACGCTCACTGTCGATCTACCAGCTTGCCCAGAACGGTGCCCTGACGCTCGGCTCGTTCGCCTGGGGTTGGTTGGGCGGTGCGATCGGGATGACGCATGCCTTGCTGACGGCGGCGGCGGTTGGCGCACTGCTCGCGGTCGGGGCACGGTATTTTGGGATCGAGGCAGTGGTGGCTCGCCCGGCGCCGCAGAGCGATATCGTTCCGCTGACCCCCGAGGCTCCGTCAGCCGAACTGGCGCCCATGCTGCGCGGCGCGCGGGGGCGGGTGATGGAGACGATGCAGTATCGCGTGCAGGCCGGAGAGCGTGCCGCGTTCATGGCTGTCATGCGGGAGGTAAAGGAGGTGCGCGGCCGGTCCGGCGCGGAGTTCTGGCAATTGTACGAGGACGTGGCGCAGCCGGATCGGTGGCTGGAAATCTGGTCGATGGAGAGTTGGACCGACCATCTGCGCGAATCCATCCGCCTGTCCGACGACGATCGCGCGATCCTCGCCCGTTCGGCGGTGTTTCAGCGGCAGACCACGCGCCCGGGACGGTTTCTGGCTGTCGATCCACAGCATGACGATGCGGCCGAGTTAGTCCGCCGGGTGACGGGGTAGGGCCCGCCATGGGCGGTTTCTCCCGGTCCCGCCGCGACGGTTCAACCCTACAACCGGCGTCTCGGCATCCCCACATTGTGTAATGCAATAACGAGCGGAGAACACGATGCGAACGCATGACACGAAGAATGATCTGCAATCGAATGCCAAGGCCGTTTCGATCGGACTGTTGAACGCGCGCGTCGCGGATGCGATCGACCTGGCGCTGCTGACCAAGCAGGCCCATTGGAACGTGAAGGGCCCGCAGTTCATTGCCGTGCATGAGATGCTGGATGGATTCCGCACCGAGCTGGACACTGCGGTCGATACGATGGCCGAGCGGGTGGTGCAGTTGGGTGGCACGGCGTTGGGAACGACGCAGGTGGTGGCGGCTGCATCGTCGGTCACGCCGTATCCGACGAATATCTATGCGATCAAGGACCATCTGACGGCGCTGGTGGATCGCTATGCGGCCGTTGCGAGTAGCGTGCGCGCGGGGATCGATCAGACGTCGGAGGCCGGGGATGCCGATACGGCGGATATCCTGACAGGGATCTCGCGCGCGATGGACAAGGCTTTGTGGTTTCTGGAGGCGCACTTGCAGGAGGGGTGAGAAGAACGGGGCTTCCGCCCCGGACCCCGACCAAGGGGCTCTGCCCCCTGGATCCCCGCCAAGGGCGACGGCCCTTGGAACCGGAACATTGGGGATTTGAAGATGGGGCCTACCCGGACCGTGAAAGGTCCGGGTAGGCCCCATCTTCAAATCCCCAAAAGAATCGCATTCCAAAGGCCGCGCCTTTGGTGGGGTCCAGGGGCAAGGCCCCTGGCGGGGTCCGGGGCGGAGCCCCGCCCTTCCTCACGCAACCGCCCGTGCCCGCCGCACCGTCAACAGCCCCTTCTTCGGCGCCAGAAACAACACTGCGACAAACACCGCGGCCTGGATCAACACAATACAGGCACCTGTCGCTGCATCCAGATGGAAGCTGATGAAAGTCCCGAAGACATTCGCAAACACCGAGACCGCGATCGCGATGACTAACATCCGCTCAAACCGGTCGGTCGCCAGATAGGCGGTAGCGCCCGGGGCAATCAGCATCGCCACCACCAGGATCACCCCCACCGCTTTCAGCGACACCACGATCGTCATCGCGAGCGCGGTCAGCAACCCGTAGTGCAGAAACCCGGTCGCCAGACCCACGACCCGGGCATGCACCGGATCGAACGACATCAGCAACAAATCGCGCCGGCGCACCAGCACGAACACCAGGCAGGCGCCGCCCAGCACGATGGTTTCGGCAATGTCGCGCGCGCTCACGCCCAGCAGATTCCCGAACAGGATATGCATGACGTGCTGGTCGGTTTCGACCTTGGTCAGCAGCACCAGCCCCAGACCGAACATGCCGGAAAACACGATGCCCATGACGGTGTCGCTCTTGACCCGGCTGTTGGCCTGCAACCAGCCGGTCGCTACGGCGCAAAACAGCCCTGCCACGAAGGCGCCCAGCGCCAGCGGCAGTCCGGCCATGGTGGCGAGCACCATCCCGGGCAGCACGGCATGCGACACCGCGTCGCCCATCAGCGACCAGCCCTTCAGGACCAGAAAGCAGGACAGCACCGCGCAGCAGGCCCCCGTGATCAGGGCGATGACCAGGGCCCGTTGCATGAACGGGTACTGCATGGGCACCAGCACCCAGTCCAGGACCGTGCTCACACCGGTTGCTCCCGCGCTGTGGCGATGGAGCGGCGCTGGGCGAGGATTCCATGCCTCGGGGCAAAGACGAACGCTGCGAGGAACAGTAACGTTTGCAGCACAACGATGACCCCACCGGTGGCGCCGTCGAGGAAGTAGCTGACATAGGCCCCGACGAAGGCGGTGATCGTGCCCATGGACACGCTGATCACCAGCAGCCTTCCGAACCGGTCGGTCAGCAGATAGGCGGTGGCACCGGGGGTCACCACCATGGCGATGACCAGGCAGGCGCCCACGGTTTGCAGGGCTGCAACCGTGCAGGCTGCGAGCAAGGTGAAGAACAGGATTTTCAGCCGCATCGGATTGATGCCGACGGCGCGCGCGTGGCTTTCATCGAAGAAGACCAGCATCAGGTCCTTCCACTTCGCCAACAGCACCAAAAGAGACACCACGCTGATAATCGTGACCTGCAACGCGTCGTTGTCGTCGATCCCCAGGATGTTACCCAGCACGATCGACTGGATGTTCACCGCGATGGGATTGATCGAGGCCATCAGGACCCCGGCGGCGAAGAATGCGGTGAACACCACGCCGATGACCGCATCCTCCCGCAGCGAGGTCACGTGTCGAACGAACGCCATCCCGCCCGCGGCCAGCAACCCGGTGACGAAGGCGCCAGCGGCATAGGGCAGCCCCAACAGATAGGCCATGGCGACACCAGGGACGACGGCGTGACCCAGCGCGTCGCCCATCAGCGACCAGCCCTTCAGCATCAGGAACGCCGACAGGAACGCGCAGACCCCACCGACCAGGGCGGACACCCAGAGCGCCTTCAGCATGTATTCATAGGCGAAGGGGACGAGCAGGTCGGTCATGCGTCTGGAGCCGGCGGCCTCGGGGTCCCGGTGGCGTGGCGGGGGTTGCTCTGTTCACCGTAGAACACCAGTGGGCGCTCGTCGTCGGTCAGCACGGTGACGCCGCGCGGATCGTCGTCGTCGTGCAGGTTGGCGCCGACCAGTTGGAAATGGCGCAGCACGCCACCAAAGGCTCGTTCCAGGTTGGCCTGGCTGAACACGGCCTGTGTCGGCCCGGCGGCCAGCAAGGTCTTGTTGATCAGCACCACCTGGTCACAGAAATCCGGCACGCTGCCCAGGTTGTGGGTGGAGACCAGCATCAGGTGGCCATTGTCCCGCAGCTCCCGCATCAGCGTCATGATGGCGTTTTCGGTGGTGACATCGACGCCGGTGAACGGCTCATCCAGCAGGATGATGCGGCCTTCCTGCGCCAGCGCTCTTGCCAGGAACACGCGTTTTTTCTGCCCGCCGGAGAGTTCGCCGATCTGGCGCTTGCGGAACGCGGTCATGCCGACCCGCTCCAACGCGCCGTCGACGGCCGCACGGTCGGCGCGAGACGCGATGCGAAGGAGGCCCATGTGGCCGTAGCGGCCCATCATCACCACGTCCTCAACCAAGACCGGAAAATTCCAGTCGACGTCCTCGGCCTGCGGCACATAGGCGACGATGTTGGTCTTGAGCGCACGGGCGACCGGCATGCCGTTCAGCCGCACCTGGCCGGCGGTGGGCCGGATGAAGCCCATCAGGGTCTTGAACAGCGTGGACTTGCCGGAGCCGTTGATCCCCACCAGCCCACAGATGCCGCCGGCGTCCAGGGTGAAGGTGATGTCGCGCAGCGCCTGGTGCCCGTTCGGGTAGCTGACGGTCACGTGCGAGACCTCGATCGCCGGTACCACCGAGACCGCGGATACGGTCCTGTCATCGACTCGTTGCAGCATTATTTGCCGAATCCTTTGGCAATGGTATCGACGGTGGTTTCCATCAGCCGCAGATAGGTCGGCACCGGGCCGCTTGGGTCGGACAGTGAGTCCACGTAGAGGACTCCGCCGAATTTGGCCCCGGTCTCGCGGGCGACCTGGCGGGCGGGTTTGTCGGAGACGGTGCTCTCGGCGAACACCACCGGGACCTTGTGCTGGCGCACCAGGTCGATGACCGTCCGCACCTGTTGGGGGGTGCCCTGCTCCTCGGCGTTGATCGCCCAGAGATAGGCCTCGCGCATGGCGTAATCGCGGGCTAGGTAGCTGAACGCGCCTTCCGACGTGACCAGCCAGCGTTGGGCTTCCGGGATAGTGGCGAGGCGACGACGCAGCGGCTCATCCATGGCCTTGATCCGGGCCGCATAGGCGGCGGCGTTGCGGTCGTAGATGGCCGCGTTGGCGGGGTCGTGCTGCACCAGGGCCTTGCGGATATTTTCCACATAGATCAGGGCGTTGGTGGGCGACATCCAGGCGTGCGGGTTGGGTTTGCCGGTGTAGGGGCCCTCACGGATGCCCATCGGCTGCACCCCGTCCGAGACCACGACATTGGGCACATTCTTCACGTTGTCGAAGAAGCGAACGAACCATTGTTCGAGGTTGAGGCCGTTCCACAGCACGAGGTCGGCGGATTGCGTGCGCACGATGTCCTGCGGCGTGGGCTGGTAGTCGTGGATTTCGGCGCCCGGCTTGGTGATGGACACGACAGTGGCGGCGGTGCCGGCGACGTTCTGGGCGATATCCTGGATGACGGTGAAGGTGGTGACGACCCGGAACGGCTTTGTTTGCCCCGGGGGCGTTTGGGCGATGGCGGCGGTGGTGAGGGCGAGGAGGAGGGTCAGGGCGGCGAGAAACCGCCCCCGTTTCGAGGGGGCTTGGACGGTTGGTCTTGTGCCGGCACGCCACCGCATTGGAGTTTGACCCTTTGCTATCATTTGCACCCTATAGCACAGAATGTAGCCTTGGCTACATTTCAGAGGGTAGATGGTGGTGGGGTGGGGTGTGTCAAGGTTGGGTGGGGGTGGCTTGATGGCTGGGTTGCCGAGGGATGTGAGGCCTTCCACGGGGGTGTGGGTGATCTCGCGGACCGCGGTGGATCGAGGCCGGGGGTTTGTGTCGGCTTCTCGTGCGATTTGGGGCGTGGCGCCCGAGACGGTTTCATGAGACGGAGCCTGTCGGTATGGAAGCCAAACTCATCGTCTCATTTTTTCCCCAGGGCCGAACAACGCGCTATACGGTAGGCCGCAGGCGGCAGGGCTGATTGTGAAACCTCGACCTTTCCCGAAAGATATACCACGATAGCTGACACGACGCTGGGGTGACCACACGGCGCACCGAGCGATGCTCGCGTAGCGTGTGATCATGTCAACTATGGATGCCTATTGACAGGGGTGCTTACAGCTAATTTGTTATTCCTTGGCGACTAGTGGCAACTAACCACGTTGATAGGCTCACCAAAAAACCGACACTCTGGGGATACAGAAAATGATCAGGTTGATGAGACCATCCAGTGAAAACTTAGCTTCTGACCCGATCGTGGAAGAAAGGGTCCTCCTTAAACAGACTTTTTTTGTTATAGTATTTTTTATTTTAATGTCGATTTTGACACTGTATGTAGCCCGACAGATGAATTACGATTTAACTGACGCAATTCTCGGGATTCTTGGAACAGAAGTCGCGATTATAGCTATATATTACTCTCACCGCTTAGCAATAGGCCAGAAGACCGTGATGGGTCGTCACTCTGAACAGCTTAAACTACTAAGGGGGATTTCTTCTTCAATAAATTTGGCGCAGCGCCTATCGGAAAATATAGATAAATCTATGGCGAATACACGCCGTGAAACTATCCAATATTCTTGTATATTTCTGTCAATATATAACAAAAGACCTCTGCCCCTAGTAGCTGCTGGAGACTTGTATGCATTGTACGTTTTGCAAATGCTATTGGGACAAAATCAAATAGAATTAATAGATGTCAACGATTTCATGCTGGTGAATAAGAAAAGGGATTTAGCTAGTTTTGTCAATAAAAATTGTATATTCTTGTGTTCTCCCCTTGCAAATCCCGCACTCCGGAGGATCGCTCCTATCATACCAATGTCCAATAACGTACCAGCCAAGGCAATGAACGTCTCGCTGGCAGGAGTCAACTTACCAGTTTGGTTCGGATCTGAAGAAATAAATGGGCGCAATGTAGGTTGCCTATATTATCCCGAAAATCTCAATTATGAAACATCCGATACTGTACCAAACGAAATGCGGCAAGCAAGACCGGTAAGTAAGTCACCATCCGAACCTTCCTATGATGTAGCCGCATCAGCGGGGGACAATGAAAAGCCTGAATTAAATGAGACATGTCAATTCGACTTGGGTATAATCATGAGAGTTACTCCCCCTTCTTTTTCGGTCGACGACGACATGAATATCCTCATTGCGAAGGACAAAAAGCCGAACAGAAAACTTTTCATTATTGCTGGCATACATCAATTTGGAACGTGGATGGCCGCAGAATTCTTCCGCCGCGTCCTATTTGGAGAAACAAAAGGATTTGGCCATTTAATGTTTCAGGAAAACGATTTTTCGGTAGTGATCAGTGGAGAATTCAGCACTAAGGATTTGCGTGTTGTAGATGTCAATGCCGAGTGTGCGTGGCAGCATCGAGAGAGCATGTGGCATCGCCTAACAAGCGCCGAGGCCTACGAAGATAGTGAAAACCCACTTCAAACCCGGGGAAAAGTCGCTGACGATTCCGATCAAGCGGCAGCCTTTCGAGTACACAATATACAGTCAAACTGAGGCCCTAATCTGAAGTTCCCACCGTAGACCGGCTGTAAAAATAGTCCCCTGTAGCCCGCCTGCTTGCCGTCCCGGATAGGAATGGAGGCTTGACCGCTCACGGGTCTATAGATTCAGACGGCCTCCTTCATCGCGCAGAACCCTAACCCGAGGCCAGCCAGTTCTCGGCCGCCCGTCTGCGTCGCAGTACCAGCTTCATTCGTTTGACCGGGGTCACCATCGCGGCGTTCGACGGAATGTGGACGGAGTTCCGCGGCCCCTGGGACGCACATCAGGTGAGCCCCCCGGTCCGGCCCCCCCTCGATGTAGCTACGGCATTCACACAATAGGGTTGTGACTCGATCGGAATCCCGATTCACTGAGCTCATCTTGAAAGGCGAATTATCGCGATGGAACAGGTAGGGACACTGAATTACTTCGGAGACGCGCGCCAAACCGGCCTTGCACCGGACTTATGATGCGCTAGGAATCGATGGGTCTCCCGAAGGGGCCAAAAGCTCGTGCTCTAAACTCCACATGACGCGATTGTAGCGCCAGACGAGCTGCTAAACCAGCACAATGGACTGATAAGTCTGGATTTATTTGGTGGGTACCCTACATGGGCTACGCCCCCCAGATCGGACGATCTCAGTCAGCGTCGCTGTTCTGCTCGGCAACCCTGGAGGCGGATATCCGTTGTCCGGCCCGCGCAAGCCCGCGTAGCATGCCGGACAACCATCCCGGGGAGGAGCCACACGTGACATTCTCAATTCTGGCGCGCTGTCCGCGCACCCGCATGCTGGGCATCGCCACCGCGACCAGGTCCTTTGCCGTCGGAGCCAGGGTGCCGTTTGCCGCCGCCCGCACCGGCGTGGTCGCCATCATGTCACGCGCCGATGCTCGTCTCGGGCATTTCGCGATGCGGTTGCTGAGGGATGGCTACCAGGCTCAAAACGTGGTCGATACGTTGGTTCGCAATGATCCATGGCCGGAACACCGGCAACTCGCGGTGATCGACGACGATGGTGGGATCGCGGTGCGCACCGGAACCGCCAACACGGCATGGGCCGGGCATCAGGTGCACGACGGGTTCGTCGTCCTTGGCAACGTTCTTCCGGGGCCGCAAACCCTGGAAGGCTTACGTCGCCGCTTCGTCGAAACCGATGGAATGCCATTCGAGGAACGCCTGCTGCTGGCGCTGGAGGATGGGCGTGATGCCGGGGGCCAGGTCGGCGGCCAGGTCTCGGCCGCGCTGTTGGTCTATGACCAGGACAAGTTCGCCCGCATCGACCTGCGGGTGGACCAACACGACGAGCCGGTCGGCGAACTCCGCCGCGTATTTGAGGCATACCGGCCGTTCATCCCCTACTATGTGCAGCGCCAGCGCGATCCCCGCATCCCGCCGTGGCATGAATGGACACCGGAGGCATAAAAGCCACCCGGTCGCCGCGTCGGCTGGGGCTATCCGCCAGGGTCGGGCGTGGCTCGCCACCGCCCCAATGCCCGACGATCCTGATCCCAGGTGTAGAGACCGCTCAACACGACGACCACGCCCCCGATCACCGTCCAGATCGCGGGAATGTCTCCAAACACCAACGCGCCCAGGACCGCCGCCCAGACCAGCAACGTGTATCCATAAGGCTGCACCGCGCTGGCTTCGGCGAAATCCAGCGCCTTGATCAGTGCGAAATGCGACAAGGCCCCCAGCACGCCGATCCCAAACATCAGTGTTGCCGCCAGCAGATCTGGCGTGCGCCAGTAGAACGGCGCAACAACCGAAATTGCGGCCAGACCGATAAACGCGGACCACAGCAGCGTGGTTTCCGGCGCATCGTCCCGCGCGCACATCCTGACCATGATCTGATACAGGCCCCACAGGAACGCTCCCAGCAGTGGCAAAGCCAGCGGCCAGGTCAGCGCCTCGAAGCCCGGACGGATAATCAGCAGCACACCTATGAAACCAGCGCCCACCGCCAGCCAGCGATGCAGCCCGACCCGTTCCCGCAGCAGCGGAGCGGATAGTGCGATCACGATCAGTGGTGAGGTCGCGGCAATGGCATGGGTCTCGGCCAGTGGCAGGAACGCGAAGGCCAGCACAAAGATCGCGCCCTCTATCACCGCGAGCAGCGAACGCGCGGCCTGTAGCCACGGACGGCGGCTGATCGCCATGCGCCGCACACCGGCCTTGCGGGTCACCATGATGGCGAATACCGCGTAGACCAAGTAACGGATCCAAAGGGTCTGCACGATCGGGTAGTCAGTGACGAGGAACTTGGACATCGCGTCCATGGCGGCAAAGCCGAGCATGGACAGGGACATGAGCAGGGCGCCGAGGCTGGTGTGGCGCTCGGCGCGCGTCGCGGTGGCTGACATTCGATCCTGGCCCTGTCCCCTTTGGGCGGCGATAGACCACGATCGGATACGGCCGGGAAGCCTACCGGCGCAAATCGGCCGACGCGGGGGAAAGCGTCAATGAGTCATTCGTAAATTGCAATGACGAATGGTCGGATCACCGCCGGTTCGTCGCATCAGGGTCACGCCACCGTCGAAATAGGGAATGCTGTTTTCTGTGCGGCGGGCAGCGTCCGCTCGGTGACCGAGATCATCCGGGGTTCCGGTCGGATGCCACGACGACCTACCGATCATCCGAAGGCACGCGAGGGGCGACGTGCGAGATGATGGGTCAGGCGACCACGTCGGATACGGACGTTGACCGCTTCCTGGCCGGGTTGCGCGCGCCAGAAAATGAGGTGGAAATCGCCCGGCTGGCGCGTCCTGTCGTCCGCGCCAGCCTGACCGAGAGACGAACCGTCCCGACTACATCGCCAGGTAGCCGCCATCCACATAGAGTTCGGTGCCGGTGATGTAGGATGCCTCATCCGACGCCAGGAACAATGTGGCGTTCGCGACCTCATCCACTTCGCCGGTACGGCCGAGCGGCACGGCTTTCAGCATCTTCGCGCGCACGGTGGGGTCGGCGGTGGCGCCGGACGTGCGCATCGGCGGCATCAGGCCCGGATGCACCGAATTGCAGCGGATCCCATCCTTGCCGAACTGCACCGCGGTGGACTTGGTCATGGTGCGGACAGCGCCCTTGGACGCGTTGTAGCTCATGTGGACCATCGTCTGGCCGACAACGCCCGAGATCGAGGATATATTGATGATCGATCCCCCGCCGTTTTTCTGCATATGAGGGACACAGGCCGCGGTTCCCAGGAACACGCCGGTGGCATTCACCGCCATCACACGCTCCCAGATTCCGGTTTCCAGGAGGTCGTTGACCGCGCTGCCGCTGATCCCGGCGTTGTTGACCAGGATATCCAGCTTGCCGAATTTCGCCACGGCCGCCGCGGCCAGGGCGTTCCAGTTTGCTTCGTCGGTGACGTTCAGCACCATGAATTCAGCAGTCCCACCCGCCTTGGCGATGTCGGCTGCAACCTGCCTGCCCTCGGCCTCCATCATGTCGGCGACGATGACCTTGGCGCCTTCCTTGGCGAAGCGGCGGGCGGTGGCGGCCCCCATGCCGGATGCCGCGCCGGTCACGATTGCGACCTTGTTCTCGAGACGCATTTCGCGTTCCCTCCTGTTTCTGTCGTTCAGCCCACAGGCTGCCACGATGACCCCCACTTGGCTACCGCCAAGACGGTGCTCCCCTGGCTACCGCCGAGATGATCCCCCTCAGCTACCGCCGAGATAATCCCTCGCCGACATGATCCGCCCTTGGCTACCGCCACGAGACCCCGGCTTGGCGACCGGCGCCGAACGGCGCACGATAGGGGCAGACATGGCGGGCAGCCTGCCCATTGACTGACGGAGAAGCGAAGATGGCCCATCGCGGCTTGAAGTTCGGCATCTTTCTGGCCCCCTTCCACCGGCTGGGCGAGAACCCGACCTTGGCGATCGACCGTGATATCGAGCTGCTGCAATGGCTAGATCACCTCGGCTACGACGAGGCCTGGATCGGGGAGCACCATTCCGCCGGCTGGGAACTGATCGCGCTGCCCGAACTGATCATTGCCGCCGCGGCCGAGAAGACCAAGCACATCAGACTGGGCTCGGGCGTTACCAGCCTGCCCTACCACCACCCGTTCATGGTAGCGCAGCGCTGGGTGCAACTCGACCACATGACCCGCGGACGCGCGATGCTGGGCTGCGGCCCGGGCGCGTTGACGTCGGACGCCTATATGCTCGGTATCGAGCCGAGCACGCAGCGGCCGCGCATGCTGGAGTCGATGGACGCCATCATGGCGCTGCTGAAGATGGAAGAGCCGGTCACGATGAAGACCGACTGGTTCGAGATGAAGGATGCCCGACTGCATCTCGCACCCTACAGCGATCCGCATTTTGAGATCGCGGTGGCCTCTACCATCACCCCGTTCGGCATGATCGCGGCCGGGCGTCACGGTTTGGGCGTGCTATCGATCGGCGCCGGCCTGCCGGGCGGCCCGGAAGCCCTGGCCAGCCAATGGCAAATCGCCGAGGACACCGCCGCCAAGAATGGCAAGACCATGGACCGGAAGAAATGGCGCGTCGTGGTCAGCGCCCATCTGGCCGAGGACGACGAACAGGCTCTGAACGAAGTCCGCAAGGGCGAGCGCAACGAAACCCTCACTTACTTTGAGGACACGCTGGGCCGCCCGCCCGGCCGTGCGGATGACCCGCTGAGCGACGGGGTGAAGATGGGCACCACCCTCGTGGGCTCGCCCGAAACGGTGATCAAGGGCATCAAGCGGATGCAAGGCTATAGCCAGGGTGGCTTCGGCGGCATCCTGTTCCGGGCGCATGAATGGGCGACCCGGGAACAGACCATGCGCAGCTATGAACTCTTCGCTCGCTATGTGATGCCGGCGTTCCAGGGCTCGCTGGAGCCGATCGCGGCATCCAATGCCTGGGCACGGGAAAACCGCAAACAGGTGTTCGGTGGCACGGTGGACGCGGTGCGGCGGGCCTTCACCGATTTCGGCGCGGCGGCCCCGGACGAGGAAGTGTTGCGCGCCCGGACCTTGGGCGCACGGGATATCGATCCGCTGCGATAGATACTCTTGCAGTCCCATCCCCCATGGGAGACCGGGCCGCGATGACGGGCGTGGTCCGGGTGGGCGTGGTCCGGGTGGGCGTGGTCCGGGTGGGCACGCGGGTTCGCAACCAGCGTGCCGCGCTATCCTGGCCTCCGCCCATTCGCGGTGGCGGTCCCGTTGCGGCTGGCGGCACCGAGCATCGGTCTAAACCGCATCACTCCCCGCGCCGGCGAATTCGTCTATATCTCCCTATGACTCGACCCTGACACTGAAGGCAGCAACGGACGGACTCATGAAGCATTGGCGGATTGAAGAGGTTGCGTGGCACCAGTTCGACCCAACCCGGGTCGATCCGGGGCTGGTGCCCCTGGTGAAGGCCGCCGCGATGGTGGAGCGGAACGGCCTCGACTACGCCACCTATCTGAACGGTGTGTTCGCCGACGACCCCGATTTCCGCCAGGCCGCCAATCACTGGGCCGACGAGGAAGTCCAGCACGGCGACGCGCTCGGCCGCTGGGCCATGCTGGCCGATCCCACCTGGGACTACGAGGCCGCGTTTGCCCGCTACAAGGCCGGCTACTCGGTCCAGACCGATGCCACCGCGTCGATCCGCGGTTCTCGTACCGGCGAGCTGATCGCCCGCTGCATGGTCGAAACCGGCACATCATCCTACTACACCGCCCTGTCCGAAGCGACCGAGGAGCCGGTGCTCAAGCAGATCTGCAAGCAGATCGCCGCCGACGAATATCGCCACTACAAATTGTTCTACGACCACATGCGGCGCTATCTGGCACGAGAGAATATCGGGCTGATGGGACGCCTGCGGATCGCCCTGGGCCGGATTGGCGAAAGCGAAGACGACGAACTCGCCTTCGCCTATCACTGTGGCAACGAGGCCGCGTCGGCGCCCTACCACCATGAGCAATGCACCGCCGCCTATATGGCGCGGGCCATGGCGTTCTATCGTTTCCGGCACATAGAACGTGGCACCGGCATGGTGCTGAAGGCGGTTGGCCTACCGCCTCGGGGGCGTCTGTCGGACATGTCCGCGAAGCTGGGTTGGCGCCTGTTGCAGTGGCGGCAGAAGCGATACGCTCAGAGAATCAGGGCGTAGGGACGGTTTTGCCGGACGAGAACGCCCCGACCTGGCGCGATCGAGCGTTGGTGCCGGTTGGTTCTGATCGGGTCCGGAAATCGCTTGCCCCACGGCATCCCGGTGGCTTAGCGTTTCCGTCAGCGGCACCGAACCGCCTCGACAACAACAAGAACCGGCCAAAGCGCCGGATCAGGGAGCCACGGACATGCCGATCGCCAAGAAGGGACCGAGTCGCCGCCAAATGTTGAAAGCGGCGACGGCGGCCGCCGCGCTGCCCTTGGTCCATATTCGCACCGCCGGCGCCGCCGGAAAGCTCACGATGGGGTTCTGGGACCACTGGGTGCCCAAGGCCAACGACACGCTGCGGGCCCAGGTCATGGCCTGGGCCGAGGCCAACAAGGTCGAGGCCACGATCGACTTCATCACCTCGGTGGGCGGCAAGCTGATGCTGACCGGGGCGGCCCAGGCCCAGGCCAAGAAGGGCCACGACCTGATGACCTTCCGCGACTGGGAGGTGCAGAACCATGCCGAGGTCCTGGCACCGGTCGATGACCTGGTGAAACAAATCGTCGGGCACGCCGGCGAGGTGAACGAGGTCAGCACCTATCTGGGCAAATACAAAGGCTCATGGCGCGGCATCCCGACCACGGTCGGATCCAACTACAAAGGTCCCTGTGGCCGGATCAGCGTGCTGAAGGAGCATGCCGGGCTCGATGTCCGCGCCATGTATCCCGCCGAACCCAGGCAGACCAAGGAAGCCGATGCCTGGACATGGGACGCGCATCTGAAGGCGGCCGAGGCCTGCCACAAGGCCGGTATGCCTTTCGCCATCGGCCTGGGCACGACCGTGGATTCGACCGACACCGCCGGCTCCCTGTTCCGTGCCTACGGCGCCGAACTGGTGAACGCGAAGGGCGACGTCATGCTCGATTCCGACGCCATCAAGGAGGTGCTGGAGCATGCGTCCCGGCTGGTGAAATTCCTGACGGCGGACGCGGCCAGCTATGACGACGCCAGCAACAACCGTGCGCTGATCTCCGGCAAGTCGGCGCTGATCTGGAACCCGCCCTCCGCCTGGGCGGTGGCGAAACGCGACGCGCCCGCGATTGCCGAGGATTGTTGGTCCTTCCCCGCGCCCAAGGGACCGAAGGGGCGTTTCACCCCGGCGGGGCCGTGGTTCTGGGGCATCTGGTCCTTCGCGCAGAACAAGTCGGCCGCGAGCGATCTCGTCGCCCACCTGCTGCAACGCAAGGAATCGGAGGCACGGGTGGTGGCCTCCGAGGGGTTCGATGTGCCGCCCTATCGCAACATGTTGGACTTCCCGGTTTGGGGCGAGATCGGCCCTCCCAAGGGCACGCTGTATTCCTACCCCGCACGCCCGTTCCACGACGGGATCTCAGCCATTGCCGGCGCCCCGGCCCCGCCCGAGATCGGCGTGCAAATCTATAGCCGGGGTGTGATGCCATCGATGATGGCGCGCCTGCGCACCGGGCAGACGATCCCACAGGTGATTTCCTGGGCCAAGCACGAGTTGGAGGGTTTCAAATAGGCGGGCGTACGCGCACCATGCGCTGAACGTCGCCTCAACCTCGACGGTCCGCGTCTTGGGCACTGTTGGCATGGGGCCTGATCGAGGGGGCTGGGTGAATATGGCCGCGATGCTCCAGGCCCCTGAACACCAGGCCGGGTTTCGCCCCGTCTGCGCGACCTGCGGCCTTGTGCTCAGAAGCCCCGCGATGTTCGTGATCGACGGCAGAACCTATTGGGGCGTGCTGCCGCAGGAGCGCGCCCAATACGAAACAACCTGTCGAAACCTCGATGTGAGCCGTGGAAAGGGCATTTACGGATGCGCTTTCATGCGCCAGGCGCTGAACCCCTGGCTCCGGTCGGATCCCAAGCCGCCCGCTTCCGCCGATACGGGAGCGGAGGCAATCGCCCCGACGGCCGCCGAAGGGACATCGGACGGACCAGGGCAACCAGGCCCGGGCCAGGCGACGTCGGCCGCCGGTCTAGACGTTTCTATTAAGAACCAGTACTTGCGCGACGCCATGGCCCTGTTCCAAAGTCTGGGCGACAATTGCGAGTTCGGGCTGGTCCAAAGATGGGCCAGGGTGGAAACGCTCGACCTGCTGCGGTTTGCCGGTTTCTACGCCCCCCTGGACAACGCCTTGCGGCTGACAATCAATGCGCTTACGGATGGATTTTCCGGCCTGGGCGACCCGTCGGCAGTCATCTGCGAACTGCATGGAGCAGTGCCGCCGAGACAGTTCATGGTCAGGGAGACGCATTGGAAGATCCTCTATCACACCGACTATCACGAGGGTGAAATCGAGCCCGACGCGTTGCACCGCCAGCAGGTGCAAGTCCTGCAATTCAAACGCCGCAAGCTCCTGGAAGATTTGCGGGAGGCACACCGGGTCTTCGTCTGGAAATCCAACCTGCCGGCGTCGGAGCGGGATTTGCGCGATCTTGTCGCCTGCCTCCGGCGGTATGGTCCGAACCTGCTCCTTTGCGTGGCCGTTGCCGATCAGGACCACCCGGCCGGCCTCGTCGAGTATGTCGGAGATGGGTTGCTGAAAGCCTATGTCTCCCGCTTTGCCCCCTATGGCGCGGCCGAGGACATCGATGTCGCCTCCTGGCACGCCCTATGCCGCAACGCCGCTGCGGCCGCGGCGTTCCTGCGACGATGCGGGGAGTGGTCGCACCTCCAACCGGATGAACAACGTTTGTGTAGCGGATCGACGGATGCACCCGTCGTGGATATCGCGCTCCACGACGCCGCCGCATCCATTCACTGGATGGAGCGCCGGTCGGACGCGGTCGCCGTCGGTCCCGTGCACACCGACGACTCCTTCACCGACCCCGCCGCTCGCCAGTGGTTCGAGGCGAACCCGGGAACCCAGGACATTCGCGGTGCGGAACTGACGGATGTCTCGCTGGACTCGTATCATTCCGTCCTGCTGCGGTCCGGCCGGAAAATACCGGAGACACGCTACATCATCGATGATGAAATGTACGCACGGGTGCGGATCGCCACGCGCGGCCTTCGCTGCCTGCACGCCGATAAGGTGGCTGTCCTCGGCCTCAATCGCTCATCGAAGAATTACTATCACTGGATGACCCAGTCCCTGCCTGCGCTGGTTCTCTCGGTCAGTCAGGTCGGCGCCGACAATGCGGCCTTGGCGCTACCGAGGATGACCGCCTGGCACGAAGAAACACTCTCGATATTGGGGCTGGCCGATCTGCCTCGGATACCGATTCACCTTGCCCACCATTACCATTTCCCGAAAGCCTATTTCTGCGAATTCCTGAATGGTGCCACGTCGTTCTTTCTTTCCCCTCGGTCGCTGGACGTATTCGACCGAATCGCCCTGAATGCCGGCGCCTCAGGGTGCGGTCCGGAACTGATCTACGTTGCCCGCTCGGACTCGGCGAACCGTGTCGTGACCAATGAGCGAGAGGTTCAGGGCGTGCTGGAAGCCGCCGGTTTCGTCAGCGTGGTGCCCGGTTCCCTTTCAGTGAGGGACCAGGTTCGGCTGTTCCAGGGCGCGCGGGTTGTCGTCGGCCCGCATGGCGCGGGTCTGACCAATATCGCGTTCTGCCGGCCCGGCACGAAAATCCTCGAACTTGTTCAGTCCAGTTACATGAATCCGTGTTTCAACCGGATCGCGCAGGGCCGGCTGCTCGAATACCACGCGGAGTGTTTCGAAAGCCCCGCCAATGCCGATGAACCGCGGCAGCCCTGGAGCATCGATACGGACCGGGTTGCGAAACGAGTCGCCAGCCTGCTGGGGTGACGAGTCGGTGCCAGGGTAGCCCGAAGTCGAGGATCGACGACCCGGAAGCCGATCCCGGCCACCGCGCTGGATCAAATCATGCGCCACATCCGCCAGGTAGCGGCCATCGCCAGCAAGCCGGCCGCTCCCGTTGCCGCGGTGGCCCACGGTGCTCCGATCGCATCCGCCAACAATCCCACGCAGAAAAAGCCAATCGGCGCGCTGCCGATACAGACCGACAGCACGCCCAGGATGCGGGATCGCATCTCCGGCGGAGACGCCAGATAGACCAACGTGGCCTGCATCGTGGCGAATCCGGCACCACCCAGGCCGTTACAGATCAGCGACACGCCAGCCAGCTCCGGTCCGGGAACCAGCGCGAACACCGACAGCATGGTGATGCTCGTCCACACCCCACCGACATAGATCTTCCCATACCAGGCGGGGCGCACACACATTGCCACCAGGACCGCCCCGGTGAAGGCACCGACGCCATCCATGCTGGTCAGGATCCCAATGCCCTCGGGCCCCAGGTTCAGACGATCGCGCCCGATGACCGGGATCATGCTGGTCAGCGGGAAACCGAAGACGTTGTAGATGATGGTGACCACCAGGATACCCATCAGGCGCGTATCGCCGCGCACCATGCGCAGCCCGTCGGCGATCCGGGCAATGACCGATCCGCTGCCCGACGGCTCACTGTTGCGGTACCGCACCTGTCCGGCCGCGATCAGCGCCAAACCGTACAACACGACGCAGGCCGCGAAAGCTCCCACGATGCCAAAGGCCGCAAGCAACAGCCCCGACACGGTGGGGCCGACCATGCGACTGGCATTGCTGACGCCGACATCCAGCGACATCGCCATGCCCATCCGGTGAGGACCAACCGCGTCGCCAATCATGACCCGACGCACTGGATTATCAGTGGCCCAAGCCAGCCCGCTGATGAAGCAGGCAACGCCCAGGTGCCAGACTTCCAGACGGTCGGACCAGGCCAGAGCCGTCAACAGCGCGGAATTCGTTCCCGCGAGCAGCACCATCGCGATCAACGAGGCCCGCCGCTCCACCCGCTCCGCCCAGGCACCCAGAAACGCGCCGAACAGGCCCATCGGCAGCATGCGCAGCATGGTCATCATCGCCACGGTGAAGGCGGATCCGGTGCGCTCGTAGACCACGATGCCAACCGCCACGGTTTCCAGCCAACGGACGATGTAAAACGCCAACCCGACAAACCAGAGCCGCCAGAAATTGGCATATTGGATCGCAAACAGGTCCCTGATCGACGCGTCTGTCCGTCCACTGCTGCGTGCGTCGCTCAAGCCGTCCCATCCTCCCACCGGATTGCGGCCCGGTGTCAGTCAATCCACCATGGCGCCGCCATCACGACCAGACCCAGCGACGTATTGCAGGATAGCGCGGTACGAGGGACGATCCGGCGACAAGACAACGAGAGGCTGGACCATGACCCAACGGATACCCCTGGTGCCCCTTGATGAGGCCCAGCGGATCTGCGCGGAGGCCGGACTGCCGGAACGGGTGGGCCGTCTGAGCGCGTTCCGCGTCCTGGCGCACAACCCCGAGCTGTTGAAGGCGGTGTTCGGTCAGCTCATGACCCTGATGAACCGCAACAGGCTGGATACCCGCCTGCGGGAGCTGATGATCATGCGCATCGGCTGGGCGACGGGATCGGTTTATGAATGGACCCAGCACTGGCGCGTCGCGACCGGAGTCGGCATCCCACCGGACGATGTGCTGGCGGTGCGGGACTGGCGGAACTCCGATCGGCTGACGCCGGCGGACCGCGCGGTACTGGCCGCGACGGATGAAACCTTGGCCGGCAAGACGATCTCCGACGCAACCTGGGCCGAGGTGACGAAGCACATCACCAGTTCGGCCGAACAGATGGAGTTCATCGTGGCGATGGGCAATTGGACCTTGTTTTCGATTCTGCTGCGCAATCTGGGCGTGCCGCTGGAAGATGGGGTGGCCGCCTGGCCGCCCGACGGCAAAGTCCCTCTGGCGGCGGAGGGCTGACCCATGGCACGCGCGATCGCGGCCGGCATCGGCCTGCAGGAATACCCGTTCGACACCACGGACGGGTTCTGGCGTTGGGTGGATCTGTGTGAAGCGGGAGGGATCGACTCGATCTGGCAGACCGACCGGCTGGTCAGCCGCACCCCGATCCTGGAATGCATGATGGCACTGGCCGCCATCGCCGGGCGGACCAAACGGATCAAGTTCGGGGTGAACGTTGTCTCGGTGGCGATGCGGGAGCCGGTGCTGCTGGCCAAGCAGTGCGCGACGCTCGACCTGCTGTCGTCCGGGCGGCTGCTGCCGGGGTTCGGTATCGGCAGTCCGCGCGGGCCGGAATGGACCACGATGCACCTGGACCCGACCACGCGCGGCCGGAAGACCGATGAGGCCCTGGAAATCATCAGTCGGCTGTGGGCCGGGGAGAAGCTGGACTACAAGGGCCGGCATTTCCAGTTGACCGGAGCGTCGATCTCACCGCTGCCGGTGCAGCCGGACCTGCCGATGTGGATCGGCGGGTCGTCGGACGCCGCAATCAGGCGTACGGCCAAATATGGCACCGGCTGGCAGGCCGGCGCGGAAACCGCGGAAACGGTGGGCAAGGTCATCGCCGGGATCAAGGCCGCCGCCATCGCCAATGGCCGAACCATCGATGACGACCATTACGGGGCCGCGCTCGCCTATCGGTTTGGCAAGGCCGACGACCCTGGCATGGCGAAGATCATGGAGCATTACAAGGCGCGCACCGGCCGAGACGCGGCCGACTATTTCGCAATCGGCGGGGCCGATGAGATCATGGAGCGCCTGGCCGCCTATGTCGAAGCCGGTGCCTCCAAGTTCATCCTACGTCCGGCGGCGCAGGGTGACGCGGACATGTATTCTCAGACCAAACGGTTGGTCGAAGAGGTGCTGCCGCGCATGGCCGCCCGCTGGCCGAAGCCGGCGAAGGTTGCCGCCTGATCGGGTGAAGGAAAGCAAGCCGCGGGGCTCCGCCCCGGCCCCCGAGAGGGGCGTTGCCCCGTCGACCCCCACCAAGGCTGGGCCTTGGATGCCATTCGTGGGGTCAGGTGAGAATGGGGGCCAACCATGGGGTTGCAACGTCCCGGTCGGCCCCCATTCTCCCCTGACCCAATGGATCGCAGTCCAGGGGCCGCGCCCCTGGTGGGTTCGAAGGGCGAAGCCCTCGCGGGGTTTGGGGCGGAGCCCCAAGGCTTGCCTTCACTCGATCATCCTGGCGCCGCGCCCATCCTCATGCCAGAAGGCCGCATGACAACCACCCCGAAAATCCGCGTGCGCGACCTGCGCAAGACCTTCGGCGACAAGGTCGTGCTGGACGGCGTCGACCTCGACGTGATGCCGAAAACCTCCATGGTGATCATCGGCGGGTCTGGATCGGGAAAGTCGGTGTTGCTGAAATGCATCCTGGGCATCATCGAACCGGACTCCGGGGTGGTCGAGATCGACGGGACGGACATCACCAAACTGCCGACCCAGGAGCGGACCGCGATACGATCCCGCATCGGCATGCTGTTTCAGAACGGCGCCTTGTTCGACAGCCTCCCGGTCTGGGAGAATGTGACATTCGGCCTGATCGCGCAGAAGAAGATCACGCGCTCGGAAGGGCGGGACCGCGCCGTCGATTTCCTGAGCCAGGTTGGATTGGCCGACACGGTGCGCGATCTGTCTCCGGCGGAGCTGTCCGGCGGCATGCAGAAGCGTGTCGCTCTCGCCCGCGCCATCGCCGCCCGTCCCGACATCCTGTTCTTCGATGAGCCGACCACCGGGCTCGATCCGATCATGGGCGCTATCATCGACGGGTTGATCGTCGAATGCGTCAACGACCTGGGCAGCACGGCTGTCGCCATCACCCACGACATGGCGAGCGCTCGGCGCATCGGCGACGCGGCGGCAATGATCCACAAGGGTCGCATCATCTGGTCCGGCCCGGGCAACCGGTTGATGGAGAGCGGCAATCCTGAGGTCGATCAGTTCACCCATGGACGCCGGGAGGGACCGATCCAGATGGAGCTCCGCCGGTAGTGGGTCGTCACTGCATCCTGAACCGTCCGCGCGCGCTGGTTCTCGCCCTCGCCGCCCTGGCGCTGATCCCGCCAATCGCCCCGGCGAACGCCGAGTCGTCGGAAACCGCGCGACAGCTTGCGGGACTTTTCATGCAGGGCTGCCTGCCCTTTGCGGGTGATCCGACCGCGTTGCGGGCCTGGGCCACGGTCCGCAAGCTCACACCAGTGCCCGAGCAGGCTCGCAGCGCCTTCCTGAACGGTGCCCCCGGTATCGTGTTCGATGCCAGCACGGATGCGAGCAAGCTTGTGTTGGTGTCGTCCGACGACGGCCTGTGTTCCTCGATCACCGACCGTGCGGCGGGCAAGGATGTGGTGGACGCGTTGGAAGCGACTCTGAGGGACGCCGGGGTGGCGTTTCGACTGGCGATCGACCGCGACGACCGGCTGGTCCCGGCGTTGCACTTCCGGGAATATCTGGCGACCGCGAAAGGGCGCCTATGGCGAATCCTGGCTGCTACGGTAAAGGATCGGACGGACGGGCGAGCGATGCTGACCGCGGCACCGGGCTGACAGCACGGAGAGAGCGGACACGCCGCACCTAGGCCTGCCAGGGGGGCCTGCCAGGGGAGCCTGCCAGGAGGGGCTGCCAAGAAGGGGGACCTGTCTCAGGCGGACCCGTCAGGGAGGCCTCGCACCAGGTTGTGCGGGCAAGTACCTGAACAGCCGGAGAACCAGAATTTGGCCAAACCGACCTCGCGTTTCGTCTGCCAGTCCTGCGGCGCCATCACGCCCAAATGGGCGGGTCGTTGCGAAACCTGCGGCGAATGGAACACTGTGATCGAGGAAGCCATCACCGTCCGCCCCGGCCCGGCCGGCAAGGCGCCCGTGGGCAAGGGGATCGCCTTCGTGGGGCTGGCGGGGTCCGCCGAACCGCCGCCGCGCGCCGCCACTGGGATCGAGGAGCTTGACCGGGTCCTGGGCGGCGGGCTGGTGCCGTCCTCGGCGGTTCTGGTGGGTGGCGATCCGGGCATCGGCAAGTCCACCCTGTTGTTGCAGGCGGCCGCCAGCCTGGCGCGCTCTGGCCGCCGGGTGCTGTATGTGTCGGGCGAGGAATCCACCGAACAGGTCCGCCTGCGCGCCCGCCGATTGGGCGTCGCCGACACCGCGATCGAACTCGCCGCCGCCTATAACGTGCGGGAGATCGCCGCCAGCCTGGAGCAGGCGAACGACGCTACCCTGGTCGTCATCGACTCGATACAGACCATGTGGCTGGACGCGATCGACAGCGCGCCCGGCACGGTGGCGCAGGTCCGCGCCTGTTCCTTCGAGCTGATCCGGCTGGCCAAGGCGGGCAAATTCTCCCTGGTCCTGGTTGGCCACGTCACCAAGGACGGCGCCCTGGCCGGCCCCCGCGTGTTGGAGCACATGGTCGACGCGGTGCTGTATTTCGAGGGCGACCGCGGCCACCAGTTCCGCATCCTGCGTGCCGTAAAGAACCGCTACGGCGCCACCGACGAAATCGGCGTGTTCGAGATGACCGAGCGTGGCTTGGCCGAAGTGCCCAATCCGTCCGCCCTGTTCCTGGCCGAACGACGCGGCAATGTCTCCGGTAGCGCTGTGTTCGCCGGGTTGGAGGGAACCAGGCCGGTGCTGGTGGAGGTGCAAGCCCTGCTGGCCCCCAACCCGGGTGGCTCGCCGAGGCGGTCGGTCATCGGCTGGGACAGCGGGCGGTTGTCGATGCTGCTGGCGGTGCTGGAAACCCGCGCCGGGGTGCGGCTGAACCAGACCGATGTCTACCTGAATGTCGCCGGCGGCCTGCGCGTCACCGAACCGGCGGCCGACATGGCGGTGGCCGCGTCGATCGCCTCGGCTGCGTTCGACAAGCCGACCAGTCCCGGCATGGTCTATTTCGGGGAGATCGGGTTGTCCGGCGAAATCCGCCAGGTCGCGCAGGCCGAGGCTCGCCTGAAGGAAGCCGCCAAGCTGGGCTTCGACTCGGCCGCCCTGCCCCGCCGCCTGGCGCATGGGAACCGCAAACTGGTGGCGCCCGAGGGACTGCGACTGGAGGAAATCGGCCACATCGCCGATCTGGTCGCGCGATTCGCGCCAGAATCCGGCAGCGGCCGGTGATATTGTCTTGGAAGTGCCGGTGCCGAGGGTGATAACCCCGCCTGTCCCTTTTGTGGCGGTGGCATGACCTGGGTCGATCTCGCGGTGCTCGGCATTCTGGCCATCTCCGCCATACTGGCATTCATGCGCGGATTGGTGCGGGAGGTGCTGGGGGTTGGCGCCTGGATTGGCGCCGTCGTCATCGCGGTCAAGGCGCTGCCCTATGCACGCCCACTGGTGCGGGAACATCTGGCCGAACCGGCGTGGATCGATCCCCTGGCCTTTGTCGGGGTGTTCCTGATTTCGCTCATCGCGCTCTCCCTGGCCGCCCGCATACTGGGCCGGACCGTGCGCGGATCCGTCCTGGGCGGCGTGGATCGCAGCCTGGGCGTGGTATTTGGTCTGGCCCGGGGTGCGGCGCTGGTCATCCTTGCCTATATACTGGCGGGCATGGCGGTGGCAGTCGATCAATGGCCCGCCTCGGTGCGGGATGCCCGGTCCTTGACCCCTACCTTCGAAGGGGCGAAGTGGGTTATTCGACAACTGCCGGAAGAATACCGACCCCGGATCCAGGCCCCCACGGCGGACCGCAGGGCAACCGCCGATGCATTGATGCGCACCACGCCGCAAGGGTCGGCAACGGGGCGGGCGGGCGGCGCGGGGAACCGATAGGGCGTGTGTTTCCGATCGACCGGCACCGCCGCTCGTTCAACACCCGCCGGACCGAGAGGATGAGTGGCGGCAAGCAGGGTGTGGGCCGGAGCGGGTCAACCTGATAGACCGCCGATCATTGGCGATACGTGACCAGAAGGAACGTGGCATGGCATTCACGACCGATGGAACCGAGGACGACTCGCTGCACGAAGAATGCGGCGTCTTCGGAGTCTGGAACGTTCCCGACGCCGCTGCTGTCACCGCCCTCGGCTTGCATGCCCTGCAACACCGTGGCCAGGAAGCCACCGGCATCGTCAGCTTCGACGGTGCCCGCTTCCACTCCCATCGCGGCATGGGCCTGGTCGGCGACAATTTCAGCAACCCGCGCGTCATGGACACGCTACGTGGCCGCATCGCCATCGGGCACAACCGCTACGCCACGACTGGCGACACCATCCTGCGCAATGTCCAGCCGCTCTATGCGGATTTCGAGTTCGGCGGTTTCGCCGTCGCGCATAACGGCAACCTGACCAACGCCCATGTACTGCATCGCGCCTTGGTGCGCCGGGGCTGTCTGTTCCAGTCCACCACGGACTCGGAGGTCTTCGTCCATCTGATCGCCATCAGCCTGTATTCCACCGTCGTCGACCGCCTGATCGACGCGCTGAAGCAGGTGGTGGGCGCCTATTCATTGGTCGCGCTATCCAACGAAGCCCTGATGGGCGTGCGCGATCCGCTGGGTGTGCGCCCGCTGATCCTGGGCCGCATCGGCTCCGAGGGCACCGGCGGCTGGGTCCTGGCCAGCGAAACCTGCGCGCTGGACATCGTCGGGGCCGACTTCATCCGCGACGTCGAACCCGGGGAAATCGTGGTCATCAACGACCAGGGCGTGCACAGCATCATGCCGTTCGGTCGCACCCGGGAACGCTTCTGCGTGTTCGAATACATCTATTTCGCCCGCCCCGACTCGGTGATGGAGGGCATGCCGGTCTACGCCGCGCGCAAGCGGATCGGCGCCGAACTGGCGCGGGAGGCCGGCGTTCCCGCCGACGTCATCGTGCCGGTGCCCGATTCCGGCGTCCCCGCCGCCATGGGCTATGCCGCCGAAGCTGGCATCCCGTTCGAGCTCGGTATCATCCGCAACCACTATGTCGGCCGCACCTTCATCGAGCCGACCGACCATATCCGCAATCTGGGCGTAAAGCTGAAACACTCGGCCAACCGTCCGGTGCTGGAGGGCAAGCGTGTCGTGCTGGTCGATGACTCGATCGTGCGCGGCACCACCAGCAGGAAGATCGTCGAGATGGTCCGCCAGGCCGGCGCGCGGGAGGTGCATATGCGCATCTCCTCCCCACCCACCACGCATTCCTGCTTTTACGGCATCGACACGCCGGAGCGGAGCAAGCTGCTGGCGGCCAGCCACTCGGTCGAGGAAATGGCGGACCTGATCGGCGCCGATAGCTTGGCTTTCATCTCGATCGACGGGCTGTACCGGGCGTTGGACAAGAACGGGCGGGACGCGGAGCAGCCGCATTATTGCGATGCCTGCTTCACCGGTGACTACCCGATCGCGCTGCCGGACCAGGCCGACAACCGCGACCGGCAACTCAGCTTGCTGACCGAAAGCCACTGATGTCCGGTGCGTTGTCGGGCTCGGTCGCCCTGGTGACGGGCGCCAGCCGAGGGATCGGTGCGGCCGCCGCGGTGGAGCTGGCTCGTCTCGGGGCACATCTGGTGCTGATCGCCCGCACCCAGGGTGGGCTGGAGGAAACCGACGACGCCATCCGTTCGGCTGGAGGGTCCGCCACCCTGCTGCCGCTGGATTTGCGGGAGGCGGAGAAAATCGATGCGATCGGGCCGACCCTGTTCCAGCGCTTCGGACGGCTGGATGTGCTGGTGCACGCGGCCGGCGTGCTGGGGAAGCTGACCCCGGTCGCACATATCCTTCCGGATGACTGGGCGGATGTGGTCGGTGTGAACATGACCGCTGCCTGGCGGCTGATCCGCACCTGCGATCCGTTGCTGCGCCAGGCGCCGGCCGGGCGGGCGGTGTTCGTGACGGACATGCGGGCGCGGGCGCCTCGGGCCTATTGGGGGCCGTATGGCGCGACCAAGGCGGCGATGGAGCATCTGGTGCTGACCTGGGCGCAGGAAGTCGCGACGACGTCGTTGCGGGTCAATCTGTTCGATCCGGGGCCGGTGGCGACTCGTTTGCGGTCCAACGCGTTTCCGGGGGAGGACAAGGCGGGTTTGCCGCGCCCGGAAACCGTTGCGCCGGCGTTGGCGGAACTGTGTTTGCCGACCGAGATCCGGATGGTCGAGCAGCGTCATCCGTGACGCGTGACGACGCCGAACGGGATTAGTCCTGCGCGCCGCGCTGTTCCTTTCGACCCGATTGCCGCTTTGTGTCCGACCGGAAATAACAGCTTCACTTCGCGCACGGACACCATACTCCGTCATGGTGGGCGCAGGCCCGCCATCCACGATTTTCTCTCGCCCGGCACCGCAAGGCGTGGATGGCCGACCTTCATCGACCATGACGGACAGAGGAGGTGCGCCGCTCCAGCCGATTCAATTGTTCCCCGACGGACACTCTGCTTTTGGGTTTCTTGGGGTTAGCTGTTGGGGATGGACGGTACCCATCTGGCAGGCGACGATGTCCGCGGTGGCACCGCAGATCTTTTGCTTCTTCGTGATCTTCGTGCCTTCGTGGTGGAAAATCGCGGATTTGTGCGCGCATTGCGGCCTATCCAATCGAGGCCTTTCCGGCAGGCAGGTGTCCTTGGTTACGTCCGTGATCTTCCACCACGAAGGCACGAAGATCATGAAGAAGAAGCCGGCGACCACCGCCGGTGGACTTCGTCCTGCTGCGAAAAGTCAGTACCGCACACAGTTAACACTATAAGAGCCTTGCTTTTCCTTCGATCCAACAGCCCCGCGGGATCGCGATCTTACGACTGCTCGCCGGACGGGTAGCACGCGCGGATGCAGCCCCGCTTCGGTCGTTGTGAAGCACCGTGCGGGCGCCATGCCCGCCGGTGTCCGCACGATCGGGTGGTTGCCCGAGCGGCGCCATCGGCCCTAGCTTGCAGGATGTGTCACGATGGAAACGGGTAGGGACGGGTGAGCCGCGAACTGCCTCCGATCGGGTTCTGGAGCTATTCCCAGCACGATGATCGCCGCGCGCGCGGGCGATTGAGCCAATTGCGCGCGCTGCTGGCCGAGGAACTGGAATCTCGTTTCGGTCGGCTTGCTGGGGTGCGGCTGTTCCAGGATGTCTCGGCGATCGCGTACGGCGATCTGTGGGAACAGAAGATCACCGATGCGCTGAACCAATGTTCTTTCCTGATCCCGATCCTGACTCCGGACTTCCTGCAAAGCGAATGGTGCTGCAAGGAAGTCCTCCATTTCCAGGACCGCGAGTCCGCGCTCGGCCGCTCTGGCCTGATCTTCCCGATCCATTGGGTGGACACCGGGCGCATCAATCCCGCCAATTCCGCTCACGTCCATGATCGGCGCGTGTGGGACCGCCTGCGGGCCACCCAGCGTGTGGAGTTGCATCCCTTGCGGCTGCATGAGCCCGAGAAATCGATGGAGGTGCAGCAGATTCTGGTCGCACTGGCCGACCGGATCGAGGCGGCCTTGCGCGGGGTCGAGGCCGGACGGACCGAGCCGGAACCAGTGCCCGCCACGGTATCGGCAACGGCCACCGTGGCGCGGGTTCCGCCGCCCCCGGCCCCCGCCAAACCGGGCGACATCATGCGCGACGCCCCGGACCTGCCGGAGATGGTGCTGATTCCCGCGGGCAGCTATCTGCGTGGGGTGCCGATCGCTGAGTCGCAACGCGAGGGCACGAACGACGATGACGCTCGCCCGATCGCGCGCGTCATCATCGCGCGGCCGTTCTGGATGGGTCGCTATCCCGTCACCCGCGGAGAATTCGCGGCTTTCATCGACAGCACCGGCCACAAGATGCCGAACCAGGCGTGGACGTACGAGCCGGACGCGAAAGGTGAATGGAGCTACGCGCGACGCGACAACCGCGACTGGCGCAACCCGGGCTTCGAGCAGACCGATCGCGACCCAGTGGTCTGCGTCAGCCACGATGACGCGCTGGCCTATATTGCCTGGCTGAACCAGCGGACTGGCGGTGGATACCGACTGCCGAGCGAGGCGGAATGGGAATACGCGGCGCGGGCGGGAACGGAGACGACACGTTACTGGGGTGATGGTGTCGAGCAGGCGCATCTGTATGCAAACATGGCCGATCAGTCGTTGCGGAGGCATCTGGGTCCGGCCGCGGCGGGACGGAGCTTCATCGACAGCGACGACCAATACGTCTTTACGTCCCCAGTAGGAAGCTTCAGAGCGAACGGGTTCGGACTGCACGACATGCTCGGCAATGTCTGGGAATGGTGCGCCGATATGTGGCACGCTTCCTACGAAGGTGCCCCCACAGACGGCTCGGCCTTGGCCGACAAAGGTTCGACTGGCCGCGTCTTCCGCGGCGGGTCCTGGTACGGCGGCGCGCGCGGCGTGCGGGCGGCGTTCCGGGGCTGGGGCGGCCCGACGTACCGCGGTGGCGACCTGGGCTTTCGCTGCGCCCGAGTTCACAGAGAAAGCGACCAGCGACCAGCGCGGTAGCGGGGCGGAGGGCCGGGGAGGAGCGAAGGGAGGGAGCGGAGCGACTGAGCCGCGACGACCGGCCCGGAGTGCCGCTACCGCGGGCCGCGAAGCGGCCAAAATTTTTGGCTCTTATGGCGTTGGTTGTTGACACCGCACGGATGGAACCGTGCATGCCCGACCCTTCGCAAGGGCCTCACACGGAGGGCACCGAGGACCACTGTGGGGCACGGAGTCCGGGCGAGGAAAGTTGGGAACCCAGACAGCGACTGTCCGCACCCCGACAAGCTAACGACAAATCAGCGTCGACGCCTCCGGAGACCCGATGCGGAATCCCGTTGCTGCCCCATTGGTCGCTCGATCGATGGCCAAACGCCTCCGTGCGCCACCGTGGTCCTCGATATTATGGAGCAAACGCCACCAGACGGAGTTCGCATTCCGTTCCCCAACATTCCCAACTATTAGGAAGAGCGAGATGTAGGAGCGCGGGACGTGCGCGTGGCATTGGCCGCGATCGTGGTGGGGCTCTTAGGTTGCTTCACTGGGGTGGAGTTGGGCGCGGCTGCTGGAAAGATCGATAGGGGCGTCAACATCGACAGCAAAGTTCATCGGAACGCCATACCATCCGTACGCGTACTGTGTCAGCCGCCGGTCGTCGCTCCCCTTTATTTTGTAACCAACACAAACAAACAATGTAAGATTGAATATTGGTGTTCCTGTATCAAAAAGCCTGGAGATATTGTCTATCCTATTCTTGTTTATTGTCACTCGTATTATGTGGGTTCCGGTATCCATTGGAAATATTATATGCCCCATCTCAGGCGGGAGTTCGTGGGTCCGGAGGTGCAATTTCTCCAAAATGGACATCAGGGCATTTTTATCAATGATACCGGGAGTTTCAGAATGGTATATGTCGCCTGGAACGATAACTTCAAAGAGTGTCCAAACAGAAGTGGCAGGGGTCTGTCCAACGTTCTTAATGATGACTTCAATTACGATCACAGCCCCATCATCGGAAATACGGGTTGGATGACGGAGACGAACACGATCTATAGAAAGCCACGCCCTCTGGGAGGAGACTATGCTTTCGCGGCTGATCCTATTGGCCTCCGCCGCGTTCTTGGCCATCTCCCGGGTCAACCACAAAGTGTAAAACAGAGCTATACTACCAACGACGGCGAGTCCAAGCTGCCACCATGCAATTATTATTTGCCTCTCACTGGCCGTGGCACTCCGTTCGCCAGCGGCAGCGGCGCGCTGCTGGGCGTCCAGGTCGTCAGCCTCGTGCTGGTCGGAGCGGGCTTCTCTTTCTTTAGCGCGATCGGCTTCGCTTGGGTTTTCAATCAACCTGACCGGAATAGAAAACTCGCTGGTGTGGGGCTTAGCCTGGGTTGTCTCATTATGACCTTGTTCTTCTACGGTTGGGGCTTTTTCGGAAACCCGTGGGCTGTCCTGGGAATGTGCAGTAGAACTGCATACTAAGGCTATGACGAGAGCTAGCCATCCTCCAACCGCACGATCGAGCAACCTATAGCGACTAGACATTGAACGAAAAAAGCGGCCGTGAAGCCGCCCCGGCTGATCTTGTTGTTAAGGTTTCGCTCATTCTCATGCACTCCAATCGAAGCCAACTTCTCGGCAAGCTGGGCGTAGCTGATCCCGCGCTTTTTCAACTCGCCTTTCAGTAGGTTTTTGACCCGCGTTTCGTATTCCTGTGTGACCGGGTTGCTTTTCCACTCATTGACCGGCAAGGGGTATCCTCCGAAAAATCATCGTATGCGATGGTATAAACCATTGCATACGCCGCTGTCTACCGGTATATCCAGTGTTGTAAACCACCGGATGCGATGATAGATGGCTCAGCACTTCCTCCTTTCCTCCGCCGCCAAGACCCTGAACCTGGCGAGCGTGCTGCGGATGACGGACGAACAGGCCGAGACGGTTTTCCGCACCGTCCGGTGGGCTGAGACCAACGGCCAAGCGGTTTGCCCGCACTGCGGTTGCCCGACTGCCTACGAGTGCCGCCGTCCGTCCGGTGCGCTCCGGTTCCGCTGCAAGGCGTGCCGCAAGGATTTCAGCATCACCAGCGGCACCCTGTTCGCCAGCCACAAAATGCCGCTCCGCAACTACCTTGCCGCGACGGCCATCTTCATCAACGAGGTCAAGGGCAAGTCGGCGCTGGCGCTGTCACGGGATCTAGGCACCGCCTACAAGACGGCGTTCGTCCTGGCGCACAAGCTGCGGGAAGCCATGGCGAGCGAGTTGAAGGGCATGCGCCTGGGTGGGGAAGGCGAGACGGTTGAAATCGACGGGATGTATGTCGGTGGGTATGTGAAGCCGGCGAACGCCAAGGAAAACCGCCGGGATCGCCGGCTGGCCGCGAACCAAACGGCAAGCGCGAGGTTGTCGTTGTGATCCGTGAGCGCGGCGGCCGGACCATTCCGGCGGTATTCAAGACCGAGGCTCAGGCCGTGGCATGGATCAAGAGCCGGGTGCATAGCGACACGGCGATCATGGCCGACGAGGCAGCTTCCTGGAACGCCTTGCATGCCAGATTCGAGGTTTCCCGGATCGACCATGGGCAACTCTACAGCACGGAGACCGGCACCTATACGAACGGTGCGGAGTCCTTTTTCAGCCGCCTCCGCCGGTCGGAAATCGGCCATCACCACCACATCAGCGGTACCTATTTGATCCGCTACGCCCAGGAAAGCGCTTGGCGCGAGGACCATCGCCGGGTTTCCAACGGCGCCCAGGTTCGTGCCGTGGCCGGGCTGGCGATGGCCGCTCCGGTGTCGGTTGATTGGTGCGGGTATTGGCAGCGGGGGAAGGTGGCGGCCTAGGTCGCCTTTCACGTCCAATTTTGCAGGGGTGCTCACCCCGATTATAGCTTGTAGGGTGGCCATACCGGCTCTAGAAACTGCAAAGGGAAGCCGGGCCGCGAGGTCCCGGCTAAAAAAGCTGTGGATAACTATGGTGTTGCGGTGTCATGTTGATATACGACTCGAAGGCTTACCAGATATCAGCGCCATCGGCTGAGCAAATTGCCGGTCGAATAGCTGCTTTCGGTTGACACGGAGATGGCGGAGAAAAAGGCAATGCCCTTAGATTCAGGCGTTACAATGACCAAAGTGGCCCGTGATTTGCCCCCAAGAATGGCAGACCGGCTCATTGTCGCGCTTGATGTTGCCACCACAGCAGAAGCGGAAGACCTCGTCCAAAAGCTGGATGGCGTCGTATCTTTTTTTAAGATCGGCTTCCGTATGCTGATTGAGCCGGGGGCCGACAGCCTAATAGATGGCCTCATCTCAAGCGGGAAGAAGATTTTCCTCGACGCGAAGATGTTTGATATTCCGGAAACAGTTAAGGAAGCAGTTGCAACGGCGGCGCGTCGGAAGATCAGTTTTATTACTGTGCACGGCGATGAGAACATCATGAGGGCCGCCACTGAAGGACGGGCAGACTCAAGTATCAAGGTATTTGCTGTTACCGTCCTGACAAGCCTGGACGACGACGCCCTTAAGGCGATGGGGTATTTTCTTTCCGCACAAGACTTGGTCAACCTGCGAGCAAAAAAAGCGATTGAATGCAAATGCGACGGCATAATCGCGTCCGCCAACGATGATCCGAATGCGATTCGCAGACTTGCTGAAATGGAAAGTCTACTCATAGCCACGCCGGGCGTGAGACAGGCGACCGGTAATGTTGATGATCACAAACGCACAGCTACACCGGCAGAAGCGATCAGAAATGGGGCTGATTATCTGGTTGTTGGGCGTCCGATTATCGCCGCGACGGACCCTGTAGCGGCCGCAAAAAGTTTTATCCAAGAGATGGAGGACGCGCGACCGCATTAGGCCTAGAGTTGCCGCGTCTGGGCGCATATAGGCTCGGTCAACCCGCCGACTCCCACCAAGCATCCGGCCAGTGCACCACCTTTCGGACAATCCCCCGGCACCGGGCCTATCCTGATCGATTCAAATCATGCTCCGTTTCCACCACCGGCACGGACCCCGCCAACGTCCAAACCACACTCCGGTATCCGCCCTGGGGCACCGCAAGCCCATTCCTGCGCAACCCAGCCAACGCCCATTGGACCCGCCGCACGAAGTCATTGCGTAGCGCCAGATCGTCCATCGACAGCCCCATGCCGCGCATGACGCCTTCCGCGATGTCGTGCGCAGACAGTGGCTTCCCGCCGGCTATCCGAAAGGCGCTCAGGCAGGTTTGGCGGATACCGCCATTGGGGAAGTGGGGGGAGCGGCGTGGGGCTGGCGATATCGGCGCGATCCCGTCCGGGTCGGCTCCGAACAGCCGCAGGGTAACATCCACGTGCACCAAGTCGGCGCGGACCTGATTCGTGCGCCGCTCAAGCGCCGCGATCTCCCCAGCGAGCCGGGCGCGTTTGTCGCGTAGGGCGTGGATGACAGGGGATTGCGCCATGGGGCATATTGTAGCGGATCGGGGTCGGCCGGTCCCGTGGGCTGTGGTGGCGTTTGCTACCTAATACCGGTGTTCCGTGTTGGGCTATCCAAACCCCGTGTGGTCCATCCCACGCAAGGCCAGCTGATCTCATGATGGCCCGGAGCCGTCAGATCCAGGCCCACCCGACGCGCGGTCGATCCTGCACAGACTCTGCGCCGCCTGAAGCTCGGCCCGACCATCAGCCGGCTCGACAATGATGTCATGTCAGCGGTTCACCGGTCGGTCGTGGTGTTTCCCGGTCTGGCATGACTGACCGCTCGCATCGGCCGCCCAACACGCGGCGGTCTCGCACACACTGCGGGGTCCGCTGAGCCCTGGAACTCTTGGCCGGACAGAGGATCGGCAAAACCTGCGCCAACCGAGAGCCAGACGCCCACTTGCGCCTATGCTAGCATTTCGTCAGAATGCAATCGACCCAAGCACTCCAGGTAGTCTGACATCATGGCCTCGATCACCGTCAGGAATGTGCCCGATGAGGTGCATCGTGCGTTGCGCGTGCTTGCCGCCCAGCACGGCCGCAGCGCCGAGGCCGAGATCCGCGACATCCTGGAACGGGCCGTGAAGCCGGTGGAGCGCGTTCGCCTCGGCGACGCACTTGCGGCCCTGAGCCGCAAGGTCGGCTTAACGGACGAGGACATCGCGGCCATCGACCAGGCGCGGGACAAAGCACCGGCGGAGCCGATGATTTTTGAATGATCGTGCTCGACACCAATGTGATCTCCGAGGCGATGAAGCCGGCGCCGAATCCCGGCGTACGTGCCTGGTTGAATGACCAGATCGCCGAAACGCTCTACCTCACCAGTGTCACCCTGGCGGAGATGCTGTTCGGGATCGCCGCGCTGCCGGCGGGCAGGCGCAGGGACGGCCTGACGCGGACGCTCGACGGCCTGCTCGAACTGTTTGGCAATCGCGTGCTGCCGTTCGACACCGATGCCGCACGTTACTACGGCGCGCTGGCAGCGGCCGCTCGCACCGCCGGTCGCGGCTTTCCGACACCGGATGGCTATATCGCCGCGATCGCCGCCTCGCGTGGCTTCATCGTCGCGTCACGGGATACGTCGCGCTACGAGGCGGGCGGCCTCCGGGTTATCAACCCGTGGCAAACCCGACCCGGGGCCATCTTCGGAACCCGGCCCTGACAGGCCCGAATCTCAAGGAACCGGCACACCGATCGACTTGAGCCGCGCGTGTGGTCGCCCGGCCCGCGCCTTCAGTCCATCGAGATAGGTGCTGACATCGGCGCCGGGCAGGTACGAAAGCAGCCACCTGCCCAATCCGTACGCAATCATGAATGACAGGATTAACCGCATGGAACCGGAACAATACCCCCCGAGTCCCGCATTGCTCCGTAACGAAAACCCCCCTTATCCGCGCCTGATCGGAACGGATTACAGAAAATCCACACTTAAAGTAGAATCTTAAGAAGCCCGATAGATTGTGATATATCAGATACCAACAGACCAATCCGAAACTCAGATGTGAGCTTTGGTGAAAATCGCCAACAGCCAGTTTCGCGCTCGATTAACCATTCTGGGTTTTTGTTAACCATCGCCCAAAATCCAGGCAAAATGCCGCCCATCTGAGGGTTTTGACCCCAAAAACCCGCATCTTACCGCCAAAATCCACTTTTAACTTGCCACCGATACCGCGCCCGGCCTAGAACAAAAAGTAAACGATTAGCCACTTCCCTTGCCCCAGGATCCCTGCTCCATCCCAATGACGCCCCGCTTCGAACATCAAAACCGCACACCCACAGTCGAAAACGGTGCAATGAAACCCGGGGCAAGGCCGCGTCTGACCAGGGGAATGCCTCGCTCGGCCATGATGAGTATTGCTGGTTCCCGCCGGCCGCGGAGCCGCCGAAATTTCCTGGCACGTCCGGCGTTATCCGTGCGGAGCCGACGGATCCTGACCAGCCCCGGCGCGTCGCAGCCGCTGGCGCCGGTCCGGTCCGAGGTATTTGGCCCGCCGGTAAACCCGGACTCCGCCGGCGTGCGGGCACACCGCGCTCTGGGTTGGCTTGCGGCAGCAGGCAAAACCCAACCGCTACCCGAATGCCAACGACGTCCGGCCACATCGACCCGGGGGAACAGCGCCGGACCGGGTCGCTGCCGTTGCCCCGCCATGGGCCGAACCGTCTCAAGCCGGCCGCCCAGTCACCGGTGGCGACAGGTCCCGCCTCGACCGGACCGGCGAACCGCCTCTATGATCGGGACCAACCAGAAAGAGGACCCATCATGCCAGGACCGCTGCACGGATACCGCATCGTCGACCTGACCTCGATGATCTCCGGGCCTCTCGCCACCATGATCCTGGCCGACCAGGGCGCCGACGTCATCAAGGTGGAAAACCCCGATGGCGGCGATCACACGCGCGCCGCCAACAACCGGCGGGAGGGTTTTTCCGCCTCCTTCCTCAACAACAACCGCAACAAGCGCTCCCTGGCGCTGGACCTGAAGGACCCGGCAGCCAAGCAGGCGCTGTTGCGCCTCGCCGCCACCGCCGATGTGTTCGTGCAGAATTTCCGTCCCGGCGTGGCCGATCGGATGGGCCTGGGCGAGGACGCGGTCCGGGCCGTCAAGCCCGACATTGTCTATGTCTCGATCAGCGGTTTCGGCGAAATGGGCCCCTACGCCGACAAGCCGACCTACGATCCGCTGGTGCAGGCGATGTCCGGCCTCGCCACCATCCAGGCGGGATCGGACAATGAGCGGCCGAGACTGGTCCGCACCATCATCCCCGACAAGATGACCGCCATCACCGCGTCCCAGGCGATCACCGCCGCGCTGCTGGCCCGCGAACGCACCGGCCAGGGCCAGCACATCAGATTGTCGATGCTGGAAGCCGTGATCGCGTTCCTGTGGGCGTCCGACATGGGCAGCCAGACCTTTGTCGGCGGGGAGTTCCCGCAGCAGGAGGCCGCCAGTTTCATCGACCTGATCTATGCGACCGCGACCACTCATATCAGCGCCGCTGTCCAGACCAACAAGGAGTGGACGGCACTGACCCGGGCGCTCGACAAGCAGGAATGGCTGGAGGACCCGCGCTTCAAGACCCCGGCACTGCGGCAGAAGAACATCAACGACCGGCTCACCATGACGCAGGAGGTGCTGCTCACCCGCTCGGCCGAGGAATGGTTGGAGCGGCTGACCGCCGAGGGCGTGCCTTGTGCGCCGGTGCTGACCCGGACCGCCATGATCACCGACCCCCAGGTCCAGGCCACCGGGATCGTCGTCGAAACCGAGCACCCCATCGCCGGCCGCCTTCGCCAGGCTCGCCCCGCCGCCCGGTTTTCAGTGACGCAGGCGACGATCCGGCAGGGTGGCGCGGTCCTCGGCGAACATACGGACGAGATCCTGGCGGAACTGGGCTACTCGCGGGCGGAGATCGATCGCCTGTCCACCCCTCAGCCGGGGCCGTAAAGCACGTTGGGCAGCCACAGCGTCATCCCGGGCCACACATACATGAATACCATGCACAGGATCACGATCAGCATGTAGGGCATCATGCCGGAGAAAATCTGGTTCAGCGTGACATGCGCCGGGGACACGCCCTTCAGATAGAACGCCGACATCGCGACGGGTGGCGACAGGAACGCCGCTTGCAGGTTGACGAACACCAACACGCCCCACAGCACCGGATCGATACCAAAATGCTTCAGCATTGGCAGGAAGATCGGCACGAAGATCACGATGATCTCGGTCCATTCCAGCGGCCAGCCCAGCACGAAGATGATCGCCTGCGACAGCAGCATGAATTGCAGCGGGGTCAGGTCCAGCGACAGCACCCACTGCTCCAGCAACGCCTGGCCGCCCAGAATGGCGAACACGCCAGAGAACAGGGCGGAACCGACGAACAGCCAGCAGACCATGGATGTGGTCTTGGCGGTCAGAAACACCGCTTCCTTGGTCCGCTTCCAATCCAAGGTGCCCGCCTGCAACGCCAGCAGGAAGGCACCAGCGGCGCCGACCGCGGCGGACTCGGTCGCGGTCGTGATGCCGAACAGGATGACCACAAGGACGACGACGGTGAGAATGCCGAGCGGGGCGATGGAGGTTGTGAGGAGCTTGATGACCTCCAGCCGCTCCCCGGTCATGCGCCAGTAGTAACGCACCAGCACCACGGCCGCGGCGATGGCGAAGATCGTGAACCACAGTTCGAAGCCGGGTGGCGGCCCCATGTTCGCGGCCGATGGCGCATCCGGCACGGCGGAGCCGAGTTGTTGCAGGCCTTCGGGCGCCGCCTCCACGGACGCCTGCTGGTGGATGACGACATACCACCAGATCAGCCAGAAGGTTCCGCCAACCAGGATGAACGGGACCAATGCATAGGCCAGGTGCCCCAGCAGCATCCCTCGACCGACCCCGCGTCCGTCCCCCCGATCGATCTCCCGCGCTCCCCTGGGAGCGAACAGCGCCCGGACCAGCCCGGCGGGCATGTTGCGCGTATAGACATCACCGAACTTCACCATCCAGGCTGGAACCGGCACTTTCGTCTGTTCGGCCGGCAGCGGCGGGGCGATTTTCGGGTTCAGCAAGGCCCAGCCGATAATGTAGATGAGATAGAGCAGGGCGAGGAAAAACCCCGGGAACATCGCCGCCGCATAGAGTTTGACGACCGACTGGCCGGCCACCGCCGCATAGACGATGATCATGACCGACGGTGGGATCAGGATGCCCAAAGTGCCGCCAGCGGTGATGACACCGGCGGCAAGGCGAACATCATAGCCAGCCCGCAACATCGGGTTGAAGGCGATGACGCCCATCAGCACCACCACCGCGCCCACCAGGCCGCTGGCGATCCCCCAGAACGTGCATACGATCAAGGTGGCAACCGCCAGGGACGCCGGCAGATTCCGAAAGGCGAGCTGGATACTGTAGAACATCCGGTCGACCAGGGCCCCGCGCTCCATCACGTAGCCCATCAGGACGAACAATGGGATCGAGATCAGCACGTCGTTGGTCATTGCCCCGTAGGTGCGCTGCACCATCAGGTCGAACACGAGGTTATCCGACCAGGCCTGACCGGATTTGAAATAGGCGATGAAGCCGAAGAATATTCCAAGGCCCATCAGAGTGAAGGCCGTCGGGAAGCCCATCATGATGACGACGACGATCAGGGTCAGCATCAGCAGGCCGAGCGCCGGGTTGCTCATCGGTTTTGCTCCCCGCCCATGCCGCGTTGGCGGGCGGCGTCCTCGATGTGCTGGGCCTGCGCGATGGCTTGGCGGCGGACAGCGTCATCGACATGTTCGCTTTGGGAGAGTTGTTCCTCGACGACATCGATTTCGGACACGTCCTTTAGGCGAGCGGGCCAGGTGCCGGTTTGAAGGCAGGCGATGCAGCGGATGATTTCGGCGACGCCTTGCAGCAGCACGAAGCCGCCGGCGAGTGGGATGATGGTCTTGAACGGGTAGAGCGGTGGGCCGGACCCGACCGTCGTGCGTTCGGCGATGCGCCAGGAATCGGCGGCATAGAAGTATCCAGCATAGACCAGGGCGGCGATGCCGGGCAGGAAGAAAATGACGTAGAGCGCGAGGTCGAGTGCCGCCTGCGTGCGTGGCCGCATCGAGCTATAGAGGAAATCACCGCGCACATGCGCCCCCTGGGCGAGCGTGTAGGCGCCGCACAGCATGAAGGCCGTGCCATAGAGCATGTTGCTGGTGTCGAAGATCCAGGCGGTGGGTTGGTTCAGGATGTAGCGCTTGAACACCTCCACGCAGACCATCAGCATCAGGCCGACCACCAGCCAGGCGGCTGCCTTGCCGACCCAGGTGCTGATGCTGTCGATCACGGCAAGGCTTCGTTCAACGCGCATGATGTCAACCCGAGGTTCGGTCGGTTAGAGCATGATCACGCTGAACGGACCGCAACAGCGTGTGGATCATACGACAAAACAAAGAGCCAGAGCGGTTTGCCGTTTCCAGTCAGGGTGAAACCGCCCTGGCGTGCGCCCCGGCGTTGCCGGCCAGGGGACACGACGGGACTTTGCCCGGGCCGAAACCCGGGCAGGATCGGTCTCGCGGTTTGGCGCGTGCGTCAGGTCTTGCGCGCGACACCCTGCGGGCCGAAGTAATGGTCGTAGGCCATGCGGCGATTGACCACGGTGTCCTGCTCCCACTGCGTTGTCCGACGGGCGAACGCGATCTGGGATTCTAGGATTTCCTTGAACAGCGGGTTCTCGCCGGCCTTCTTGGCCACCACCTGGTCGTAGATCTCAAGCTGACGCTTCAGGATCGAATCCGGGGTTTTGTAGAACCGGACTTTGTCCTTGGCTTGCAGCTCGACGTAGTCTTGCGAGTAGCGGTCGATGGCCTTCCAGGCCATGTCGGCGGACGCGGCCTCGACCGCGATTTCGATGATCGCGCGCATCTTCGCGGGCAGGGCATCGAAACTGGTCTTGTTGAACATGATTTCGAGCTGTTCGGCGTTCTGGTGGTAGCTTTGCAGCATGCACACCTTGGAGACGTCGGCGAAACCCAGGATGCGGTCGGAGGTTGCGTTGTTGAACTCCGCGGCATCCAGCAGGCCTCTGTCCATCGCCGGGACGATGTCACCTCCGGGAAGCGCGCTGACCGCCGCGCCCATGCCGGTGAAGACGTCGATGGAAATGCCGACCGTGCGAAATTTCAGCCCCTGCATGTCCTCGGCCTTGGTCATCGGCTTCTTGAACCAGCCCAGCGGCTGGGTGGGCATCGGACCATAGGGGAACGACACCACGTTGGCGCCGATCGAGGCATAGAGTTTGGCCAGCAATTCCTTGCCGCCGCCGTATTTATGCCAGGACAGCAGCATGTTCGCGTCCATCGCATAGCCCGGACCGGATCCCCACAGGGCGAGCGCCTGCTGCTTGCCATAGTGGTAGACCAGCACGCCATGGCCGCCATCGAGCGTGCCCTTGGACACCGCGTCGAGCAGACCGAATGCCGGTACCACGGCGCCGGCCGGGAGCACCTCGATCTTCAGGTCGCCGCCGGTCATATCATTGACCTTCTTGGCGAAGTCGAGGGCGTATTCGTGGAAGATGTCCTTCGACGGCCAGGTGCTCTGCCAGCGCATGTTGATCGGGCCCTGCGCCTTGGCGATGGACGGCGCGGCAACCGATGCGGCCGCGGCGATGGCTGATCCCCTGAGGAACTTGCGACGCGAAGGCGGTGGTGTGTTGCTCTTCGGCATGGCCCTACTCCTGGTTCTGGAAACCTTGTTGCAATGTCGGCAAGGCGCAGTACCATTGATGCCCGCGCGGGGGCAAGCGCCCCCCATCGGCTTCCCATGGGGCTTCCTGTGGGGCATTCTACGGGGCATCATGGCGGGACTTGGTCCCTCGCCTTCCGTGCCCGTGACAGCAGGCCACGCACGCCTCTATGATCTCGCCAACCGCGCGGGGTCCGCCCAATCCGGCAATCCCGTCGACGCAAACCAGGATGCCTCGGCAAAGGATTAGACGGCATGATCGACTTCCATGACTGGTCGACGCGCGATGGCTGGAAAGCCTCCATCATCTTCGAGGCGACCTTGTTCGGCCGGATCGCGCAGTCTGTACTGGCGGCGGGACAATGAGTTCGGCACTGGGGTCTTCGTCCCCTTTGGCGCCGGTCGGTGGGCCGATTGCCTGGTTGGGTTCCCGGATCGACTACCGGGCGGAGGGGATGCACCGGTTGTCTCCGGCCGACATTGCCGAGATCGACGTGGCGCTACACCATCTGAAAGGGCTGGGTGACCTCGATTTCCCGTCCATCACCCCGACAACGTTTCCGCTGCCCACCCTCGGCACGTTTCTCGGTCGGCTTGGCCACGACCTTCGCCATGGGCGCGGCTTCCTGCTGCTGCGAGGCCTGCCGCGCGAGCGCTACACCACCGACGACATGGCGCGCATCTATGCCGGCCTGGGGTGCCATCTCGGGCGCGCGGTGCCGCAATCCTGGCAGGGCGAGTTGCTGGGACACGTCATCGATGTCAGCGATATCGAGGCCGATGCCCGGGGCTACCACGCCGGCGGGGCGCAGCGTTTCCACACCGATACGTGCGACATCGTCTCGCTGATGTGTGTGCAGGGTGCAAAGTCCGGCGGCATCAGCCGCATCGCCAGCGCCGCCGCGGTGCATGACCGGATCCTGGAAACCCGGCCCGATCTGCTGGCGACCCTGTATGGGGACTATGTGGTCCGGCGCATGGAGCAGGATGCGACCCATGGCTCCGGCATCGTCGTGCGGCGCGTGGCGATTTTCTCCCGCGCGACCGGGCAGTTGTCGTGCAACATCTCCGGCAGCTACCCGAACCGGGCGGTCGAATTCGGCGACACCGTCATGACCGAATTGCAGAGAGAGGCTTTGGATGAGGTGGAGCGGATCGCCGCCTCGCCCGAATTCCATTTGGACATGAGCATCGGCGAGGGCGACATCCAGTTCCTGAACAACCGTGCCATGCTGCACGGGCGGACGGACTTCGAGAACTGGCCGGAGATCGCGCGCCGGCGGCACCTGATGCGGTTGTGGCTGTATGTGCCCGATTGGCCGGACATGCCGGCGAACCAGGGCATGCACGATCCGCGCGATCATGCCGGCTGGCTGCGGCAGCGCACGCCGTTCATGGAAGTCCCGTCGCACTATCTGGCGGCAATGACGCAACGCAAGGCGGCAATGACGGCCTGAGCGGGAGGCACCATATGGCAACCAGGGTCATCGTGATCGGCGCGGGGGTCGTGGGCGCCTCGGTCGCCTATCGGTCGGCGCAGGCCGGGGCGGATGTGCTGGTGCTGGAGGCCGGACGGGTTGGCGGCGGCACGTCCGGCATCAGCTTCGCCTGGACCAATGCCCATATGAAGCCGCCGCGGGCCTATCACGACCTGAACGTCAACGGCATGCGAGCCCATCAAGCCTTGCGGGATGAGTTCGGAGCCACGCCCTGGTGGCACGCGGGCGGGCATCTCGAATGGGTGGAGCCGGCGAGGCGGCAGGTGCAACAGGATAATGTCGCCCAACTGCGCGCATGGGGTTACGCAGCCGAGTGGTTGTCGCAGGCAGAGGTGCTGGAGTTGGAGCCGGACATCGACCCCGCGGCGATCGGCGATGCCCCGGTGGCGTATTTCCCCGATGAGGGCTGGCTGGATCCGGTCCCCTATCTGCATGCGATGCTGTCGGCCGCGGCGCGCCGTCATGGCGCTCGGTTGATTGCGGGCGCGCGGGTTGTCGATCTGGTGGTGCGGGCCGATCAGGTTCGGGGTGTGCGCCTGGCGGACGGGACGGTGCATGAGGCCGATATCGTGGTGAACTGTGCCGGAAGATGGACCAATGAGCCGGTGCGGGATTCAGGATTGCACCTGCCGTTGGCGCCGACCGTCGGGTTCCTGGTCTTTACGCCGCCCGTCGCCGCCAATGTCGGACGCGTTGTCCGCACGACCCTGATCGACACGCGGCCGGACGGGGCCGGTCGCCTGATGCTGCATTGGAATCCGACCGATGCAACCCTGGCCCCGGACAGCGCGATCAGCCCGAGCATGCCGCAGGCCCGGGACATGATGCAGCGGTTGCGGCAGTTGTTGCCCTCGATCGGGCCGGTTGAAGCGGAGGCGGTGCGGCTGGCGATCCGGCCGATCCCCGGCGACACATTGGCGGCGGTCGGTCCGGTGCCTCGGGTGGGTGGCTATTACCTGGCGGTGACGCATAGCGCGGTGACGATGTCGGCATTCATTGGCATCGCCGTCGCGGATGAGATCGTCAACGGGCGGGAACGGCCGGAACTGGCATCCTTCCGGCCGGCGCGGTTTTTCAACTGATCGGGAATGGGTGGCGAGGCGGCATCCCGCCCTCTGCGCCTACAACACCATCTGCGTCTGCGTGACCTTGGCGGCCAGACGTCCGGTCGCCTTGTGCGTCAACCGCGTTTCCCAGACCTGGGTGCGTCGGCCGCGATGCAACGGGACCGATTCCGCCACCAGGACAGTGCCCGCCGGCGAGGCGGCAAAGAAATTGGTCTTGCTCTCGATCGTCGTGGTGGTCTGCCCCTTGTCCAGGTTCACCATCGTCGCGACCGCCCCCATCGTATCGGCATAAGCCATGATGCCGCCGCCATGCAGCGTGTTGTGCTCGGTGCACAGCTCCTCCCGCACCGTCATTTGGGCCACCACCCGGTCCTTCTCGATATGCGTGAAGACCATGCCCAGAAACCGGGGCAATCCCGGCAGTCCGTTTTGCCACGTCTCGATATCCATCGACCTCTCCCGATTCGGGCGGCATCTTGCCTGCCCGGACTGGTTCGTCCAGTACCGATCCCGCCAGAGCGACAAGGGGCTGCCATGACCGATCATGCCGAAATCACCATCCGCCAGATCATGGACAGCCCGTCGTTCCAGCGTGCCGTCCAGGTCCTGACGGCCGAACACGAGCGAACCGTGCGGGACATCATCACCCTGACCGAGACCGAGGCGCCATCGTTCCAGGAAGACATCAAGGCACGCGTCTGGCTCGACATGGCGCGGGCGCATGGCCTGACCGACCTTGAAATCGACGAAGAAGGCAATGTCACCGGCATGCGGCGCGGCCTGGGCAACGGCAAGCTGATCTGTGTCGCGGCGCATCTGGACACCGTGTTTCCCGCCGGCACCAACCTGAAAGTGCGGCGGGAGGGCACGAAGCTATTCGCTCCCGGCGTCGGTGACGACACCCGCAGCCTGGCGGTCATCCTGGCCTGGTTGCGCGCCATGGATGCCGCCGGGATCACCACCCGCGACGACATCCTCTTCGTCGCCGATGTGGGGGAGGAGGGGTTGGGCGACCTGCGCGGCATGCGGCATCTATTCCAGAAGGGGCGCTACAAGGACCGGATCAGCGCCTTCATCACCGTCGACAGTCCCGACATGGAGCGGATCGTCACCGGCGGGGTTGGATCAAAGCGCTATCGCGTCACCTTCAAGGGCCCGGGTGGGCACAGCTACGGCGCCTTCGGGCTGGTGAACCCGATGTATGCCATGGCCGACGCGGTCGGCCGACTGGGTCGGGTCCAGGTGCCCGCCGAACCGAAAACCACCTTCAGCGCCAGTGTCACGGGTGGCGGGACCTCCATCAACTCCATTCCCAACAGCGTCTGGACCGAGTTCGACCTGCGCTCGGAATCGCCCGGGGAGTTGGACCGGCTGGAGGAGCGGTTCATGGCGATCATCGAAGCCGCGACCGCGGCCGAGAACGAACTGCGTTCCACCCAGAACGGGCCGATCACCGCAGAGATCGTCAAAATCGGGGATCGCCCGGCCGGGTCCACCAATGCCTCGCACGAACTGGTGCGCTTTGCCGAGGCGGCCATTAACGCGCAGGGGATCCCGACGCGGTTCGAATATTCCTCCACGGATGCGAATATCCCGATGAGCATGGGAATCCCCGCGATCAAGATCGGTTCGGGCGGGACCGGAGGGCGCGGACACTCGCTGGAGGAGTGGATCGACGTGGAGGAGGGCGTCAGCGTGCGTGGGATGGCCGCGGGGCTGGCGACGATCCTGGCGGTGGCGGGGGTGGGGTAGAGCGGGGCTTCCGCCCCGGACCCCGACCAGGGGCTTTGCCCCTGGACCCCACCAAAGGCGCGGCCTTTGGGATGCGATTCCTTTGGTGTCTTGACTCGGGGGCCGACCCGGACGGTAAGAGGTCCGCGTAGGCCCCCTAGCCAAACACCAATGTTCCGGTTCCAAGGGCCGTCGCCCTTGGTGGGGATCCAAGGGGCAGAGCCCCTTGGTGGGTCCAGGGCAAAGCCCTGGTCTTCCTTGCCCACCGCCCGCGCCAATGATCTACTCCCCGGTAGCCCGACCAAGGACACCCCCCTATGAAGCTGATGTGGTTCCATCTGATGCCGTACACCGAGCTTCCCGATGACTTCAAACAGAAGCATCCCTCAGTCTGGGTCGACATCCACTCATCCCTGTTCGACCCGAAGCGCGCCCATCTGATGTACAACGACTTCATGGATGAGCTCGAATACGCCGCCGACCTCGGCTACGACGCGATTTGCGTGAACGAGCATCACTCCAACGGCTACGGCCTGATGCCGTCCCCCAACCTGATTGCCTCCTCGCTCGCCCGCCGGACCACGGACGCGACGATCTGCGTCATGGGAAATTCGCTGGCGCTGTACAACCCCCCGACCCGGGTGGCGGAGGAGTTCGCCATGCTCGACGTGATCTCCGGTGGGCGATTGATCGCAGGGTTTCCCGTCGGCACGCCAATGGACGATTGTTTTGCCTATGGGGAGAATCCCAGCCAGTTACGGGATCGTTACCTGGAAGCGCATGATCTGGTGATGCGTGCCTGGCAGGACCCGGAAACCTTTGCCTTCAGCGGGCGCTACAATCAGCAACGCTACGTCAACATCTGGCCACGCCCGATCCAGCAGCCGCACCCGCCGGTCTGGATCCCCGGTGGTGGCTCGGTGGAGACCTGGCAGTGGTGCGCCGAGAAAGACTACGTCTACTGCTACCTGTCGTACTACGGCCACAAGGCCGGCAAGGTCACGATGGACGGGTTCTGGGCGGAAATGGACCGCCTCGGCAAGGATCGCAACCCCTACCGGGCCGGCTTCGCGCAGACCGTCGCTGTGGCCGAAAGCCGCGACCAGGCTCTGGAAATCTACACCGAAGCCGCAGAGTATTTCTTCGGCCGCTGCCTGCACATCGACCCGCGCTTCGCCGCCCCTCCGGGATACGCGACGGAAGCAACCCAGCGTGCCGGCCTGTCCAGTCAGGTGAGTGCCGCGGCACTGCGCTCCGTCGCGCGCCCAACCGAGATGAAGGATCTGGTCGACGCCGGCTACATCGTCATCGGCTCCCCTAAGGACGTGACCGAGCAGATCGTTGAGCTGGCTGAGAACCTGAACGTCGGCAACCTGATGCTATTGATGCAGTTCGGCAACATGAACAAGGACCTGACCCGCTACAACACGAAGCTGTTCGCAGAAAAGGTCATGCCAAAACTGAAGACATTCTATGACCAGTGGGAGCATCGCTGGTGGCCGAAACCGATGGACGCGGCTCAGCGCGCCGGAATCCCAGCCTGGACGCCCGGATTGCGCGCGGCCGAATGAGCCTCGGCGGCCACCTGTCGGAGCCCTGGCCCTGCTGACACAAGACCAGTCCGTTACGATACAAATATTGGTGCTCTGCTACGGGGCGTTCCCGACATGGTTGAACGTGTTGCCGAGGGAACCTCCAGCACGTTGAAACCAACATGATGGAACCTGGAAAAACACCACGGATCATGCCGTCTTCCGGCGCGGTGGCGCCCGCTCGGCTGCTCGGTCGGGTTCTGATCAGGGCAGCAAGTTCCGGCATGAAAAGCACTTCGTGGTGGGCAGCGGCCATCAATAGGGCATCAATAGCGGTTTCAACATCGTTTCAGCTCAACGCTTCCGGGTGGGCGTCTTGTTCAGCCAAGGCACAGGATTATTCCCGTCGAGGATCCCGTCAGCCCCCTCAAAATCGTGCTGTCCCCGGGTCCAGTCCGAACAGGACCCGCCCGATCGGCTCCAGATTGCTGTGCGTGGCAACCGCGATGTGCTGGCCCGCGGCGTGGACATCGCGAAAGCAGCGCTCCAGTCGGTTCCCCTGGAACAGGGACGACCCGCCGCCACAAGCATACATCAGATCGACTGCCTGAATGGCGCACTGGGTAGCCTGACAGGCGGCCAACCGCACCAGCGCGCGACGTTGCAGAGTGATCTCCCGGCCCGCCAATGCATCATTCCAGCACGCTCCCAGCTCATCGAACAGAAACGCTCGCCCGGACCGCAGCAGCGCCTCCGCCCGCGCCAGATCAACCTGGGCCACAGGCCTTTCCCGCAACACCATGCGGGACCCCATCGGCATCTTGTCCGCGGCAATATCCACGAGGGCTTCGATCGCCGCTCGCCCGATACCCAGCGCGACGGTGGCAATACAACTGACGAAGGTGCTGGGCATCGGCACCCGGTAAAGCGCGCCCGGCTGGGTGGGCGGCGGCGAGAATCCTCTCAAGGTCACGGTCCAGTCTTCCCGCACGAACAGGTCCGCCACCTGATAGTCATTGCTGCCAGTGGCTCGCAGTCCGCCGACATGCCAGTTGTCGATGATTTCCGTGTCGGCACGTGGAAACAGGCACAATCGCAGTTCAGGGGCACCGTCCGGCCCGGTCCGAGGCCCGGACTGGTCGTGCACAATGCAGTTGCCCAGCACCCAATGACTGTGGGCAATGAAGCTGCCATAGCCCCATCGTCCGGTTACCCGGTATCCGCCGGGAACGGCAACGGCTTTCCCGGTCGGGTTCAACGTCCCCGCCAGAACGGCTCTGCCGGAGCCGAAGATCACGGTTGCAACCTCCTGCGATAATGCCCCGGCGAGCCGACCATAACCGGCGGGAATGACCGTGCACCAGCCGAGAGAACCGTCCTGGCGGGACAATTCCTCGATGACTTGCAGAAACGGGATGGGCGGCACCTCGGGCCCGCCAAGCGCGCGGGGCAGCCACATACCGAAGAGCTTTGCATCGGCGATTGCGTCAACCAACGCGACGGGCAACTGGCGTTCGCGGTCGAATGCGTCGCGTAACGGACGCACCAGAGGCTCCAGCCCACGCGCCGCTTCCAGCAACGTTACGCCGTCATCGCGTGCTTGCCCGTTCATGCAACCGCTCCCGCGTCCGCCATGGACCGAAGCTCGATTGATACTCCCGCCGACCTTGGTGGCACAGACACCCCGGGGCTGATCGTCATTTTTGAAAATTCGGAGGTCTGTTTTCGATGCAGAGCCTCGGCACGTCCGGCTCCGTATGCATCCAGTTATCGCGAGTGCATCGGTGCCACGGGTTCCGTCGGACGCCTTGGTGTCCGCCCGGGAACATAGTGTGCCTTTTCGATGATATACCGTGAGGTGGCTGACAGGCGCGGCCCGAGGACGCGCTCCAATTCCGTGCGCACGAGGATATCGTCTGGGTCATGACCTCGGCACCAGGATGCGCAAAATACGGACAGTCGCGCTCGGATCTGTCTCCGCCCCCTCAAGCCTGAATGCCCTCGCGGGCTCATCCGCATTGGCACCGAGGGCACCGGTATCCATGGAGCACGACCGAGATTTCGGGTAGTCTGAACGACGGACCAGACATCGACATAACAAACAGAGGGGGGATTTGCCATGCGCCGGAGACTGTTCTTGCAGGCGTCAGCGGGCGCGCTGGCTGCGCCGTCCATTGCGCGGGGGCAGCGGGCCAATACGCTGCGCTTCATCCCGCAATCCGACGTCACCGTGCTGGACCCACATGTGTCCACCACCTATGTGACGCGCAATCACGGTATGCTCATCTTCGATACGTTGTATGGCTTCGGGGCGGACCACAAGACGACGCCGCAAATGGCGGAGGGCCATGTCGTCGACGATGACGGCAAACGCTGGACCATTACGTTACGCAGCGGACTGAAATTTCACGACGGCGAGAAGGTGTTGGCGCGGGATTGTGTGGCCTCCATCAAACGGTGGTGGCAGCGGGACGCACTCGGCACCTCGTTGCGTGACTATACCGAAGACCTGAGCGCGCCGGACGACCGCACCCTCGTGTTCCGGCTGAAGAAGCCGTTTCCATTGCTGGCCGTGGTCCTGGGCAAGTCCTCCACGCCCGTGCCGATGATGATGCCGGAACGGCTGGCGAAGACGGATATTTCGCGCCAGATCCCGGAGATGGTGGGGTCCGGCCCCTATCGCTGGAAAGCGGATGAGCGCGTCGTGGGCGCTCGGGCGGTGTATGAGCGTAACCGGGACTATGTGCCGCGGTCCTCCGGCACCCCGGGGTGGATCGCCGGGCCGAAAGTGACGCATTTCGATCGTGTGGAATGGGTGATCATTCCGGACGAAGGAACCGCCGCCAGTGCCTTGCAAACGGGGGAGGTGGACTGGTGGGAATGGGCGTCGGCCGATCTGCTGACGATGCTGCGAAAAAACAACAAGGTGACGGTGGAAATCAAGGAGCCCACTGGCATGGTCGGCCATCTGCGGCTGAACCATTTGCAGCCGCCGTTCGACAACCCGGCGTTACGCCGAGCGGTGCAGGCGGCGGTGAAGCAGGAGGACTTCGTGCAGGCGATTGTTGGCGTTGACCCGACGATGGGCTCCGGCGGCGTCGGCCTGTTCACGCCGGGCACCGCGTTGGCCAGCGATGTTGACATGCATATCTACAACGCCCCGCGCGACCCCGCGAAGATCCGCCAGATGGTCAAGGATGCCGGCTATGGCGGCGAGAAACTGGTGTTGATCGGCGCCGTCGATGTGCCGTTTCGGCGAGCCATGGCGGAGGTGACCTTGGGGATGCTGCGGGATGCCGGGTTCAATGCGGAGTTCCAGGCGCTGGACTGGGGTTCCATGATCCAGCGGCGGGATAACAAGGGGCCGATCGACAAGGGTGGCTGGAATATCGCGCCGGCGAATACCGGTGGGATCGATCTGATCAATCCCGCGGGGCATGCGTTCCGGACGAATGGCGAGAAGGCTTGGTTTGGCTGGCCGACCTCGGACAAGCTGGAAGCACTCCGCTATGCCTGGATTGATGCCCCGGATCTGCCGGCCCAGAAGAGGATCGCCGATGAGATGCAGCGGCAATGGTTCATCGAAGTGCCGATGTTGCAAACCGGACAATGGATGCAACCGACCGCGCATCGTGCCGATATCACCGATCTGTTGCCTGGATTCGCGGTGTTCTGGAATGTTCGCCGGTCCGCCTGAACGGAACGTGTAGCGATCGGCCGAGCGGACGCCAGCCGCGCCCTGACGGTATGCGCCGGGCCCCGGCGGTTGCCGGATGGGCGAGCCAGTGGGTAGCCTCCGTTCGCGGTGGTCGGACCGGCCGCCGAGGGGAGTCCCAGGCATGAACATCGATCTCGGCCGAACTCGGCCAGACCTCGCGGCACCGTTCAGCGATGCGGTGACGCGCGCCATCACCGAAGGTGGGGAGGTCGGGCTACAGGTCGCCGTCTATGCCCGCAATGAACTCGTGGTCGATATTTCGGCCGGCATTGCCGATATCGCCACGGGGCAGCCGGTGCGGCCCGACACGCTGTTCCCCACCTTCTCCGTCATCAAGGCGGTCACGGCGGTGGCACTGCATTTCCAGGTCGCGCGCGGGCTGGTCGAGTATGACGCGCCGGTCGCGCACTATTGGCCGGAGTTTGCCGTCAACGGCAAGGATCGGCTCACCGTCCGCCACGTCCTGCACCACCGCTCCGGGGTCTGGCAGATGCCGGAGAGTGTGACGCCCGAGCATCTGGCCGACTACGATTGGATGTGCGCGCACATCGCCCGCCTGACCCCGATGTTCGAGCCGGGGATGCGGAACGGCTATCAGAGCCTGACCTTCGGCTGGATGATTGCCGAGGTGGTTCGTCGCACCGACCCCAAGCACCGCCCTTTCCGCGCCTTCGTCATCGACGAAATCATCCGTCCGCTCGGCATTTCCGACCTCTTCATGGGCATCCCACCCACCGAGCACGCGCGTGTCGCCCGCCTGATCGACGCCCCACCGCGGCAATTGCCGCCGGACGCGCCGCCGTTCCGCGCCATCCCGCTGCAAATTGGCACGCGGGAGGACATATTCGGTCGCAAGGATGTACGCGAAAGCTGCATCCCCGGCGCCGGCGGTTTCGCCACCGCGCGCGCCATGGCTCGCTTCTTTGCCATGCTGGCAAATGGCGGCGCCCTGGATGGTGTCCGGATTCTACCGGAAGATCTGGTGAAGACGTTCAGCACCCCGCGCCCGGGCTCAGAGGAGCTTGACGATGTCCAAGGCATCGCGCTCCGCATCGGTGCCGGATTCTGGCTCGGCGGCAATCTGCAACCGACCAATCTGGGCCGGCAGATCGGCCAGAATCCGCGTGCGCTGGGTCATCCGGGGGCAGGTGGTTCGATTGCGTGGGCCGATCCCGATAAGCGGATCGCGGTTTCGATCGCCCATAACCGGATGTTCGTGCCGCCGAATACGGCGCAGGACCCGATTCGGCAGGCGGTTACGGCGGCGTTTTGCGCGCCATAGGTCTTGCCTCGAGTGTGGACCGGACGTCCGGATCGACACCCGGTGAAGGCCCTTAGAGCGGTCTCCGATCTGGTTGACTCGCTACCTACGGTGGGGTTTTGGGGAACCGGTCGTGCCCGAACTATCGTACCCATCAGGCGCACGGTTCAACCTGGTCGGAAAGCGCTCTAATCCGATACGCATGGTCGATGTCTCAAGATGTGGCGCCGGCCCCGAAATTGCCTGAAACGCCGGAACATCACCCTGGACCCTGTCACTGGCGGAAGGCACTTGGTCCGGCGCGTCTTCAGGCAAGCTTTCCAATGCGCGACCTCCCAAATTCAAGCCCGCCCGCTCACTCCGCCCGACGCGGCGCAGCGGCCAGAAATGCCCGCAATTCCTCGGCCCAGAACGAGGCATTCCCCGTCGTCCCATGACCCCGGGTCCGCGCGCTGGCCGGAATCAACAGGAGACGCGCGTTCCTCACCTGCTTTAACGACTGCTCCATCAGCCCGGTTTCCGGCGGGTTCCGTTCATCGTCCGCGGAATTGATCGCCAGCAGCGCCGCCTGGATGCGATCCAACCCCGGGGATGGGTCATAATCGCGCGACGAATCCCACTGATACAGGTAGTCGTTGGCATCGGCCGTGAACGGTTCCGCCATCCGTTGCGCAAGCAATTTGTCCGCGGCCTCCCGCGTCGGTGCCAACGCGGCATAGGCGAGCGTGCCCCCGTTGGTGGCAATCCCGTAGAAGACCGCGGCCGTACGCAACGACGGCGGCTGGGTCGTGTAGTCGCCGTTGTTCCAGGCGGGGTCGGTGCGCACCGCGTCGATCAGCATCCGTCGCATCATCCAATTCCGGCTGGACATCGCGGTCGGCTGCGCCGCCATCGGCACCAGCGCATCCATGAAGCCCGGATAAGCCACGCCCCAGATCCAGGTGTGCATCCCGCCCATCGAGTTGCCGATGACCAGGCGGAGATGGCGGATACCCAGGCCCTCGGTCACCAGCCGATACTGTGCCAGAACCATGTCGTCGTAATTGTAGCGCGGGAATTTTGCGCGCATCCCATCGGAAGGCTTCGAGGACTTTCCCGCCCCCAAGGCGTCGGGCAGGATGATGAAATACTTGGTGGCATCCAAAGGCTGCCCCTCGCCGAACAATAGGCCGGCGAAATTCGCGGTCAGCATCCGATCCCCGGACCCGGCCGTGCCATGCAGCACGAGCACGGGCTGGCCACTCGGAGCGCCGATCGTCGTATAGCCCAGGCGCAGTTCGGGCAGGACCTGCCCAGTGTGGAACTTGAAGTCCCGGGCGACCCAACTGCCTTGCACCGGCGCCGGATAGGGGGCGGCCAGGGCCGACAGCGACAGCAAGGATAGTAATGTGGTCAGGACAAGGGCGGGATAGGGGATACGAAGCGACATGGCGGCGTTTCCTCACTGATTGGTGCGGCATGGTGCCGACTGGTGCGGACCTTACGCGCCGTATGTGATTCCCGGAATATGACCTCGGTCGGGCATCAACGAGGCAGACAGCCGCTTTCGCTGCCTGCATCCCACTCCAAACAGCGAGGAGCCCCCAAGAATGTCGGGTTCTATTCTCCAAGCTGTGTGTCTGGCGTGTTCCTCCAGTATTGACTGGTTTGCTCATACATGGGCACCGCCCAAGGCGGCGGCACGAGCCCGCCAATCGATGCGCGTCGATCGCCTCTCTCATGACTGGTTCCAACAACGCACCCTGTTTCGGCGAAAAGAACCTCTGTGGATCACCGCGGTCCTTCGTGTTCTCCGTGGTTCATCTCGCGGAGCCATAAACCAACCAACTGTCGCCTGATGGCTTCCTCGCCGAACAGCAGCCTGACCGGGACCAAGGTTTGTGCCGGTTTCGCGGTCCGCAAGATGAACCACGGAGAACACGAAGGACCACGGTGATCCACGGAGGCAATAAGCCGGACCAAACGATCTTGCGTTAGAGGCCGCCCTTGAGTCGTACAGCGTCAAATTTCACCAGGGTGACGTCCAAGTATCAACGAGTCGGTTCCTGCGGGACGAACAACGCAGCCAGAGTTTGGTGATGCACGATCGGAGCGGACATAGTCGGACGTCAGCTTAGCCGTCCGACCTTCTCGGACCATGCCCCGCGGGCCGTTTCGCTTGGCCGGCGCCTGTCCTGGGCGCGACCCGGAAGGCAATATGGTTTCTACGACGATCCGTAACCGCCAGAACGTTACGAGGTCCATTGGGATGCAGGCCCCGGCTTCAATCGGGCATCGCCGCTCTGTCAGGCCTGCAATGCCCCCCTAAACTGAGACACGAAAAAGAGGCACACTGTTCAACAAGGAGAACAAGTGTGTCGAAGACCAAAACACGCTGGACGCGCGAGTTTAAGCTTCTGGCCCTGTCCCGGATGGAGGATGCGGGCGACGTGACGGCATT
>Ga0082335_1001190_pt1 | contig 57951 bp, 54 predicted proteins | sample Subgrocontami58m_FD_72375 | JGI IMG/M metagenome (GOLD analysis project Ga0082335, IMG submission 72375) | Subsurface groundwater microbial communities from S. Glens Falls, New York, USA - GMW37 contaminated, 5.8 m (SPADES assembly) (version 2) ... | reverse complement strand
GTGGGCCTAAGCCATGCACGGGTCGCTGATTGGTGGCTTCCATATCTGAACATCGCCTGGTAGTTTGTCTCGGGGTTCCTTGCAAGTTTATCAGGATTCGTCTCATGTGCCTTTACACTTCCGAATGTTGCCACATACATATGGAACCATGACCTTGCAATACCCTTAGGAATGCCCTTATAATACCTTGCCCTCAACATACATCTTGAGACCTTGTATTCCTCTGTCCCCTTCTTCCACCCCCTGTATGGTCTATCCTCCGGGTCTCCATCAATATATACATAATCCCCATCTTCTATCCCGAGCATCTTTGCATCATCAGGATTAAGGTCAACATACCCTTCCCCGACCCATGGCATCCTCTTATCATATCTGTGCATATCACCAAATGGCCCAAACCATAATGCCATAAGGTCCGTGTCAACAGGTGTAGTATGCGCACCATGCCTGTATTTTGGAGTTATGTATATGTGCGTGAACCCATCCTTCATTCTCGGATGTACAGTCTTAATCAAATCAGAAGGTTTCACAACTATGTTTCTCACCTGCCGGACCTCTACAGACAAATCATTCCTGGCAATCCCATACTCTTCAGGTTGCATGGGCTTTATGAGCCCATCTCTTCCGCATACTATCACGTTTGGCTCATAGAATGTTGCATCAACGGGTTCTCTATGGACAGGGATATTCTCGCCATACTCTATGAACTCATCTTCATCCCTGTAGAATTCAAGTCTACCTGTCTTAGTGTAATGGGGCATGTTTTCATTTGACTGCTCCCATCCCATAATCTTAGGATAGGTCCTTGTCATAAGGAGTGCAGGGATACCCTTCTTTGCATCTTCTTCAAGATCTTCTATTTTATATCCCTTCAATGTCGTAGAGCCGTCTATAATCCTCTGTAGATAAACCTCTACATTATTCTCATGGACAAACTTCCAGTAATCTGTAAAATTCTTTATGCCTGTAACATCTGCCAGAGCCTTGCCAACACCAGCCAGGACTTCTATATCACCCCTTGAATCATTGACCCTCTTCAACGGGGTCCTCGGGAATACCTGAATGAACGGGTTTGTAACTGCAGCAGTAAAGTCGGGATATTTGAACTCTGCCCAGGAGTCAACAGGAAAGACTATGTCTGCATATTCGCATGAGGCTGTCCACCACCATTCATTGACAACTACTGCCTCTATCTTCGGGAGGGTATTCATTATGACGTCATAGTGCCATTTTATATTTCCGAGTATAGAATTACCGTTTGCAAACCACATGAACTTTGTTGGTGTCGGCATATGAGTCTTACCTGTAAATAGTTTATTACCCACCCTTAATGGCCTGTCCCCATAATTGTAATAATGGGCAGATTCCATCTTATAGTATTTCTTGACTCTCGGGAGTTTTGTCTTGTCAATCTCTATATCAAATGGGTCTTCAAGAATATACCTCCCCAGTCCATTGAAATATGCCCCTCTATAATTACCGGCATAACTACCGATGTTTCCGCCATGGAACCCTATATTACGGGTAAGAGCACATACAAGGAATATAGCCCTGTCTTTTAAGTCATTATTGAAGAAATGATTCGGACCCATCCCTACAGGTATTAAGGTCTTCTCCTTATTTCTAGCAATCTCTCTTGCTAAATTAACTATTGCTGATGGAGAAACATGGCATATCTCAGATGTTACCTCAGGTGTAAAGTCTGAGCAATACTCTCTCAGGAGATGGAATACAGGCTTTACCTTTATCCTCTTTCCATCGATGAGTTCTACCTCATATTCTCCCTCAATGGCAAAATCCCACGTCTTTCCAACATCATCTCTCGTTATGGGCATTGGCACATTTGTATCTTTATTCCAGACTGCAAAGTCACCCCATTCATCCCTTAGTTTTCTTGTGGTAATCTGCTTAACCTGTTTTAATGAAGGAGGAGGCATCTGTCCTTCATCTAATAAATCTAATGTTTCAAGTTCCTTTTGTTTATAATCCTTTATAAAATCCTGTGGCTTTAGGAATTTTAGATTATCAAGACGGACAAGGATAGGCAGGTCGGTAAATCTCTTAACATAATCTTCATCATACAAACCTTCTTTGATAATTACATTAGCAAGGGCAAGTGCAAAGGCAGTATCACTACCAGGCCTTATGATAATCACCTCATCTGCCTTGTTAGAGGTTGACTGGTATTCACATGCAACTGTAACCACCTTGGTCCCGCCAAGTCTTGCCTCTGTAAGCCAGTGTGCATCTGGCATCTTCGTTGAAATCCAGTTCATACCCCAGCATATTATAAGTTTTGCATTCTCTGCAGTTGCTAAATCAAAATCTATAGTCTGGTGTCCTGTCACCATCGTATGTCCTGGCGGCAGGTCAGTGTGCCATGAATAGTTATCCCATCCCCTTGCTCCAACTGCCTTATCTCTACCAACCTTTCTTATATGTTCATCTAAAAGTGCTAAACTATTTGCAAACCTGTATAACCCGAAGATTCTCGTTGCACCTAATAGTGGCATGCCACCGCGGAATTTTAATGTTTGTGTTCCTGCACCATGGACCGCCTCAATCATAGCAGGGTCATAACCCTGCCTCTTCAGGAATTCCTCACCCTTTTCTCCAGAATATGTAGTAGCAATATTCACTAATGCCTTTGCAGTGAGTGTATATGCCTCCTCAAATGAAACCTTAACAAATGTATCACGCCCTCTATTTAGGAATTCCTTGGGCATTCTTCCATCTTTATCTCTGGGAAATCCTTTTTCAGCCCATTCCTTAAAACCTTTACGGATAACAGGGTATTTTACTCTCCTTGGTCCATATACCCTCCTTGTCATTACAAGCCCTTTCTGACAACACCGAGGGTCCCACCTGTGCGATGCCTGGTTTCCATAAACATCCTTTGCCTTGCCGTATCCGAAAGTAGGACCTAAATACAGCATCACACCATTTTTCACATGCGCTTTTAGAAGACAATTATGCGTATCATTTGGAGCACACAGGAATGTAAACGTGCTGTCATAGGAATACATATCCCTGTAAATCTTCTCCCAGGACCTGTCAGGATAATAGTCAAGAGGGTTATCAATCCCTACCGCCGGCTTAAGAAGTGCAAGAACAGGTTCACTTGCTGCAGCAAGAATAAGACCTGTTGAAGTTACTCTAATAAAATTCCTGCGTGTAATCTCTTTCCCAAATGGCTTGTTAATGGATTTTTCCATAACTACTCCTTTCTAAAGTGTAGGGGCGACATTTATGCCGCCCGATGGTTCTACAATTCTATATAGCAAGAATCGTGCCAACCCGATTTTAAAAATCCAAAATTTTATAAAATATCTATAACTACAATTTTAACAATGAGTTGTATTGTTTATGGAGAATAAGGAGAATAGCCTTCCCAACTCAAATATTGACCAAAAAGTCAAAATCTCATGACCATTATGTCAATCTTGGGGGGCTATTTGCTGGACTAAGCCTTATCGTTTTCCCTCCGTTTTATAAAGTATATCTTTATTTTACGGATGTAATTATAAACCATATCTTTAGATTTGTCAAGGGATTCTGCCGTATTTTTCAAGTTTTCTATAGAGATGCCTTAATGTGATGCCAAGGATAGGCGCTGCCTTGCCCTTGTCTCCATTAACAGAATTAAGAATATACAATACATGGCGTTTCTCAGCTTCCCCCAAAGATAGTATATCTTCATCAGTAGAAGGGTGAGCATTAGACCCTTCCCTTATGTGGAATGGGGAAGGTCTATCCTTTTTAGGATTAAGAGAAATTCCTAATTGTTCAGGCGTTATCTTGTCTCCTCTTGATATTAGGTATGCCCTTTCAATGACATTGGAAAGTTCCCGAACATTACCAGGCCAGTTATAAGAGATGAGTAATTTTATGGCATCTTCACCAAGAGTTTTAGTCAGTTCACCACGTGGGGTAAAATTCTTATCCCAAGAAGGATAGACCTTGCCCTGGGCAACCATTCCGCATAAGGGAAGGGTCTTAAGAAAATATAGTGCCAGCGGCACAATGTCTTCTCTCCTATCTCTCAATGGCGGCATTGTTATCCGCACTACATTGAGCCTGTGATACAGGTCTTCCCTGAACCGCTTTTCACGCACTGCAGCATTAAGGTCTATATTCGTCGCCACAATAACCCGAATGTCTACACCCTCTTCCCGGACATCGCCTAACCTGCGATATAAACCTGTCTCAATGACCCTCAAGAGTGCTATCTGCCCTGCCATAGACATCTCTCCTATCTCATCTAAAAAGAGTGTCCCCTCATCAGTAACCCCTATGAGCCCTGGTTTAGATTCTGTAGCTCCTGTAAATGCCCCTTTAACATTGCCGAACAACTCCCTCTCCAAAAGATTTTCAGGCAATGCCCCACAATTAACTACAACAAATGGTTTATCAGCCCGTGCACTCTTATTATGTATGAGATGAGCAACAACCTCTTTCCCTGTCCCTGTCTCACCCTCAAGAAGGACCGTTGAATTGGAAGGCGCTACCTGTCCTGCAAGGTCTATGACTGCCTTCATTTTATTACTTTCAGCGATGATTTCACCATAGCCGGCCCTTCGCCTGAACCTGAGTTCCTCTTTCTGCAAGATATTCTGTCTGGAAAGCAGATTCTTTTCATAAGCCTTTTGAATCTGGGCCTCTAATTCGGCAAATTTTACAGGCTTGGTAAGATAGTTATAAGCGCCCTTCTTTATAGCCTCTACAGCAGATTCTATACTCCCCTGCCCTGTTATCATTATTATCTCTATTAATCCTTGAGACTCTTTCAAGGTCTTAAGAAGCGTCATACCATCCATGCCAGGCATCATAATGTCAACTACTGCCACTTCAAAGTTCTTCTTTTTGATAATCTGAATTGCATCTTCTGCGCAAGAGGCAGGAGAGACCGAATATCCGCGCATTGCAAGATGTTCTGTGATAGTCTCCCTGAAACCCTCTTCATCATCAACAAGTAATATATTAATTTTCTTCATAGTTTACCCATGTGGAATGAATATCCTAAAGGCAGAGCCTTTCCCTGCCTCACTTGATACAGTAACATTTCCTTTCAGGGACTGCATAATCTGATGCACAAGATAAAGTCCTAATCCTGTCCCTTTTCCAGGTGGCTTTGTGGTAAAAAATGGGTCAAAGATTTTAGGTAAGTGCTCAGGTAATATGCCCCTGCCATTATCAGCGATTTCAACAACAATATCTTTTCCTTCTAAGTACGCCTTTACAGTCACACGCCCCCCCTCATCTATAGCATCTAAGCCATTCATCAGGATGTTCAAGAATACCTGCTGTAATTGGCGCGGGTTAGCCTGCACAGGAGGCAGCCCGTCTTTTTTATAGAAGCATATAATCTCCTGCCCACGTGATTTTGCACCTTCTTTAATAAGTTTGAGTGTCTCATCAAGCACGTCACTTACCCTCACATCAACAAAACCTACGTCCTCTTTCCTCGCAAAACCCAACAGACTCTGGATTATATCCTTGCACCTGTAAACCTGCTCCTCTATCCTGTTGAGATGCTTTGGAAAACTTTCAAACTCTCTCAATCTGACAAGGGCTTCCTGCCGGGCAAGTTCTTTCAATAATTCGGCTGAGGCAGCTACCGTTGCCAAAGGGTTATTTATCTCATGGGCTATACCAGAGGCTAATTGTCCTACAGCAACCATCTTACCTGCCTGAACAAGCTGTGCCTGCCTCTGGCGTAAGTTTTCCATAATGGTAGTCGTGAAATAGACTGAGAACAGTGTCGTTGCCACAAATGCAAATAGTATGCCAAAGACATAATATGGGTAGAGGGATGAGGTGAGCAGTTGTGACTGTAGAGACTGAAACGGGAGTAAGGAATAGTGGTCTATCATACCTGTATATTCCAGAACGACCACGCCGCAGAAAAGGAGGCAGGTGACTATCCCTATAATATAAGCCTCATATTTCCTGAGCAGTATACTGCCAATTATGACATGGAATACAAAGAAGGCAAAAAACGGGTTTTCAATGCCACCTGAGAAATGGAGCATTAGAGTCAGTGATATGAGGTCAAGCAGGACCTGGGCAAATGCATGGGCTTTGGGTGCACGCATCTTCTTAAGCAGGATAGAAAATATTAGGTTATACCCTATCATAGCCAGTGTGATAAAAGACAGGGCAAAGACTGAATAAGTGGAAAGGACTTTAAAGGTAGTTGATGTAATAACAATGGTGACAAGGACACAGCCTATCGCCAGCCATCTCAAGTGTATGAGCCAACTTAGCCTCCTTTCCAATTCAGTCTCTATGGCATTTAAAAGAAGAGGCTCGGAATCAAGGATTGGACTTTTGACTTCCACATAATTTGATTCTCTTTTTATTATATACCAGGCCACTATGGCACTGACTAAAAAAGAGGTACCTGTCCCTCTTATGATATGAAGAATATGGAGCAGGCCGGGACTTGCATCTCTAAGAAATGTCCTCTCAATAATCTCATATATACCAAAGATTACCGCCCACACCCCAATTGCCAGGGGGAGCCATCTTAAGGAAATTTGCCTTTTAGCCATATATTTTTTAAAATTTTGGGTAGTATAGCCTCAACTCATTTATAAGCGTATTGAGAGGAAGCTGTCCAGGGCCTGATGGTGTATTAATGTAGGTATAAGTAAGTAAAGAGCCAAAAAGGGGGAACAGGAGACGTGAAATGGTACCACTGTCTCCCAGAGAGATAGCAATCAGATTTTTGTCTTTATGTCTTAGAGTAATCCCCATCAACCTTAACAGGTCCGAAGGTTCTCTTGCAAAGGTGGCAAGTTTAACTATATCTGCCTCTTTATCCTTGGCGCTTGTTATTATCTCTTCTAATCCTATATCTGTAGGGGTAGTCTTGAAATTGTGAAATGAGACTATCCCAACTTTCCCAAGTTTATGGGTTTGGTGTAATACCTGATTTAATATCTTAGAGTATAACTCAATGTCAACTGCGTCTATTAAAGGGATTACATGCTCAAATAATTTCAGACGCTCATCTTCTAATATATTTCTTGTCCCCCCCTCTTTCCTGCTGCGTATGGTCGCTATGATTGGCATTTTAATCTTTCTAAGCACATCAATTTTCTGGACAACATATGCCGTATCAATCCTTTTGAACCGGTCTATCCTTACCTCAAGGATAGATGCACCTTTCCCTTTTGCCATTCTGATAGAAGATACAGAGGTGGTATCATCTACGCTAATAGCCACTCTCGGAACAATGCCAAGTTTTACATCCTTTATCTTTACCATTTTTAATCTGCCTACTTAATTTGATAATCCAGTGTTATGGTTCTACCATCCCGCTCTACCTCTACCTGGATGTTTGTCGTATCCTTTAACTTCTGATATGCCTGAATCAACTGGTCAGGGGTTTCTATCGGCATGCCATTAACACGCTTTACAATGTCTCCGCTCTTAAACCCTGCCTGGTTTATTAAACTACCTTCCTGAATGTTCTCCACCTTATCCCCACGAGCCGCACCCTCCTCAAAATAAGGGGCTATATTGATCTGGCTTAGAATCTCGTTGGCATTATTTATCGCTGAATTTACATCATCTTTACTGAATGCCCACTGATTTTCGCCAACCTTTGTAGGTGCCAGTCCTTTTCCGCCTTCAGGTAAATTCACGCCAGGTGGATTAGCAGGAGAAGGTGATTGCCCTGATGGGAGGCTTTGAACAGGCTTTTGCCCTACAAGTTTGGCTATCTTGTCCTCTTCAAAGACCATCAATATCTCTTCTTTACCTTCTCTCTTTAATATAACCCGATTCCTGTATATCTCTATTATCTGGGCACCGCTCACCACATCCCCCACCTTATACAAGTCTTGTTTCCTTGTAGTCATATCCTCTATGACAGCCCATGAATAGGAAGGGTCAAGCCCTACAACTGTGCCTTTTAATTGTAATTGCAAAGGGGTCTTGGGAAGGCTATCTCCCATATCAAGCCTTTTCTTGAGTGTAGGATCTTCTTCTTTTTTTACTTGAGGCGGGGGAAATAGATTCCTCTCCTGTATGATATGGTAATAACCCAACGGCTTCTTATCTTCAAGTCTTATAGGAGTCGCTTTAATATTTATGGAGGAAGGTACTGAGGGGAGGGTAACGTCTTTAGTCTTTGATTCTACGAATGTCTGCCTTATATGCATCCCGATATAGATGCATACTGCAAAGAGCATTAAATTTGCCAGTAATAAGAACCTCTTGAGCACAATACATATTATATCCTGCAATGGAAGAATTGTCAACAAATTTAACCCTGCGGCTACGAACCGGCTATGGAGAGCCTCTCAAACCTGATAGCCTCAGGGCCTACGAAATTGCCTAAAAATATCTCTTCTTTGGAAAATGTTGACTCACCCATTGCCTCAAATACATTTCCAGTCACTGAGCCACCCTTGACAGGGCTGATTCTATTCCCATTGATTTTGTAACCTAACCTTATCTCACCTGTAAACTTGCCTGTTACAGGGTCAGGATTCATCCATGAGAATTCTACAATATGGTAGACCGTCCCACTGCCTTTTAACAGGGCATTTATAGGTGTATCGCCTGGCTCTATTATGATATTACCGAATGGTCCTGTTGGTTCAATGCCAAGCCAGTCTGCAAACCGTTTCGTTGCCCAATTCCTTAAAAATCTCCCATCCTCTATTACTGTAACCTCACTTCCAGGTAGACCCTCTTCATCAAAAGGGGAACTATTATTGCCAAAAGGATAGACTGTGCTGCCCTTCAATGTTAATCTATTACTACTATCTTTACCAAATACCGATTCACCCTTTTCAAACCTGCTCAATTTCTTATATCTTGCATTGCCTGATGCATGGAAGATAAATGGCGAGAAGAATGGAACCAGTGCATCCCTGCTTACCACTACAGGAAACTCACCTGTCTCTGGGAGGGTTGCCTTTAAACTGTCAAAGGCAAATTTGGCATTCTCATCAATGATTGCCCTTAAATTTATATCTTTTAATCTCCTCCTTGTGCACTCAAAATGCTTTTCAGATTCTTCCTTACCATCCTTTGAGAGTAAGACCATATCAACTGATATAACAGATTCTTCTCTCTTAAGGTCAATCCCCGAACTTGTCTTCAATCCAATCGCCGCTTCAGTAATATATGCCTCTAAACTTGAAAGACGCACACCGCATCTTGTAATGGCACTATGCACTTCTTCTCTAATCCTAAAAAGGATAGACCTTCCCCATTCCACATAAGGGAAGGGTCTAATATTATCCACCAGGGGGGTTTGTTTGTCCCCGCCCAATCCCTCATCTTTTATATAGACATGCGGGTAGACACCTGGCAAAGGGAGTTTGTAAGGAGGATTTGCTACTATACTCGCCATAAAGACCCCTTCATTCAGTTTATCATTTAGAGAACCTGAATCTGACTCAAGGATAGTTATAGCACTATCACCTACCAAACCGTCATGGCGATTAAATATCCTTAAGATATGCTTAGTAGAATCTATCCTCCTTAAACTCTCAAGAGCCTCACCTATAAGATATAACTGTGTCTCGTTTTCACAGACCCTGGTGAGTGTCCAATCATGTATATCCTTATGTTTGTAAAGTTGTTCTATAATTAATCGTTCCATACTACCCTAACCTTGCCTTCATCCTCAAGTGTGGGCCACCTGTAGAGACCCTGACATACTCCTTATGCCCTTTGCCACATCCCCCGCCCTCTAATTCAAAGTCATTGCCTATCTGAGATATGCTTTTAAGAAGGTCAGGGACATATCCTGTTATACCTACAGGGGAATACACCCTGCCTGTAAATTTACCATTCCTTATCTCCCTGCCTATATGCGCAGTCACTTGAATCCCCCATCCCTTAGGGTCTTCCATCCCGCTCTCGCATTTCTCAAGATAGATACCGTGTTCCATTTCTCTTATCATCTCTTCCGGAGGAGTCTTGCCCCTTTCAAAGAATGTATTTGACATCCGCACATATACCTTTCTTTTAAAACTCTCTCTCCTTCCATTAGCAGAGCGCCTGATACCTAATGATATACTTGAAAATAGGTCCGTGAGTCCACTATCAAGTATGCCATTTTTGATAATTATTGTTGGTTCGGATAATTTGCCTTCATGGTCAAAGAAATACGAACCTGCTGCCCCTGGGATAGAAGGGTCGTCACACATATTCACAATCTCTGATGCAACAGGTTTTCCAATATAGTCCTTGCCACGGGCTCTATCTTTCAGAAACATATCTGCTTCTACGCCATGGCCAAATGCCTCATGTGCGATAACGCCTGAGACTGTAGGTGAGGTAATGACATCATATGACCCGGGTTTTAGCCTTTCTGCATTAAGCAGCTGGAGACTTGAGTCCTTTGTCTTCTCAATCTCACTATCAGAAATATTGGTGAGTTCAAACCCGCCGGTGCCTGTTCTATTAAACCAGTTATACTCTGTCCTGCCATCCTCATGGACAAAGATAGCAAAAGATATAGATGTCAATATTATATTTTGTTTCAGTTCTGTATCCTTATCAGCAAATATATATGCCTCCTCAGTATCTGAATAATTGACATTCACATTAACAATCCGCCTGTCAGATGCCTTTAACTTTGCATGTAAAGTCCTGACATAATCAACCTTTTCTTTTAATGAAACCTTTGAAGGAGGAGTCTTGCACTCTGTTACAAAGTCCTCACCTTTCTTACTATTGGAGGTATCTGGCTCAATAGGACGTCCTCCGACGTTACGTCGGAGTCCCTTGCTAAGAGAAGATGCCATCTTTAAAAGTATTTCTTTATCCAACTGGCTCGTTGCCACCTCTTCAAAATAAGGAAGAGACCCTGCCCTGGATTTATCCATAGACACTATCCTCAACACTATACCTTCTTCTGGTGGGACGTGGGAGATACGTTCCTCTCTATCATCCTTGGATATTCTCACGCCTTTTTTGCTTGAGAACGAGGCAGACGGATAGCCCGCTTGAGCCTTAACCATCTCACTTACTATATTTGCTAATAACTCTTTGACTGAACTATTCATAGCATCTTGTTTATACTGTCATAGAGAAGGAGCATGCCTTATTCCTGCCGGACTCTTTAGCCTTATATAGGGCATGGTCTGATTTGTTTATTATACTCTCAGCCGTATCCCCTTCTTTATATCCTGCTACACCTACACTAATCGTTATCCTGCACTCTTGCGGAATACCTGCACCTGGAGCAAAGCGATGCCCCTCAACCAGCCGTCTAATCCTCTCTGCAAATACCAAACCTTGCGACTCTGGTGTATGGGGTAAGATAAAGACAAATTCCTCACCGCCGTATCTGGCGAGTATATCAACATTCCTGCAACTCTTTCCTAATAATTGGGCAATCTCTTTTAATATAAGGTCTCCTACAAGGTGACCATAGGTATCGTTATTCCTTTTGAAATAGTCAATGTCTAACATAGCTAAAGACAAAGGGTATTTATAGCGGTGAACCCTGCTTATCTCATCGCCTAAACTCCTATAGAAATGTCTATAATTATATGTCCCTGTTAGTTCATCTGTTATAGAGAGTTCCCGTATCCTCTCCATATCCTGCTGTAATTTTTCAGTTACATTGTTGAAGAAGTCAAATAATTCGCCTATCTCGTCCGTTCTTTCCTTTTTAAGACGCTGTGTAACATCGCCTTTATTAATAAGTCTTGCCCATTCAGTAAGTTTTAAAATAGGATTAATTAAATCTCTCAATATCCAGAATCCCAATAAGGCTATAATAATGCTTATAGTTAAGATTATAAAGTCATATAAAGGGATGTCAACAAATGGGTAATAGATGAATAGATAAGCTAAGGCAAGAAGAGGGATTAAAGATATCAGGGTAAATCCTATCATGAGTTTGGATTTTAATCCCAGAAACTGTATGGATAACCTTTTCTTAAAGTCAGCCACTTTGCGTAACCTCTATCTTTTCCTCCTCACTCTGTGGCTTGTCCTGTTCAGGTGCGGTCCCCTTCTTATCTGTAAATTTGACTGAGACTATCTTTGATACGCCAGACTCCTCCATTGTAACACCATACATCACGTCTGCCATGCCTATCGTCTTCTTATTGTGAGTAATGATGATAAACTGTGAGGTCTTTACAAAATCCTGCAGCACCCTTGTAAATCTATCCACATTCGCCTCATCTAACGGCGCATCAATCTCATCCAGAACACAGAATGGGGAAGGCTTTACCTTAAATACAGCAAAGAGCAAGGCTATGGCTGTCAATGCCTTTTCTCCGCCAGAGAATAGAGAAATACTCTGAAACTTTTTCCCTGGCGGTCTGGCGATTATTTCTATCCCGCTTTCTAATATGTCTTCCTGGTCTATCAAAACCAATTCTGCATCCCCGCCCCCAAAGAGTGCCTTGAAATATTCTTTAAATGTAACCTGTATCTTCTCAAATGCCTCCATAAAGAGTGTCTTTGTAGTCTTGTTTATCTTTAATATAGCCTTATACAAAGACTCCTTCGCATTTACCAGGTCTGCCTGTTGTGTTGTGAGGAATGAGAACCTATCCTTTAACTCCTTCTCTTCCTCAATAGCTACCAGATTGACAGTCCCCATAGAATCTATTTTGCCTTTGAGAGACTCCATCTCAAGATTTATCTCCTCCCAGTTCGTCCCTTCTTCAAATGATGGGGTAACCGTATCTATATCCACTTTATAACTCTGGCTTATCCTGTTTTTAATAGACTCTATCTTGAAAGAGACCTGTGCCTCTTTAACGTCACTATCCCTGAGATCATCTCTCACTTCATCAAACCTGTCTCTCTCTTCTTTAAGCCGCATATCTGATGCAACTTTAAGGGATTGGCTCTCCTCTTTCTTTTCAAGGAGGTGGTGAGATTCTGTCTTTATTCTATCTAACTCTAAAGAATTTGCCTCTATATCATGCTCTAATTGTAGTATCTCTCTCTTTAACTCCTCCTCCCTGGACACGGACCTTGATAACTCATCTTCTCTCAAAGTGAGCATTTCTTTAGATTCATTGAAAGAACCCTTCATCATTGCCTCTCTCTTTACCAAATGTTCCTCACTATCCTTCAATGAAGTAATCTCTGTCTTGCACTGGGTCACCTCTACTAATAGTAATTCCCTCTCTTTAGACTTTGACTCTATAAGCGACTGGCTTGAGGAGATGAGTGATTCTATCCCTTTAAGTTTCTCTTCAATGGCAAGGAGGGATTGGCCTGAATGGGACTCTTTTGCCTTCAGCTCCGAGTCTTCTTCTCCTGCCTCTAATGCTTCAGCCTCAAGCAATGAGATCTCATCCAGAAATTTCTTCCTATCGGATTCTAGATTTATCCTCTCACTTTCTTTATTCGCAAATTTAATCTCCTCGCCATGGATTTCCTCTTGCATTTTCCTCAAGCCCACATCCAATTCTCCTGCCTTCTCTTTCACTAAGGACATTTCCTTATCTAACTCGCTGAACTTTCCTTTCAGGGCAGCACATTCTAATCCCAACTGCCTGATTCTGGCATCTCTCATTATCAAACCCGTCTCTTCACTCTCAAGGATATTTCCTCCAGTGATACCCCATCTACTCACCACCTCGCCCTTTAATGTCACGAGCTTTATACCATCTCTGCATGAATTGAGTAACTCTTGTGCCTTATCTATGGTTTCCACCAGGAAAAATCCTTCTAAAAGACACGAGACTACAGGATAGTACCTGGGGTCAGTCTTTACAAAATCCGCCAGTTTCCTTAAAGTGTTATTTACCTCTTGAGGTCTATCCTCCTTATTAAAAATCTCTAAGGGAATAAATTTAGCCCTGCCCATATTCTCGCTTCTTAGATAGTCTATGGCACGAAAGGCACCAGAGACAGTCTCTACTATGAATGACTGAATATCATCACCCAATGCCACTTCTACAGGTATTTCATAGCCTGCCTCAACTTCTAATAGGTCAGCCAATACACCGCATATACCGTGTGTGGGGGGTTCACCCTTTTCCATCTGGGTCAGGATTGTCCTTACCCCGCTTGAGAACCCTTCATGCCGCCTCTTTAAATCTTCTAAGAATTCCAATCTTGACTCTTTAGAAACCAACTCCTGCCTGATACTATCAATCTCTGCATTTAAATTAGAAAGTCTTCCCATCTGCTGAGATAAGTCTTCTTCACAACTTCTCTTCTTCTGTCTTAGCGATTCAATGACTTCAGTCAGTTTACCTATATCTGAATTGACATTAGATAACCTTATGTCAAGTTCTTCTTTCTCGTTAGAGACCTTCTCCTTCTCAAGAGCCAGCCTCCTGAGCCTCATGCCTATATTATTGATATTCGCCGTTACCTTTGCTAAGTCATTTCTGTATCTCGCCTGATTTGCCATTACCTCTACTATATTTAACTTACTTTCAGAGATAACTGCATGGGCATCTTCTATCGCCTTTCCAATCTCAGATAAATATCCATCTTTTTCAAGAATCAGCGACTCCTTTGTCTGTCTATCTGTGATGAGTTTCTTCAACTCCATAGATAATGAATCTTCTTGAGCCTCTAACCCTGTTATCTTCTCACCTAAAGCCTCTAATTCCTTTTTCAACTCATGCATGCGCGTCTGGAGTTCTGTTATACGCTCCCTGTCAAGTGCTGCCCTGTTCTTATTCCTCTCTATACTTGACTCCATCTCCATGCTCTTTGCCTTAAGAGTGCGAAATTCCTCCTCAAGCCTGCTAAACCGGATTTGAATGGATAATGCCTCTTCATTGAGCCTTTCAATACCCTCATGCCTTAACGCCTCTTCTTGTTTTAAGTTCTCTTTTCCAACTTTTAATAAAACCTCTTCATCCTTTAATCCATTATATTGAAAAGATGCTAATTTAAGTTCCAGGTCCTTTAACCTTTCAAATTCCTCATGGTAGCGCCGTGCCTTCTTTGCCTGACGTTCAATAGAGTTGATCTGCCGGCTCACCTCGCTTATAATATCATTCACCCTCAAGAGGTTTGCATCGGTCTGTTCCAATTTTCTTAACGTCTCTTTTCTCCTTGCCTTATACCTGGTTATCCCTGCAGCCTCTTCAAATATAAAGCGCCTGTCTTCAGGTTTGTAACTCAAGACCAGGTCTATCTTGCCTTGTTCTATCAGAGAATAAGATTCAGTCCCCATACCTGTATCCATAAAGAGGTCTACAATGTCCTTCATCCTAACAAGTGTCTTGTTGATATAGTATTCACTCTCACCTGACCTGAAGACCTTTCTCGTAACAGTGACTTCATCATATTCTATAGGCAGGAGTCTGTTCTCATTTGAGAGTGTAAGTGATACCTCTGCCATGCCGACAGGTTTTTTAATGTCTGTGCCATTAAATATCACATCCTCCATCCTGGCCCCTCTGAGAATTCTCGCATTCTGCTCACCTAAGACCCACCTGATGGCATCAGATACGTTGCTCTTGCCACAGCCGTTTGGTCCTACAATAGCAGTTACGCCAGGTTCAAAAATAAGCCCTGTCTTCTCAGCAAAGGATTTAAAGCCGATTAATTCTAATTTCTTGAAATGCATTTCATCACCTCTTTTCTAATTCCAGATTCCTTCTCGTCTCTTCAAAGACGGGCATGGCAAACTCTGTTGTCCATGTCCTTTCTTCAAAACTTCTATTCTTGACTGTATCCAGGAACATCTTAAAATCTTTATAATAGGCACCGTATATGTGGTAACTATCTGCTATATCAACGTATCTACCCACCAATACCTCTTCCCCCCGTTTCTCTGAGATTCTCCTTGCAATTAAACTCTGGAGTTCAGTCAAAGCAAACACATTCATAAATGATGCCTTAAACGAGTCCCTTGACCTCCAGTGTGTATTCATATTCAGGACTGCCTTCCCCTTCTCATCTCTGAATATCCTGCACCATATCCTCTGGAGACATGGCGGGTCGTCTGTAGGCGGGTCGTCCAATACATTCCATGTAATCGCCTGGGCCCTCCTTGAATGAACTACAGAAGAGAGTTTCGTTATTATATAATTTATCTGGTCTATGGCCTTGCCATCCACCTCATATTCAAATAACCTCTTATGATATGTATAAGTCCACTTGCCTTCCTGAGGATTAATCCAGTGGTCGTGTATACCATCCAATACCTCTTCCTTATAGATTTCCAGATTCTCCAGGCCACCAGGGAATGCCCTGTGTATGCGCGGCTCGCCCATTGGCTCATGAACTACCATAACCATCGTGCAATCCTTACTCGGAGGGTCGCCGGGCTTGTCATATTCTGTCTTAATCTCAATGCCTTTCTCCCAGACTTCAATCACAGACTTTTCCCATGCCTCAGGGAGTGTCCTGCCTTCTGCGAGTAATACCGGTATATTGCCATCCATCTTAAACCTCCTTCTCTTCAAAGTATTATCTGCTCTTTGCCGTATAAGTCCAGAAGCATATTTAGATTATTAATATCCCACGTCACTATCTTCTCCTGCTTGGCAAGTAGTTTGGCATTCACATCTATTCTATTCAGGACGATGAGTAACCTCTTGTGGACCTTATCTTTGTTTTTTTTACAGCGGAGGGCAAACTCTGCCACCTCATTCTCTCTAACTTCCTTCTCTTTAACAGCGCAGAGCCATCTCTTTTTGCTGCCTGCCACCTGGTGGGTAAGGACAATGTTATCTATGCCACTCGCTTCCGCTTCAATGAATTGGGGTAACTTGTAATTCTTTTTATCTATTTCAACAATGTCATTCTTAAATTGCCTGAAAAGTCCCATGACCCTCTGCCTGGGCTCCTTCTTAGACTCAAGCCGAAAATCCGATATTAGCCTCTTTATTTCCATCCCGAACTGTTTTGCCTGTTCCTGAGGATTGAAATTCAGGGAGGATTCTCTCAGTGTCCAACTTGACCTCACCCATACCTTTAGAACCCTGTCATTGAATTTATATAGTGACCCGTTCCTTGCCAGGAGTTCTATTTCCATAAGATACTTGATATGATTAGAGACCTCTTTTAAAGGCATCTTTACATCATTAGCGATGAAGATGAGCCTCTTCTCATCCCTTGAAATGGCATCTAATATCTTTAAGGCACCGGAGAATATACCTGGCTCATTGAGTTGATTCAAGATGCCCATAAAATATTGATTTAGAGTCCCTCCCTGGTAGAATAGTAAACTTGTAAGGGTATGAATAATCAATTCTTCCCCGGACAATTTATGCTCTGAGTCCCCATGCAATTTCTTTAATTCCCTGCTAATGACACTTAAATAGAATGGGTAACCTCCTGTAAATAATATTAAAAACCTCTTATCATAATCCTGTAATCCTACCTCATTAAGATTTTCTTCCAAAAACTGTTTGCCGGTCTCGGTATCAAATGGCTTCAGTTCTATTATTTCAAAATTACCAAAGAGGAGATTGAGTTTTCGGCTCAATATATCCCTGGTCTTTTCTACCATAGAACTTGCTAATATATACATGGTATCTTTCTGCACCATAATCTTCTTGCCCAGGTCAGAGAACGGTGAGGAGAGACCTAACCCCTGGTCCAATAGATGGAATTCGTCAAGTACTACAAGGCATAATTTACCTGTCTCCTGCTCAAATATGTATGTAAGGTCAAAAAGCAGGGAATAGCCGGCTTCAATCTCCCCCCTTTCAATGAGAGACTTGATATTGCGAATGGTTTCTACTGTCTTGGGTATAACCTTCTCGCCCATGTTTACCAAAGAGTTAAGGTCGCTGTCCACTCTTTGGTTCAGCTTTTTGAAAAAATTATATAAGAGGACGCCACTAAACCTATCTGCAATATTACGGGGTGATTCATGTCTAATTTCTACATATACAGGAATTATCTTGTCATCGGTAAGATTTAAAAGAAAGTGTAATAGAAGAGAGGTCTTCCCCAGAAATCTATGCCCTGTAATCGCTATATTCTGCCTGTAACCTTCTTTAAAAGATTTGAGCTTTTTATCCAATAGCTCCAATATGGATACCCTATCAAAAAATTTCTCTTGAATAATTGGAGCAGTAAACATAATCTTAACCCTAAGCAGCGATATGTGCATGCAGATATCGCTGCTAATCAACATAATTTCTAGCGTACGCATGCCTTTGGCTAACGTGGCAAATAATAGAGTGGATTCTGTGGTTCATGGCCCTTCCTGATTTCAAAATGGAGGTGCGTCAATGATGTCCGTCCGGTAGAGCCAACGACAGCGATTGCCTCGCCTCTCGCCACTTTATCGCCAGGCCGGACAAGTATCTCTTTATTATGGGCATAGACAGTTGAGAACCCATCTCCATGGTCAATTATAATTGTCTTGCCATATCCTTTTAGAAAGTCACTGCAAAATATGACCTTGCCAGATTTGGATGCTACAACTTTCTGTGCCTCTTTTGCCTCAATATCTATACCCTTGTTCTTTCCGCCATCCCATTTTGCTCCAAAGAGTGAAATAACCCTGCCCTTAACAGGCCAGATAAAACCCTTTGCTTCTAAGACGGATTTCTTCGGTATCGTTAAAGCCTCACTTCTGCCAGGGATATAGAGCATTTGCCCTTCTTCTATAACAGAACTACTCGGGAGCCTGTTGGCCTTTATAATATCATTTATCGGAACACCATATACTTGAGATATACGCCACAGCGTCTCGCCATTCTTCACCCTATGGTATACACCTGTCCCCTTTACCCCGGTATCCTGCTCTCTTATATCAGGTGGCAGTGTGGTAATATGCCCCCTCGTGGCACAACCTGCCAAAAGGCACATGGATAATAATACTAAAATTATTATGGAGCGGGTGATGGGACTCGAACCCACGATATTCAGCTTGGGAAGCTGACGTTCTACCACTGAACTACACCCGCCTGCATTAGGTCGCCTTCGACGACAACTTGTAGGGGTTTGATTTATCAAACCCGAACCAGCGAGCGTCATAAATGTCGCCCCTACCACTTTGAAACTCCTAAAGATAAATTTAAAAACATGTCAGTTTCTTAAACTCCCTGTACCTCTTATCTATATCCTTAAGGGTAAGCCTGCGTAGCCTGTTCAGGCTGAAATCCTCCACATTATAGGATGCCATTACGCTGCCATATATTATTGCTTTTCTCACGTTTGACTCATTTGCCTTCCCCGCCCTTGAGAGGTATCCCATGAACCCTCCGGCAAATGTATCTCCTGCGCCTGTGGGGTCGTATATAGATTCAAGCGGATAAGCCGGTGCAGAGAAGGAAGAATGGTCAGAGAATAAAAGTGCCCCGTGTTCGCCCTTCTTGATTATCACCATCCTGGGCCCAAAAGAGAGTATCCTCTTTGCCCCCTTTAACAGATTCGGTTCTTCTGCTAACTCCCTTGCCTCAGCATCATTCAATATGAATATATCTACCTTCTTCAGGAGCCGGATTAACTCCTTTCTCTTGTTTTCTATCCAGAAATTCATAGAGTCACATGCTACCAACGCTGGCTTCCTCACCTGCTTTAGGACATCTGCCTGTAAGTCTGGGTCTATATTTGCCAAAAAGACAAACTTCTCATCCTTGTATTCTTCAGGTATGTGTGGCTTGAAGTTACTGAATACATTAAGATGGGTATAGACGGTCTTTGCCTCATTCAGGTCATATTCATAAGAACCTTTCCACCTGAATGTCCTCCCCTTCCTCACCTGGAGCCCTTTTAAGTCTATATTCCGAGTCTTTAAAAACCTTATATGCCTTGAAGGGAAATCCTCTCCAACGACTGCTACCAATTTTACGGTCGTAAAGAAACTCGCGCTGCATGAAAAATAGGTTGCAGAGCCTCCTAACGCCTCTTCTACGCTGCCAAAAGGTGTGGCAACAGAATCAAGTGCTACCGAGCCAATGACTAATAGACTCATAGCATCTTCTCTATAGCCTTCATAGAGCAGTAAGTAGAACACATAGTACAGACATCTTTCTCACTCGGCTTGGAAGCCTTCCGATACTCCCGGGGGCGCTCTTTATCCATCGCAAGTTCAACCTGCCCCTTCCAATCCCTCTTCTTCCTCATTACAGACATCTTTATATCCCAGTCAAGTGCACCCTTTACCCCTTTGGCAATATCAGCCGCATGGGCAGCGATTCTGCTTGCGATAACCCCCTCCTTGACATCTGCTACTGTAGGTAACCTAAGGTGTTCCGAAGGTGTTACATAACACAGGAAATCTGCACCTGCCATCGCCGCAATAGCACCGCCTATGGCAGATGTGATATGGTCATATCCAGGGGCTACATCTGTTACCAATGGCCCTAATACATAGAATGGCGCACCATGGCATAACCTCTTCTGTAAAATGACATTTGCCTCTATCTGATTTATAGGAACATGCCCAGGTCCTTCTATCATAACCTGGACGCCATATTCTTGAGCAGTCTTTGCCAGTTCCCCTAAGAGTATCGTCTCCTGCACCTGTGCCCTGTCTGTGGCATCTGCCAATGCCCCTGGCCTCATGCCATCACCTAAACTCAAAACTACATCGTATCTTCTTGCTATCTCAAGCAGCCTGTCAAATCTCTCGTATAGAGGATTCTCTCTCTTATTGGTAAGCATCCATTCTATCAGGAATGCACCGCCGCGGCTTACTACATCCATTATACGTCCTTCCTTCTTCAGCCGCCCTATAGATTCAAGTGTCACACCACAATGGACTGTTACAAAATCAACGCCATCCTTTGCATGTGCTTCAATAGCACCAAATAGGTCCTCTTCATCCATCTTTGAAATACTGCGATGGTGTTTTGTGACATTGCAGACCGCTTCATATATCGGGACTGTCCCTATAGGGACAGAACTCTTCTTTAGAATCTCTCTCCTGATTTTAATGAGGTTACCCCCTGTGCTCAGGTCCATAACAGCATCAGCCCCACTTGCTATGGCTACCTTTAATTTCTGTAACTCCTCCTGGATATTTACAGAGTCAGGAGATGTCCCGATATTGGCATTGACCTTTGTCCTCAAGCCTTCACCAATCCCGCATACCTTTTCAATCCTGTGATTCGGATTGGCAGGTATAACCAACCTCCCCTTTTTAATATTCTCGCATATATATTCAGGTTCTAATCCCTCATCCTTTGCTACCTTTTTCATCTGAGGGGTTATCCTGTTCTTCTTTGCAAATTCTAATTGTGTCATGATTTTAAAACCCCTTTCAACAGCCTTGCTGCCTCAGTTATATTATCACTCCCAACTACTGCCCTAACTACTGCAACCCTTGTTGCCCCTGCCTTAAGAACTTCTCTTGCATTATTTTCATCAATCCCACCTATTGCAACGAACGGAATCTTTATCCTATCTTTAACCTGACGTATAAGTTCAAGCCCAACAGGTTTGTAATCTACCTTTGTTGGAGTGGTAAATATAGGCCCTACGGCTATATAGTCAGCACCCTTCTCTTCAGCCTGAATCGCCTCCTCTAAGCTATGCGTAGAGACCCCTATAATCTTGTCTTTCCCAAGGATCTTCCTTGCAATAGATAATGGCAGGTCATCCTGTCCTAAATGCACTCCATCTGCATCGGTTGCCAATACTATATCTACCCTGTCATTCACTATAAATGTAACGTGCTTACGATGAGTAAGGAGCCTTATCTCATTGCCAACCTGGACCAATTCCCGGGCAGTTGCTTCTTTATCCCTTAATTGCACAACATCAGCCCCGCCATCAATCGCAGATTTTATAACCTCAAGATGTCCCCTGCCTTTTGATGAGTTCTTATCTGTTATTACGTATAGTAGAAAATCTTTCAAATGCCTTCTTCTCCAATGTATATACCCTGAACCTGAGCCGCTTGAACCTTTCACTTACCCCTTTATCTATCACTTTAAAAAATTCTTCCAATACCCGCATAGACTCTTTTACCCTCTGGACATTTGCCTCAAATATACCAACACAATTTCTTCTTTCAGACTCGCGTTTTAAGCTCTTCTTGCCTACGTCCTGTTCACTCTCCCTCTCCATCACGAGCCTTCTAAAATCTACAACTTTTGATTGACTTATAGATGCTGTAACTCTGTGCCTTATATTCTTTAATTCCCTGGTGAGCTCAGCATCATCCATTAAGAATCTTACCACCTCTTCACATACCCTTAAACCCTCTCTTGCCCTGTTAAGGTTTGCATCTATTATGCGATATACACTTCTTTCCAACACCTCAGGCTTGTATTTTCTACCCACGTCATCCTTTCCCCTGGCGGGGAGGGTTCCCACTTATCTTTTTTATAATCGCACTTGTAGAATAACCCTTTGTCAACTTAATCGTCTTTACTACACCGCCGTATGATTCAACAAAGTCTTTCCCGACTACTTTGTCCACATCCCAGTCCCCACCTTTTACTAATTTATCAGGTTTTAATTCCATTATTATATTCAACGGGTCAATCTCATCAAATATAGTTACATAGTCAACACTTTGAAGGGCAGCTAATACAGTCGCCCTTCCTTTCTCATCTATTATAGGCCTTCCATCGCCTTTTATATTTCTTACAGACTTGTCACTATTTACCGCAACTACCAATATATCCGCACCTTTTTTTGCAGCCTCAAGGTATTCTGCATGGCCAGGATGTATTATATCAAAACAGCCATTTGTAAATGCAATCCTCTTGCCTTTATCTTTCAGTTCCTTTATGAGCATCTTCAACTGGGACCTGGTCTTTATCTTATCTTTTAACATCATTTCTTAAAGAGTTCTTCCTCTACCAGTTCACACAGGATATGCCCGCATGTTATATGTGATTCCTGTATACGCGGCGTGTTACAAGACGGCACTATAAAAGATATATCTGCAAGTTTAGAAATCTTACCTCCATCCCCACCTGTAAATGCCACTGTCCTGATACCCATCTTCTTGGCCTGCTTCAGCCCTGCAATAACATTAGGGGCATTCCCGCTTGTTGATAATCCAATCGCCACATCGCCTTTTCTCCCTAACCCTTCAACCTGCCTTGCAAATATATTCTCATACCCATAGTCATTGGCTATACTCGTCATTATAGATGTATCAGTAGTAAGGGCGATTGCAGGCAAGGATGCTCTTTCTTTCTTAAATCTACCTATGAGTTCGCCTGCTATATGCTGGCTATCAGCGGCACTGCCTCCATTACCAAATAATATCACCTTCCCGCCTTTCCTTAGAGACTTGGTAATCATAGAAACAATGAGAGATATCACTTCACTATTCTTTCCTTTACAGATATCCTCTTTAACTTTAATACTCTCTTTGAATATAGTTACTATCCTCTCCTTCATAAGAATCCTTTCTTTTTAAAAACGGAATTCAGATACTATAAATTATAAGGTGTAAGGGAAGGAATGTCAAGGAAATTCCCTTGACTATTTTCATCGGATATGCTATATATAGCAGTTGTTAAAATTTGAGGTAAATGACATTATGATAAAGGTTGGGCTTATCGGAATGGGGAGGGTTGCAGAAGGATGTCACGTCCCCCAGATAAAAAATGTCCAGGGGCTTGAACTCACCTGTATATGTGATATAAGCAAAGAAAGGCGGGCATTTGCAGAAAAGGAGTATCATGTAAGGACGTGTTCTGAATATACCACCCTATTGGATTCAAATGTAGACCTTGTAATAATAACCACTCCATCAAACACCCACAAGGAACTTGCCATCAAGGCACTGAAGCGAGGTAAACACGTAATAGTTGATAAACCGATTGCATTGAACCTTAGGGATACTGACGACATGATAAATTCTGCGAAGAAAAATTCAAGGCTCCTCAGTGTCTATCAGTCAAGGCGATGGGACGGTGACTTCCTGACAGTAAAAAAGATTTTAAGACAGGGGCTGTTAGGAAATCTCTTCTCAATAGAATCCAACATCATGTATTTTGGGTCTCCGGCATGGACTAAGGTGCCTGGTATAAAGGATTGGGCATGGCGGCTTAAAAGGTCTTTTGGAGGCGGGATGATGTATGACTGGGGTTCGCACATGATAGACCAGGCGCTTCTTCTAATGGGGTCAAAGCCAGAGAGTGTCTTGTGTGACATGAAGAATGTCTTATGGACAAAAGAGGTGGACGACTATTTCAGGTGTATACTCATGTTTAAAGATGGCATAACATTCCAACTACAGTTTTCCTGCGTATCAAGGTATCCCCTTCCACGGTGGTATATTACCGGAGATAAAGGGACCCTGGTATGTGACGGATGGAATGGCCCGTTAAAGATAAAGAGTAGATTCCATGGAGCAGAATGTGAATTTATCCCGAATATGGAGCCATCAAATTGGGGATTTTTCTATGAGAATATATATGATGCCCTTGCAAAAAAGTCAGAGCCGGCTGTGAAGTTAGAAGAGGTTCGTATGGCAATGGCAGTCATGGAGGCTGCAAGAGAATCTGATAAAACAGGAAAGGTGGTGGAACTTTAATGCAGAGAATCAATGTGGGCCTAATAGGTTACAAATTTATGGGCAAGGCACACAGCCATGCATATCTTGACATGCCGAAATTTTTCAAGCCAAAGGCTTATCCTGTAATGAAGGTCATTTGTGGCAGGGATGAAAAGGGTGTAAGGCAGGCACAAGAAAACTGGGGATGGGAGGGTTATGAAACCTCCTGGCAGAAAGTCGTGGAAAGGGATGACATAGATTTAATAGACATAACGACACCAAACAATTCTCATAAAGAAATGGCAATCGCTGCTGCAAGAAATGGCAAGCATATATTCTGTGAAAAACCTTTGGCGATGAATGTTGCCGAGGCAAAAGAGATGGTAAGGGCTGTAGAAAAAGCCGGGGTTAAGCATATGGTATGCTTCAATTACCGCAGGGTCCCTGCGATAGGATTGGCAAAGAGGTTGATTGATGAAGGCAGGCTCGGCACCATATACCATATCAGGGCAACTTATCTCCAGGATTGGATAGTTGACCCGGACTTTCCGCTCGTGTGGCGGCTCAGGAAAGAAAAGGCTGGCTCAGGTGCCCATGGTGACCTTAATGCACATATCACAGACTTAGCAAGATACCTTGTGGGGGAATTTAGAGAGGTTGTAGGCATGCAAGAGACCTTTATAAAAGAACGGTACCTGCCGCAAGAGAGGACAAAACTCTTCGCTGCCAGGCCCAGCAAGAAGAAAGGAAAGGTGACAGTAGATGATACAACCATCTTCCTTGCGAAGTTTAAGAATGGGGCAGTAGGAACATTTGAGGCAACGAGATTTGCTACAGGAAGGAAAAACTTTAACAGGATAGAACTGAATGGAAGTAAAGGGAGCCTCGCATTCAATTTTGAACGGATGAACGAATTGGAATTCTATTCAAAAGAAGACCCATGGCATACTCAAGGGTTCAGGAGGATATTGGCTACCGAACCTGCGCATCCCTATGTCGGGGCATGGTGGCCACCAGGGCATATTATAGGATATGAGCATACCTTTGTCAATTCTGTATATGACCTGATGAACTATATTGCTGAGGATAAGATGCCAAGCCCCAATTTTATAGACGGGCTCAGGTGCCAGGAGGTTCTGGATGCCGTAGAACTATCATGGAAAGAACGCAGATGGGTCAAGATATAGGGGGAAATTTGAGAATATGAACTCTTTAAAAGGAAATTGCATAATAGCACAGTCTGGTGGACCTACAGCAGTGATTAATTCAAGCATCGCCGGGGCTATCCATGAATGTATAAAACACAGTCAGATAAAGGGAATCTATGGGGCAATAAACGGCATCCTCGGGGTGTTAAATGAGAACCTTGTAGATTTAAGGAAGGAAGATGCCGTTCAGATAGACAGATTGAGGAAGACGCCTTCTTCTGCCCTTGGCTCATGCAGACATAAACTTAAAGAGGAAGACCTGTATAAGATTTTGGATGTATTCAAGAGATATAATATCAGATACTTCTTCTGTGCCGGCGGCAATGATTCAATGGACACTGCCAATAAGGTAAGTAAATTGGCACAGAGAAAGGGATATGAACTCAAGGTAATGGGCATACCAAAGACGGTAGATAATGACCTGCCTGTTACAGACCACTGCCCGGGCTATGGCAGTGTTGCAAGGTGGCTTGCTATAAGTGTCAGGGATGCAGGGTTAGATACAGAGGCGATATATACATCCGATACAGTAAAGATTATAGAAACTATGGGTAGAAACGCAGGCTGGATTACAGCCTCTACAGTAATGGCAAAAGAGAGAGAATCTGATGCCCCCAATCTAATCTACCTCCCTGAGAGGCCGTTTGACAATGCTCAATTCTTACAGGATGTTGACAGGGTTTATAAGAAATTAGGCCATGTGGTAATCACTGTGTGTGAAGGATTAAAAAATAAGGAGGGTGAATACATCACAGCGTCAAAGAGGGGTGTAGATACTGACGGCTTTGGACATAAACAATTAGGCGGTGTAGGAGATTATCTGTGTGACCTCATCGCTGCCAATCTAAGAATCAAGGCGAGGGTTGACAAGCCCGGGACCATCCAGAGGGTCTCAAGTTTGTGTGCCTCAAAGACAGACCTTAAAGAGGCGTATTTAGTTGGCAGGGTGGCTGTCCGCAAGGCTGTATCCGGCTTAACTGACATGATGGTCACACTTGTAAGAAGCGATACAAAAGAATACAGGTGCTTTACAGGCCTTACCCCTTTAGAGAATATAGCGAATAAGGAAAAGAAGGTGCCTGACAATTTTATAAATGGTGAAGGAAACTTTGTAACAGAGGAATTTATAGACTATGTAAAGCCGCTCATCGGCGGCACGCTCCCTGAATATGCAAGGTTAAAGAAATGTATGGTTCCTAAATCATCCTGACACTTAAGACTAAAGGTAAATCTTCTTCGCTATCTCTTTACCCGTTTTCGTTAAAAATACCTTTTCAATTATACGGGAAAGTTTCTTCTTATCCTGGCAATCATATTCGTCTTTCAGGTTCACAAGCCAGTCTGCATCATAGACTATCTTGAAATTCAATGAGTTTATCTTACCCGGGCTGTGGTGGTTTCCAATAATGGCACAAACCTCGTCTATCTTATCTGAATCTATGCCATCCCTTCTGGATTTGTTGTTGAGTTGTTCAAAAAGGTGCCTTGCTATAGGAGGTCCTTCTTTCTCCTGATGATGACCTGTAGCTGAGCCATATTTCTTTTCTGCCGCATGAATCCCAATATCATGAAATATCGCTGCAGCAATCACTACCTCATGGTCACCCTTCTCCTTTTTAAAAATCTCTTCTGCATAGTAGGTAACCTTCTTAGCATGTTCTATCCTGCGGGTATCCTTTCCAAAATAGTCTTCCATTGCCTTTAAAAGCTCAGCCTTATTCATAACGCCTCTCTATCTCCTTCTTTATGTACTCAATCCCCAATCGGTCTATAAGTGAACCAAACCGTTCATTCCCCTCACCCTTTTGAAGATATATCCTCACTATTGCCTTTAATGCCCTGATAACAGCATCTTCATCCACCATTTCAAGGACCCTGGCCGCAAATTTTGGATGCCTGCCCAATCTTCCTCCTATCAATACCGAATAGCCTGCCTTCTGGGTCACAAGGGCATGGACAGGACATACCAGTACACATGCCCCGCACCTCACGCATCTATCATAGTCTATTACAGGACCTCCCCCATCAATAACTATCGCAGATTCCTTGCATTCCTGAACGCATAGGTTACAATTTATGCATTCACCAACTCCTTTGCCAGGCATACTCTCTACAATCACCCCAAAGTCTTTTATCTGAGGCTGAGAACATGCGTTTGGACATTCAGCCACTGCTATCCTGAAAGCATAGTGGTATACTACAGGACCTTCAATCCTTTTGATTAACTCACTATTTATATTGGATTCTTTCATCAGGTTTTCCAATTTCTGGAGCAATCCGCGTGCATCAAGCAAGGAAAAAGGACACAGGTGGTTTTCATTGCAGCCTGAGACCTCATGTAAATTCTTCTTTTTATCATCCACTTCTTTGGCTGGAATGTCTCTCATAAAGCGTACCAATTCTTTTGTATCAGTCCCTGTCTTATTGAAGATGGCCCTTTTTGCCTCATCCACATCTTCAACTGTGACCTTTGTCTTCCCTTTATCCGTTGCGTATCTCTCTATCTTCGCCATCGCCAATTTCCTTGCGAAGATAGGGACTTTTTTAATCTTCTCTAATGCCTCACGTTCCCATTCCATTGGTATTATTTCATCCTTTCAGTCTATTATTCAACACCTCTACCGCCTTATTTAGGTCAACACCTTCAACTTTGCATGCCTGGGAGAGCGTTACAAATTTAGGAATAAATTTTACAAAGTTCGGGTTACTCAGCTTTTTAAAACCCAGTTCAACAAACATTTCACGAAGATTGGGATGTTGCAATAGGATTTCTGATACCTTGCTATTTTCAGTTATGCCTGCCCGAGGCGCATCAGTTCCACCGATTGTAACAGCAGATACAACCGGCTCATGGAAATTCAGTGTCTTCCATATATTATAACTGAATAAAGCGAGTGCTGCAAATTCAATATATCCTGATATACCCATAAGCAAAAATGCACCTTTCCCGAAGAAGCCTGTGCCAAGTTGAAATCCCACGCGTGCTATATTGCCGAAAAGTATAAGGAAAAAAGTGGCCCTCATAATTTTATTACTGTACAGACTTGTCCCATTAAATACAGGCAAAATCCTGTAAGCCACACCCATTATCATCGTGGTAATAAACCCAACTGTAAGCGCATGTCTGTAGGCTCCGATATAGAAATGCGGTATCTCATTCAATGACTTAATCTGATAATATGCGCCGAGAAATATCATCGCAAAAGAGAAGAGGAACCAAAAATATGCCAACTTAATGAACCACATATATGCATTATCAACACCTTCTATCCTGAGCTTTGCGCGCGGCCTGGTGAATATCTTAAGCCCGGTTACAAAGAATATCGCACCGTGAAACTCTAACAGGTAAGATATAAAAAGGATATGGTTTTGGAGGATAAATCCTTCAGTTAATAATCCTATAACATTTAATATTATGCCTCCATTGATAAGATAAAATGATATGTTGCTCATCCATATACTCGGCTCTTTTAATCCCATAAAATGTGGCAATACCCTCGTTGAGACACCGAGTATCATCATCGTAATGAAACCGATGAGCATGATGTGCAGGAATATGCCATTATACGGCTGATGAAGGACATTGTCACGGGCTGCGAACATATCTATTGTCATAAAGAAATTGCATAGCGCTAATATTAGAAAATAGGTTATGCTCGCATAGAGAAATCTTTCAAAGAATTCCCTTTTCTCCTTGCTTTCCATCACAGTTCTGACTAAGAGGTATGCGAAACATCCAACGGCAAGCAATTCCATTGCGCCTGAGAGCACATTCAGGTAGCCGAATATGCGTATATATGCCAGCGGTTGGGCTATGCCGCGCAGGACAATACCTCCTGTCATCAAGATAAATGATAGATATGCAAGTGCAGTATCCTTAAGAAGTGACATCTTGAATTTTGGTATGATATAGTAGGCTACACCCATTATAAAGAGTCCCACCCAACCTAATGTCTGCACATGGGCATGCGCTTGTATAGATGGATAATATGGCGCTTGGTATGAGCCGGCAATCGCAATCCAGGTAAGTGATATTACTCCCCACAGCGCCCCACCTGTAAGGGTGAATACGAGGGCTGCCTTTACGAATAATTTATACAATTTATTTAAGCGCGCTTCGTCAATCGCCCCCTGAGTTACGACTGATTCCTTTTCTCGTCTGACCTGGATGCCTGATGCCGCATTTTCTAAGTCACGAATAAGTTCTTCAAGGTTCACATTATGAGCCGTCGCAAAAAATTCTAACGGCTCTGGCGGACCATACTGCCCGCCACACCCAGCCATTCCGTATTTTCCAAAGACCTCCTGGCAGACAGGATACTTCATATTTATATCCTTAACAGTCATGTCAGGTGTGATTTTTACTGGCATAACCTTAGCCTTTCAACGCCTCGATTTTGGGCTTTTTCATCTTTTCTTCTAATTCTGCGACGAATCTCTGATTTTTCTCTATCGCTGCTTTATCAATTACTTCATCTGCATCATTGAATTTAGAAAATAACTCACCCACCTGCGTAACAGAAAGATTCCTGTCTATCCATGGATAAAGTATTTCGTCCTCCTTTTTTATATGCTCAGTGAGAAGTTCATGGTATCCAATCATATGTTCTGCTATTGCATCCCTGGACTTTTTATCCAGAGCCTCAAGTATTGCTCTTACGTGACCACGCCCCTTTTCATGGTCTTCAAGCATTGTCTTGATGATATCTAATTTTCCGTCAAAGCATTTAAAGAGTATATCCTCTTCTTTTGCATGGTGGTATTTATCCGCATATAAACGGATGAAGTCAATGCAACGGCGGACTAAATTCCTGTCTTCTTCTGATTCAACATTTAGTTCATCAACAACTCTGGGAATTAAAGCCACTAACTTCTTTATCAAAATATGTTCCTCAATCAACTTTTTAATCGGAGGTGAATATTTTATCTCTTTAGCCCCTGTTATGATTTTTCTTTTAATTTTAGGTATCTTGATATCCCTATCAGGGGAAATCACCCGGGCAATCCTTGCCATCAATTTCCCTTCTTCATCTTCTGATAAATTATGTATCTCCACAATATCTTTCAGGAGGCATGAGCCAGCTGTACAGGCAGTACAGCCAATCTTATATTCATCAAGGATATTTCCTATCTCTGGAAACTTGCTGATAATTTCTTTTATGCTTTTGTTAAGATACTCTTCCATATACTACCCTTTCGGTTGAGAAGGCTTCTTCAATGCCTTTAATTTCTCCGGGCCAATGCAATCTACTGCCCCAGGACACCATGCAGCACAGCCTAAGTCTAACCTGGGATTGAAGACTACCTTGTTACACTTAGGGCACTCACGCTTGATATCATCCTTAAAGAATTCAACTGCACCGTGGCAATCAGGACAGGAGATATCAAATATATCATCAGATTTCCAAAACAGCGTATTCTGACCCGGACAGAACTTTAATCCCATATATATTACCTCTATCTTCCCGCCCTCAGGCGTGTGTGGCAACAACTCTTTCGCACCAAATAATTCAGCCAGGATGAAGTTCCTGCTAATGTCCAATTTAATGGCGGCTGGAGTATCCTTAACAGTCCCAGGCGATTAAGGAGCCTTGAGCGCTTGTAAATGGTAATCCACACACATTTCTCACCCTCCCCAACTTCACACCCGCCAGATGCCGTATACCCTCCGCAAGGCCCATTCCTTAAACCCTTTGGGCAACGCATAGGACAGGTAAAGGCGGTGTAGCGCAGTATACACTGGCCGCACATAGAGCAGGAAAAAAGTGTCTTCTTAACGTTCCTTTCTATCCAGAGAATAAGGTAATAAAGGATATTTCTCAAATCACCATCTCCCCTTCTTTATCCTTGAAACCCCTGCCAATCTTACCTACCAATAAAATGATACCATATTAGTATCATTTTGTCAAGAACTTTTTTGATTGACAATCTCATTCTGGATTGATATAATTCTTAAAAATACGGAGGAATTGAGATGAAAGATTCTATGTACAATTATATGAAGGTTGGGATAATCCATTTCATGGCATATCCCCAGGTTTTAAAGGGCGAAGGCCCAATACTTGAAACGATGAAAGAGATTCTGGATGACGACTACTTCACTGCTATAGAGGTAAGCTGGATAAAGAATGACAAGGTGAAAGAAGAAGCAAGGGACTTACTCAAGAGAAGTGGTAAGTCTGTAGGGTTCGGTGGACAGCCCCCGTTATTGGTAAATAAATTGAGCCTCAATGCATTGGAAAAGCAGGAGCGGGAGAAGGCTATCCTGCAATCAAAGACGTCTATAGATGATGCATATTTTCTCGGTGCAGGAGGGATGGCGGTATTGAGCGGGAAATACGAGGGCGATAGCAACAGAAGATTTCAGACAGATGCCCTGATAGATTCTATTAAGGAATTATGTGACTATGCTAGAAGCAAAGGTGATATGCCAGTCATATTAGAGACCTTTGATAGAGACATAGACAAAAGGTCATTGATAGGCCCTACAAGAGAGGCTGTAAAGGTAGCAGAGGAGGTAAAGAAAAGGTGCGATAATTTCGGATTGATGATTGATTTGAGCCATCTCCCGCTCTTAAAGGAAACACCAAAAGAGTCCTTGAATATGGCAAAGCCGCACCTGATTCATGTCCATATAGGAAACTGTGTCATTAAAGATAAAACCCATCCTGCCTATGGAGATTGGCATCCTATGTTCGGCATAAAAGAGGGGGAGAATGGAGTAGATGAGTTGGTAGAATTTCTAAAAGCCCTCATGGATATAGGGTATCTCAATAATCTTAAGCCAAGTATTGTAAGTTTTGAAGTAAAGCCTTTCGGAGACCAGACTTCACAGGAGGTAATACAAAACGCAAAAGACACACTCAATGCCGCATGGAAAATCTTATCCTAAAAAGGATAGACCTTCCCCATTCCACATAAGGGAAGGGTCTTATAAAGGAAAGGAGAAAATATGATAAACAGGCCTGATATTAAGGAACTTGAGAAGAAGGCAAAGGAGATTAGGAAGGACATTTTGATAATGTTAGAGAGGGCTGGTTCAGGCCATTCAGGGGGTTCGCTCTCAGTAGTTGAAATCTTAATGGCGCTATTTTATTATAAGATGCGCCACCATCCAAAAGAGCCTGATTGTGAAGAAAGAGACAGGTTCTTTCTTTCCAAAGGACATGTCTGCCCTGCATTGTACACGGTATTGGCACACGCTGGGTATTTTCCAAGAAAGGAACTGCTTACCTTGAGAAAATTTGGTTCAAGGTTACAGGGCCACCCAGACAAAAACAAACTCCCCTGTCTTGAAAGTTCATCCGGCTCATTAGGCCAGGGTCTTTCACTTGCAAACGGAACTGCACTGGCATTTAAAATGGACAAGAAACCTAACAGGGTATACTGTTTGATGTCAGATGGCGAACAACAGGAAGGGCAGATATGGGAGGCTGCAATGACAGGAGTCCACTACAAGTTGGACAATGTCTGTGGGATTATAGATTATAATAAACTTCAGATAGACGGCTTTGTCAAGGATGTGAAGAACATAGAACCCCTTGCTGATAAGTGGAAGGCATTTGGCTGGCATGTCCTTGAAGTAGAGGGACACTCATTTAAAGAACTGATGGATGGGTTAGATGAAGCAGAGACTGTAAAGGGCAAACCCACCTGTATCATAGCCCATACAGTCAAAGGCAAAGGTGTCTCCTTTATGGAAAATAGGGTAGAATGGCATGGGGTGCCTCCAAAGAAAGACCAGTTAGACCTCGCCTTAAAAGAACTCGTCTTAGAACCGACTGAGGAACAGATGGAACATGCAGAGGCATGAAGACCTGAAGAGTAAGTCATCAGGGCCCCTTCTAAACGTTTTCTTATTCTGTTTCATTGTCCTCATTCTATTCGGATTAGACCCTATAAAATCTCTTGCCGATACCTTCGTTGTAACTACATTCACAGAAACCGGCGAAAAGAGCACTGCTGATATCTTTGAAGAGGAAGATGATGACAGTGACTTCTCATATAATAAATACTATTCAAAACTCGCTTATTATGATGACAGGTTAAAATATTTCTTAAGTTATTTGTCCACTGACAAGGATTATACCAATAGAGATGATCTGGATAATAGGACAGATACTATCCATACAGATTGGTCATACCTTTTAAAGAAGACAAAGGAGGAGGTCTTATGGCTAAATGTAGACCTCAAAAACAGGGAGAGGCGATATGCGAATAGCAAGAGTAGCGATTATGACCAGTTTAACTCAAACTTAGAACTTGCATTCAAAGAAAAGGGTGTCCGGTCACTATCCGTAAGCACAGGGGCTAAGAATTATCAATACCTTGAGGCACAAGATAAAGACCAGTTAAATAAATTTGGCAAGATAGAAGTTACGAAATTTTTAGTCCCTGAGACTTTGGAGGCGCTCGCATCCTACCGGATAGAAGAATCTAACAGAGCACAGGCAGGAAAGGATACATTAAAAGATATTTCTATGGGGGGTTTTGATTATAAGGTTCCCATACCCTACATAAGGCTTATCAGATTCAGGATAGAAAATGGGGAAAGGGATACTAAGGATGAAGAAGAAAGGGATGAGGATTTAGACTACTCTTATCAGAGGTGGTATGTTACTACACAAGGGGTGTTCTCTTCAAGATTTAGTTCTACTCTGAAATATCAGCATTGGAGCAAAGACTATCTCACACAGGACCTTGACCACAGGGCATTTTACATCACGAGTAACTCAAGGTATGACTTGATAAATAAGGATGCGATGCGGATTTACCTTAATCTGGAACTTGAGCATAAAGAGACAACTTATACAATAAACGACTTATTGAGTTATGACAAGGATTCCTTAGAGGCAAGGGCTACTTATAGCAAAAGAGATTCATGGAAACATTCTGTCGGCATAAGGACAGAGCATTACGACTACCCTCAAGACCCGTCCAGTAATAGGGATACCTATCATGCCAAGGTATCTATAGGAAAGGAATTTAACAGAGGAGATTCCAAACTCTCCTTAGACATTAAATATAAACTCAAGGATTTTGATGCAGAGGCCGATACTGAACAAGACTCTATAAGACTCACCCTTGAACAGATATTTTAGAAATATTTCCCTAACTCTCACCCCCCTTACGAAGATTGTCTATACCCCAACCCCCTGCCCCTCTTGCTGAAATGTACAGGAAAGTGAAACAGTATAGAACCGCGAGTTCTCCTTGATTCTGAATCGGAAGCAGTGCACGAGTCCCATGGGCCATCCAATAGGCGAATGCCATCTGGCCACTACATATAAAGGCTGCCCAGCGGGTAAAAAGGCCGAGCATAACCAGCGCCCCGCCAATTAACTCAATTGGTCCGGCAACATAGGTCACAAATGCAGGAGCTTGATGACCAGCTGCAGGAAAGTTAAAAAGCTTCTGGGAGCCGTGCCAGAGGAACAAAAATCCCATCACAATTCGTATCAATGCGAATGTTTGAATCTCAAATTTTCTCATAAACTGTGCCATTTCTTATCACCTCCTTTCTCTGCTCAATTGTCAACTGTGGTGTGTTACACGAAACCATTTGCGCAAGCATGCCATGGTGCCGGGAGGGGGATTTGGCGCCTTCCGCTCGGCTCGTCCTTAATGGACTCGCCACGATGCTTCAGGTCGGCCACCCGCCCTATTCGTTGCTCCTCTTGTCGCAACTCATATACAGGGCTCCCTTCAAATCCCTCTAATTCAGGTTTTAATGCCGGGAGGGGGATTTGAACCCCCACAGGATTTCTCCCACAAACCCCTCAAGCTTGCGTGTCTGCCAATTCCACCATCCCGGCGTGTAAAAAAAGATTAAGCAGCATGGCTGCCCCCCGTGGATTCGAACCACGATTAACTGATCCAGAGTCAGTCGTGCTACCATTGCACTAGAGGGCAGTAGATTCTCTTAGTCGCTTGATAATTGTCTCTTTACCCAAAAGATGCATTGTTTCAAATAAACCAGGACCTATAGTGCGGCCGGTGAGCGCTACCCTCGTCGGATGCACCAGTTCGCCTGTCTTGATACCCAACCGTGCAGTAAGTGCCCGGAATTCTTTTTCAAGCGTCTCTATGTCAAAACTTGTAATAGAATTTAATACATTAATAAGCTCGGTAAACCAATTCCTTACATTTTGATTTGTCAGATACTTTTCTTTTGCCCCCTCCGCAAATTCAACCTTGGCTTCAAAAAATACACGCGACTGAGGAATGAATTCGCTTAATGTAAAAATGCGTTTCTGCAACAGTTTTATTATATTGATAATTTTTTCTCTGTCAAGATTTTCTTTACACAAATTACTTTCCTTCAATAAAGGAACCAGTAAATCATAAAGATTTTCCACAGGGGTTAATCTTATATACTGGCCATTCATCCAGTTGAGTTTGTCAAGATTAAATATGGCATTTGTCTTGTTGACACTAGAGAGCTCAAATTTCTCAATTATCTCTGTGACCGGCAGTATCTCCCTGTCCCCACCCGGGGACCAGCCTAAAAGGGCAAGATGGTTCACAACCGCCTCCGGTAAATAGCCTTCCTCTTTGTAAGAGGTCACACTCACAGCGCCCTGACGCTTGGAGAGCCTGGACCTGTCTTCCCCTAATATTAATGGTATATGTGCAAATTCAGGTGTGTCAAAACCCAATGCCTTATAGAGCGGTATCTGCTTTGGCGTATTAGAGATGTGGTCGTCACCCCTGATAACATGGGTTATACCCAATGTCGCATCATCTATGACACAGGCAAAATTATAGGTCGGGCTGCCATCAGATTTCATTATGACGAGGTCGTCCTCTATCAAAGAGTTATCAAATTGTATCCTGCCGTGAATCAGGTCATCTATATAAACAATTTCTCTAGAAATTTTGAATCTTACCGCCTGGGTTTTCCCCTCTTTCCCTTCTTCGGAAGTCAGATATGCATCGCCCTGTTTGATAAGCCGTTCGGCATATTCTTTATATAAATCAAACCTCTTGCTCTGAAAATATGGACCTTCATCCCAATCCAAGCCAAGCCACTTGAGGCTATCTAATATCTCTTTCAGGTACTTATCCTCTGACCTTTTTATATCAGTATCTTCTATGCGTAATATAAAGACCCCATTATGGTGCCTTGCAAATAGCCAGTTAAAAAGGGCTGTCCTTGCACCACCGATATGTAGATAGCCTGTAGGGCTTGGGGCAAATCTTACTCTAACATCAGTCACTTCACCCACTCCCATCCCCTGGCTACCGCCTTTTCATTAATTGCTAAAAGACCTTTTTTGTCTTTTGGCAGCATATCCTGTAATGCAGCAATTATCCTATCTATAGGCATAAGTTTAGACTTTGCAATGTATCCTCCCAATGCAACCATATTGCTCACCTTCACATTGCCAAGTTCTGACGCTATCTCAGTTGCAGGTATCTTTACGAGCTGGACATCGTCCATCAATGAATTAATCTCTGCTAATGTGGTATTGACCACTATAAGCCCCCCCTTTTTTACCTTATCCTTAAACTTTATCCATGAGGGATTATTCATGATTATCGCTGAAGAAGGATGGTTCACTAAGGGTGAGGCTATCTCTTCTTCTGATATTATTACCATGCAATGTGCAGTCCCTCCCCTCACCTCTGCCCCATACGATGGCAGCCACGTAACTTGCCTGCCCATCTTCATGTTAGAGTATGCAAGTAATTTCCCCATCAAAAGGATACCCTGGCCGCCAAAACCTGCGCATATAATCTCTTCAAGAATCAATTCAAGAACTCCTATCTTTCAATACCCCTAAAGGATACTCTTTTATCATCTCATTCTCAACTCTCTTGAGCGCATCCCGAGGAGAAAGCCCCCAGAATACAGGGCATGTTGAAAGTACCTCCACAAGGGAAAATCCCTTATTATCAATTTGGTACTGAAATGCCTTCTTTATTGCAGATTTTGCCTTCAATATATGCTGAGGAGAATGTAGAGATACACGTTCTATGTAACCAGACCCCGGAAGAATGGCAAGCAACTCTGAGACCCTTAGCGGGTATCCAGATGTCAATACATCCCTCCCGTATGGCGTTGTAGACGTCTTCTGACCAATCAATGTAGTAGGCGCCATCTGCCCGTTGGTCATGCCATAGACACTATTATTTACGAATATTACAGTGATATTCTCTCCTCTATTGGCTGTATGTATTATCTCGCCAGTGCCTATAGCAGCAAGGTCTCCATCGCCCTGATATGTAAATACTATATTCTCAGGATTCACCCTCTTTATCCCTGTTGCAACAGCAGGGCATCTGCCATGTGCAGCCTCTGTCACATCAAAATCCCAGTAATCATATGCAAGGACTGCACAGCCTACAGGTGCTACGCCAATCGTCTTTTCCTTTATGCCAAGTTCATCTATCACTTCACATATCAGCCTGTGTGCAACACCATGGCCACAGCCTGAGCAATAATGTGTAGTAACATCTCTTAAACTCTCGGTCCTTTCAAATATTTTCTTCATTATACCGTTATCTTACATATAGACTCTATCTTATCTAATATCTCTTCTTTTGAAGGGATACTGCCGCCAGTCCTGCCATAGAATTCAACAGGGCGCCTCCCCTCTACTGCCAGCCTCACATCCTCTACCATCTGCCCTGTGCTCATCTCTACTGCCAGGAACGCACTTGCAGATTCTGATACCTTTACTATTATATCACTCGGAAATGGCCACAGGGTAATAGGCCTTATCATCCCAACCTTGATGCCGCCTGCCCTTGCCTCTCTCATTGCACTTTTACATATCCTGCTCGTGGTCCCATAGGCTATTAGGATAAGGTCACTATCCTCTAAGTGAAATCCTTCAAATCTGACTTCTTTTGAATAGATTACCTTGTATCTGTCCTGCAGTCTCCTGTTTAATTCTTCTAATGCTCCCTCTTCTAAGAGTAGTGACCTGATAATATTGGGGGGCCTGCCTTTACACCCTGTCAATACCCATGGCTTATCATCAGGCACGTATCTAATCTCTTTACCAAGTATAAGAGGCTCCATCATCTGGCCGAGGAGCCCATCCCCCAATATCATAACAGGTGTCCTGTAGTTGTCAGCAAGTTCAAATGCCAGCCTTGTAATATCAGCCATCTCCTGGACACTCGCAGGGGCAAGTACTATAGAGTGATAATCTCCATGCCCTCCACCTTTGACTGACTGGAAATAATCGGATTGTGATGGGGCTATATTGCCAAGTCCAGGACCGCCCCTCATGATATTTACAATCACTGCAGGAAGTTCGCACCCTGCCAGATAAGAGATGCCTTCCTGCTTCAGGCTTATGCCAGGGCTTGAGGAGGATGTCATAGTCCTCGCGCCTGCTACACTTGCGCCAAATACCATATTGATTGCAGCCAATTCACTCTCAGCCTGTATGAATGTCCCTCCTACCTCTGGCATCCTCTTTGCCAGATATTCACATAATTCATTCTGTGGTGTTATAGGATAGCCTGCATAAAACCTGCATCCTGATAATATAGCAGATTCTGCCAATGCCTCATTTCCACACATCAATATCTTCTCTGTCATCTATGTACCTCTATACACGAGTCCGGGCATACAATAGAGCAGAATGTGCACCCTGTGCATTTCATCTCAGGGTCATTAAAAACTGCCGGGCGGACACCTTTTGTACTCAAGTGAGGCGCCATGTTTATCAACCCCTTAGGGCAATAGATTACACAGAATTCGCATCCTTTACATCTATCTTCTCTTATTTCTATTTTGGCCATTAAGGGATTACCTCCCTCCCCATCCTAATTTCTCCCGCAATATCTGGAAATAACTCCTGTCCATAGAACCTATTAAACTTACCTTATGAGGAGCCTTCGTCACATTAACTATATCACGAGGATTCAACTTCAATCCAACCTGGCCGTCTATAGTCAAGGCAACCTCTCTTGCCTCAGTCCCTGGTGCTATGCTTATCCCTATCATGGATTTATTATCTATTATCAATGGCCTATTGCTGAGTGTGTGAGGGCATATCGGGGTAATAACAGTTGCATCTAATGCAGGATATACTATAGGGCCTCCTGCTGAAAGTGAATGGGCAGTAGAGCCGGTAGATGTGGATACTATCAATCCATCACACATATATGAGGTGATAAATTCCCCGTCTATGTGAAGTCTTAAAGCAACTATCCTGGAAAGTGCACCCTTGGCAACGACTATATCATTCAATGCGAGATACCTTCCCCTAACCTTGTTACCTGAAATAACAGTGGTCTTGAGCATCGCCCTTTCACATACTCTATAATTACCTTTAAGCATCTCTTTTAAAGACCCGTCCAATTCAGTGAGAGTAACCTCTGTCAAGAAACCCAGCCCGCCTAAATTGACCCCTAATATTGGCACAGCTCTTTTCTTGACAAAGTGCGCCACACTCAATAAAGTTCCATCGCCACCGAGCACTATAATCAAATCCACAAGAGAAGGAATCCTCTCCCTCGGGATAAAAAGGTCATTTATAACCTTTATCTTCCTCACCTCAAGCCATTTTGTTAACTTACGCAAAATTTTTAGCGCATCTTTCTTTTTAGGATTTACTACTATCCCAACCTTATTTATAACCATTTAGCCCCTTTAATCCTATGGACAATACCAGAACTAATCAAATCAAATTTCTTAAGCAAGACCTCTCTTGACCCATGTTCTATAAATTTGCAGGGTAAGGCGAGCCTCAATACCTCTATACCCTTTAATCCTTGAGACTCTATAAATTCTAATATACTGCTGCCAAATCCACCTTCCTCAATACCTTCCTCAACAGTTACTACCCTGTTGGTCCTCTTAGTCCAGTCCTTGAGCAATTCCTTATCAATCGGCTTTATGAACCTTGCATTGATAACCGCAGCCTCTATCCCGTCTTCTGACAGAATCTCTGCAGCCTCTAAAGAGGGATATACCATACTCCCAATAGCGATAATAGTCAGGTCTCTGCCAACCCTCAGCACCTCAGATTTGCCAATCTCAATTTTTCTATCCCCCCCTTGCGTAGCATCCCTTTCAGGGACATTAGACCTTGGATACCTGATACTAATCGGCCCATTAAAGTGAAGAGCAAATCTAAGCATTGCCTTTAATTCCATGCCATCTTTCGGTGCCATCATGACAAGGTTTGGAATAGTCCTCAAAAATGCCATGTCCATGATACCCTGGTGTGTAGCACCATCACCACCCACTATGCCAGCCCTATCTATACAGAATACTACATGAAGGTTCTGCAGGCATACCTCCTGAATAATCTGGTCATAGGCTCTCTGTAGAAAGGTTGAATAGATAGCAACTACAGGTTTGAAACCACCTTGTGCCAACCCTGCACAAAGGCCTACAGCATGAGACTCTGCTATACCTACATCAAAGAACCGAGCAGGAAAATCCTTCATGAATTTATCAAGCCCTGTCCCTTCTGTCATAGCTGCAGTAATTGCTACAATCTTATCATCATCCCTTGCAAGGTTTATCAACTCATCAGAAAAAACCTCTGTATAGGACTGGGCAACAATGTCTGTTTTATCCCGTATTTCACCTGTTTCTATATGGAAAGGTGCTGCACTGTGAAACCTCATCGGAAACTTTTCGGAAAATTCGTAGCCTTTACCTTTCTTGGTTACCAAATGGACGAGTATCGGGCCATCTATGTCAGATATATTCTTCAAGGTAGAGATTATCTGGTTTATATTGTGCCCGTCTATCGGTCCAAAATATCTGAACCCCATCTCTTCAAAGAGCATCCCCGGGACTATCAGGTTCTTTAAACCCTCTTCTAATCGTTTTGCAGCTATAAGGGCTTTACTCCCTACCCTTGGGATTCTTTTAAGAAAAGTCTCTATCTCTCTCCTTGCCTTGTTATAAAGCGGGGCTGTTATTATCCTATTGAGGTATTTACTCAATGCCCCGACACTCGGTGATATGCTCAATTCATTATCGTTTAACAGAACAATAAGGTCTTTATTGGCATGGCCTGCATGGTTCAATCCCTCAAATGCCATACCATTACCAAGTGAGGCGTCACCTATTACAGCCACTATCTTCTCTTTGGTACCCTTTAAGTCACGGGCGTATGCCAAGCCCAGTGCAGTAGAGATAGAGGTCGCTGCATGTCCTACAGTAAAGGCATCATAAGGGCTCTCCTCTTTATTTGGAAAACCTGATATGCCGCCAAATTGCCTGAGCGTCTTAAATTGCTCGCGCCTCCCAGTAAGAAACTTATGGATATAAGACTGGTGCCCTGTATCCCATACTATGATATCATCCGGGGCATTAAATACATAATGTAGTGATAGGGTAAGTTCTACAACACCTAAATTTGATGCTAAATGTCCCCCTGTAACTGAAACTGTCTGGATAATCTCATCCCTGAGCTCCTGAGCAAGTATAGGCAATTCCTCTAAACTCAAACTCTTTAAATCTGCCGGACTATTTATCTTGTCAATCAACCGCATCATTTTTAATTATACCACGCCATATGATATTTTTCAATGAATATTTGTCAGGTTCTTTATCTGCACATGGTTTAGTTATGCAAAAGTCCTTATCCCAAGAAAATCGCTTCGCGATAACTTCAATGCGATTTTCAGTGGTTAGGAAAGTGTCCTATACTTTCCTATGCCATAAAATCTGTTTCTTTATATCTTCAAGGATCTTCTTCGCTTTTAAAATATCCTCTATTTGTTTTTCCCCGCTAATTTCCCGCTCAATAGTAAGGGGACCCCGAAATCCTTTTTTATAAAGTGCTGGTATAAGTTCTGGAAAATTTACATCCCCTTCTCCCAAAGGCAGTTCTTTACCAAGATTACCATCCCCAGTAGGCCATTTCCCATCTTTACAGTGTGTATTAACAACAAACTCACCAAATGCTTCAACAGCTTCTATAGGCCTGCCCATACCATAAAGAAGTAAATTAGCAGGGTCAAGATTGACTCCCACATTATCTGCCCCAATATCATCTATAACCCTTCTCAATACCCAGGGTGGTTCCTGTCCAGTTTCAAAAGCAACCGTCTGGTTGTTATCTCCACAGAAAGCCACGAACTGTTTCATTACCTCTATAAAACCTTTATACAATCTACTACTGCTATCAACAGGAATAAAGCCCATGTGGCTTGTTACTGTATCAATGCCCATCTTTCTTGCCCAGTTAGAAATCGTACAGGCGTGTACTACACGCACAGCCCTCGTTTCTTCAGGAACAAGCCCAATAGTCCGCGGTCCATCTTTTAGATCCCATATATGTCCTTTATACATAATAAATACAGAGGAAATTCTAATTCCTGTAACTTTAATCGCCTCTTTAAGCCTCTGGCAGAGTTCATTGCTTTTTCCTCCATAGACATAATCATCAGGTGGATTGCCGAGTTGGCAAGTGGTAAACCCCATCTCTTTTGCCTTCTTTAGGTCTTCTATAGGGTTATCTTCTATATTTATCATTACGCCAAGTGGCAATATTTCTCTATTTTTCAATTATCCCCCCCTTGTTTTCAAACCATTCTACTGTCTTTGCCAAGCCCTTCTCAATAGATGTCTTTGCTAACCAACCTAAATCCTCTTTTGCCTTTTTAGGGTCTAAATAATTCTTAAGGAGTTCTCCTTTTCTACCTGGTCTATAGATAGCCCCTTTATCAAACTGCAAGATTTCACTTAAGAGCGTAAAGAGTCTATTTACAGATACCCCGATACCTGTCCCTATATTGTAAACTCCACTCCTATTACTCCCCATGGCAGATATATTAGCATCTACCACGTCACCTACATATATGTAATCCCTCAATTGCTCACCATCACCATAAATCGTAGGTGTCTCACCCATTAGCATCTTCTGTATGAATATAGCGATTACGCCAGATTCTCCATGAGGGTCCTGACGAGGTCCGTAGACATTTCCATATCTTAATACTATATAATCTAAAGAATATGTAACTTTGTAGAATTCAAGGTATAATTCTCCGCACCTCTTTGACACACCATATGGTGAGACGGGATTTGCTGGCATCTCCTCACCTGCAGGTAGCCTGCCAGGTTCACCATATATTGCCCCGCCGCTTGATGCGAATATTACTCTTTTGACACCAAACTCTCTACAGTTCTCAAGGACGTTTATCGTCCCGAGGACATTTATCATGGCATCATCAATAGGACGCTCTACAGACCTTCTCACGTCTATCTGTGCGGCATGATGGCTTACAATATCAGGCATTTCAGTTTTAAATACATCTCTTAAGTTAGGTTCCCTGATATCCATATTAAAGAAATGCGCCTTCTTATGGACATTCTCTTCTCTGCCGCTTGATAGGTTATCAACTACTATCACATCATGGCCCTGGGCAATAAACCCATCTACAATGTTAGAGCCGATAAATCCAGCCCCACCTGTTACGAGTATTTTCACAAACCACCTCTTATATTTAACGCCTCTACAGTGCGAACTGTCATTGTCCAACTTGATTGGACAATCCAGCAATTATTTTGTAGTATTTCTTATGGATTCCCCGGTCAAGCCGGGGAATGACAAAAAGGAAATTTAAAATAAATTCTTATGCTTTTTAATCCAACTAATTAACTTCTTGATTCCTTCTCTTGGTGAAACTTGTGGAGACCAGTTAAGAACTTTCTTTATCTTGGAAATATCAGAGATATAGACCTTCTGGTCGCTGGGTCTCCACTCATCAAATCTCACCTTGGGGGCTATCCCTGTCTGGTCCTTTACATAATCCAAAAATTCCAATAAGGATATAGTATTATTGGGTCCGCCACCTACATTTAATACGGCGTGGTTCAAATCACTCCTTATAAATCTGTCATATGCCTCTATAAGGTCTGTTACATATAAGACGTCCCGAACCTGTTTCCCATCACCATAGATAGTTATAGGCCTTTTAAGAAGTGTAGCCACAATAAACCATGCCACCCACCCCTGGTCCTCAAAGCCAAATTGCCTTATGCCGTAGATGCATGACATCCTGAATACGGCAGTCTTCATATTATATATATGGGCATATTCCTGTGTATACATATCCCCTACATATTTACTCGCCCCATAAGGGGTATGTCCGGTATGGTCCATAGACAAATTCTCATGTACACCCCTGAAAGTACCTCTATAAACATACCTGGTCTTTCTTTCAATAAGAGGTATCTTATCAACATTCTCACCATATATCTTATTTGTAGAACAATAGACGAATTTTGCATTCGGGCATCGTTTCCTTAACGTCTCAAGGACATTGAGTGTCCCGAATGCATTGATACTAAAATCTTCTTTGGGTATCCTTATTGAAAGGGGCACACCAGGCTGTCCTGCTGTATGAATCACTGCATCAACACCTTTCCCAATGGCATTCTGGACATCTCCAACGCTGCGCACATCACCTTTTATCCTCTTGATATTCTTATATCTTTTAAGATACTCCCAGTTGTATTCAACACTCTCCTTCTTAGAATGGAATAATTTAGACCTCGTAAGGTTATCCAGGATAATTACCTTATCACCTTTTCTTGCATAGTATTCTGCCGCATGGCTTCCAACCATCCCTGCACCACCCGTTACTAATATTCGCATCTCATCCTCCTTTTCATATTTACTATCATATCAAAAAAAAGAAATAATACCAAACTATTTTTTAATAAATTAGATTCTTCGCTTCGCTCAGAATGACAATAATGTCATTCTGAAGGAGCAAGGCGACTGAAGAATCTCAAAAAGGAAATTCTTATAGTATAAATTAAAAAAATTTAAAAAAAATACTTGACAAAAAGAATTTATGTGGTATACTTTCTTTCAGAAAGGGAATAAAATCCAAAATATGTTTGTAGAACCTATCAAGATAATATTTACCAGTATATGGGGTTTCGTATCTGTAATCGCCGGTGTGATAGTCATCCTCGTAATAGGGTGGCTCATCGCTCGTATAATAAGGAGCCTTGTCGCAAGACTCCTGAAGGTTATCCACTTTGAGGAAATATCAAAGAGGGCGGGGATATCTGATATCCTGACAAAGGGTGGCATCAAATATAATCTATCAGAACTCGTTATAGCCTTCTTTTACTGGCTCATCATGCTGATTGCCTTTGTCACTGCCATAAACACATTAGGATTAACAGTCCTCTCCATACTTGCAGATAAGGTTGTCAACTATATACCAAATGTTATTTCTGCAATCTTTGTCTTCTGTCTCGGAGTATTTCTGGCTATCTTCCTTGGCGCATTGACACGCACTGCTTGTGCCAATGCCGGGTTGTCAAATGCAGTAAGGATAGGGCAGTTAATCCAGGTTGTAATCGTTATTGTAAGTATAGCTATTGCACTGGAACAGTTACAGATAGGTAAGGATATTGTCCTCGCATCTTTCTGGATACTATTTGGGAGTATTGGGCTCGCAGTAGGACTTGCATTCGGGTTAGGGTGTAAGGACATAGCAAGCAAATATCTTGCTGAACTCATCCAGGATTTAAAAAAGAAAAAAGGGGGACTTGAGTAAAAGTTGAAAAAAATTAAGAGCAGTTTTTTAAGGGACCTATTCTCTATAGGCCCCTTTTTCTTTATTCAGAGGAGAAGAAGGTATTGATTATAGGGCTTACTTACAATCTAAGACGTGATTATATCAGGCGGACAGGTGACCCTATAGACGCCAATGCTGAATTTGACCATGAGGATACTGTAGAGATTCTTACCAAGGCATTTGAGTCAAGGGGACATAAGGTCATAAAGATAGGCGATGTAAACAACCTGCTGAGGTCATTGGAAAGTCTCTGTGTGGATATCGTCTTCAACATAGCAGAAGGCTTAGATGGCCGTAACCGCGAATCACAGATACCTATTATATTAGAAATGAAAGGCATACCATTTGTCGGGTCAGACGGCCTCATATTAGGCTTGACACTTGACAAGATATTCACCAAGAAGATACTATTATCAGAAGGTATCCCAACACCTAAGTTCATTGAAGTCCAGGACCCAAACCAGATAGATATTAAGGGCATGAATTTCCCATTGATAGTAAAACCGAGATATGAAGGTTCTAGTAAGGGCATCAATGAAAGATCAGTAGTAAATGACTTTGATGGCCTAAAATCACAAGCAGAATGGCTCATCTCTACCTACAGACAGTCTGCGTTGGTAGAAGAATTTATCAAGGGGCAGGAATTCACTGTGGCTATCTTAGGAAATGGCAGCTCTATAGAACCCATGCCTGTAGTCCAGATAAAGATAGACAACAGGCTAAGACTTGGAGATAGATACTATACGTTCTCACACATAACATCTAACACACTGGACTATATATGCCCTGCAAAGATAACAAAATATATGGAATCAAAGATATTGGATGTGGCTGTCAGGACATATTGTGCTGTAGAATGCCGCGATTTTGGCAGGGTAGATATACGCGTGGATGAATCGGGCAACCCTTATGTGTTAGAGATAAATCCCCTCCCATCCCTTTCCAAAGAGGATGTATTTATGGTCATAGCAAATCATTTAGGGATAAGTTATGATGATATGCTAAATAGGATGTTGGATATCGGAATAAAACGATGTGGATTAGAGTCTGAAATCAAAGGAGATATATGTCATGCAGGGTAGCGGTTACATATAACGCAAAGAAGAAATGTACAGGGGAATTGCCAATAGATTATTATTCTGAATTTGACAGTGAAAAGACGATCAATGCCATAAAGGATACACTTGAGGATGGCGGAAACGAAGTAGTTCTGGTAGAGGTAAATTATGACCTTCTTGACTTTTTCAAAAACAACCATGTGGATATTGTCTTTAATATAGCAGAAGGCACTTGTGGAAATAGTCGCGAATCCCAGGTCCCTGCTATATTAGATTTTCTTGGCATTCCGTATACTGGCTCTGGTGTCCTAACATTAGCGATGGCCATGGATAAGGCTATGACAAAGAAGATCTTAAGGTGTGAGAATATCCCAACCCCAAATTTTCAACTCTTTAAAGATTATAACGACACTATAGACCCTCACCTTGCATTCCCTTTAATTGTTAAACCAAACATGGAAGGCTCTGCAAAAGGTATCTCCACCTCAAGCGTGGTCCACAACAATACACGCCTTAAAGAAGAGGTTAAGAAAGTCATTGACACGTATCATCAGGAGGCATTAGTTGAGGAATTCATAGATGGCAAAGAGATTACAGTCGGCATTTTGGGAAATGGAAACCCGGATGTTTTACCTCCCATGGAAATAGACTTCTCTGGTTGTAAAGAAAGCGGAGAGTATTTCTATTCGTGGAGAATGAAAGAGTATCAGGGCGATGCATCTAAACATCTCGTTCCCACTTTTTACTGCCCTGCCAGAATTGATAAAGAAGTAGAAAGAAAAGTATCAGACGTTGCACTCCGTGCACACCTGTTATTGGGATGTCTTGACATGTCACGCATAGATATACGGCTGAGTAATAAGGATAATATACCCTATGTCTTAGAGGTTAATCCATTGCCAGGCCTTGACCCGGATGAGAGTAACCTCACACTTATTGCAAAAAGGAGTGGCATGTCTTATAAGGACCTGATTAATGGTATATTGGGGTCTGCGTTAAAGAGGAACATGGTGTACCAGAAGGATTTAAAAGAAAAATTTGGTGTTTGCTCTATAGTAAGCTGTGGGGCTATAGAAGAAAGGAGGAATTTTCATTGACCACTGAGGGTAGTTATCGTCGGACTGAATCATGGAAAGACGTTAGCGAAACAGAGTGGGAAGATTGGCATTGGCAGTTAAGAAATAGGATAGTTGGAATTGAGGATTTAAAGAAGATTATACAGTTATCTCCTGAGGAAGAAGAGGGTATAAAGAATTCCAAAGGGAGGTTATTGATGGCGATAACGCCCTACTGGGCTTCATTGATGGATCCAGAGAAACCGTATTGCCCTATAAGGAGGCAGGCGGTTCCAAGGATAGACGAATTTTACACAAGCCCTAATGATATGGTAGACCCATGCGGCGAGGACCATGACTCACCTGCCCCTGGGTTGGTCCACCGCTACCCAGACAGGGCACTGCTTCTGGCTACAGAACAATGTGCCATGTACTGCAGACACTGCACAAGAAGGAGGCTTGTGGGAACAGAGGATGAATTGCCTGCTCCGCACAAGTTAGACCAGGCATACGAATATATAAGGTCTAACCGTAAGATAAGAGATGTCCTTATATCCGGTGGAGACCCCCTTACACTCTCAAATGAGAGATTGGAAGAGATAATCAAGTCTGTCAAAAGTATCCCCCATGTTGAATTTGTCCGCATAGGGACCAGGGTCCCTGTAACCCTTCCACAACGTATCACTGAAGATTTATTACTCATGCTCAAGAAATACAGTCCTATATGGATGAGTATCCACTTTAATCATCCAAAGGAGATTACAAGACGCGTAAAGAAGGCATGTGATATGTTATCTGATGCAGGGATACCCCTGGGTAGTCAGACTGTCTTACTAAAAGGGATAAATGACAAACCATACATAATGAAAAAACTCATGCACGAACTATTGAAGCTCAGGGTCAGACCCTATTATATCTATCAGTGTGACCCTGTCAGGGGTACTGCCCATTTTCGCACCACAATCTCATCTGGCATCAATATCATGGAAAAGTTAAGGGGACATACATCAGGGTATGCTATCCCTACCTATGTAGTTGATGCACCAGGTGGAGGCGGCAAGATACCCGTAACACCAAACTATGTTGTATCACAAAAGGTTGGTGTATATACCTTAAGAAACTATACAGGTAAGACATATATCTATCATGAGGAGACAGAAGAGATAGGAGTCGCTTCTGGCATAGAAAAGGTATCTGCTGCTTAGCTTTGCATGGCTTTGCCTAGAGGAACTAAAGTGTGAAGATATGAGAAAACTCTTAATCTACAGTATATTATTTTTATTGCTCAACAATGGCTGTGACCAGTTAAATAAGGTAAAGATAAGAGAAAGGGTACTGGCCCAGGACCCTAACTTTCAAGAGACCTTGAAGAAAAAGGATGATATAGATTCAAAGGTAACACAGGCAAAGAAGGAATTTGGCGATTTTAAGGGACAGATAGATTCTAAAGTTCACGAGTTACGAAAAGAACTAATGATAAAGAAGAAAGAGACTGATGTAAATATAAAGGGGCTGAATACCCAACTTGGCAATGAGAGGATGCAACTCACCATGGAATTAAGGGACTTGAGAAGAGACCTGAAAGAGAAAGAGACTCGTCTTAAGAATCTCAAGTCCATGAGCAAGGATACACAGAAATGGATAGAAAAAGGGAAACGCATGGAATTGTCACCTGAAGAGAAGGCAAGATGGGAAGAACGCGTCAGTTCATTAGAAGCCCAGTCAGAGCCTTTAAAGAAAGAGATAATGGATTTAAAAGAGAAGATACGCCTACGCAGATGGAAACTTATATTGCTCAGGTAATGATTTCTCCATCCACAGCCGGCCCTGCCAGGAATTCCTCCGATTAAACTCTTTATCTATCTCTGATATAACTTGTGATTTATTCCTGCACCACTCTGGTGCAATCAGGAGTCCTTCAGGGGCATCTCCGGATAGCCGCTGCACTACCACATCAGGCGGCAATAACTCTAAGAAATTACAGACAAGCCTCACATACTCATCCAGAGTAAGAATATTACATTCCCCATTTAGAAACATCTTCTCTAATACAGTCCCTTTTACTACATGGAGATTGTGAATTTTAATACCATCAATATCCATCTCTGAAAGTATCCTGGCAGTCTCCATCATATCCTGTTCATCTTCTCCAGGCAGGCCCAGGATTACATGGACACAAATCTTAATATCTCTGCCTTTAGTCCTATCTATGGCATCAACAAATTGGCTAAATGTATGGCCGCGGTTGATGAGAAATAGTGTGCGGTCATGGGTTGACTGTAACCCATACTCAAGCCAGACCTCGTATTTTCCTGTAAAACTCTGGATATAATCCAGGACTTCATTCGGGACACAGTCTGGCCGTGTGCCAATCGCAAGCCCTACCACATCCTCATGAGATACGGCCTCGCTATATAGATTTTTCAAGGTTTTTAGGTCAGCATAGGTGTTACTGAACGGCTGGAAATAGACTATGAACTTTCTTGCCCCATACTTCTTCTTCATATATTCCATTCCCTGCAACACCTGCTCTCTCACTGAGACCCTCTCCTGCCTCAGGTTAGGGTTAAACCCTGTATTATTGCAATAGATACAACCCCCTATACCCGCCTTTCCGTCTCTATTCGGGCAGGTGAATCCTCCATCTACGCAAACCTTTCTAACGCCCGGTCCAAACTTCTTCTTCAGATACTCTGAGAAAGAAAAATATTTTTTCTCCATACCTACTCTACCTCGTAATAACTATTATACCATAATTCAGGCAAGAATCAAATAACTTTCATTAACTCGCTTTCACACTCTTGATGATTACTGGTGTAACAGGGACGTCACTGAAATGGCCGGCTGTAGTAGTTTTGACACCCTTTATCTTGTCAACCACGTCCATACCTTCAATAACTTTGCCAAAGACAGTGTAGCCGAAACCTTGCGGAGTATTGTCTCTGTGATTTAAGGGATTATTGTCTTTGACGTTGATAAAGAATTGTGCTGTGGCGCTGTCAACAACGTTTGTCCTTGCCATGGCAATTGTGCCACGGTTGTTTTTCAATTCAGCAGTGGCTTCGTTCTTTATCGGTTCATGGGCATCTTTCTGTTTCATATCAGGGGTGAAACCTCCACCCTGAATCATGAAATCACTAATAACCCGATGATAGATTGTGCCGTCGTAAAACTTCTCATCAACGTAACGAAGAAAGTTTTTGACTGTTATTGGGGCTTTGTCCTGCCAGAGTTCTATCTTGATTGTCCCTTCTGATGTTTCCATTACAACCACAGGATTTACCTCCTTCTTTATTTCTTCCCCCTTTGCAAAAACTGGTGTGAGCATCAGAATACCCCAGAGCACTACGTGAACAAAAATCCTCGTTCCTTTTTGCATCTGCATAACCTCCTTTTTATCCTTACCTCTTACTCTTCCTCTACCAATTTGAATCCCATCTTCTGCAACTCTGGCGGAGAGACTGGGATTCGAACCCAGGAGGAAGCTTTAGGCCCCCTACACGATTTCCAGTCGTGTTCCTTCGGCCAAACTCGGACATCTCTCCGCTCTTTTAGCTTTGCATGGCTTTGCCTAACACACTTTCCCTCTCCCCTTTTCCAATGAATATTTATCAGCCCCGACAAAGTCTACAGGGTAATCCCCTGTAAAACATGCGACGCAATATTCATCCTTAGGGAAAGAGACGGAATTAAGAAGTCCTTCACTTGAAAGATAGCCAAGGCTATCTACCCCTAAGTATTTCTTAGCCTCTTCTAACGTATGTGTTGAGGCTATAAGTTCTTTCCTTGTTGGAAAATCTATCCCGTAGAAACATGGAAACTTGTGGGGAGGGCATGATATCCTCATGTGTATCTCTTTTGCCCCTGAATCTCTCAGATTCTTCATCCTTGCCTTTGAGGTAGTCCCACGAACTATAGAATCATCTACCACTACTACCCTCTTACCACGAATAACATCCTTCACGGAATTGAGTTTAATCTTTACTCCAAGGTCTCTTATCCCTTGAGAAGGTTGGATAAACGTCCTGCCGATATAGTGGTTCCTTACAAAACCTCTCTCTATAGGTATATTAGAGGAGTGGCTATATCCTATAGCCGCTGAATTGCCAGAGTCTGGTATCGGTATCACAATATCTGCCTCTACAGGATGTTCCTCTGCCAGATGATGCCCTAACTTTTTTCTCACCAGATGAACACTTTCCCCAAATACCATAGAATCCGGCCTTGCAAAATAGACATGCTCAAATATACAATAGGAACGCCTTATATTTTCACCCTTAAATGGCATTATTGACCGTATTCCTTTGGCATTTACAAATACCGCCTCTCCAGGCTCTACATCGCGGATATACTCAGCCTCAATAAGGTCCAATGCACACGTCTCTGATGCAAATACATAGGCATTCCCTAACCTGCCAATACACAAGGGCCTGAATCCATTGGGGTCTCTTATTCCTATCATCTCATCCTCTGCTAATAGTAGCAATGAATAGGCACCTTTTATTCGCTTGAGGCAATGGCTAAGGGTATCTTCCCTCCTGGCATGAAGAGGCCTTGCCATGAGATGTAGTATAATCTCACTATCCACAGTCGTCTGAAATATGGAGCCGTATGCCTCCAATTCATCACGGAGGAGTTTGGCATTAACTAAGTTTCCATTGTGTGCAACTGCAAGTGACCCACGAGAATAGTCTACCAACAACGGCTGTGCATTCTTCAAAAGGCTTGAGCCTGTCGTTGAGTAACGGACATGGCCTATAGCCGCATGGCCCTTTAACCCCTTTAGAATCTCAGGCGTAAAGACATCACTTACAAGTCCCATCCCTTTATGGGCATACATATTTTCACCGTCAGTTGTTACAATGCCTGCACTCTCCTCACCCCTATGCTGCAAGGCATAGAGCCCTAAATAGGTTAGTTTGGCAGCATCCTCATTGCCAAATATACCGAATAAGCCACACTCTTCTTTTAATTTGTCTTCCAATTCATCTCTCCTCTATTTCATTTCACCCTGGACTTGTCCCATTTAAGCACATAGCTAACCCCATCCTTCTTCAATGTTACGCTATCCTCTGATATATCTTCTACAATAGCACCATCTATTTTATCTCCTATTTCTACTGCACGGTCGTTAATAACAGCCATCTTTATACCTGATTTATAATGTATGTAATTTACTACTTCAGAAGGTTTCTCATCGGCCTTTTCCACCTCAGGTAGCACTTTGGGGGCTATATCATCTCCTACTTGCCGGGTATCCATTTCTTTTAATACCTTCTTACTTGAAAGATTCCACCATCCCCACAGCACTACTGCTAAAAGGCTAATTATCAATGCTATCCCATGATAAGGTTTGAATTTTCCAAGGTGCAATCCTCTTGTGCCGGTATTCTTGCTAATCGGTAGAGTGCCTTCTTCAAAAGAGGCTGGTCTTTTCTTTGAAACATCTGTTATAGGTGGAGATATTTCTATCTCTTCCTGCTTTCTCTTCTTTTCAATTGCCTGTCCGATAAGCGAGGCATTCTCATGCACAGGAGCCACTGACAGTAATACCTTTACATTACTTATCAGTTTCTCCCATTCAAAAGGCTTTACTACATAAAGGTCAGCCTCTTTTTGATACCCCTTAAATATATCCTTAGGGTTACTTTCTGCAGTCAACATGATTATAGGCCGCCACCTTACAGGTTCTGCACTTCTCAATTCCTCCAGAACCTGAAACCCATCCTTTTTTGGCATCCTTACATCTAATATGATTAAATCAGGGTCTTCAGTCTTAACCTTGGCAATTGCCTCTTCTCCATCAGAGGCTGTAACAACTTCATAATCGTTTGCCTCAAGTCTTGCCTTTATCACTTTCCTTATATTGGGTTCGTCATCAACTACTAATATCTTACTTCTATCCACTTTCTCCCCTTAAGTCAATCAGCAGATGTTACAGAATCGCCAACTCTTATTTCCACACCTTTCCATTCGGGGAGTAGTACTGCCGTAGACATACCATCCCGTATCCTATCAACCTTTGCATGGGCTATTACTACCTCATCTCTATATATGGAAATTAATCTGCCTATTTTAAAATCCGCCCCTCCTAAATTTGTAACTACAAAACCGAACTCGGTATTCACTGCAACAACCTGGGCATCATTATGAGCCTTAACTACAACGGGTTTAAGACTCACCCCCTGCCCTATCAGTCCCTTTATCCTGTTTTCCAATCCCTCCTTGGCTATAGATATCTGTTTGGACATCTCTCCAATGGCATTCTTCTCTTCAGTCAATCTCTGGGAGAGATTGGCTAACTCTGCTTTCTTTCTATCCATATCCTCAAGAGATGAATAGCCCTCCTTCAATACCTCATCAGCCTCTTCTATCTTTGCTGATAATTCAACCTTACTCTCTTTCAGGATATAGGAATCATCCTCTAAAGTCTTGATTTGCTTCTTTACATCATTAAGGTCTGACTCTAATTTGCCATGGAGAACCTTTATGGCTTCAATTTCCTTTCCAATACTTTCCTTATCCTCACGCAGACTCTTTATATTCTTCTCTATACCCACCCTTTTCTTTTCCTCAAGTTTTTTTGTAATAAATAAATGCCTGCCTGATAAAACAAAGAATAGAGTTATTAAAATTAGTACTATAATTACAAGAATGCCTTTTGTCTTATTCACAATCCTATTCCCCCTCCAATCATCTGGCTATGACCGCACCTTCAAGTAAAGAAAATTCGTCTCCATTCAGTTCGCATTCTATCCCAAGAGGTAATGTAAGATTAAACTCATGATGGCCAAATTCTTCTATCTTCAGTATAGGAAAACCATACTCCTTTGTTATCTCTTTTACCATCTCCTCAAATTCCTTTTCCTCTTTTTCATTCTCTATGCAATCCTCTAAATGTCCTATTACCATACCAGATATCTTACCCAATACCCCTCTCAATTTAAGCGGCATGAAATCCCTGTCCATCTCCTCTGCTGACTCATCCAATTCTTCAAAGAATAGTATCGCACCGTTCCAGTCAGGTTCGTATTCTGTCCCTGATATCTTTTCTATAGAGTCAAGATTTCCGCCCCATAATCTACCCCTTGCCTTTCCATCCCTGTATATGCGCCATTTAGATTTGTGCTCTATCCTGCCGATAGGCTTATCCTGAGTGAGGGCTTTTAGAAAATAGGCCTTGCTGTAGGGCTCCATCCCTTTGTAACCCCATGGAGAGCAATTTATACCCCATGCAGTGGAAGGGCCATGGAATGTGACAAGCCCTGTCTTTACATGGATTGCATTGAGTAAGATAGTGATATCACTCATGCCGAGAAATATCTTGGGGTTTCGCATAATAAGTTTATAGTCAAGCAATGGGAGAAGATGCATGGCTACCTCCCCTCCCCTTGAGCATAGTATAGCCTTAATATCAGGGTCGCCAAACATACCATTCAAATCCTCTGCCCTCTCCTCATCTGAGCCAGCCATATAGCCCTTTTTGTCAAATACGTGTTTACCCAGTACAACCTTAAAACCCATATCCTCAAGGTTCTTTATACCCTCTTCTAATAACTTCCTGTGAGCGACGATGGGCCCTGACGGCGTAACTATGCCTATTCTGTCACCAGGTTTCAAAAGGTTTGGTTTGATTATCTCCATAGTTATAATATACTATATTTATTGGTCAACATCAAGAAAAAAATGGATAACACTCTCACGCTTGGTAATCGTATAAATTGTCCGAGGCCGTCGCTCAAAGAAAGTCTTTTTTATTTTGATATAACCTGCATTTTCTAATTTCTGAAGATGTGAGGCGAGATTACCGTCAGTTAGATTCAGTTTTTCCCGGAAGAAATTGAATAACCTTAATAACTCTTCGTAGTCCTTCTCTATTTTCATCCTTTACCCTTTTTTTGATTTTGAAAAATGATTCTCTTAATAACTGGACTGTCTCCAGCCTTTTTGTTGCTGTCATTCTGAGGTAATAATACCTGTCAAACTCTTCTGCCTTACTGAATGAATCTGTTTTATTTACCCAGACCTTTTTCATCACCAATTATTATATCATAAGAACGCCGTTTTTAACATATCTTTTTCTATCTCTTGCAAAAATAAGCCAAATTTAAAATTTTTTCCGGATAATATATGGAGCATAAAATGAACAAGGAACAAATAATAGAAATACTACTGACGTGGAATTTTTGGGAAAAGGTCATAGATACAGGAGGAGTTGAAATTTTATCCTTTTTATACGCAGGTTTCAGATAGACCTCCTCGGAGAGGTCTTCACCACAAGATATTTTCAATTCATCGCTTAGCGAAGCATGTATCAGTTCTACCTGTTCAAGGGTCAACGGCTGCTATCGCACTCGGCTGGAGTGGGCCGTCTGAAGGTGCTTTGCTAAATGAAAAACCAAAAATATTGTTTTATAGTATATCGGGTTTAATAATCATAGTTTGTTTAATTCCCATACAAGACCTTCAATTGGTCAACAGTAGGATGACCCTGATAATATTCTCCTTGCGGTCCTATGTAACCATCCTTATCCTTCACCAACGTAACAGGAGTATAACCGCCGGCTGCGTTGGGTATGTTTATTACCACAGTTTCACCGCTTGGAGCCTGAGGCTGTTCCGCAGGAGCGGCTTTTTCCGCAGGAGCAGCTACAACATCTGGAGTTGTTGCAGGCGCAGGAACAACGATGTATCCGGAAGGACAATCCGAGTAGTAAACATTGTCGTAATAATAATACTTGACGCCTCCCACTGTAATGGCGTTATACCTGGGCGGAAGGACCGTAATGACTGCTCCTATCGGAGGAGCGACAACAACAAAATCAAACCCGAACCAACCAGGTCTATAGAATCTACCGTCGCGATAATGATATCTATTGTGACCTACTACAACGACCTCACGCGGACCACCTCTACGCCAAGCAAATGCATCTGAAGAAGACAACACAACCATAAGGCAAATCCCCATAACTAACCAAAACTTGTTTCTAAACATTGTTTTTGCCACCTCCTTACTCCTTTCCCTGACCTATGACATCCTCCCTTGTCTCATGTTCTAAATCTTACCATGAAAAATGGGTTTTGTCAACAAAATCCCGGAGAAAATTACTGTGTATATGCCCTGCTAATTCAAAAAGCCCGTAGTAAAAACTACGGGCTTAAGTATAATTAACGTATTAATGTGTTCGCCATGGCTTCCAATAGCCACCAATCCAGACGTAACCTCTGCGTCTTCCCGTCCATTCCCAGTGGCCCGGGACCCAAACTGCACCTGGATGAGACGGATTGCCATAAACCTCAACTTTGGGAGGCGGCGGAGCAGGTCTATCATGGATGACCACGGTTTTAGTAGCGCAGCCGCTAACAAGAACCCATATTATGATGCCTAAGACGATATAAGAAATCTTCATCTTCTCCTCCTCTGTTTTACGATAATTAGACGTAATGAAGGCTGAGTTTACTACCAAAATTTTTTAATATTGACTTATTTCTTACGAAAGTGTAAATTAAAATTATAGGAATTTGGTTTTTTCACATCCCTGAACATGAGCCATATTTAACATCCCCTGACATCCTCCCTTGTCTCATATTCTAAATATTACCATCAAAAACGGGTTTTGTCAACAAAAATCCCGGGAAATGTTACTGTGTTATAAGAATGTCCTATATGATTGTGATAATAGGATGTCCCCTCCCCTTGTTTTAAGGGTTTTGTTTTTTAAGGTTTTTGATCTTTTGGGTGGGGTAGAAAAGTTGTCCGT
>Ga0082335_1001188_pt1 | contig 58003 bp, 52 predicted proteins | sample Subgrocontami58m_FD_72375 | JGI IMG/M metagenome (GOLD analysis project Ga0082335, IMG submission 72375) | Subsurface groundwater microbial communities from S. Glens Falls, New York, USA - GMW37 contaminated, 5.8 m (SPADES assembly) (version 2) ... | reverse complement strand
GTTTCAAGACAGAAGTAGTTTCAGCCAACCCTTTCAATAAAGTTTCCGCTCCCGCATTTCTTGAAAATATTCTGAAAGAAACTGGTCCGGAATTTGCCGTGGCCATCGGCCTCGCCCTGCGCAAACTCTCGGAAGAGGAGTAGGAGTCCACACTATCATACTAGACATTTTGGTTGATAAATTGCTAAAATGAGCAATATGAAAAAAACACAAAAAGGTTTTATTGTGCCAGCACTTTTGGTTGTTATCGCTTTGTTGGTAATAGGCGGTGGTGTGTATGTTTATGAAAATAAAAAATCAGAAACACCAGTTCCCTCTACAACAAATACACAAAACCCTCCTGTGACCACTCAACAAATTCCTCCGCCAGCAAACACAACTCCTGTTAAACCTTCTATCACTATTCTCTCACCAAACGGGGGAGAGAAATATGAAGGTGGAAAAACTTATGACATTAAGTGGTCATCAAATTCAACAAAAAATATTGACATTGGACTAATTGAGGGATCAAAAGATTCCGGATCAGGCGCTGGTTATGTCGCATTGAATATCCCAAATTCTGGGAAATATAAGTGGACTATTTCTTCCAGCCTTAACACTGGTCAATATAGGATTTTTGTTCGCCCAGTTGGAGGAGGTTCTGTTGAAGATGTAAGTGATTCCACTTTCACAATCACTGCTGTCCCACTTACCCTTACAAATAGTGAGGCGCTTGCATTAGTTAAAGCGACATGGGGAGGATGCACACCGGACAGCTGTTCCGAAGTTTTGGTTTCCGTAAGTAATATAGGAGGTATTATATATGTTACAGCTACATACGAAGGACTTCGAGACGATTCCTCTAGCGCATCAAGAAAGGTTGCGCCTGCGCATTACGATTATGGCTATAAAGCTTGGGTTTTAGAAACTCCAGTAAACACTCAGCGATGTCAGCCCGGGCGCGGTCATCAAGATTTTTCTTCAGAACCTTGCACTTAGGATAAGGAGGCAATCCCCGCCGTTTTATAATATCTGGCAGTGAAAGCTTTAGATTCTCACTCGGGTCGTTGATGACACAAGATCATCAAAACCTAAACGGACAGCGCTTCCTGCGCTGTTCGTTCTTAGTTATAAACACCCTCTGGTATAAATAGATTGCTTTCCATTGTATAATTCTGTTAAATGGAACCGAAATTTCAATCGTCCTTTATTCCCAAAGGTTCTTTCGCGCCCACCTCTGCCGGAGTGGCTGTGGGAAAAAAGATCAGAGAGAAGAGTCTTGTCGAATTCCTGGCCTTGGTCATTTTCATTATCTCTGTGATTTTAGCTGTGGGTATGTATGGGTACAAATATTATCTCAAATATCGCATCGAGAAGATGGGTGCTGACTTAGAACAGGCCCAAGCTGCTCTCCAGCCGGAAACAATTCATGAGCTGACGCGCCTTGATAATCGCATCAACTCTACTAAAGAGTTAGTGACAAATCACCAAGCCCTCTCACCCTTGTTTGAATATTTCCAATCATTTACTCCGAAGACCGTGCGTTTCGCCGACTTTAGATTTTCGACAACTGAACGGGGTCTTGGGCTTTCCATGAGGGGGGAAGCAAGAGGTTATGCCGCGCTGGCATTTGCCGCTGACACTTTCAGCAAGAGTCAGTATTTTATAGACCCGACCTTTTCCAACCTTAATTTAAATGACAAGGGAGATGTCAACTTCTCTTTCGAGGCAATTGTTGACCCCAATCTGCTTTCTTATAAAGGAATTATTAACCTCGTAGGGACAAGCACAAACTCAATATGAAACGCAACACCTCTATCGTCTTACTTCTCCTCTCCATCGGTCTTTTTTATACCTTTACTAACTCACAGTATCGAGAGGTAAAAGATTTGAATACTCTGGCCAACGAGTACCAGAGTGTTCTTAATAATATTTCTCAAATAGTCGAATTGAGAGACAGCTTGCTCTCCACTTACGCCACTATCCCAATGACAGAAATTGATCGCATGAATAAGGTACTGCCGGATAATATAGACACTGTGCGCCTGGCCCTTGATCTCGATAGTATGGCCGCTCGTTATGGTATCTCTATAAAGAATATTCAGACTAAAATTGGTGGAAGCACCAATGTCAATCTGATAGTGCTGCCGGAGAATGAAAAAATTTATCAAACGGCAACAGTCACTTTCGGTTTTATTGCCAATTATACCAATTTCCTGCGCCTCCTTGCCGATATAGAAAAAAATCTGCGAATTATGGATATCAAATCCATCACATTTCAGGCAACCGATTCAGGTTTCTATGAATATCAGGTATCGGCCGAGACGTACTGGCTGAAAAAATAGTTAAATCAATATCACAAGTATGCAAACTCTAATCAAAAGCAAAGGAATACTGGCGGCGATCGCAATCTTTATCGTGGTGATGTTTTTGTACAATCTCTTTTTCAGATCAGATACGATCTCTGTACTATCTGAATTATCCTCGTCAGGAGTAGGGGATGAGTTATTAAAAATGCACGACGAACTTCAACGGGTGTTATTCGACCAAACCCTATTTTCTTCCGCCGGTTATATGGGTCTCTACGATTTTAGCGTCACTATCCCAGAGCAGAATATGGGGAGACCTAACCCATTCAACATTATCGGTCGAGATTAATAGCGATGGCGAGCCCAACCAAGAGTCAGGGGTCGGCCGCGAGTGTCCCGACAAAGAGTCTCAAGGACATAGAAGTTTCTGGAAAAATCTTAGAGTATATTCCACAGGAATCGGCAGAGCATTACCGAATCGTACCAATCGGGGTGAAGGATGGCGTTCTAGAGGTTGGCACTATAGACCCCAATGATCTGGAGGCCCGCGATGCGCTTAATTTTATCTCTTCGCGCATTGGTATGCCCTACAAACTCTTTCTCATCAGTGAGAATGATTTTGCCGTAATGCTTGATAAATACAAAGGACTCTCCGGAGAGGTGACAAAGGCACTTTCTGAACTTGAATCAGAACTTTCGGTCAATGTCACTCAAGAAGTTAAGAGTGAAGATGTCAAGGATTTGTCAGAGGCTAAGATAGTAGAGGACGCTCCAGTTACTAAAATTGTCGCCACTATCTTAAGTTATGCTTCAGAAGGCAGGGCATCTGATATCCACATCGAGCCCACTACTGAAAATGTTCGCGTGCGCTTCCGCGTTGACGGAGTGCTCAACACCTCGCTCATCCTGCCTCTCAAAGTGCAATCGGCAGTAGTGGCGAGAATCAAAATTCTTTCTAATATGCGCTTGGACGAAAAGCGCAAGCCACAAGACGGTCGCTTCTCGGCCAAGATTGAAGGTCGGAAAATAGACTTTCGCGTCTCAACCTTTCCTACTTACCATGGTGAGAAAGTGGTGATGCGTATTCTCGATCAGTCTCAAGGGTTGAGGACTCTCGATGACATGGGTTTTACGGACGCAAATTTGAAAATGATTAGGCAGGCGATCAAGCGACCCTATGGCCTCATTCTCATGACCGGCCCAACTGGTTCTGGTAAGTCCACCACTCTCTATGCGATGCTCAGTGAGGTGGATAGGGATCATTCAAACGTGCTCTCTCTGGAGGATCCTGTGGAGTATAGTATCGATGGTGTCTCGCAGTCTCAAATTCATCCGGAGATAGACTACACATTTGCCACAGGCTTACGCACAACATTGCGTCAAGATCCCGATGTCATTATGGTCGGCGAGATTCGAGATAAGGAGACGGCTCAACTTGCGATACAAGCGGCGCTAACGGGGCATCTTGTTCTTTCCACTCTGCATACCAATAATGCCATTGGCGCCATTCCGCGCCTCATTGATATGGGTGTTGATCCATATCTCATAGCGCCGACACTAGTGCTCACTATGGCTCAAAGGTTAGTGAGAAAACTGTGCCCTAATAGTGGCAAACCGCTTCCCGTCAAGGATTCAATTAAAGTGATGCTTGATAAGCAATTTGAAGATTTGCCTCTTGAGTACAAGAAAGATATCGTTTTCGGTAAGGAAGTCTATGAAATTGAACAAACCCCAGAGTGTTTGAATGGGACTTCTGGACGAGTAGCAGTGATAGAAGTGCTTGAAATGGACAAAGATCTCGAGGCCGTGATACTTAAAAGTCCCACAGAAACGGAGCTTTATAAAGTGGCGCGAGCCAAAGGGATGCTCTCTATGAAAGAGGATGCCATCCTTAAGGCCTTCCAAAGAATCATTCCATTTGAGGAAATTAATACGCTATAATATGGGTATGTCTAAAAAATTTTCAATCCTTATAGTTGATGACGACAAGTTTCTTCTCGACATGTACCGCAAGAAGTTTGAGTCCGAGGGCTCTACGGTAGATGTGGCTGTTGGTTCCGAAGATGCCCTCGGTAAACTGCGTGGTGGCGCTACGCCCGACATTCTAATCTTAGACGTTATCATGCCGAGCATGGATGGAATTGAACTTCTAGGGGTAATTCGAAAAGAGAAACTTGTTCCCGGTGCGGCCGTTATCATGCTGACAAATGAAAGTGACCAAGAGAAAATTGATAAAGCAAAGGCGCTCGGTATCAAGGGTTATATTGTTAAAGCGATGAGCATTCCTTCTGAAGTGGTCGAGGAGGCGCTTAAAATTGCCAATGCGGGATCTAAATAATATGTCAGCCATGCAAGAAAAATTACTAAACGAACTGGTGGACATAGTCGTCAAGGAGGATGCTTCCGATCTTCATCTTGCAGAGGGACGATCGCCTATTATCCGCGTATCAAACTTCTTGATCCCTCTGGTCAAAATGCCCGTTCTTTCAAACGAAGTAATGACCGCATTGCTTTCGGGGTTCTTTACTCCGGAAGAAAAGAAGGAATTTGAAGTCTTCAAGGAAACAAACTTCGCTTACAGTCATGCGAACAACGCTCGTTTCCGCTGTAATGCCTATCTCGCGCTCGGCAAGATGAACTTGGCTATGAGGTTAATACCGGCAAGAGTAAAGAGTCTCGAGGAATTAAATCTTCCGCCCATTCTAAAAACTTTTGCTCAGCGTCAGCAAGGATTCTTTTTAGTAGTAGGTCCTGTGGGGGTAGGTAAGTCAACGACCCTTGCCACCATGATCGAGACGATTAATCTTGAACGCCTTGAGCATATCATTACTATCGAGGATCCTATTGAATATGTGTTCGAGTCGAAGAAAGCGATTATTGATCAGCGCGAGGTCAAACTCGACACTCCGGACTTCCACACTGCGCTCCAAGGTATTTTCCGGCAAGATGCCGATATTGTCATGATTGGGGAAATGCGCGATCCGGAAACAATCTCAACGGCTGTGACTGCGGCAGAAACCGGGCACTTGGTACTTTCAACGCTTCACACTAACACTGCTGATCAGACGGTTGATCGCATCATAGACTCATTTCCTGCTGACCAACAAACGCAGATCCGTATACAGCTTGCCGGGTCCCTGACTGGAATATTTTCTCAACGACTCTTACCGCGCATTTCTGGCGGTCTAATCCCGGCGTATGAGCTTCTCATCAACAACAATGCCACAGCCAATCTCATCCGCGATAAGCGCACGCACGAAATCAGGTCTGTCATTGAAACAAGTTCCGAAGACGGCATGATCGACCTTAATCGTTCGCTTGCCGATCTGGTGAGGAGGGGAGAAATTACCGTAGAAAATGCTATCCAATTTTCCACTAATCCCAAGACGCTTGAGCGTATGATATAGACCAACATGCTTTTCAATTATAAAGCTCTAGAAAATTCAGGGAAACAGGTGGCCGGCTCTATCGACGCCATTTCAATTGATGTCGCAGTGGGTTCATTGCAGAAACGCGGTCTGATAGTTGCAGAAATAGAACCGGCTGTGAAAGAGCCTTGGTGGTCGAAGATTCAAATCGGAAGCGGTGTATCCAATAAGGATATTGTGATGCTCTCGAGGCAGATGGCCACCCTTTTTACCGCTCAAGTTTCGGCTTTGAAGATATTCGCGCTCCTTTCTGGTGAGGTGGAAAATAAGACTCTAAAGAAAAGTCTGATAGAAGTGGCAGATGATCTACAATCCGGGAGCACTATTTCTAAAGCGCTCGCGAAGCACCCGACAATTTTTTCCGATTTCTATGTCAACATGGTCAGATCAGGCGAAGAAACCGGCAAATTGAATGAAACATTTAATTATCTGGCAGACTATCTCGATCGGAATTACGAGGTCACGTCCAAGGCTAAAAATGCCTTGATCTATCCGGCATTCGTGATCACAGTTTTTATTTCCGTTATGATTCTAATGTTTTGGGTCATTATTCCGAAAATAAGTGTGATTATCATCGAGTCTGGTCAGGCGGTGCCATTTTATAGCCAAATAGTCTTTTCCATCAGTGATTTTTTTGTCCATTATGGCCTTATCTTGCCTATTGCCATCATCGTTCTGGGATTTTTCGTGGTGCGTTATACGCGAACGGCTGAAGGTCGATCGCAACTTGCCCGTTTCAAGCTTGCCGTACCTTTTGTCGGTACTCTCTATAAAAAGCTCTATCTTTCTATCATTGCGGACAATATGCACACCATGGTTTTATCTGGCATTCCTATGGTCAAGGCTATTGAGGTTACAGCCACGGTGGTGGGCAATGAGGTGTTCAGGGAAATATTAGAAGAAAGTCTTATTGCGGTCAGAGGGGGGAGCTCATTCTCACAGTCGCTTTCTCAATATGAAGAAATACCCGGCATACTGGTTCAGATGATACGGGTTGGTGAGGAGTCAGGAGAACTTGGCTCTATATTGGGTACTATGGCCCGTTTTTACCAAAGAGAAGTGGTTAATGCTGTCGATACTCTGGTGGGCCTAATTGAACCTGTCATGATCGTAGCCCTTGGCCTAAGCGTGGGTATTTTGATGGCCTCTGTTCTTATCCCCATTTATGACATTGCCAATAGCGCTGGTTTATAGGGTATAATATAGGTATCACTAAAACAGGTGATTTTACAAATAAAATTATTAAAAAAATGATTCGTAAAGGAAATACAGGATTTACACTTATCGAGCTTTTGGTAGTTATAGCTATCATTGGTATTCTCTCATCGATTGTGCTCGCTTCACTCAATACGGCGCGAGGTAAGGGCAATGATGCCAAGGTCAAATCGCAGCTTTCTGGTCTTCGAGCTTCGGCGGAAATATACTATGATAACAACAGTAACTACGGTGCGGCCGCTTCCGACCTGTGCTCAGCGGCGTTTTTTGCTGATACCTCTTCTGGCATGGCCCAATACACTCTGTCCACCAACTATCCAACTGGTGCGACACTTTCCTGCCGCACAAGTGGCACGGCTTATGCCGTTTCGGCGCTACTACCCGGCGCTGGGGGTACTAAATCGTGGTGTGTTGACAGTGTAGGCAAATCGAAAGCGGAAGATATCGCTCTTGGAGCCGGCGTTATTGCTTGCCCGTAAAGAAACTTTCTAGGTTTGGTATACTTAAAGGATGACTGTTGTCATCCTTTTTGTTTTAGGCGCCATGCCAATATATATCGATAGCATTGCTTAAGCAAGAACCGTTCTTGCTTACACGTCAACAAAATAATTCTCTACAAAATCTTGGAATGACTGGGAACTCTTGAAATAATCTGGAAAACCTTCAGGGTTAATGATGTTCTTCTCTATCCTATCTTCACCAATATAGTCAAGATAACTGGAATACCTATATGATTTGAGAAACTTTTTCATATCGACTGAAGATCTGTTTATTTTATCTTCCCAGTGGGGAAATTCTATCTCCAAAGGGTTAATGTGGATATAACCAAAGAGATGACGTAGATAATTATCGTCAACTCCGATCAGTTTTGATTTAAATAACCCACCAAAAAGAGCCCCTGTTCTTTCATATTTAATATTAAAAAACATGGAGTAGCCTATGCCCAACTTTCTCATAAATTTAGTAATCCCGCCGTCTATTTCTTGTCTAACCAGCAAATGAAAGTGGTTGGTCATTAGACACCATACACCAATAGAAATAAATTGTTCTCCCCTGTCCAACACTAAAATCTCATTAAATGTCTTATGTTGCTGATTAATTAGATTATCAAGCCGGAATGATTGTGCATTGGAATTTGAGACAAATAAAAGCATCATAAACCGTTCATAATCTTTTTTTGATTTAAAAATGATTCGCTTATCAATACCGCGGTTATAGATATGATAATACTCACCTGTAATAAACGGGTCTTTGCGTAACATTTTTAGATTATATCTCAAACCATAGTCTTTAAGCAAGAACGGTTCTTGCTGAAGAAGTTCTTGTTGAAGATGGGTGACTCCCACGGGGTGGATGATCTTTGATATAATTGAAAGCGTGGTTTTTATTTTATTTATTCTCGGAGCGGTTGTGGGCAGTTTTCTCAATGTTGTTGGTTTACGGTGGGATCTGCCTGCCGGCAGGCAGGCTCTAAGTAAATTCGGTGGTAGGTCGATGTGCCCAAATTGCAAGAAGATTCTTAAGTGGTGGGAACTGATACCGTTCATTAGTTTTCTAGCGTTAAGAGCGAAATGTGGGGGATGCAAGGCAAGCATTTCTTGGCAGTATCCAGCAGTCGAAATACTAACGGGGTTAGTATTTGCGACAATTTTCAATTTTCAATTTTCAATTTTACAAAATTTAATACTGATTACTGTCTTCTCTATTTACATTGTCATCACTATCTATGATCTTAAACATAAAATTATCCCTGATGAATTAGTTTATGCCGCTATTTTCTTGAGTCTCCTTATTCCTATATTCTTTATTCATTATTCTCTCTTAGATTGGCTTTCCGGACCTATTATATTTGCTTTCTTTGGGCTGATTTGGCTTATTAGTCGAGGTAGAGCTATGGGTTTCGGTGATGCCAAACTCGGCCTTTCTATCGGTTTGCTTCTTGGTGCGCCTCTGGGCTTCTCCGCCATCATTCTTGCGTTTTGGATTGGTGCTTTAATATCTGTCATCTATCTATTTTTCAATAAAAATCTTACAATAAAGAGTGAGATACCATTCGCTCCTTTTATCATAATGGGCGCTTGGATAAGTTTAATTTTCCATCTTGATATCCTTCATGTCACGTTATTTTAGAAACAATCAGGCATTTACCCTTATAGAACTCCTAGTGGTTATCACTATAGTGACCGTGATACTGACAATAGTGGTAATGAACCAGTCAACATATACTGATACGGCCGCTCTATCGAATCTTGCGGATGAAATCGGTCTAACGATTTCTCAAGCGCAGGCCTATGGTATCGGGGTGAAAGAATTTACGCCCGGTTCAGGCGAGTTCACCTCCTCTTTCGGTCTTACTTTTAGTCTTCTTAGTTCCGGCTCCAACAAAGACTATCTCTCTTTTGCCGATCGGAATGTGGACCAGATCTATAGTGGGGACTGGTCTTGCCCTGTAGGTGGCGCTTCTGAATGTCTTAGCAAAGCCAATATTTCTCGTGGTAACTATATAAACTCACTTTGTATCGTTAGAACATCTGGGGCAGACCTTTGCGATGTCGGTCGGGTGGACATGATTATAGTGCGCCCCAATCCCGAAGCGCGCATTATTTTTTTTGATACCAATGGGCAACAATATTCTCCCGCCAACATTAAAGGAGCTAGAATCGTATTGAAAAGTCCACGTGGATCGACGAGGTCTGTCGTAGTGTATGGGACGGGTCAAATATCTGTACAATGAAAAAAGGTTTTACACTAATTGAATTAATGGTTGCCATCTCAATATTTATCATTGTGATGACTATTTCTATGGGCTCGATTCTCAACGTCTTTGACGCCAATCGCAAGTCAAGATCTTTGAAAACAGTGCTCAATAATTTAAATCTGGCGGTGGAGAGTATGTCGAAGGAAATGAGGTTTGGAAAGAATTATCATTGCGGTTCCGGCACTATTACAGTTCCGCAAAATTGCCCCAGCGGAGGTACTCTTATGAGCTTTCTATCAAGCGATGGTATTCAAATAACATATCAATTCAATAATCAGGGTATTGAAAAGCAGGTGGGAACTGGAGATTTTATAGCGGTAACTGCACCAGAGATTATTATCGACGATCTCACTTTCTATACTTTGGGTGCAGGTACAAGCGACACGCTTCATCCGAAAGTGTTGATTAAGATCAAGAGTCATGCTGGCGCTAATAAGGGTCTCACTAATTTTGTTCTAGAAACTCTTGTCTCTCAACGCACTTTAGATCATTAACATATGAAAACTACAGGATTCACTCTCATAGAAACTCTCGTCGCTATCACTATTCTTTTGCTTGCTGTTATCGGAACGACAACCGCGGTGCAAACAGGTATCTCCTCATTCATCTTTTCGAAAAATCAAATCATTGCCTTTTATCTCGCCCAGGAAGGTTTGGAACAAATTAGGAATATTCGTGACGAAAATAGTCTAAACCAGCGCAATTGGCTCACTGGCCTTTCAAGCAATTCGAGTGATCCGTGCTATTTCGGGAGTGCCTGCATTGTCGATCCGGTCAACAGTAACGTCGCCACCCGTTGCAGTTCTGGGCCCGGCAATTGCCCAGCGCTACGTCAAAATGCGACTTCAGGTTTCTTCGGTTACGATGCCTTGTGGCCCGTCACCACTTTCAGGAGAGAAATTATGCTGACACAAATCAACAGTAACGAAATTTCAATTAAGGTGACGGTTAACTGGTTGAAGGGTACCGTTAACAGGCAGTTTAGCGCGAGAGAAAATATAATGGACTGGCAATGAAAGAGAGAGGATTTACACTTTTTATAGCAATTACCTTAACAGCAACTCTGCTTCTAATTGCTGCAGGGATAGTATCACTGGCCGTAAGACAATCCCTCATATCTGTTTCGGGTCGCGAGTCACAACACGCATTCTATGCGGCTGATACCGGTATGGAATGCGCTCTTTATTGGGATATCAAAAATCCTTCAGGTAGTAGTGCCTTCAAACTCTCAACCGGATCTCAAATAAGTTGCAATAACCAGATAATGACCGTGGGGGGGAATGCTGTTTCCACTTTCTCTTTTAACCTTTCTCCAGATCCATATTGTGCTACGGTAACAGTAACCAAGACTGGCGGCAGTGGTCCTGGTCTCCCAACTTCTCAAACATTTAATTCCTCAACAACATGGACGGCTCCGGCGGGTGTTACAAGTGTTATGGTAGAGATTTGGGGTTCCGGTGGTGGAGGTGGGTCTAATGATTCTGGTGGTGGCGCCGGTGGTGGAGGTGGTGGTGCCTATTCATTGCAAGTGGTTAGTGTCACACCTGGGAATAATTACACGGTAACAATTGGTACTGCTGGCCGATATCAGCCCGGAGGTGATTCATGGTTTAGTACAACTGGAACAGTACTTGCAAAGGGTGGCGGTGACGGTAGAAACGCATCGGCTAGTGCCCCTGGCAATGGTGCAGCTGGCGGCGCGGCGAGTGGTGGTATCGGTACGGCAAAATGGTCTGGCGGAAATGGAGCGACTGGTTTTTACCCCGCTGGACCTGGAACTGGTGGTGGCGGAGGGTCGGCCTATACCACTGCCAATGGTGGCAACGCCTCTGGTAGTACTGGTGGGGCAGGGACTGGTGCTGGTGGCACCGGAAATGAATCATGGGGTTTTGCTCCGGGTGGTGGAGGTGCAGGTGGTGGTGGCGCTGGTGCCGCCGGACGTGTTGTTCTCTCATACACAGCGAATGGAGAGGATGGTATTACTACAATAGAATCTCGAGGTTACAATACTTGCAGTGCATTAAATCCCAGAAGAGTGGAGCGTGCCGTGCGCGCAATATACTAGTTCGACAAGCTCACTACAAGTAATGATGAAAGCAACAAAGGATACAAAAGAACGGGTAAAGAAATTACGCGAAACCGTTGAGCATCACAGATCGCTTTACCATACATACGACCGACCGGAAATTTCTGATGAAGCGTATGATGCATTAGTGCGCGAACTTGAAGAATTAGAAACGCAATTTCCTGAATTAGCGAGTGGAGATACTCCTACAAGACGTGTGGGTGGAGAAGTTCTTGAAAAATTTGAAAAAATTGAACACAAGGTACCCCAGTGGTCTTTTAATGATGCGTTTGATGAACTTGATATCAGAGCTTTTGACGAGAGAATTAAAAGGGGTCTTAAAATTTCTCCCGAGTATATCGCAGAGTTGAAAATTGATGGACTGAAAGTAGTTCTCACATATGAAAACGGGATGTTGAAGACTGCCGCCACGCGGGGTGATGGCAAAGTGGGGGAGGATGTGACTCAAAATGTCTCGACCATAGAATCGATTCCACTTAAGTTACAAAAGCTAATTTCTATAATAGTTGAAGGGGAAATTTGGATGGGCAAGAGTGTTTTGAGAGAGTTAAATAAAGAGAGAAAAAAGAGAAGTGAAGAATTATTTGCCAATCCGAGAAATGTGGCCGCCGGCTCCATTCGCCAGCTCGATCCCAAAGTTACTAGCGCGCGTAAACTTGATTCTTTTATTTATGACGTTGCCGATATGGATGGTAACGCATTGCCGGCGACTCAAGTAGAAGAACTTGAATTGTTGCGAACTCTTGGATTTAAAGTCAATCCACATTTTAAAAAGTTTGGAAATATCGAAGGGGTGATTAAATATTGGAAATCGTGGGAAGCAAAAAAAGATAAGGAAGACTATCTCGTAGATGGTGTGGTGGTTAAGGTGAATGAACAAAAATATCAGGAAACACTTGGTTATACTGGCAAGGCGCCAAGGTTTGGTATTGCGTTTAAATTTCAAGCTGAACAAGTGACAACTATAGTAGAGGACATAACACTCCAAATCGGTCGAACTGGCGTGCTAACGCCTGTAGCCATACTCAAGTCGGTTCTAGTAGCAGGGTCGACTGTCTCTCGAGCAACATTGCATAACGAAGACGAGATCATGCGCAAAGATATACGAATAGGGGACACTGTGATACTGCAAAAAGCTGGTGATGTCATTCCGGAAGTGGTGAGTGTGGTTAAAGAATTGAGAACGGGAAAAGAAAAAATCTTTAAATTTCCCACTCACTTCCCGCTCTGCGGTGGTGATGGCAGGATTGAGCGTATTCCTGGAGAGTCCGCATATCGTTGTGTAGCCAAAAATTCCTTTGAACAACAAAGGCGTAAACTTGGATATTTTGTCTCTAGGGGTGTTTTTGACATAGATGGTCTGGGGCCGAAGATTATCACTCGTCTTATGGAAACTGGGATTATTTCAAATTTAGACGATATCTTCAAAATAAAAAAGGGCGACCTCGTGACTCTCGATCGCTTTGCAGAGAAATCTATAGACAATTTACTCAATGCCATAGAAAAGGCGCGTGATGTAACCCTTGAGCGCTTCATCGCCTCGCTCTCCATCCCGCAAGTGGGGGAAGAAACAGCGATTGATCTGGCGCAGAATTTTAAAACAGCTGAAAAATTTGCTCAAGCCGGTAGAGAAGAATTAGAAAAATTAGAAGGTGTTGGTCCGATAGTTGCGCAGTCTATTACTGATTGGTTTACGAACAAAGAAAATAAAAAATTATTTGAGAGACTCCTTAAACAAGTCCGTATCCAGTCTGTCAAACACCGGGTGTTAGACAAAAACATGTCACTCTCTGGGAAAAGTTTTGTACTGACTGGCACGCTTGAGAATATGTCTCGGGAAGAAGCTAAAGAAAAAATCCGCGTACTCGGTGGCGAAGTTCATGGGTCTGTTTCTAAAAATACTGATTACCTAGTTGCTGGCCGAGACCCGGGTGAGAAATTTAATAAAGCTCAAGATCTGGGAGTAAAAGTGCTTAATGAAAAAGAATTTTCTGATATGTTAGAATGAGCACATGGACAAGGACAAAGTACTAAATTTGGCTAAGTTGGCGAGGATTGAGATAGGGGATGAAGAGGCGGAAAGTCTGTCTAGTGAATTTGGGGCTATTTTGGGGTATGTTGGGGAAGTTAAAGGAGTAACCTCACCCCAGCCCCTCTCCTTGGCTAGGAGAGGGGAAGAGGGGAGAGGTGTATCTAATGTTATGCGGGAAGATGTTGGGCCACATGAGTCTGGACTCTATACCGAAAAAATTTTAGAACAAGCTCCGGCGAGAGAAGGTGATTATATTAAGGTAAAGAAAATCCTGTGACACCAGAAGAAATTAGAATAAAGGATAAGGATACGCATGCTTTTTTGGAAGTGTTTGACCCCGAACCAGAGCAAGCTCGGTACGGGGCTGGCGTGTTAAGTGGGAAGACAGTTGCTATTAAAGACAATATTTTATTCGAAGGACATAAGGCAAGTGCTGGTTCGAAAATTTTGGAAAATTTTACAGCTCCATATGATGCTACTGTCGTTAAAAAGTTAAAGGCGGCGGGGGCAACTATTGTTGGCAGGACCAATATGGATGAGTTCGCGATGGGCAGTTCTACCGAGAATTCGGCCTATGGAGTGACTAAGAATCCGTATGATTTGACCCGAGTTCCCGGCGGTTCCTCTGGTGGCTCGGCGGGAGCTGTGGCATCTGGGATGTGCGACATGGCACTTGGTTCCGACACTGGTGGTTCTATTCGTCAGCCGGCAGCTTTCTGCGGAGTAGTGGGATTGAAGCCAACATATGGCAGAGTGTCGCGTTCCGGCCTCATTGCACTTGCCTCATCACTTGATCAAATTGGTCCCTTTACGAAAAGTGTAAGTGATGCGGAGATTCTCTACAATGTCATAAAGGGTCAAGATGCGCTCGACAGTACGACCATAAGTGAAGAGGCATATCCCGCGCAAAGAAAATTTTCTAAAGTCATTGGAATTCCTCGGACATTCGTGGAGTCAGAGGGTATTGATGAAAGTGTGAAGAAAAATTTTAAGGAGGTGGAAGAGAGATTTCGTTCTCTTGGATATGAAATTAGAGATATTGAGCTCCCGCATATCAAATATTCTCTAGCTACTTACTACATCATAATGCCTGCCGAAGCTTCCTCAAACCTAGCGCGTTTTGATGGGGTGAAATATGGTTTTCACAAAGACGGCAAGGATGTGATAGAGGACTATTTCAAAACTCGCGGCGAGGGTTTCGGCAGGGAAGCACGAAGGAGGATTATTCTGGGCACTTATGTCCTATCCTCTGGTTATTATGACGAATACTACGGAAGTGCTCTGAATATGAAAAAGTTGATTACAAACGAGTTCATAGATGCGTTTGAAAAAGTTGATTTAATTCTTACTCCTACTACGCCGACCCCTGCATTTAAACTCGGAGAAAAAACTTCTGATCCGCTTGCAATGTATCTGGCCGATATTTTTACCGTACCGGCTAATATCGCAGGACTTCCGTCTATTTCTATTCCTTCGGGTGTGATAGGAAATTTGCCTCTAGGAATTGAGTTAACGGCTGGTCTTGGAAGGGAAGACAACCTTTTTATCGCTGGTAAAGAATTTTTAGGAGAATAAGATATAGATATGCCACCCGACAAAAAACCAAAAAAGGCGCCTAGTGGCGGTGACGATAGAAAGGCCATGGAGCAGGTAATTTTCTTGCTCGTCCTTCTTTTCTTCTTGGGGGCGCTTATCACCGCTGTGCTTACTTATTTTGAGAGCTTTGGATTGGGTACCGCAGATTCTCTGTGGGAAAAATTTGTAAAATCTTTTTTTAAAAATGTTTGGCCTATATGGATAATTGTTGCGGGGGTTGTGAGCGGACTCTCTCTAATTGGAATAATTTATAATATTTGGCATCTTAGAGCTATAAATATTGCTGAAGAGAAAATTTATAATCCAAGCCCAGAACCGATAGCGACAGGCGGTGAAAGTAAGCCCGAGCCTAAAAATGAGAAATGGGAAAAAGTATTGAAATATTTAAACTCTAATAACGTTTCCGACTGGCGACTGGCGGTCATCGAGGCGGATGTCATGCTTGACGAGACTCTGCGTTTGGCAGGTTTACACGGTGACACGGTGGGCGATATGCTTAAATCGGCCGGCAAGAATGATTTCTCGACTCTCGATGAGGCTTGGGAGGCGCATAAAATCAGGAATGCCATTGCGCATTCTGGGACAGATTTCCAATTAAGCGAGCGCGAAGCGAAACGAGTTGCCGCTCTTTTTGAGAAGGTATTTAAAGAATTCCAGGTGATTTAATCTTCGTGCTTGCATTGAGCGAACGAAGTGAGTCGAAATGTTGCGGGTGCCCGATTTGCACGGACGCCTACAGGTTATGCTTACCACTCCAGCTTTCGCTGGTCCACTAGAAAGTGTTTGACGTGGTCTGGACTATGCCTTCTTCCTATCTTTCAATGAGGAAGCTCGCCGTCTAGTCTCTACACCTTCCCAGCACTTAGAATAAGTGCTTGGCTTGGCTCGGTATTATCTTTCTCCAGTCGGAGATAAGGACTTCACCGAATTTGACGAGTGCTCTTCTCCCAATTACTCAGGAGACGGCCCATTTTGAGCCTGTCGAGGTACTACTCCTCCAACCCGCTCCTTACATTATATATCTTATGATTATTTTACACAAGTGTATTTATGGACAATGGTCTAGGATTTGTATGGAGAAGTAGTGTATAATATTACTTATGTATGATATACAAATCAAAAAGCGAGCTGTGTCACTTCGTAAAAACGGGAAAAGTATATACGAAATCGCTGAGATTCTCGATTTAGGGCCAACCACTATTAGTTATTGGTGTAAGGATATTAGATTATCTGATCTTTTAATTCGGAAAATATCTAATGATGGAAAGAAGAAGGCCCACGCGGGGATGCTTGTCTATACGGAAAAGCAGAGACTAGAACGTCTTAAGAGACAAGCATTAGAAAGAGAAGCAGGCAGGAAGCTATTGGGCAGATTATCACAAAGGGATCTTATGGTAGCTGGTCTTGGATTATATTGGGGGGAAGGTTATAAGGGTAACAATGGTGAGTTTGGTTTTACAAACAGTAATCCAAACATTATTAAATTTTATCTAAGCTGGCTGGTATTGTTCGGAGTCTCGAAAAAAGATTTAATTTTTCGTCTAACAATAAATGGTATTTTCAAGAACCAAGAAGCACGTCTTAAACGGTTTTGGTTAACAAAATTGAGAGTGAAAGAAAGTCAATTCACTAAAACTACTCTGATAAGGACTATTCTCAAGAAAGCTGATACATCAAAAAAGAATACTTATAAAGGTATTTTGAGAGTTAAAGTCAAGCGTGGTAATGCTCTCAAAAATAGAATTCTGGGCACCTTAGAGCATATATCTGCTTGTGTCTGATTTTCCAGCGTGTTATCTTCATTATCATATTGTCGGGGTAGCTCAGTTGGTAGAGCAGTGGAATCATAAACCACAGGTCGCCGGATCGTTCCCGGCCCCCGACACAAAATTGATTTAGAGTGAAAAATCTGTTATTTTATAGCGTATTGCGGTCGTGGTGTAGCCCGGTTAACACGATTCCCTGTCACGGAATAGATCGCCGGTTCAAATCCGGTCGACCGCGCATCTGTTTTTCTTATCGCTCCGCTTCTTTTTTCTGTTCCGCCATACCTTTAGGTACTGCGAAGAGACACGCGACTATCGCCCAAACAAAGATGACAAGATTAGTTATGTCGCCATCCTGTATAAGTTGTGGGATGTTAGGACCAACGAGGATTAATACTGCAATCAAAATCAAGGCTAAAAATTCCAACAGCTTTCTCCTTTTAGTGTTCTCAACAAGTTTTAATTTCCTTTGCTTGGCCGATTTGTAGGCGAGTGCTCCCAAAATCATAAATAATCCCGGCAGACTATCGCCAAGGATGGTCGTCGGACTCGGATTCGTTAAACTGCCAACCATCGTTAACACACCAACAGCCAATATTATCGTTGAACCTATAAATTTTTTATTGATGATAAATTTCATTTCTTTTTGGCTCACATTGGGCAAACACGACCGACCCCAGGCTCAATGAAACAGTCAGGTTCACGTGGATCATTCCGAGTCGGAGTAGGCGCAGATTTCGGAGTAGATTTCGGTGCTAGCGTTGGAGTTGGTTGAGGAGGTATGAATTGTGGCGGTTCGTAACCTGACCACCACAAGCCCTTGTTAAAAATATCGTTTGTAAAATGAGAAGTAACTTTCATGTACCAGATTGGATTAAAGATGTCGTTTGTAAATGCGGTAGGAATAGCGAGCCACCAATAAGGATTAAAGATGTCATTTCTAAATTGAACGGGGGCCTGTTTAAAAGGTGCTGGTGTAGCGTTCGTTTTACCAAGTGCAGGCGATGGGGAAAATACGAGGGAAAATAATAGTGCTATAAACAATAATTTAAGCCGCATACTTGCATTATACCATTATTACTATATACAAATAAATTTCTCTCGTTTTTCTTGTAGATTTGGTATATAAACATAACCATTATGATTTTTAATTGCAGTTCTTACGTTAATAACTCACGACCGTGAACTAAGAACGTATATATAAGGTCTAATCTAAAACTGCTATACTTTTTGTATGGAAAATAAAATACTTGTTCCATACTCGGATCAGTGGCCTCGCATGTATCAAGAAGAGGAAGAGAAAATTAAGAAAGTAATTGGAGAAAAAATAATGGATATCCAGCATATTGGAAGCACCTCAATTCCCAAGACTTTATCAAAACCAATAATAGATACGTCCGTTCTCATTGACTCTTTTAAAAATGTGGATTCCCTAATAAAACCTCTTGAATCTCTTGGTTATAGGTATGAACCAACAATGTCATCGGTAGAAAGGCATTTCTTTAAGAAGGGTAGTCCTACTCAATACCATCTATCAATTGGATATACTGATCGCGGTGGGTATTGGAAAAGGCAGATATTATTTCGAGATTATCTCCGTAAGCATGAGGAGGTTAGGGGGGAGTATGAACAATTCAAACTCAGCATTCTTAGGGAAGATGCGACTATTGATAAATCCTATACCTCAAACAAAAATGAATTTGTGGACAAAATAGTCGAACTCGCTAGCAAGGAGCTTATTTGATTTAGAACCCACTAATTATCTTAGTTCTGACAAAGTCTAGTACGTTGCACATTAGTTTCTCTCTTATACGCTATTAATTCACTGTGGTGAACTGATAACGTATGTGTAAAATCCGCGCTCCTCAGGGGGCTTATAAAGTGATATGCTTTTACTATGAAAAAGAAGATACAAATACTCATAATTCATGGTGGAATGACTTTTAAGAACAAGAAAGATTATTTACGTTATTTAAAAACAAGAAAAATCTCCCTAGAAAGGAGGGTACGATGGTCTGATGATTATTTGGATAAAGAGCTGGGTAAGAAGTTTGAAATAATCAGACCCCGTATGCCGTTACAAGATTATGCTAAGTATAACGACTGGAAAATATATTTTGAAAGATTCGTGCCCAAATTAAGAAATAATGTCATTTTGATAGGAGGTTCGCTTGGTGGAATTTTTCTTGCAAAATATCTGTCTGAAAATAGATTTCCTAAAAAGATATTATCAACTTATTTAGTTTGCCCTCCTTTTGATAATACAGAAAGGGGAGAGGATCTGGCAGGTGGTTTCAAACTACAATCAGATCTCTCATTGTTGGAGAAAAATTCTCACAATTTGTACCTGTTATTTTCGAAAGACGATAATGTTGTACCAGTTTCTCACGCCGAGAAATATAGAAAAAAACTGAAAAAAGCTAAGATCGTTATATATAAGAGTAAAAATGGACATTTTCTGGTCTCTAAGTTTCCAGAAATTGTTCGAATGATAAAGAAGGACGCACATCTGCGCATCGTGGGTGTATAATAGATAGTGTTATTAGTTTATATATATCATCGTGTCAAATACAAATAAAGCAATTTGGGTTCTACGAATTGCGGTTGCGGGAGAGTTTCTCGGTCATGGGGTGCTTGCGCTTGAGGGTAAAGCTAGCTGGTTGGGGTGGTTTGCCAAGTTTGGTATTAGCGACCCGTCAACTGCGGCCATACTTCTTACTCTGGTAGGTATTATGGATATTATTGTGGCTTTGATAGTCTTATTCAAACCGATCAAGCCCGTTCTCTTGTGGGCTGTCCTTTGGGGCTTCTGGACTGCGCTCGTGCGTCCTATTGTGGGCGAGCCGATATGGGATTTCATAGAACGCTTTGCCAACTGGGGCGCGCCTCTGGCACTTCTTTTCCTATTGTCAAAAAGCAAATCAGAAAATAATTAGTTGGAGTGTCTTTACGACCCCGTCTCTCCTTTAGCGATCTCCCCTAAGATGGGTTATCCACAGTTGTAACCGGATATCGTCTTATTTCCTGTACAATATCAGTATAGACAGACAATCTCGATAGTCGAGTTATAGATGTTCTCGTCTATCGAGATCTGTCTCGATTAGAGATATTGAGGTTTTTATGAAGAAAGAAAAATTTTTGAGCTTGAAAGAAGCCGCGGAAATCTCGGGATATGCGCCTGATTATATAGGTCAGCTTATACGGAAGGGCAAGCTCAAGGGTAAGCAAATGTACTCTGGAGTCGCTTGGGTCACGACCGAAGGTGCTCTAAAGACTTATTTACGCGATGCGCAGGGAAATAGGAAGGGCCAGGCTTTCTTGGCGTTTGAATATTTTAATACCTTGAAACGTGGTATATCCGCCGAACGATTTTTTCGCGCGTTAGTCTATGTCGGAGTCGCGATTGTGATTCTTATCGGACTCGTATTTTTCTACCTGTTTTCGGTCAAGATCGAGCGATTCCTCGATGAGCGGAGTATTCATCAGATCGAATCTTTACGAGCAATATGAAAACAAGAATGTATGCTGCTCTTCTAATTCTCACTTTCTCAAGCACAACGTTTTTCGTTATCCCGTCTTTGGTGTTTGCTGTTGCCGGCGTACCGAAAGTTTTGAATCACCAAGGGCGACTTATGGATTCCGCGGGGACGCTCCTCGGAGGTACGGGAACCGACTACTGTTTCAAATTCGCGATCTACGATGATACGACCGTCGGCACGCCGGATACCCAACTCTGGCCGTCAGGCGCTACATCAACCATGACCGTGCAAGTTAAAAATGGTGTGTTCAATGTAGGTGTCGGCGACACGAGCGCGGGTGGCGACACGCTTGACTACAATTTTCAGGATAACGATACGGTCTACCTTGGCGTCGATGTCGCAAGTAAGGTCGGCGGGACTTGCGCCGGAGGCGACGAGGTCTTTGAAAGACTTACTCCGCGCCAGCGTGTGACCGCATCGGGCTATGCGGTCAATGCGAGTACTGTCGGAGGATTTACCCCGTCGCAGACTCCGTCAGGCAATCAAATCGCAGTTCTTTTATCTGGCGTTTTGAGTGTCCCGACTGCGTCAAGTACTCTTGCGACAACATCGCAGTTGGTTGTCTCGAACTCCTTTACCTTCAAAAATGTTACCGGCTTTTTGAAGGCGGTGGCGGGAGTCGTTTCAACAGCGCTTATAAATTTGGTTAGCGACGTGACCGGCATTCTTGGGGTCGGAAATGGCGGCACCGGCTGGAGTAATATTCTTGCTGGAGCGGTTTTGTACGGCAACGGCGCGGGTGCTCTTGCGACCACTACAGCTGGGACGGCAGGAAATGTGCTTGCACTACTCAACGGCATCCCGACATGGACAGCGACCACGACTGCCGGGACGGGACTTTCGTACAACGGTACTTCATTTACTGTCAACACCTCGCAGAACATTGCAACACTTTCTAACCTGACTACGAACGGTTTCGTGCGCACCTCCGGTGGCACCGGGACGCTTTCTGTGCAGACCGACCCCATTGGGGTGTCCTTGGGTGGAACCGGCCAAATCTCTTTGGCCTCGTCACAGCTCATGTATGGTGCAGGATCTGGTGCTGTACAGTCGGTTGCAACAACGTCGCTTGCCATTGGCACTTCACTCTCGAGCTCCGGCACTCTCGGCGCGCAAGTAGGGGGTGCAAACACGACTCTTTCGCTCAACCTTGGCAATGCAAACAGCTGGACAGCACTTCAACAATTTGGGAACGCGTCTACATCAATCGCTTCTGCGCACCAAGCATTCTTCGGCGCAACTGCGACAACCACTATCAGCTCCATTGGCGCGATCACAGTTCCCACTGGGGCCTCGGTAACATCTCCTGCCTATACCGCTGCCGCGGCTACAACTCTTTCTTCAGGCGGGACATCGGGGCTCACGCTTGATTCTGCCTCGGGGGACATTCTCGTCTCTGCCAATGATGCGATTAGTTTTGCCGCAACGACTTTGGGCAACAACGGTTCGAGAAACGTAACTATTAATTCCGGAACAGGTGGAACAACCGCGACGCTTATTGTAAAACTGGATACATCTGGCACCGTTGTCACCACAGATACCACTACTTTAAACAATGCCGTAGGTGTAGCTATAAATACAACGACAATCGGCCAAGCAGTACGGGTTGCTATCAATGGTGTGGTTACCGCGACCGCAGATAATGCTGTGACTGCTGGGGATTATATTGGGGTGGGTACAGCTACGGCCGGACGCGCGAAAAGTCTTGGCACGGCGTATCCTTCCACGGCAGGAGTGCAGGTTATCGGACGGGCCTTGGGTACGCAGGCAACCCCCGGTTCTACATTTCTCCTGATGCTGAACGGATTGGATAATAACGTGTCATCGGGAGGAAGTGGATATAGTTTGATAAAAGATGAAACTACGGGGCTGACAGCTCGTACTACATTGGCGTTTCTCGGAGCTGGAGTTACATGTGCGGACGCTGGAGGTTCTCAAACTGAATGTACTATCCCCGGTGGCGCCGGTGGCGGAGTGTCTTTTGCTTCTGGGACGGCGGATAACACGACCAGTAGCAATAATTTAATTCACCTGACCAAAAGCGGAGTTGACGTATTTAAAGTTGCCAATTCCGGCGGACTCTCCATTTTTGCCGCGACGACAGATACGGTAAAAACGACCACTGGGACAACACGTACTCAAGATTTCTCCATCACGGGGTCCACATTACAAAACGTTACGTCGTCCAGCGATTTGATAAGTATTGATAACGGAACGATGACACTGGAAGGAAGTATCGCTGCATCTTCACCCGCAGTTACCACAGCGGCGGCAATGGGTCTTGGCGGTCACGTGATTCTCCGCGATGATGGTAAGTACATTATTATCCACGGCGGCGCCGCAACGGGCGTTTCTATCTGGGACGGCACCACGGGTGGCGCCATGTCTGCAGCTCCGACGATTCTCAATACCGCTGCAGGAGCCGGAGCGATATCTATAAAGCGTCCTGATGGACGCTACTTGGTGGTAAAAGCTGGTGGTTCTGCGGGACTCACCGCTCTCTATGACCCTTATGGTATTACCGCTACTGCGGCCGGTGCCGTTGTGTGTGCTGGTGGAGCGGCGACCACGGGGACGGGCGCCATATTACTTCCCGGTGGTAATTATTTGATTATGTGTGGAGGATTGGCAGTCACGAGTATATATAATCCCACATCGGATGTTGTTACTGTCGGTCCACCTCTGGGAACTGGTACATTCGGAGCAGGTGCTCATGCTCTAGCGAGAGATGACGGCACATTCTTAATCTTTAAGGGAGGTGGCACAGGTACGGCGATATATAATCCACTCAATTCAGGAACTGGAGTAACAACAATCGGTACTATGACCGATGTCACCATCACCAACGCACCGACGATAGCTATAGGCGCTACCTCAATTCGCAAACAAGATGGTACCTACCTCGTTATCCCGGGAGCAATCACTACCTCTGCTATTTATGATCCGAAGGGTATGACCGCATTTCCGAACGGGACGTTTACCACGCAGAGTGGTGCGGGCAACGGTCCGTCGGTTGTGCTCGGCGAGGGAGCGCAAGCATTCTGGCGACAGGATGGGAACTATATTCTCATTATTGGCGGTGCAGGAGTCGTTACAACCAATGTTGTAAAACCGGGCGCGGCCGCTGGCAGTCAATTCGTAACGACCAATGCTCCGGCTATCACGGCCGGCGGGGCGGGGGTAGGGGTCACTGCCTTTATGAAGCCCGATGGAAGGTACGCTATCCTCAAAGGCAACGGCACGGCTGTAGATTACTACGATATGCAATTTGTGGTTGGGGGTAATCCGACGGGTACCGGAGTGCAGAGCGCCTATTGGGAATCCGAGTGTATTGACAACACCAACTTAAACCCGAACTCCGTAATAAATTGGAATGCGAACGCCGAAGGGAAAATAGTAATAGAGACTCGCACAGTTACAAGCGCCGCGGCATGTACAGCTGGTACCTATGCCACAACGACAACAAGCGGCGACAAGATACGATTAACAGCTCCGACAGACAACAGAATTCAATTCCGCGTCACTTTCAAGAGAGACCTCCCCAAATTCTTTGACCAGGAATGGGGCGTGAGAAGAGCGAGTCAGACACGCTATCGCCGCACCAATAAAGACCCTGCACTCTACGACGTCGGAGTCTTTAACGGGCTGGCGCTTCACCGCACGCAATTTGATTTTGGCGACAGCATGGCGACCTCCGGTCCGGTGTCAATCAATATCACCAACAGCAAGGATAAGAACCTCGGCATTGCGCTTGAGGCGGGTATTGGATACGGGTCCACTGTTGGGACTGTCGCAGGTTCCGGAGGTATTTATAACGGCGCGTTCAATTCCAATTCTGCCCTCACGACTACGGCGACCAACGGCACTATTGTGATGAAGCGCCCAGACGGTAAGTTTGTGGTTATTTCAGGTAACACGGCGACGGCAAATGCTCAACTCTATAATCCTGACTTGCGAACATTTACCGCACTCGGAACTACGCCGGCAGCAGGCACGGGCCTCGGCGCTCTCGCATTTAAGCGGCCTGATGGGAAATTTCTAATCGTGCTCGGCAACAACACTAACGTAACGAGCATTTTTGACCCCGTCGCCAACACATTTACCGCCGGGCCGGTACTCACTGGTCTTGCCGGGGACGGCGCGCAGGTGATTCCACTCCCGACAGGAAGAGTGTTAATAATTCACGGCAACTATCTCTCTACCACTTCTATTTACGACCCCATACAAAACATAATGATCGGCGGTCCGGTGCCTTCTACTGCAGTTGGGCAAGGGTCTGTTGTCATTCCGCGCCCTGACGGCACATTCCTGTTTATCCCGGGTGTCGTCACGACCGGTTGTACGGCATTAAGCGTAGTCACCAATAACTTTGACCCATACACTATGACATTTAATTCTATGAACGCGCCAACCATGCTTGGTACCGGACCGGGTGCATTCGCGTTTCAAAGAAATGATGGGCTATGGGTCATTGTGCGCGGTGGCGCTACTGCTAGCACCTGTGCCGCTCTCACCGCAACGACACTCTACAATCCTGTAGAAAACAGAATGGCCGTTGGTCCCGTCCTCTCGGCCGCCGCTCAACGCGGAGCGCACGCCATACCGCGCCCTGACGGAACGTGGCTTATCGTTCACGCGGGTACTACTGCATTAAACACCACGTCTATTTATCGAGAAAAAGCTCTCGGCGTTGCTGGTACCGAGGTGATGGGTCAAATCGGCGTCTTCATCGCCGGACCGACACTGGTAACCGTTGCCGGTGCGGGGTCTATTTCTTTCCAGAAAGATAATGGCAGGTTTGTAACTATAACCGGCAACGCTGGCGCCGTCGTGCAGGAATATGACGGCGGGTGGGTTGACAAAGGAGTGTATAAAACCGAGCAGTTTAATTTGGGAAGTCAGCTTGGTACCGACTCCACTCTCGCATGGCGGGCAAATACGTTTACCGGTATTTCGGCAGAAGTAAAAACTGCGACAACGCAGGCGGGGCTTCAGACTGCGAGTTCGCGTGAAGTCGCCAAGTCCGGAGCTCTCATTAATCCGGGCGGGTCAGACACATGGTTACAGATTAACTTCAACTTCACTCGGAAGTTTCCTTCGTTTGACCGTTTGTACACAGATACGTGGTACAACAGTGGCGCTTCATTTTCTTACGCACAAAGAAAAATAGAAACCCCGACTCTGTACGAGTACAAGGTGACCAAGGATAAGGACGTTATTGACCTCCAGTCGGACGGACTCTCCGTATTCAGAGTGAGTTCATCCGGCGATGTATATACGCAAGCAGGTGGAACTATTAACACCTCGGGTGCTGACTTGGCAGAGCGATACACTTCGCAAGAGACGCTTGATTTTGGGGAAGTCGTGTCCATAGACCCACAGAATAATCACGGCGTGAAGAAATCACTCTATCAGTATCAGCCAGACGTACTCGGTGTCGTCTCTACCGACCCCGGATTCGTCGCCGGTGCGTACACGAAAGATTCTTATCCGATAGCTCTCATTGGTCGCGTGCCTGTCAAGGTGTCTACTGAAAACGGCATGATACGCAGCGGAGATTCGCTCACCGCCGCAAGCGCTCCAGGACACGCGATGAAGGCGCAGAAAGCAGGACGTGTGATTGGCAAGGCGCTTGAATCTCTCGACCCGGAAAAATTAGTGGGCTGCCCCCCGAGTGAGTTTATCATTCCCGGCCGGAAATGTGGGATCGTTATGATGTATGTAAACCTGTTCGACTCTATGGGGTCACCTATTGAGGTTGTGATGGCTGAAGCAGGTTTCTCGTTAGATACACCAAGTTCGGCGCCGAGACTTGAAATGGCTGCTGACGCTGATGTTCTAGCGAATAGTGAGACACGTGAGGTAACTGAAGAAGAACAGGCCAATCTTATAGCGGCGCAAAGTGCGACGCAAGCCACAGCAAAACGAGGACTCATCCTCGAATTCTTGAAGACTCTCAAAGAGCAACGTGTCTCGACGATGCTGTCGGAGGTGTTTACCGATCGATTATCAGCGACACTGGAGATTATTACGCCAATTCTTTCGAGCGAGACTGTCTACACACGCTCGCTCCAAGTTGAAACTATAGAAGGTATGGCGACTTCCTCCCTCGCTTCCTCGACTGCGCGGGTGGTGCGCGTACGGGGCGGACTTGAAGTAGAAGGCGATACTCTGCTCGGAGGAGGTTTACGAGTTGATTATGTTGGAGAGCATGGCGACGTGGTAGAAATTCTCGCAGACTTGCTCTTTACGGGGCGGCCCGTATTTTCTTCTGATACTGGCGGGTTTGCGCGTATAGAGAAAGACGCCAAAAGTGTAAAAATTCTTTTCGAGCGACCGTACGAAGAAGAACCAGTCGTCAACGTGACGCTGACGATGAATGAAGCAACGTCCACGGATCAAGTGAATGATGATGAAGTGGCGAATGAGATTTTGAAGAACGGCATCTCCTATGTCGTATCTCGAAAGAGTACCAAAGGATTTGCTCTTGTGATAAACAAGCCGGCGCCTCTCGACCTTGCTTTTAGTTGGACAGCTCTTGCGGTGAGAAACCCAAGGACTTTTATGTCTTTCCCACTAGTGGTTACTGCCGTGAGTGAGCAAGGTCTCGTCGTGGAATCTTTACCAGTAGGGGAATCCTCGACGAGTACTCCGGAAATAACGACACAAAGTGACGTAATACCGGAGGCAATCATTGAAGCTGTCTCTTCTAATGTCCCACCGGCCGCGATACAGTCGGAGGAATCGCCTTCGGTGATCGAGACAATTACTCCCGATGCGATATCAGATATGGCACCACCAGAGGTTGAGCCGCTCTAATCGAAATTACAAGGTATAATACGAATAAGCTATGCATACAAATCAAAGAATTGTGAAACGGAAAATGTTCATTGGCGGCGGGATAGTACTAGCACTTTTTTTTGGTATCTATTTCTATATACAATACAACGATCCAGAAAAGGTAAAGGTCAGAGAATCTGCCAGTCTCGTGGCAGAAGTAGGAGAACTTATGTTCTTGCCGGAAGGGGAAACTCCGACTATCGCAACTGTAACCGAACCGGGAAAATTGGCAAACCAGCCATTTTTTAAAAACGCCATGCTTAACGATAAAGTCTTGATCTACTCACAAGAACGCAAAATTATTCTCTATCGACCTGCGGAGAATAAAATAGTCGAGGTAGCTTCTTTGTCTCCCGACGAAAAATAAACATGCGTGAGGAATCTTTCTCCGTCATTTTTCTGGTCCTGCTTCTCGGGATTGTGTCGTTTGTAAGAGCGGAAGATTCCACGAGTACCAATTTTATTTCGCGCGACCCTGTCATGAGCGATTTTGGAGGAGACGCGACCTCCGCGAATTTTGAGGCGATCAATAGTGGTGGACAGACGATAACTGGCGAGTCGGTCAGTGCAAGCTTCTTGCTTCGGAGCGGGTTTTTGTATTTTGATACTTTTACGCCTAAGTCGCAAAATTGGCGCTGGTATGACGATGAGACTAATGAAACGCCAACGACTGCGCTCGCCACGGAAAATGTGGCTCCGTCGAATGTCGCCGAAGGTAATCTCATCAAGTTACGCATGACGCTCAAGGAGACGGCGAGTCTCGGTGGAAAAGATATCAAATACAAACTGCAATTTTCTACATTCTCCGATTTTTCACAAAGTGTAAACACTGTCGTTTCCATTGCTTCGTGCGCAGGCAATTCTCTCTGGTGCTATGCCGATGGTGGTGGAGCAGACAACGGAATAATTACGACGAAGGTACTTTCAGATGTTGACGCGTGTGCGTCCGGTGTAGGTGATGGATGCGGTACGCACAATGAATCTGCGACTTTAGCGAGCACCTTTACCCATAAAAAAGATGCGGCCACCGAATTTGAATTTACTATCAAGTCATCTGGCGCCGCGGCCAATACCACCTATTTCTTCCGGGCGTTCAACGTAACGGCCAGCACTTCCGTCTCTCTCAATACTGGTGAGACGTATCCTTCGCTTTCTACGGAGGGGGCGCAATTGACCGTAAGTGTCGGGGGTCTTTCGAGTGGTACGGCCACAGAAGGCATCACGACCGACGTGACCACATCTCCTACCACCATTCCTTTCGGCACACTTTCCTTCGGCGCTGAAGTGGAGGCGGCACAGCGCTTCACTGTAAGCACCAACGCGGCGGCGGGGTATCAGATATTCGCTTTCCAAACACAAGGTCTTATCCGTTCGGGACCAGCAGAGATTCTACCGGTGACAGGAACAAACGAGACTCCGACAGCGTGGGCTACAGGATGCCTCTCAAGTGCTTCGGGATGTTACGGGTACCACGCGGGCGACGATTCGCTCGCGGCGGGTTCGACGCGTTTTGTAACGAACAATACGTATGCGAAATTAGAGACGACTGCGAAAGAAGTTGCGTTTAGCTCGGTTCCCGTTACCAACGAAGCGACTGATATTATATACAAGCTCCAGATTACCAATCAGCAGGAGGCGGGAAGTTACGACAGCTCGCTCGTGTATATTGTTGTTCCGACTTTCTAGTAAAATATGCTTATTCAAAAACAAATCAATAGCATTGCATGGATTACGTTCGGAATTGTCGTGCTCATAGGTGCGATGGTACCGGAGATTCTAAGCGCCGCATCTCTATCTGTCTCGCCAGTTGTTATAGATATGAAGGCGCACGCCCGCGATCTCGTGAAAGAAACAGTCACACTTAGAAACACAAGCGGACGCCCTGTCGAAGTGTATCCGTTTGTATATGGCATTTCTTCCGAGTCGGGCCAAGAGGAATTTCTGGACCCGTCGAAAGCGGATATTAATACCTCTCTCTCAAACTGGATAGAAGTCAGCCGATCGTCTATCCTGATACAACCGGGGAAACAGACAAGTGTAGAGATTTCTGTCAACGTGAACTTGACCGCGCGCTCTGGCTTCTATCATGCGCGCATTGTCTTTGCCGAAGGGGCGACGCGCGACGAGGCCGAAAAGCGGGTGGACTCGAGTGCATCGGTCATAGTAAATCTCGAGGTACTCGAAGATATTCGAGAGCGGGCACAGCTCTTGCGATTCACTCCGGAGCGAACATTCTTTTTCAGTTTTCCTGTTACGTTTGTGTACACTGTAGAAAACATAGGCAATCGCTCCGTAGCCCCATACGGGAAGATACGTATCTACAACCGAGGGGGTCGAGAGGTGGCCACGGTTCCTCTGAACGCGGAGAGGCGGGAGATTAGTCCGGATGCGAAGTCTGAATTGAATGCGGCATGGAATGGCAATCCGAATTCTTCGTGGTTGACGAAAATGATATTAGGAGGCGCTGTTCCCGGCCGATATAAAGCGATGCTTGACCTTGCCTACGGTGCAGGTGGTCAAAAGACGCTTCAAGATAGTGCCATATTCTGGATCATACCGCTTCGCGCACTTGTACTGATTGTCATTCTGCTTTTGGGCTTAATCTTCGCTGCATCACGCATGCACCGTTATCTTGAGCGTCGCAGGTGATATAAGTTAGAATGTGATTATGAATTCGTTATCAACATCTCTTTCAAAAAATGCGAACGCTGCCTTTTTTGGGCTCGTTGTTGCCCTTGGGGTGCTTCTCGCCACGCCTGGGATACTTTTTGCTCAATCTGATTCCTTCTCTCTCACTCTCACGCCGCCTCTCTTCCAACTCTCTATTGGGCCGGGGGAATTCTGGGCGAGCTCGCTCAAAGCCGTCAATACAAACGACTACGAGATAACACTCTACGCCACGGTCATGAATTTTTCGGCCAATGGCGATGAAGGACAGGGCAAGTTTACCCCGATCGTTGGCGAGAGTTCGGAAGAAAAGTCGCAGACGCTTGCAGGGTGGATCGAGGTCGCGAAAGAACCCGTGGTAGTCGCGCCGGGGCAGAGTGTAGACATACCATTTTCAGTTCGTATTCCAGAAGATGCTTCGCCGGGCGGACATTACGCGGCGATCCTCGTCGGTACCCAGCCACTCCGAGATGAGCAAGGCGGTCCCGTCATACGCGTGTCAAGCTTCATCTCCTCGCTCTTTTTTGTACGTATCAAAGGAGAAGTTTTTGAGAATGCATCTATCCGCGAATTTATTGTGGGTTCATCATGGAGGAGCGACGCTAGGATACCGATGTCGCTACGCGTAGAGAACACGGGGACGGTGCACATTCTACCAGCGGGGGATGTGGTGGTATATGACATGTGGGGGATAGAGCGTGGCCGTGTGCCGGTCAATCAGAACAATAATTTTGGAAATGTATTGCCGCATAGCGTCCGGAAATTCGAGCTTGAGTGGGCGGGTGAAGTCTCGTGGTGGAATACGGGACTCTATAGTGCAGTTGTCACGCTAGGATTTGGTGATGAAGAAAAACAGAGTATATCGAGCGAGACGCACTTTTGGGTCGTTCCTATTACTCCGCTTGCAATCTTGGGTGGTGGCATACTCGTCCTCATTCTTCTCCTTAGGTGGATGATCAGGAGGTCAATTCGACGTACCCTCGGTCGTTACCATTTTGCTCCGAAAGAAGACGATACTTCCTAAGTGCCTTTTTTCCCGTATTTTTTGTCTACGATCTCTTTTGCCATTTCCATGTCGCGGATAGCTTGATTCGACATTTGGTATTTAAGTCGAAGATATTGTGGCAGGAGAGGTAGTTTATACTCGCTTTCCTCAATGAGTTTTGCCTTCTCTAGTATCAGGGTGGTTGGAGTATTGTAGGTCTTGGCGAGGTTAACGATTGTTCTGATGCTGATAGTGGAGAAGGTAGCGCCCGCCTCAATTTTCGATAAATAGCTCGGAGTAATCTCTGCTTGGTGCGCCGCTTCGCGCAAAGAAAAGCCCGATTCTTGGCGGAGATTTAAGAGACAGACGGCAAGCAATTGCATCTCTTTGGACACGGATTTAGCAGTTTCGGGCTGATTATGCTTGGGGCTGTGGATAACCTTTTTCACTCCTAAAGTATAACGAAGGAGGGATTTCTATCAAGACACAAAGTGTATCTTACTGTGGACAAGATTGTATTTCATCTGATAGCCTTTTTGAACACAAGTTCTTACAGTACACAACCTGTTTCTTAAGATAGACACCCCGAGATCCTCTTTTAGCTATTATTTATATTATGAATAATGATTGGGTATATACTATAAGTGTAGATTTGCAGTATTAATTTAGTTTAAAGCAATTTCATGCACACATCAATCTTACAAAGAACTCTCAACCAGCCGGTAGCGCTTGTCTTGATAGTAGCGCTACTTGTGTGGACTGTCGGTATCCCATTTGATATCGCGCGGGCTCAAGCGGCGTCGCTCACCACGGTTAAGGACACCATCACGGATTCGCGTCCGTCGGTTGTGGCAAACCACACCATTGACTTCACCACGCCAACGGGAGTTACATCAGGTCAGACAATCACCATCACCTTTCCTTCAGGATTTACTATGACCTCCATTGCTTTCGGAGACGTTGACCTTAAAGACGACGGCACAGACCTCGCCATCGCCGCAACACCTGCGGGCGCTACATGGGGCGCGGCCGTTTCTGGACAAGTGCTGACGCTTACGAACGGAACAACAGCTGTTACAGCGGGTTCAGTTATGGAATTGCAGATTGGTACTCATGCAACGTTTGGAACGACAGGCACGAACCAAATCACCAACACCACGGTCGGGTCATACGTAATCTCTATCGGCGGCACGATGACTGACAGCGCAAGTTTGCGTATCGCCCTCATTGACGCAGTTACAGTAACGGCTTCCGTTGACACCTCGCTTACCTTTACGGTGGCGGGGATTACTACCGGCGTGACTGTTAACGGAGATGCTATTACCACATCAGTAGTCTCAACCGCAACGACGCTACCGTTTGGTACGCTCGCTCCCGGTACGGCAAAAGTAGCCGCCCAAACATTGAGCGTAACCACTAACGCGAAGAACGGTTTTGCGGTAACGGTAATTCAGAACCAGAATCTTCTTTCCGCCAATGGCGCCGACATTGACACATTCAAGGACGGTGCTTCCACGGCAGTACCGACGGCATGGACAACGCCACTCGGCACACTTGATACCGAAGCGACCTACGGCCACTACGGCCTCACGAGCGAGGATGCCGACTTAAACTCGGACGAATTCGGTACGGCGCTCTATGCCGGTAACATCGGCACTGCGCGCACCATCTTCTCACACACGGGTCCCGCAGATGGCTCTACGGCAGACAAAGGCCAGACACGCGTAGCGATAAAGATTCAGATCACTGCTCTGCAAGAAGCCGCTACGGACTACACCAACCGCTTGACGTACGTCGCTACTCCGACGTTCTAAATGAATATCATTGTCATCAGCTGGATAAGTCGTCGAATTATTTTGACGGTCTTTCTAGTTGTTTGCGCGGGAATATTCTTGGCTAGCACTGCGTTTGCGCAAGAACAGGTGGGAGTGCGGGTGCAACCAACGCTTCTCGAAGAGCGAGTAGAGGCGGGACAGGTATTTTCATCTGTACTCTATATCACAAATACGGGAAGCAAAGCGGAAACGTTTTTTCTGTCGGTAAAAAACATTTCACGCATATTGCCCGACGGGACGCCGGAATTCGTGCAGGAGGTTCAAGAAGCATCCGGTCTTGAGATAAGCTCGTGGGTTACCTTGGAGCGTCAGTCGGCGACCATCGCGCCGGGGAAGACCGAGAACATTCCCTTTTCAATCAAAGTTCCCGCGAACGCGAGTCCCGGCGGACACTTCGGAGGTATTGTCGTGGTGACACAACCAACGGATAGCGGCAACAATGTCTCGGTAGTCGCGTATGGGGCGAGCATGATTATCGCGCTACGCGTGGCTGGAGAAGCGACCGAAGATGCCACAATACGTGAGTTTCGCACCGATAAAATGATATATGGTACTCCGAAGGTTACGTTTATTGCGAGGGTGCAAAATAACGGAACAACTCTTATCCGTCCGCGCGGGCCAATAGAAGTCGTTGATATGTGGGGGAAGAAGGTGGGGACTATCATCATGAACGAAGAGGCCGCGGGGATTCTCCCGAATGCCGAACGTGAGTTTCAGGCGACATGGAAAGGAGAGGGGCTCGTTTTTGGAAGATATGCGGTCGTGATGAGCTTAAGTTATGGAGACGACAAGAAAAGCACCATCACAGAATACACATCGTTCTGGGTTTGGCCGACAAAGATAATTGTGCCAGTCAGTCTTGGTATTATCGGCGCGTTCCTTCTTCTTGGCTTCTTGGTTCGTATGCACGTGCGCCGGAAAGTACTGGAAATGAAGTCTTTGGCGAAAGAACGCGGGGTGAATCTTGAATCGCCGGACCAGAGCAGTACATCTGGCTCGCGCCTCTTCTCGCGCACCATCTCCGTTATGATTGGCGCGGTATTTCTTCTCATTCTTCTGTTTTTCTTATTCGCATAATAGCATAGCGTATGACCGATCGAGGAGCACGACGCATAAGGAATTTGAGAAAAGTCTCAGTGTGGGGAGCACTCCTTCTTAGTTCTGTCTTGATTATCGTAGGCGCTTCTTTTCTTTCGGAGAGCATCGCGGTCGGCAATGTTCGTATGTATCTCGCACAGGCGATAGGCATCGGCATGAACGTCTCGGTCTTGCCGAATGAGACGAATACGATTGCTCTGCAGCTTGAACAAAAAGACTTGCGTTTGAAAGAACAAGTGGCGCAACTCAATGAACGAGAACGGGTGTTTGAAGTACAGCAATCAAGCGAACAGAAACTTGCGCCGTGGCTTATTCTCGGCGGATTCTTGCTTTTCGGACTGGTGCTTCTTAATTTCTATCTGGACTTTCGTCGGCGTACAAAGAGTATTGCGTGATGAAACACTTCACAGATTCTCGGCATCCTCCGCGCATTGAATTTCTGCTTTGTGTTAGTGTGTGGCTACTCTTTTTCCCGGTGTACGCGCAGGCCGCGTCGCTGACGTTCGTAAGTGACACTATCGGAACGTCCGTTCCCGGAGCGCCGGCCAATCACACCATCCGCTTTACCACCACAACGGCGATTCCTACGAATGGTAAAATTACGATAACGCCGCAATCGGGAGCGTTCAAAATTCCCGCACTCCTCGGGTTTCTCGACATTGATCTTTCAGTAAATGGCGTTGAAAAGACACTTGGTCTGTCTCCTCTAGTCTCTATCGTTGGTGTTGGTGTGGTTACCGGCACAAGTAGCTCAATCTCTTTTACCTTTCCCTCAAGCATAGCCGCTCTAAGCGCGTTTGTTGTCAAAGTAGGAAAACATGCGAGCGTAGGGGGCACGGGAGTTGAACGCATCGGTAACCCGCTTTTTCAAGGCTCATATCGTATTGCGATCGATTCGTATAATGCGGGCGGAGCAAATCTTGATCGCGCTAGCGCCATGATTGCGACCGTCTTTCCGGTGCGCATTACGCTCTCGCTTCCCATCGTCGCGGAGAAAAATGCGGCGTTTGAACCGACGAGTGCTACCACGACGATTCTCACCAATACCAACGGGACCTTCTTTAAGGTGACTACTCCTGCAAACTTTGTATCATTCTCGGATGAGGTACAAATGAGCATTTCGGCGTTCCACCAAGATGATGTGGCGTCTATTGCTCCACCTCCGAGTGGAAAAGCGGGAGTGGGTAGTGCGTATGAATTGAGCGTGACGCGTCTCCTTGATGAGAGCGCGGTCAGTAGCTTCTCGAGCAATGTTACTTTCGATATGTTTTATTCTGATAGTGATATTTCAGGTGTTGACGAAAGTACTCTCACCATACGCAAATGGAATGGGTCGGCATGGGTAGCAATTTCTGGAAGTACACTCTTTGCTTCGGAGAACCGTGTTTCGGCAGAGGTATCGAGCTTCAGTATGTATTCGATTATTGGGGATGAATCAACGAGTTCCTTGGTTGGCGGGGGGTCTTCGGGTGGTGGCTCAGGATCATCAAACACTATGCAATGTCCCGCCAAAGGCGATGTAAATAATGATTGTAAAGTGAATCTCGTCGACTTCTCTATTGCGGCGTATTGGTATAAAAGGCCAAGTCCGCCCGCAAACGTTGACATTAATAGTGATGGCGTGGTCACCCTTGTAGACTTTAGCATCATGGCTTTTTATTGGAGTAAATAAATGTATGAATACTTTTGTCAGAGCGACGCGGTATACTCTAGTAATGGTTCTTGTCGGATTTTTGCTCAAGAAATTATGACCAAGATTTTTTCAATAATGGCATTATCTTTCTTATTCGGGTTCTTCCCGCTTACTACTAATGCCGCGACACTTTCTTTTTCAAACCCGGCTGATTTGTATAACGTGGGGAGCACATTTACCGTGAATGTCTATGTTGAGAGTTCTGACCAAGCGATGAACGCTGCCTCCGGTGCGGTGTCTTTTCCATGGACTACACTGGAGGTCGTCTCTCTTTCTAAAGTTGGGTCTATCTTTTCGTTGTGGCCGGAAGAGCCGTCGTTTTCAAATAAGACCGGGACTGTGAATTTCGAGGGAGTTGCACCAAACCCTGGATTTACGGGGGCAAACGGCAAAATTCTCTCTATAACATTTCGGGCAAAAACTGCGGGTACGGCAAACGTAAGTTTTTCTTCTGGATCGGTATTGGCAAACGACGGAACCGGAATGAATATATTGACTGGTTCTAGGGTAGCGGTTGTCAACATTGGTGCCAAATCTTCGCTACCACCAGTATCCGGAGCAAAAGAAACTATTTCAGAAGATAATGCGCCGATAATCATATCGTCTACACATCCTGACCAAACAAAGTGGTACAAAAATAATCGCCCGGAGTTTTCGTGGGCGCTCCCAAGTAACACACTTGAGGTTCGCACGCTCATTGGCACCTTGCCAAAGAGCGAGCCGACAATCGGCTATGCGCCGCCGATTTCCAACAAAAAGATTAACACTCTTTCCGATGGCACGTACTACTTCCACCTGCAGATACGAACCTCGGCAGGATGGAGCGGTGTCGCCCACTATCGCGTAAATATTGACACCACGCCACCCAAAGAATTTTCAATTACATTTCCCCATGGAACGAAGGGGTTGGAGCCGCAGCCCATCATCCTTTTCAACACGACAGACAGCGGGTCGGGGGTAAGTCATTATGACATTAAAGTAGGAGACGGTGGGCCGGAACGCATGGCTCCAATTGCGGTTTCCAATCCATACTCGCTCCCAGCGCAATATCCAGGTACATACACAGTGACGGTGGCTGCAGTTGACCGCGCGGGCAATACCACGAATGCATCCGCCGACTTTATGGTAGAAGGCATTGAAGCGCCCGTAATCACCTCCTACTCGAAAGTGATTGAATCCGGCGATCTCATAAAAATTCGTGGGACGACATATGAAAATTCAGATATTACTGTCCTTATCAAGCAGGATGCTAAGGTCGTATCCGAAGAGAATACGCGAAGCAACAGTCTCGGAGATTTTGTGCTTATTGTCACGAAACGTCTTGACGCAGGAGTGTATACGTTCACAGCTCACGTGACTGACGGGCGTGGTGCGAGAAGTAACGAAACAAAACCGCAGCTGATTGAAATCAAATCAAGGTTTTTTGCAGACTTCATGACGTCTGTTCTCACCTACTTATCCGTTATTATACTCGCCGCTCTTGCACTTCTTGGAACTATAGTGGCTGGGCTCGTGACGTGGCGGCAACTTTCGCAAACTATTCGCCGTCTTCGACGCGAAGGCATGGAGGCAGAAGAAGTGCTTGAAAAATCGTTTGCGAAACTTCGTAGTGATATCGTTACGCACATCGCTCTTCTAAAAACAGTACGTTCTAGACGACAGTTGACGAAAGAAGAATTACTCTTCCTTGAGGAATTTAGAAAGAGTTTGGCGGAAGCGGAGAAAAATATTACGAAAGAAATACGAGATGTCTCGTGAGACATCTTAATTGGACGCCCGTATTTTATTTGGAGTGTTTTTTTAGTATCATGGCATTTGTGCCAAGATAGCTCAGCCCCGACGAGCAAAGCTGTCGGGGAGCCGACCGAAGCGTCGGCTTTGGTGAAATATTGCCAAGATAGCTCAGTTGGTAGAGCACATCCATGGTGGGTCGCAGACCCTGCCCATCCCGATGGTAACGTCGGGATGAATCCCGAATAACGGTTAAAAGCCTAAGGGCCAAGACCGTGGCACTTCGACAAGCTCAGTGTAAACGCTTGGAAATGGGCCCGAACGACTGACAAGGGCCCCTCACATGCACACATGTGAGGGGAAGATACAGTCTAGCCCTCTTATAAAGAAAGTAGAGGTGTAAGCGAAGGATGAGGTCTCGGGTTCGATCCCCGATCTTGGCTCTCGAGTGATAAGTTATCAACTGCTGACCATTTTCTTAACCTAGTTGTGGTCTATAGTTTGGTATATAATTGAAAGGTGCCAAATCCTAAAAAACCTAGAAATAAGTGTCTTTGTTGTGGCGAAGAACCGGAACGTCCAGGCTATAAGTATTGCAGTAATGCTTGCCAGCAGAAATATCAACAATTAAGTTATATTAATGATTGGAAAGTAGGCAGAAGAAGTGGTTTACAGAGCATAGGAATTGTTACTACCACGATTAAACGTTATTTACGAGAGAAGTTTGATGATAAATGTTGTCTGTGCGGCTGGTCGCAGGTTAACCCAAAAACTGGTAAAGTTCCATTGGTAGCAGATCATATAGATGGCAATTGGCGCAATAATACAGAATCTAACTTGCGTTTGATTTGTCCCAATTGTGATGCGCTTCTACCTACATTTTCTGCTTTGAATAAAGGTAATGGTAGAAAAAATAGAGCTCCTGATAAAAGATCTCAAGAAGCTAAGAAGTTTCTAGAAAGTAAGCCGAAGTAGTTCAGTGGTAGAACATTACTTTCGTAAAGTAGCAACGCGGGTTCGATTCCCGCCTTCGGCTCATGTCCAATCCAGAAGAAATTAAAAAGAGAATAGAAGCCATAGAGGAGAGGATGACTCTCTCGGACTTTTGGGTGGACAAAGAGACTGCCCAAGCTACGATTAGAGAACTGGAGAATTTTAAAAACGAGCTCAAGGGAGTGGGGAAGTATGATGCTGGGGGAGCAGTGATGACCATTTTCTCTGGGGCTGGTGGGGATGATGCGGAAGATTTTTCTCACATTCTGCTTGAGATGTATTTGAAATTTATTGGTAAGAAGAAATGGGGTTACTCTATTATTCATAAAAACGAGAATGATCATGGGGGGTACAGAAACATTACTATAGAGATAGATGGGGAAAATGTGTATGGTTTACTGAAGAATGAGTCTGGTGTGCATCGTCTCGTGCGCATTTCTCCCTTTAATGCCAAACAACTTCGTCATACATCTTTTTCAATGGTAGAAGTGATTCCGAAGTTTGAGAAACCTGATGAAGTTAAAATTCCTCCGGAAGAAATCAGAACAGAGTATTCTAAATCGTCAGGTCCCGGGGGGCAAAATGTCAATAAGCGCGAGACAGCGGTGCGACTGGTACACATCCCGACCAATCTCGCTGTGCATGTAGAATCAGAACGTTCGCAACTGCAGAACAGAGAGAAGGCCCAAATTCTTCTAGAAGCTAAACTCTACAAACTGCTCGAAGATGAACGCAAGGCAAAGGAAAGGGGATTATATGTCTCTAAGACTACCGAGATAACGTGGGGTAGTCAGATTCGCTCCTATGTCCTCCATCCATATAAAATGGTTAAAGACCATCGCACTGGTGTAGAAGTGCGTGATGTCGAAAAGGTCTTAGAAGGTGGTCTAGAAGAATTTCTTGAAGCGGAGAAAAATTTATAGACATTTGCCCTAATTTTATTAACCTAGTATAATGCTCGCATGAATGCTTTGATGAAAAAAGCCAAGACTTTCAAACTCGGTAATCATCCGGTGGTAGTTTTGCCTGTCCACGCATGGGAGAAGATAGCCGAAAGGACAGAAATGCTCGAGGAGTATTATGAAATGTCTAACTCGAAGAAATACAAAAGAGATATTGCTAACGCCCGTGTTTCCAACAGGGAAATTTCCTCCGACTCTCTATATAAAAAACTTGGGCTTATTTAGTCATGCGCTATACATTGTAAGAATATGTATAGATGAAAGATTTACTTTAGTTTATTTTTTTGTTAGCATACAGACCATGCTTAAAATCAGATTAGAAAGGGTGGGGAGGGTGCACGAGCCGAGCTTTCGGCTTGTTTTGACCGATTCAAAAAACAGCTCTAAGAGTGGTCGCTTCTTAGAAATTCTTGGTTCTTATGATCCGCGCAAATCTACCGACTCTCTGGATGCAGAACGCATTAAATACTGGATTTCTAATGGCGCTCAACCGACTGATACTGTCCACAATCTATTATTGAAACACAAAATTGTTGTTGGCAAGAAGATCAATGTTTCGGCCAAGTCCAAGAAAGCTCCTGTAGTTAAAGATGCTATAGTTGAACCCGCCTCCGTACAAGACTCCGGCGTGGCGAAGGAAGATGTTATAGTAGAACCTGTGGTCGAACCCGCCTACGTTGAAAACTCTGGCGTGGCAATGGAAGAAAAAGTAGAGACCGTCTGATTATTCCTTTAAGATAAGAAAATACCATGATTGATGATGTTGGATTTCTCGAATTTGTTGTGAAAGCGTTAGTATCTTATCCGGATAGTATCAAAATAAAGAGAACTGTTGATGAGATGGGTGTGTTGATGAGTCTCGACGTCCACCCTGACGATATGGGTAAAGTGATCGGTCGTGCTGGAAATACCGCGAAGGCGATTAGAATACTTCTACGTGTTGTCGGTATGAAAAACAATGCGCGCATAAATCTCAAAATTAATGAACCCGCTGGAGTTGGTGGACAGTCGTGGCAAGAACGTCGCGGACCCGTTCCCAACGCTTCTATCCCTAATTCCAAAACTCTTGACGAAGCGATGGAGGACCTGAATCTAGATTAGTTCCGTGCATTTTCATCTCATAACTCTGTTTCCGAAGGCGTTTAGCTCATATCTTGGTGAGTCTATTTTGAAGCGGGCCTTAGAAGACAAGAAAATTAAGGTCTCATTCTATAATCCGCGTGATTATGTTGAGAATAAATGGAAGAGAGTAGATAGACCTCCGTACGGAGGGGGACCGGGATTGGTTATTGAAGCACTTCCGGTTATCAAGGCTATTCAATCTGCATTAAAGGTAAAATCTAAAATAATCTTTTTAAGTCCTAATGGCAAACAGTTCACTAATCAGTATGCAAGTCAGACAGCAAAAAAATTTAACAATATTATTATTGTCTGCGGGCGCTACGAAGGCATTGATGCTCGAGTGAAGAAAGTCTTTAAGATGGAAGAAATATCGGTCGGACCTTTTGTACTGACCGGAGGGGAGTTGCCCGCCATGATAATTGTTGATGTTATGTCTCGGCAAATACCCGGTGTTCTCGGTAATTTTGATTCTATTGAAGAGAGACGGATTTCCTCAAGCGAAGTTTATACGCGCCCAGAAGTCTTTACTTACAAGGGTAAAAAATACCGCGTGCCCAAAGTCCTCCTCTCTGGCCACCGGGCAAAAATCGAGGAATGGAAGAAGAATAAATAAAATTTACATACGTTACAATAATGCGGTCGCGTAAGAGTAACGTATACATAAAAGTGGTCAACACTCGGTGTTGACCACTTGATAGCACGGGACATGACTTTGTGGTAGGTTAAAAATAGAAACGTACAGTGTGCCCACTACTCGAATTGGAGGATCAATATGGAATACGTGCCGGCGCGGAGTTCTAAACCAATCAAGGTGGAGAAAACCAATTGCCCGTTGATAGTCCTACGATCCCACCCCAACTTTCCTGGCACCCTCTCGCAAGAGTTGGAGGGGGTTTGGAGCAGTACGGATCCGACGTGGCCGGGAACGGCAATCTATCGTCTTCTTTCTGGGTTTGACCCACCCTGCCATACTGAATGGCGGGACTTCAACTTGAAGAATACGGAGAGGAAAAACGGTCTAGAGGCATACGTCATTCTGGTCAGACCTGGTTCTGTCCGTGCGACTGCCTAGCTACGATGTGTAGCTGAAGGCGAGGAGGGGACGGCTTCGGTCGTCCCCTTTGTACATATTGTATAAAGACTAAGACTGTGTACAAGGTCCTTGACAGAAAAAAGGGGCTAGAGTAAGATAGCCCGAACGATTGAGTTAAGGCCAGTGAGGGGTGCTAGACAATTTAATAAGTTTCTTTGCAAACGCATCGGTAGACGGAGTGTTTCGAATTGTTTATTCTTTTTAATGTCAACACTTACAAAAAAATATTTCGGCCGGTTTAGGAAGCCCCTGACCGCGACTCCGAATCTTGTGATCTCACAGGTGGAGTCTTTTCGTTGGCTTATAGAAAAAGGTCTCAAAGAAGTATTTGCAGAATTTTCCTCCATCAAAGATTTTTCAGAAAAAAAGTTTCAATTAGACTTTATCGGTTTTGAACTTGCAGAACCGAAATTAGACGAATATGCGGCGAAAGACAAGAAACTAACCTACGAAGCATCTTTAAAGGTGCGAGTGAAACTGAAGAATTTGATCATGAATACGGAGAAGGAGCAAGAAATCTTTATGGCGGACCTCCCCCTCATGACAAATCATGGCACCTTTATCATCTCCGGCATCGAGCGCGTGGTGGTGCCGCAACTTGCCCGCTCAACCGGAGTTTCTTTCACCGCCCAAGAATTGAAGGGCAAGAAAACTTTCGGCGCCAAAATTATCCCAGGTCGTGGGGCATGGATTGAGCTTGAAACCGATTTTGACGGCACTATATACATCCGCATTGACCGCAAGAGGAAGTTTCCCGTCACAACGCTCCTCCGCGCTTTTGGTGTCACAACCAATGAAAAGATTCTTGCTCTCTTCGAAGGCATTAATGGAGCCAAACTTCATATTGAGAAGACTCTGGCCAAGGACCATACTACGACAGTTGACGAGGCCAGTATCGAAATTCACAAGCGCTTGCGCGACGGCGATTTGGCCGCGGCCGACAATGCCCGAGAATTCGTCCACTCCATATTTGATAAGGAACGCTACGATCTTTCACGTGTTGGACGATTCCGATTCAATAATCGTTTCGGTGTTAAGGAAACAGAAAAAGAAATTGAGCGTAGAACTCTCTCGCCTGCCGATCTGGTTATTATTATCTCTCACATAATTGAGCTCAATTCGACTCCCGGTTCGATGGCAGATGACATTGACCACTTGGGTTCTCGCAGAGTCAGACTTGTCGGCGAACTTTTCCAACAGAAGATTCGTTTCGGCATGTCGCAGATAAAGAGAAATATCCAAAACAGAATGTCTACCATCGATACCGATGTGACTATGCCGGTTCAGTTCATCTCCCCTAAACCCCTGCAGGCAAGGATGAAAGAATTTTTCACCACCAACCAGCTTTCGCAATTTATGCAACAGACGAACGCGCTCGAAGAACTTGAACACCTTCGCACTCTTTCTGCCCTTGGTCCCGGTGGCCTCAATCGTGCGCGCGCCGGGTACGAAGTACGCGATGTGCACCCTTCTCACTACGGTCGTCTCTGTCCGATTCAAACTCCTGAAGGCCCGAACATTGGTCTCATTTTGCGCCTAGCGACATACGCTCGTATCAACGAGTTTGGCATGATCGAAACGCCTTATGCGGTAGTATCTAAAGGGAAAATTACCGGAGAAATAAAATATCTGAACGCTTTAGAAGAAGGCAATTCAAGTATCGCTCATGCCGCCACTCCCGTAGAGGAGGATAGTATTATTCCAGAAATAGTAGAGGTGCGTGTTAAGGGAATGCCCCAGACAATTTCCCGTGATGAGGTTGACTATATAGATGTGGCCACCAACCAGGCGTTTTCCATCGCCACCTCTATGATCCCGTTTCTGAATCATGACGACGCTAACCGCGCGCTCATGGGTTCCAATATGCAGAAGCAAGCCACACCGTGCATTATTCCGGAAGTGCCTTTAGTGGCGACAGGCGTTGAAGAAGTGGCGATACGCGACACGGGAAGAATTATATTTTCAAACGTAGATGGGGTAGTCTCATATGTCGATGGCAAGTCGGTGGCTGTGCGCGATAACAAAGGTCACAACCATAAATTCCCATTGGTAAATTTTTCTATGACTAATGGGTTCACCACTTTCCACCAGAGGCCATCAGTTGAATTGGGACAAAAGGTCAAGAAGGGCACTGTTTTGGCGGACACCTCCTCTTCTGCTAACGGGCAGATGGCCGTTGGTCAAAATGTCTTGGTCGGATTCATGTCTTGGTCGGGATCAAACTATGAAGATGCTATTATTATTTCCGAACGATTGGTTGAAAAAAGTAAATTTACTTCTATTCATATCGAAGAATTTACGATCAATGTGCGTGATACCAAACTCGGACCAGAGATGACCACCTGCGATATACCGAATGTCGGCGAATCGAAACTAAAAAACCTCGCGGAAGACGGTATCATCAGAGTCGGTGCGGAAGTGCGTTCCGGGGATATTCTCGTTGGAAAGATTACTCCCAAGGGAGAATCTCAACTCACTCCGGAGGAGCGTCTACTCCGCTCTCTATTTGGCGAAAAGGCCCGCGATGTGAAAGACACTTCCAAGCGCATGGAGGGTGGCAAAAGAGGTCGAGTGATATCTGTTCAAGTCTTTACTCGCGAAAAAGGGGAAAAACTTGATTCGGGAGTTCTAAAGCAAATTAATATTCAAGTAGCGCAGTTGAGAAATGTTTCCGTGGGAGACAAACTTGCGGGGCGACACGGAAACAAAGGAGTCATTTCTAAAATTCTTCCAGTTGAAGACATGCCTTATATGGCAGATGGCACTCCGATAGACGTCATCCTCACTCCACTTGGCGTGCCTTCCCGTATGAATCTTGGTCAAATTCTTGAAATGCATTTGGGTCTAGCCGCCAACACTCTTAACTATCAGGCAATTGTACCGCCTTTTGCCGGCGCGACCGAGGATGAAATTAAAGAAGAACTTGTCAAGGCAAACTTCAAAGAGTCTGGCAAAGTGGAGCTTTTTGATGGTCGCACCGGTGAGGCCTTTTATCAGGAAATTGCTATTGGCTACATGTATATTCTTAAACTTCATCACATGGTTGAGGACAAGATTCACATGCGTTCCATCGGTCCATACTCTCTCATCACTCAACAGCCGTTGGGTGGTAAGGCCCAAAATGGTGGCCAGCGCTTTGGTGAAATGGAAGTTTGGGCCCTTCTTGGCCACGGGGCCAGTCACACTCTTCGTGAGATGCTTACTATCAAGTCAGACGACATCGTTGGTCGTTCCGCGGCCTTTGATGCGATAGTTAAGGGTGAAAAGATTCCGGAACCGCATCTGCCGGCGTCGTTTAATGTGCTTTTAAATAATCTTCGTGGCCTGGCTCTTGATGTGGAGTTGAAAAAGAAATCGGAAAAATCACAAAATGATGAATCCCGTTAGAAGTTTAATAAACATAATATGATCACTGATAATAAAACATTTAAGACTTCTAACGGGATGAATAATTTCAAAATGAAACCAAATGAGGCCAATCAGTTTGAAGCCATCTCGATCAAGCTCGCTTCGCCTGAACGTATTAAAGAATGGTCATTTGGCGAGGTAACCAAACCGGAGACTATAAACTACCGCACCCAGAGAAGTGAGCGCAACGGTCTTTTCGATGAGAAGATTTTCGGTCCCGATAAAGATTTCGAATGTTACTGCGGAAAATATCGCGGTATCCGCTACAGGGGTATTATTTGTGAAAAGTGCGGTGTAGAAATTACTCGCTCCATTGTGCGACGCGAGCGCATGGGTCACATCGAACTCGCGACGCCGGTGGCCCATATCTGGTTTTTGAAAAATATTCCTTCCCGGATCTCTCTTGTTATGGGTATTCCCGTTTCGGAACTTGAGAAAGTGGTGTACTTCGCCGGCTACATCGTTACCTCTGTCTCGGAAGCGGAGAAGGCCCGAGTCCTGAAAGATCTTGAGTCTGAATTTAAAGCCAAGTCGAAGGCCCTTCAAGATGACAAAAGCAAATTGATGCTTAAAGAATTGGCTCTTAACACACGCCGCGATATCGAAGCTCTCGTACCGGGGAAAGTGCTCAACGAAATCGAGTATCATCGCTCAAGCGTGAAGTATCCGACTGTTTTTGAGGCGGGGATCGGTGCCGAAGCAATCTACAGTATATTAAAAAATATTGATCTTCAGAAACTTCTTAAAGAACTGACCGCGGGAATGGAGCATTGCCCAACGACCGAAATTTCTCGTCTGAACAAACGCATTAGCACCGTCCAATGGATGATCAATGCCGGCAATAGACCCGAGTGGATGTTTCTCGTGCGTATTCCGGTCATCCCACCAGCTATCCGGCCCATGGTGCCTCTAGATGGTGGGCGTTACGCTACGTCTGATGTCAACGACCTGTACCGGCGTGTGATCAATCGCAATAATCGTCTCAAGAAATTAAAGGAGATTAATGCTCCGGACGTGATCTTGCGTAACGAAAAGAGAATTCTCCAAGAAGCAGTTGATGCTTTGATAGACAACACCATTAGACATTCATCTGTTTCCGGCAATCAATCACAACGTCGTCCACTTAAATCACTTTCAGACAACCTCAAGGGTAAGAGAGGCCTATTTAGGCAAAACCTTTTGGGTAAGCGTGTCGATTATTCCGCGCGCTCGGTTATTGTCGTTGGTCCGGAGTTGAAACTTCACCAGTGCGGTCTCCCGAAACACATGGCTCTCGAACTTTTCAAACCTTTTATTATTTCGGGACTTTTAAAGCGCGAACTTGCCTACAATATTCCGGGAGCACGTCGTCTTATCGAAGATGCCATACCGGAAGTCTGGGCTATCCTTGAGGAAGTGATTCATGGCAAGTATGTTCTCTTGAACCGCGCGCCTACCCTTCACCGCTTGGGTATTCAGGCCTTTCAACCGGTTCTGATTGAGGGAAATGCGATCCAACTTCATCCACTGGTTTGTACCGCATTTAATGCCGACTTTGACGGAGATCAAATGGCTGTCCACGTGCCACTCTCCGAAGAGGCGCAAGCAGAAGCGCGTCTAATCATGGCGGCTGACAGAAATATTTTGAAGCCCGGTAATGGCGAACCGGTTATTTCTGCCAAACTTCTTGATATTGTACTTGGCACTTTCTGGGTCACTCGCGTCATGGCGGGGGAGAAAGGAGAGGGAAGATATTACTCAAGTCCCAACGCCGCTATCACGGCGTTTGAGTTCGGTGTTATCGGTCTTCGATCCAAGATCTTGGTTTTACCGACTAATACCGAAAGATATAAATCATTTGAAGGTAAAATGTTTGAAACAACCGTGGGGCGTCTGCTCTTCAACGGTATCTTGCCGAAGGATTATCCGTTTATCAATCATGAGATGAGTCGCAAGAAGGTGTCGGAACTCATTGACGATCTCATCGAACGCTACGGCATTGAGAACATTCCGGCCATCATGGATCATATAAAAGATTTCGGTTTCAAATATGTCACACTCTCCGGCGTGACTTGGGGCCTTAGTGACGTTAAGATTCCAGAAGGTAAAAAAGCCCTGATCGAGAAGGGTCGAACCCAGGTCACGCAAGTGGTTGATCAATACAAGGATGGCTTGCTTTCTGAGCAAGAGCGAATTACAAAATCAGTCGAAATCTGGCAGGGGATAAAGTCTGAAGTTGAGAAACTCATTCCGGCAACTTTAGGCATCAATGATTCAGTTTATGACATGACTTATTCTGAAGCTCGAGGTTCGCTCGGCAATCTCAATCAGATGGCGGGCATGAAAGGTATCATCCAAAATGTTTCCGGCGCCGCTCTGGAATTCCCAATTTTATCTTGTTACAAAGAAGGTCTCACTCCGCTCGAGTATTTCATCACAACGCACGGCAGTCGAAAGGGTTTGACCGATACGGCTCTCAATACCGCCAAGGCGGGATATTTGACGCGCAGACTCTTTGACGTGGCTCAAGATGAAATAGTGACCGAAGAAGATTGCGGAGTAAAGGAAGGCACTGTGATCCATAAGAAAACCGCATCGGGTATCGAGATACCTCTCTCGAAAAATATCAAAGGCCGTTACTTGGCCGCCGATCTATCTGACGAGACGGGCGCGCTCCTATTTAAGCGCGGACATCTCGTCACAAAGAGAGATGCAGAGACTATAGACAAGTCCTCGGTCATGTCTGTCAATGTGCGTTCGCCGCTCGCTTGTAAATCTACATTGGGCCTCTGTGTTATGTGTTATGGGATTGATCTTGGCAATAATAAACCAATTGAACTGGGAGAGGCAGTTGGTACAGTGGCCGCCCAAGCAATCGGCGAGCCGGGCACCCAGCTAACTATGCGTACTTTCCACGCCGGTGGTATCGCGTCAGCTGGCGGAGATATTACGGCCGGTCTGCCGCGCGTTGAAGAGATATTTGAAAAGCGTAAACCGAAAAGTCCTGCAGTCATAAGCCATATCGACGGTGTTGTGTCACAAATTAAAGTTCTCGGTTATGATCGCCTGATAGAGGTTACTCCTGAAGTCGGAGAGGTAAAAGGTAAAAAACTTGATAATGAATATACCGTGCAAGTTTCGAGAACGCTCTTAGTCAAGGTGGGTCAAAGTGTGAAAAAGGGCGACGTTCTAACTGACGGTTCTGTGGATCTTGACGAACTTTTCCGTTACGCCGGTCGAGAGAGGACAGAGAATTACATCATTCACGAAGTTTCTAAACTCTACGAGCTTCAAGGTGCTACTGTCTCTCATAAACACATCGAGCTTATCGTGCGTCAGATGTTTGCCCGTCGCAAGATTAAGAATGCCGGGGACACTGGTCTGACGCGCGGGGATATTGTGGAATTATCACAATTTACGGTTATCAATAGTCTCATGAAAGAAAAGGGCATGGAGGAGGCGACGGCCGAGTCGGTGATCATGGGTATTACGGAAGTTTCGCTCTCGCGCTCCAGTTTCCTCTCGGCCGCTTCCTTCCAGCATACGCCTCGCGTGCTGATACAAGCCGCTATCAGAGGTGTCGAGGACAACCTCATTGGTCTGAAGGAGAATGTCATTATCGGACGACTAATCCCAGCGGGCACAAGCTTCAAAAATGGCTATAAAGAAAAATTGATATGCGAGGCGATGCTAGCACAATCAAAGAGCGTTTAGACATAGCTGAGTTTCTTTCTGGATATGTCAAATTGGAAAAGGCAGGAGCGAGTTTCAAAGCGCGTTGCCCGTTTCATAATGAAAAGACTCCTTCCTTTTTCGTATCGCCTGCCCGCCAAAGTTTCTATTGTTTCGGTTGCGGTGCCAAGGGAGACATTTTCTCATTTGTCGAGGAGGTAGAGGGACTGGACTTTCTTGGGGCATTGAAGTTTCTAGCAGAAAAGGCAGGAGTAGAGCTGGAATATCGAGGTGGCGAATCTAAAACGGAGAAGGATAAGCTCGCAATAGTTCTTGAGGAGGCAACAAAGTTCTTTGAAAAAGAATTGAATGGTAATGAGGCGGCACGACGTTATCTAGAGTCAAGAGGAATAGGTGAGGAAACAATCAAAGAGTGGCGCATCGGCTACGCACCTGCCGAGTGGCGATCGCTCTTTAGTCACTTAAGCGGTTTGGGGTACGACAAGGGCATTATGATCAAGGCCGGTTTAGTAAAGGTGAGTGATGAGAGCGCGAGTAGAGAACCATACGATGTATTCCGAGATCGTCTCACTTTTCCCCTCTTTGATCAAAATGGTCATGTCATAGCATTTTCTGGGAGGGCATTGTCTAAAGATACAGAACCCAAATATCTAAATAGCCCTGACACACCGCTCTTTACGAAAAGTGAGGTACTCTACGGCCTGGATAAAGCGAAGGATCATATTAGAAAGAAAGATTATGCAGTTCTGGTTGAAGGACAAATTGACTTAGTTCTTTCTCACCAATCCGGCGTGAGAAATACCGTGGCTTCTTCCGGAACGGCCTTCACCCGCGCGCATCTTGAGCGCCTCAAAAGATTTTCCTCTAGGATCATTCTCGCCTTTGATGGAGATTCCGCGGGAGAAATTGCCGCAGAGAAGGCGTCAGCGCTTGGAATTTCTTTGGGGCTTGAAGTTAAGGTGGCGAAATTACCAGAGGGGCAAGATCCTGCCGAGGTGGCCGCGAGGAATCCAGACGAGTGGAAAGATATTCTTAGAAACTCACTTCCAGCCATTGAATTTTTCTTCAACAAGCTTGAGGAGAAAGAGCAGGACTCAAGGAAGCTCGGTAAACTGATAGAAAAAAGAATTTTGCCCATGGTTAAACTTTTAAGCAGTTCTATTGAGCGGTCTCACTTCATCTCCATGCTTGCCAAGCGAACGGGGATCAAGGAAGATATTCTTTGGGAAGATCTAAAAAAAGCTAAAAGTGTAGATCCAAGGTCTCACCTTGTACAGGCTGTACAAGGTGAGACCTTGGATCACAAGACTAAGGCAACTCTTACTCAAAAAGAGCAAATAGAAGAGCGTCTCGCCGAAATTAGCTTCTGGCAGAAGGAATTACCCGAATCATCCCCAGAGGCAGGGCTCTTAAAGAAAGAGGAAAAAGAACTAAGAGACAATCTCTCAAATATTGAGTTACGTGCTGAGCTAGCGACGCTCTCTACCGCTCTCGCACGCGTCGAGAAAACCAAGGATAGTAAGCTGATCGGTGAATTGACGGCCAAGATTTCTCTTATACACGGCAAAATGAGGGCGCTCGAAGGAAAGAAGGAAATGTTATAAAATAAAGAACATTTTATGCAAAAGAAAAAGAAACCCCTCGAGAATACTCGGGGTAAACAAAAGAATAAAAAAAGAAAAATCGTTGTCAAAAAACGACGTGCTAAAAAGGTATCTAGGCGTATAAAAAAAGTTTCTAAGCCGAAGAGTAAGGTATCGGTAAAGAGGAAAGTGGAAAGTGCGCTCAAGATGGAGCGGCTCGGTTTGCGTGGGAAAGAGAGGGGTTTTGTCACCTATGATGAGATTTTGAAAGAGTTTCCGACCATTGAGGAAGATATTCTTTTTTTAGATGAGCTATATGCGAAATTTAGTTCTCTGGGCATAGATATTCTGGAGGGCGGAGGACTACTTGAAATGCCGAAGGAGGAGACTGGCAAGCATTACACTTCTTCGCGGGGCGGAGATTCATCTCACGATTCTATACAAATGTATCTAAGAGAAATCGGCCAGTATCCGCTTATTGCCGGTTCGATGGAAAAGGAGCTAGCCAAGAGGATCGAGTCCGGAGATGATGATGCCAAAAATCTCTTAATGAAAGCCAATCTCCGTCTCGTAGTTTCTATTGCTAAAAAGTATGCAAATAGGAGCCCTGATCTCACACTTCTCGATTTAATCCAAGAAGGGAATCTTGGGTTACATAAGGCGGTGGAGAAATTCGACTGGACCAAAGGATTTAAATTTTCGACCTACGCCACTTGGTGGATTAGGCAAGCTATTACTCGTGCTTTGGCGGACCAGTCTCGGACAATACGCGTGCCAGTGCACATGGTCGAGACTATTGCCAAATATAAACAAGTTGTCAGACGTCTAACTCAAGACCTCGGCAGAGATCCACTCCAAGAAGAGATTGCGCTTGAGATGAACCTAGATGTAGATAAGATTTATCAAATTGAGAAAATTGATCAATCCACAGTTTCTTTAGAAAGTCCTGTAGGCAATGATGGGGAAGATGATAAAAGTAAACTTGGCGACTTCTTGGCAGATGATAAGATTTTGTCTCCAGACCAAGATTCTTCTCGGCGCATTATCTCGGATCAAGTCAAAGAGATATTAAATGATTTGCCACCAAAAGAAAGAAAAATTTTGGAAATGCGCCACGGGCTTACCGACGGCTACACTCACACATTGGAAGAAGTGGGGAAAGTTTTCGGTGTCACTCGCGAACGTATTCGTCAGATAGAAGCCAAGGCACATGAGAAGATAAGGCAACATGAAAAGATAAATCGTTTGCGGGGATACTAAAATGTCCTAAGCTCGGCTTAGGACACATATACGAAAAACGGCCCTGCATGTCATTGTGACCATGCTGGGCCGAGGGTTAGGGGTTGAGATAATCGTAGTACCAATACAGATTAATCGTAAATTACCAACCACTGCCAATTGGTGTCGAACTGATAGCTGGGCCCACAGAAACCTAAGCCACCCTCGGCATAGATGCACGGGAACTCCGCGCGATTCATTGGATCTACCCATGAAGCATCAGCAATACCAACTGGCCGCCGGCTGTAGCGATAGCGGACCTTGAACGCCTCGCGCCACTGACCCGGGGGAATTCTTCCATGAACTGCAAGCTTAGACATGACTTCGTCGAGATTTTTGCAATAGCCGACCTCAACGAGCTTGAAACGACGAGTCTCACGTTGTCTGACCACGGGGCCTTTGTGATTCCAATTTTGGACATTGAACCCGTCGGCATGCACCATTTCTAAAGGTTGGTTCTTGGTAGCAGTGCCATCAAGTGTCAGCTCGAAGATCTCGCCGATGACGGGGTATGTCATTGTTATTCTGCCTCCTTTGATCTCTAGTTTTAAGAACAGGTTTTGTTTTCTCGTCTGTTACGAGTATAGCATGTTAGACTATAAATGTCCTAAGCTCGGCTTAGGACACATACGTTATTATCTCACTGTGGTGAGTTAATAACGTATGGTGATGTTTGCTATTTTGTTAAACACTCGGTGTTTAACATTTATTATAAAAAGGAAAACCGCCACTGACACAAATGAAAGAGCCCCGCGGTAGTCCGAAGACCGCCGCGAGGCATGGGGGAGGTGTAGTCTGGTGGCTGAATATCTCTAGCCGACGTGCTGTGCTGGGCGTTTGTGCCCAGAACCGACCACTTCGGCCGACGCGCACCCCAACCGCCTCTCCTTCCCACACCTCCATCCTATCATACCATGTCTAGCATGTCAAGGATTTTTTGTAATTTATCAAAATATGGCTGAAATTCAGGATTAAATGGTACTATAAAGCCATGGTCATATCTAAATCAGAATTCATGATGTTTCTGAAGCATCCGGCGTGGTTGTGGTTGAAGAAATTTGATAAGACGAAGATTCCGATACCAGATGAAGATTTACAAGCTAGATTTGATGAGGGAACTCTCTTTGAAGATTATGCGGAGAAGCTTTTTCCAGAGGCGGTAAAACTTGGTTATAAAAATGATGGAATATTTAGCGGGACTAAATATTACGCTCTGCCGGAACTGACCAAAAAAGAGCTAGACTCAGGTAAGAAGGTATTAATGCAGGGTAGATTGGAGATTGAAAACTTAACATCGATTTTTGATGTTATAGAGAGGGTTGAAGGCAATACTTTTGACCTTTACGAAATTAAATCTTCCACCTCTGTTAAGCCAGAACATATCCCTGACCTTACCTTCCAGACAATAGTTTTGGAAAAGGCGGGACTCTCTATTCGCAATATGTATGTCTTGCATGTGAACAATGAATATATTAGGAAGGAAGATATTGATATAAAGGCACTAGCGAAGAAAACCGATGTAACCGATGAGGTACGGTCAAGTATTGATGAAACGATTGATAATATTAACAAAGCATTTGAGGTACTTTCCAAGAAAGAAATGCCTGATATTTCTCCGAGATATCTCAAAGCGGGAAGCATGGATGAATGGCTTGAGATATTTGGTTTGGTCAAAGGTGACTTGCCCCGCTACAGTATTTATAAACTTTGTACTCTAACACCGAAGAAAGTAGGGATGTTTGAGGATATGGGAATAGAATTAATAAGTGATATCCCGCTTGATTTCGATTTGTCAGAAAAACAGAGAAGACAAGTGATGGCGGTGAAATCAGGCAAACAAGACATTGATAAAGAAGAGATTCGGGAATTTCTCTCGAGTTTGGAATTCCCACTGCATTTTTTTGATTACGAGACGCTCTCTGGGGTGATACCCGCCTTTGACGGTACACGGCCGTATCAACAAGTGCCTTTCCAATACTCTCTTCACATACAGGAAGTACCTAATGGCAGTCTCATGCACAAAGAGTATCTACATACCGAGAATTCTAATCCCGTCTTACCGCTCCTTAAACAAATGCGGGAAGATTTTGATGGCCGCGGATCGGTAGTCTCTTGGTATAAACAATTTGAAATGAAGAGGAACGATGAGATGGCTCTGATGTATCCGGAATTCGCCAATTTTCTCCATGGGCTAAATGACAGAATGGTAGACCTTATGATTCCATTCTCTAAGGGGTGGTTTGTCGACAAAGATTTCTTCGGTAGTGCATCACTCAAGGCGGTCTTGCCTGTACTTGCGCCAGAATTGAGTTACCAAGAGCTTGAGGTTTCTCACGGTGGTATGGCTCAACGAGTTTGGATGGAGACTATTTTGAGCGGAAAGAATCCGGAAAATAAAAACGTGATTATGGCTGATCTAAGAAAGTACTGCACTCTCGATACTTACGCAATGTATGTAATCTATAAATTCTTGTCTGATCTTACTTAAGTAGGTCGTCAATTTTGATTTTGACGCTGGCTAACGGCTCGGCTCCGTTTATCACGACCATTCTTCCATCTTTAGCAATGATCACAGAATAAGGTGTACCTAGGGCGCCTGCCTTGATCGCTTCTTCTACGCTCTTCTTCACAAATTCCGTATATTTCCCACTTGAGAGACAAGTGTTGAATGCTGTTTCATCAATTCCCACCGCTTTCGCAATGATCGGTAACTGGCTCGGGTCTAGTGAATCATTGGAGTTAGTAGTTTCAAGAAGTTTACCAATATAATTCCAGAAAACTTGGTTACCACCGAGTTCGCCCGCGCATTCCGTTGCCTCGGCTTCTTTAGGCGCTTTGGTATGTAATTGCACGATAGGGAAGTGTCTGTAGACCCACGCGACCTTTCCGCCGTAACTATTCACGATTTCCTTCATCGTATTATGGAAAGATTTACAGAATGGGCATTCGGTATCAGAGTATTCAACGATAACTAAATCTGCTGATCTTGAGCCGATGATGTGATCTTTTGCGGTCACGGGTGGCATGTCTATTTTGCTGGTCTGTGTAGTACTGGGGTTGGTGATTAACGGTCGGCTAGGGCTAGCTCCGAAGTAGATTGCGGCCGCTACGAATCCACCCGCTACTATGATGGCTAAGGGAATAAGAAATTTGTTTTGTTCCATAGGTGTCTATGATAACTGATTATTGAAACAATGTGAATAGGATAACTTGGACACTCCGTGTCCAAGTGGTGCGATATGGCTCATAATATATACATCTATAAAGTACGACCGTGAGTTATAGATGTAAGAGGTTAGAATGGCAAAGAGAAAGTGAGCTTGTGGTTGCTGGGTTTTTCCCAGAGAGATGTATCTAGTTTTATTTCGTTAAGCGCGCCACCTTCTTTGAAAATAAGTTTATTGTTGAGGAGTGCGTAATCATAAAGTTCTTTAGTAAGTTCTACATCGTTGATGCAATATGCGCGGACTTTTTCTATCTCTCCCGCTTTCCACCAATCCATAGCGTCACTACCATGTCCCGATTTATTTTTCCCCAGCGTACCTTCCGCTAATTGGTCCAGTCGCATACGCCGGCCATAAGTTTCTCTTATTTCTTTTAAGATATCCAAACTTTTTATTTTTGTTAAATCTCCCGGATAGTATTTGTTTAGTAGGGGAATATCAAAATGATCAGAATTAAAGCCGATGAGCATATCGGCTCGTTCAAGAATTGGCCAGAGTTTAGCAAGCTCTTCTTCAAGATATGAGGAATAAGAGTCATTGAGGGAATCGTAGATGGCAACAAGAGCAATATCTAATTTGGCCGAGTCATTGCCCGGTACGGTATCAAAAAAGTTTTTTGTTTCTATATCAAAAACTATTTTACGCATTCAATTTCAAATTGTGGGTCTCAAGAAAATCTCGCATGGTGATATCACCCATGCCGAAGCCAACAGCGGGAATTGGTTCGACTTCAAAGAGTTCGAGAAGATTGTCATATCGACCACCTCCAGCTATCGCCCGTCCATTTTCTTTGTTTGTATCAAAGATTTCAAAGACTATTCCAGTGTAATAAGTTTGTCCTCTCGCTAAAGTTGGGTCGGAAACGATATTTGGTCCGATTTCTTTGAAATTCTCAATATCTGAATTATTGATTCTGATTTCGAAATCTTCATCCTTGGCTCCAAATTCTTTCATTACAGCGTAAGCGAGAGAGATCATCTCTTTATCTGCCTCAATACCAGACATACCCAATAGATCGCAATTTAACTGCCAATGCTCGCGTTTTCTCCCGCGCTGAGGACGTTCGTAACGAAACAAGTTTGGAATTGAAAACCAACGTAGGGGAAATTTGAGGTTTCTGCGACGGGCAGCAATCATGCGCGCAAGGGAAGGGGTCATCTCGGGCCTTAAGGTTACTGACCTATCACCTCTGTCGGTGAATGTAAAAGTTTGTTCATTAACAATTTCTGTCCCAGATTTCTCTGTATAAAGTTCAGTCGGCTCAAGAAGAGAGGCACTATATTCAACATATCCAAATTTCTCGGCCACTTCGCGCCATGTATTAAAAATATAATTCTGTACCGCCATATCCTCGGGGTAGAAATCCCTGACGCCTTTATAAGGTGCCGTATCAAGTTTTGCCATGCTGATATTATACCGTCTTTTTCTGCGCTTTTGAACGGGCTTGTTGGGTGAGGAGGATTTTGCGGAGACGGACGGCGGAGGGAGTAATTTCAATATATTCATCATCACTCATAATTTCCATGGCTCGTTCGATATCAAGTTTGTAAGGAGGGACTAGGAAGATGCCCTCGTCCGATCCGGAAGCGCGCATATTGGTGAGCTGTTTGCCCTTGGTTGGATTAACGTAAAGGTCTTCTCCCTTTGAGGTATTACCGATAACTTGTCCTACATAAACCTCTTCGGCAGGCCCGATATAAAGTACGCCTCTGTCTTGTAGATTATTGAGAGCAAAGGCTAGGGCTTTGCCGGATTCCATGGAGATCATAGAAGCACTCTTTTCATGTTTCATTTCTCCAGCATAAGGTTTAAAGGCCGTGAAGCGCGATGATAGGATTCCTAAGCCCTTAGTATCGACGACAAATTGATTGCGATAGCCCAAAAGGCCGCGGGTCGGGGATTCAAAAGTAATGCGCGTTTGCGTATCATGGGTTTTCATATCAAGCATAATAGCTCGACGTTCTGTTAATTTTGAAATGACAGCGCTCGACATCGCTTCCGGCACATCGACGATAACTTCTTCGAATGGTTCGACAAGCTCACCATCATTACCCTTGTGGGTAATGACATGTGGTTGGGAAACTTGGAGCTCGAATCCTTCACGACGCATGTTCTCGAGAAGAATGGCGATATGAAGTTCACCTCGCCCATAGATGGTCATATAATCGCTCGAATTAAAATCGACTTTGAGACCGACGTTGACTTCCAATTCTCGCTCGAGTCGTTCACGGATCTGTCTACTGGTTACAAATTTACCAACACGACCGGCGAAAGGGGAGTCATTAACAACGAGATTTAAGGAAATAGTAGGTTCGTCGACTGAAATAGTCGGTAAGGCCGGAGTATCCTCGCTTCCCGTGATGGTATCACCGATATAAATTTGTGGTAATCCTGCGAGCATGCAAATGTCTCCAGCGACGACTTCACTAACCTCCTTTCTTTTGATACCTTCGAATGTGTAGAGTCTGGTAATCTTCCCTGAATAAGTTTCTCCATTAGATTTTTTCACAAAAACTTTTTGCCCGTCTTTCAGAGTGCCTTCATAGATGCGAGCTATAGCTAGGCGTCCAAGGAAATTATCATAAGCGAGATTGAATGGCTGGGCTTGGAGTTCCGCGGGCTTGCCCGCCGTAGCTTCAGCGGAGGCGGGAGGGACGTGTTCAAGAATGACATCAAGAAGGGGAGTTAAGTCCTTTGACTGGTCAGTTAAATTTTTCTTAGCAATGCCTTCTCTGCCTATTGAATAGACGGTGGGGAATTCAATCTGCTCATTATTGGCACCTAGTTCCATGAAAAGTTCTAATACCATCTCATGCGCTACTTCCGGCCGCGCCGCTGGTTTGTCAATCTTATTTATGACCACGATTGGTTTCAAACCGAGTTCGAGTGATTTTTTTAAGACGAAACGAGTTTGGGGCATTGGTCCTTCTTGCGCATCGACGACGAGAAGGACGGTATCGATAGAACGCAATACTCGCTCCACTTCTGAGCCAAAGTCGGAGTGGCCGGGTGTGTCTACGATGTTTATCTTTGTATCACGATAATAGATTGAAGTATTTTTGGCATAAATAGTGATGCCGCGCTCTAATTCAAGAGCATTGGAGTCCATCG
>Ga0082335_1001187_pt1 | contig 58070 bp, 56 predicted proteins | sample Subgrocontami58m_FD_72375 | JGI IMG/M metagenome (GOLD analysis project Ga0082335, IMG submission 72375) | Subsurface groundwater microbial communities from S. Glens Falls, New York, USA - GMW37 contaminated, 5.8 m (SPADES assembly) (version 2) ... | reverse complement strand
TCAGAATGACAAGACCTTGACCGTGGCTGAATCTTCATGAGCATTCAGATTCTATGAGACAGCATTGCTTTACACTCTGTTGCCTACAAATATGTCGCAGACCCTTTCGAGCGTATCGCTCAGATTTCCTTTCTCATGCATGGCAGCAAGTCGTCTCAACTCTGTTTTCTCGAATGTCTTTCGAGTTTCTCCACGTCTCGCTCACGCGGCGGATGGAGAGACCGTGTTGCGTTTGAATGCGTTCGCCAAGTTGTTGAGCGCTGTCCGCGCAGACAAGGTAACAGAAGGTCCCGAAGCGGCGACGTTTGGAACGGTAAGGTTGGTTGGACTTGATGAGGAAAGAATTTTCTCAACCGCAAAAACATCTGTTGGAAAATAAATCGGCGTCTGAGAAGATGGCGTCCGCGACCAATTCCTACGGAGACGGTCGGCTGCTCAGCGAACAGTCGGGATAATCAAAAACCATTTCGGATTATCCCGAAATGTCGTGAAAGACCTCGTTCCGAAGAAGTGAGTTAGTTTGCAATAGCTTCGATGTGAGTTGCTGCCATCTTCGACGCTTCGACGCGATACGAATGCGTTATCTTCACTACCTTGCTTAGCATCGCTGAGACCGAGCAGTACTTTGTTGTCGAAAGCTCAATTGCGCGCTCAACATCCTGCGGATTGATGTCCTCGCCGTAGAAGACATACTCGAGGTGAATGTCGGTAAAGACTTGAGGATGTTCGTCGCGAGTATTCCCGCTTATGCGGACTTCAAATTCCTCAAGAGGGACGCGCTGCTTTTTCAAAATAGGAATGACGTCCATTGCAGTACAGCCGCCGAGTGCGAACAGCAGTAATTCCTTTGGTGAAGAGCCGGCTTCGCTTCCTCCGAACGTTGGTCCGCCATCCATCATTACCCAATGATTTGAATCTCCCTTTGCGGCAAGTGTGATGCCTTGAAGTTGCTTGATGATTGCTTTCTTCTTAGCCATTATTTCCTATCCTTTCAAAAATCTGTTCAGACAAGTTGTATGAATTCTGCCAGATAAAATTACAGATTGTGTGCCACCAATTTCTCACGAAAACATTGAAATACGCACGTACTGAACCGTACAAATTCCAAGTTTTGAGAGAGTCATTCCTTTTACTGCAAAACAAAACCCCGCCAGATTGTGACAGGGTTCTGGTTTCCGGTTATTAGATGCAGTTGTGTGCCCAACGGGGTCAATCCGCAGTCGACAATCCGCACTCCGAAATCAAATCAGTATCCTTCCGCATGCAGCTTCACTTTTCCTCTAAATGAATAGAAAAGATAGGTGAAATAGCCGAGGGCAATTACGATACCGATGGCCCACCAGACAATGCCAACACTCAACCCGTAGCTTGGCGCAGCGGTGTTGTACACGGTGAGACTGTACTTCGGGTCAGTAGAGGCAGGCAGAACGTTGGGGAATAATCCAAACGCAGTACTTGCCAACATTCCGCCGATGAATGTTGATGAGGAAAGAAATGCCTTTGTGTCTTGATGCGTTCTGTTGAAGTACACCATGCCAATCAATCCTAACATCCCTACCAACGGAAAGATGTACCCCCACGAATGCTCGGAGTAGTTGTTCCAGATTTCCGGACGAATGGACGATGCCGCGACAAGCGTAGCGACTGAGAAGAGCACAACTCCCCACACTGCAAAAGACGCAATGCGCCGTGAGCGTTCTTGCACTGCGGACTCTGTTTTCATCGCAAGATAATTGGCGCCGTGAACAGTCAGCGTGCATAATCCCACCAAACCCATCAACACGGTAAACCAATCGAGAATGCCGGCTTCGGGTTGGACCATGAATGTAGTCCACAACGGCTCAAAGAAGAAGCCGTCTTCGTTAAGCGGCACGCCGCGAACAACGTTACCGAGCGCCGCGCCGAGGAAGATTGCAAGCAGCGTGCTGCCAAGTGCAAACGTTCCATCCCAAAATGTCCTCCACATCGGATGATTGACGTGATGGCGAAGCTCGATGCCGAGTCCGCGCAGCATCAACAGCCACAGCACCATCATCAGCGGTAGATAGAATCCGCTGAAACTTGATGCGTAGAGAAGCGGGAAGGCGAAGTACAGCGTTCCTCCCACGGCGAGAATCCACACTTCATTGCCATCCCATACGGGACCGATAGCGTTGAGAACCGTTCGGCGCTCCTCATCATTCTTCGCGACGAAGAGATGAAGAATGCCGGCGCCAAGGTCGAAGCCATCAAGTATCGTATACATCGCCAGCATAAATGCGACGACGCAAAACCAGAGAATTTCCATGTAATGTCCTTTCAGTGCAAAGTGAAAACTTCAAGAAGTCAGAGGTCAGAAGTCGGAGGTCAGAACCTTGAACCCCGAACCTCAAACCAACCTCAGTGCTTCAGTGCCGCTTCCGGTCCGTTGTTGATTGTCTTGACAACAAGAAACAGAAACAGCATTCCGATAACGAAATACATTCCTGCGAAGCCGAGCAGCGTGAACAGGGTGTTTCCCGCCGATACCATTGTCGAAGTTCCATCTACTGTTCTCATCAACCCATACACAAGCCAGGGCTGCCGTCCCAGCTCGGCTGTCCACCAACCTGCCGTGTTTGCAATGTAAGGAAATGGAAACGCGAGCATCAGCACCCACAAGAATGGCCGCGCAGTGAACAGTTTTTTCTTCCACAACAAATAGATTCCGCCAAGCATGATGGCGATAAAGATTGTTCCAAGCCCGACCATCACGTGGTAGCTGTAGTAGAGGAGCGGAATGTTTGTGGGCCAGGTGTTTTCGGGAAACGCATCAAGCCCTTTTACTTCTGCACCCCAATGCAAGTACGTGAGAAAGCTGAGCATCTTCGGCACATGCAGCGGATTGTCGAGCCTGCGCTTTTCCATATCCGGCTGGCCAATGAGAACAAGAGGGGCACCCTCTCTCGTTTCAAAGAGACCTTCCATCGCGGCGAACGTTACAGGCTGATGAACCACAATGTTCTTGACTTGTCCGTCGCCCGTCGGAAACGCAACAAGGATTGAAGCAATGACTCCGGCAATCACGCCGACACGAACGAACACCTTGCCGTATTCTTCGTTCTTGTGGGCGAGAAGGTAGAACGCGCCCGCTGCGGCAACAACAAACGAAGCTGTCACCACCGACCCAATCATGTTATGCGTGTACTGCCATGCAATCCACGGATTGAGCAGCAAGCCCCAAAAGCTCGTGAGCGCAACATTGCCGTTCGCTCCAACCTCATACGCAACGGGGTGCTGCATCCACGCATTGGTTGCGATGATGAAATATCCGGAAAGCCACGAGCCGATGAAGACCATGAGTGCTGCAAAGAAGTGCATTTTGGGCCCGAGGCGTTTCTCGCTGAAGAGGAACAAACCGAGAAAGCTCGACTCAAGAAAAAATGCAAACACACTTTCCATTGCGAGCGTTTGACCGATGACGCCGCCGGCAAATGTGGAGAAGCGCGCCCAGTTTGTGCCGAACTGAAACTCCATCGGAATGCCTGTGACAACCCCGACCGCGAAGTTGATGGCAAAAATCTTCGCCCAAAATCGGGTGCTGTTATTATAGCATTCATTGTCGGTGCGCAGCGCAATCCATTTCATAATCACGATGAGAAGACCGAGTCCCATCGTGAGCTGCGGGAAAAGATAGTGGAACGTAATTGTGAATGCGAATTGAAGTCGGTGAAGAAAAAGAGCATCATCCATCTATCGTACATCCTTTCATAAATGCGTAACGTGAGTTATTAACTCAAGTTACGCACCGACAATTCCAAGACATGTCTTGAACCGAATAGGGCTGTTCACATGACGCTCCTCTGGAGCTTTTCGTTTTTCCTTGTTCTTGGTTTCTATAAACATAACGCTCCTCCGAAGGAGTCCTTCGGACTAACGGGGCTTCGGAAAGACCGAGGTAACGCCGTAGGCGTGGTATGTTTATAGAACTTCATTGGTAGTAAGCACGTCTAAGCTCCGTCAGGTCTACGACCCCGTAGGGGAGCGACATGTGACGGCTTGCGTAACATGAGTTATTAACAATGTAAACAAAACCCCGCCAAGCTGACGGGGCTCTTCAATCCTCAATCAACAATCGTCAATCTACAATCTCACTTGCTCTTATCCGGATACGGCGGCGGTGGAGCAAGCTTCGGCGGATTTTTCTTCATCTCTTCTTTGATGACGTTGATTGCTTTGTTAAGCTGTTCGTCAATGCCTTCATACTCACGCGCAGGGTCGTTGTCAACATAAATGTCCGGCTCAACACCTTTTCCTTCCATCACCCATTCTTTGCCGTCCACATCATAGCGCGAAAACTCGGGACGATTTAGAAATCCGCCGTCGAGTAACGGAAGCGTTCCGCGAATTCCCACGACACCGCCCCACGTTCGCTTGCCGATGATTGGTCCGAGTTTATATTTTCTGAAACGGTAGCCAACAATATCACCGTCACTTGCAGAAAACTCATCAATCAACAGCACTTTCGGGCCAAGTATCGTGGTTGCAGGGTCAGGTGTTGGTATTGTGTTACGCGAAATGCTGATGAGCGCAAGCTGCCGACTGAGTCGCTCGATAATCATTGGCGAAACATTGCCGCCGCCGTTGCCGCGCACGTCAACAATCATCGCGTCCTTGCGGACTTGTGGATAGAAGTGCTTTACGAACTCGTTCAACCCATCAACACCCATGTTCGGAATATGCACGTAGCCAACTTTGCCATCCGTTGCTTTCGCGACTTTCTCGATGTTGCCCTGCACCCAATTGTAATAGTAGAGTGGGCGTTCATCGCCAGTTGGAATGACAACCGTTTCGCGGCTGCCGGCTTCTTTCGGCGATGAATTCAGCTTGAGTGTTACCTGCTTGCCGACTTTCCCAACGAGCGCTTCGTACATGTTGTTCATCTGATTTGTCGGCTTGCCATCAATTGCAATGACATAATCGCCCTCTTGTGCATCAACACCAATTTCAGTCAACGGCGAGCGGAGCGCTTTGTCCCAATTCTGTCCGGCAAGAATTTTCTTGATGCGATAATACTTCGAGGACGCGTCGCGTTCAATCCTTGCGCCGAGTAATCCCGTTTCGATGCGCTCCGGCTTCGGCGTATCGCCGCCGCCGACGTACGTATGTCCGATATTCAACTCGCCAATCATCTCACCGATGATGTACGTCAGGTCTGCACGATGATTGACATACGGGAGAAGCTGTGCATATGTATCGTGAATGTTCTTCCAATCCACACCATGCAAATGCGGGTCATAGAGGAAGTCGCGCATCTGCCGCCAGCATTCGTTGTAGATTTGCGTCCATTCAGCGCGGCGGTCTAACTTCACTTTCATGTCGCTGAGGCTCAGCTTGTCTTTTGCATCAATCTTTCCCGTCGGCAAATCAATAATCGCATACGTGCCGCTGCCGCCTACGAGCATCTTCTTTCCGTCTGCAGAAATCTCGAAGCCGTTGAACTCGCCAAGCTCGGTTTCTTTCTGTTTGTCGAGTTCGTAAAGAAACAGTTTTGCCTTTTCATCTTTGCTGCTGTTGCGGATGTAATACAACTTGTCACCAACGGATTGGAGATTTCTGTAGCTTCCGGCAGAAATCGGCAGCATAGTAATTCGCTGCTGCAAGCCATCTCCATCCACTTTTACAGTAACTTTTTTCTCTTCTTTCTTCTCGTCTTTCTTATCTTTGTCAGCCTTTTCGGTCTCCTGTTTCCCGCCTCCGGTCTCCGCTTGTATTTTCACTTCGTCAGATTTTGGCGCAAACGGCGACTTCGTATCCTTCGCAAGCGTCACAAGATAGATGCTCGCCATGTCGTTGTAGATGTGATTCCATTCGGTCTGCCCGTAGACCGGATTGAACGTTCTATCCGAAACGAAGAAAAGATATTTGCCGTCCGAGCCGAACGATGGTTCATACGAGTCGAACCAGCCGTCAGTGACCGCATACGATTTATCACCTTCGACAGAGTAGAGATAAACGGTTGTCATCTTCTTCTCTTCTGCTTGTGCGTATGCAATCCACCTGCTGTCGGGCGACCAGGCGTAGTCTGAATACTCCCACACGTTCGCTTGCGCTACTTGCGTCACCTTCTTCGACTCAACATCAACATACTGCAAGCGAAGTTTCTTATCAGCCCAGAGAAGTTTCTTGCTGTGAGGCGACCAGTACATCTGATACTTGTACGTGTCGGCGTTTTTCGTCAGTTGCGTCGGCGCTGCGCTTCCATCTTGTGGCTCGATGTAAATCTCGTCCTCACCGGAAGCGTCTGAGATGTACGCAATCCATTTTCCATCCGGTGACCATTTTGAGTTGCGCTCATGAACGCCTGATGTGTTGGTGACGTTGCGTGTGTTGCCATACTTTACAGGAACGGTGAACACATCGCCGCGAGCACCGAACAATGCCCGGTTGCCATCGGGAGAGATTTCAAAGTTCGTTATCTCTTTGCTTACATCTTTCCATCCGCCGCGACCAACATCGAAATCCTCCAACATAGAAATGGAAACCTTCTCGACCTTCTCCGTTGCCAAATCCAATTTGTAGATGTAGCCGCCGTCCTCAAACACAATTGCATTGTCGCCAAGCGACGGGAACTTCACATCAAACTCAGTGAAGTTCGTCAGCTTTTTCGTCTGCTTGGTGGTCAAGTCGTACACAAACACATTCATTCGACTGTCGCGGTCAGACGCAAAGTAAATTTTGTTCCCGCTCCACATCGGGATGATGTCTTGCGCAGGATTGTTGGTGATGTTCGTAATCTGCTTAGTGTCGAAATCGTAAATCCAGATGTCGTCAGCCTGTCCGCCGCGATAACGCTTCCACGTGCGGAACTCGCGGAAGACGCGGTTGTACGCCATCTTCCTTTTGTCGGGAGAGAATGAACAGAAGCCTCCGCGTGGAACCGGAAGCTGTTCGGGAATTCCACCTTCGGTCGAAGCAACAAACAGTTGTCCGATGAAATCGTTCCGCTCAATTCGTCGTGAGCGATAGATGATGCTCTTCTCATCCCGCCACGTCATGACGATGTTGTTTGGTCCCATCCGGTCGGAGACATCATCGCGGCCCAGTGTTGCAGTGTAGGTGAGTCGCTGGGGCACGCCGCCTTCTGAAGGCATGGTGTAGATTTCCGTATTGCCGTCATATTGACCCGTGAACGCGAGCCACTTGCCATCCGGCGAGAAACGCGCAAACATTTCGTAACCGACATTGTTGGTGATTTTGCGCGCAACGCCTCCTGTTGCTGCGACTGTGTACAAATCGCCCGCGTACGTGAGGACGATTTGGTTACCGTGAATTGCCGGGAAGCGGAGGAGGCGGGCTTCCTGTGAAAACGCCAGACTGCACATTGCCATCAACAGAAAAACAGAACCGATGAAACGACGCATAGTTGTCCTTTCTTTGAATGATGTATTTGGTACATGAACTTACTGAGAATTCGTTGAAGTTACAAAGGCTGGCTCTTCTCTAAACGATGGTAGGTGTTGATTTGTTTCGCGGCCGGTCGAGATTCTTGTTTGTTTGTGAGGAGATTGGTATGTTAGAATGGAAATTGGAAAGGAGCGATAATGTCAACAGAACTCGCTGAACAAATCAAGAAGCTCAGTGTTTCTGAGCGCATTGTTTTAGTAGAGGAGATTTGGGATAGCATTGCCGCGGACGATGAGTCACTCGAATTGACTCAGGAGCAGAAAGATGAGTTGGACAGACGGATTGAAGTTGACAAAAACAATCCCAATGAAGGTCGGACGTGGGAGGAAATAAAAGCTGAGTCAATGAAATTCTGATGGATCGCTTTTGAGATAACTATATGAAGAATACCCTTCGCGTCTTCGTGGCATTGATTGTCGTTCTTGGTCCCCATACAATCTCAATAGCGACATCGCCCACACTACCGTATCATCACTACAATATCAACGGCAAAATCATGCGCACTTCCGGTGGCTCAAAGAAGGATTTTACCGTAGCGTTGTTCTCGAAATCTCGTTTCGATCCAACCTCGGCCTACAGAAGAATATACGGTCAGGGGGCCGAGTTTGAACGCGCTATCAGCATCACGGATTCCGCAGGTACATTTAGTCTGAGTGTTCGCGACTATGCAGCTGTTGACTCAATTGCTGTGGGGATAGTTCTTCCTGACAGGCAAACTTTGTTGGGCGAATCATTGTCTCGAATGCAACTCATAAGCACAACAATGTACGGAACATTTACAAACAACGATGTGAAAGGATGCAACGGATGTTCGAGTCCAACTACTTCAACAATAGTCGTTGGCTATCGCTACCAAGTTCCCGAACAAACGATTCAAATTCCTTTTTAGACGTTCACCTGAAAAATCTGTAACCCTCAATCTACAATCCCAAATGTCTCTTAGCTTTCTCACCCACTTCGAACGCAGTAACTTCCTCGAATCACCGAACTATGAAGAGACAATGAAGTATTTCACGCAGTTCGAAGCGACGGGCAAAGCAGAGATCTTCACATTCGGTGTCTCCCCGCAGGGACGTGAGTTGAAGTTCATCGTCGTCGGGAATGACAGAGCTTTTTCTCCGCAAGCCGCACGCGCAAACGGGAAAGTGATTGTGCTCATTCAAAACGGCATTCACGCGGGCGAGATCGAAGGGAAAGACGCTTGCATGTTGATGGTGCGAGAAATGCTTATCGAAAACAAACTCTCACATCTTCTCGACAACTGCGTTCTGCTCATCATCCCAATCGTCAACGTTGACGGACACGAGCGCACAAGCCCGTTCAATCGCCCGAACCAAAACGGACCGAAGAGCATGGGCTGGCGTACCACAAGCTGGAATCTGAATCTCAACCGCGATTACATGAAAGCCGACGCGCCGGAGATGAAAGCGCTGCTGCAATTGTACACAAGCTGGCAGCCGGATTTCTACATCGACAATCACACAACGAACGGCGCCGATTATCAGTACCATATCACGTACGGAATTGAAACGCATCAGAATATCGCCGCCGGCCTTGCAGCGTGGGCGAAAGAACAACTGATGCCGTTCGTGATTGACAGCGTCGAGCGGCAAGGCTTTATCACCGGACCGTACATGGAAATGCGCGGTGACAATCTGAGCGAAGGAATCACCGATTTGCCTGCACTCCCCCGCTATTCCAGCGGCTACGCTGCCGTACAAAATCGTTTGCTCCTTCTTGTCGAAACGCATTCGCTCAAACCGTTCGAGAACAGAGTCCTCTCGACAAAAGCAATGAACACCGCCGCACTGGAGTTCATCAACGCGCACCACAACGACTTGAAGAACGTCAACTACTTCGCCGACTCGCATACGGTGCACGACTATTGCCATGAGCGGAAGCCGTTCCCGTTGGTCATCGAAGGGACTGATGAGTTCGAGATGTTTAGGTTCAAAGGCTTCGAGTCAACGGAAGAAGAAAGCGATATCACGCTCTCACCCGTTCCAAAGTACACCAACATCCCGGCCGAGTTCGAGATTCCTCTCTACAACAAAGCGGAAGTGGAAGTCGCCGTCGATGTTCCGTTTGCGTACATCATCCCGCGGGCGTTTGCGCATCTCATTGACATCATGACACTCCACGGCATCGAAGTAAAAACAATCAAAGAGCCGGAAACAGTCGCAGTGGAAAAGTACCGGTTCACCGACGTCGAGTTTGCGCCGCGTCCATACGAAGGTCGCCAGCGCGTCGAGTGCACGGTCGAAAAATTTTCCGAGACTGCGTTTCTGCCCGAAAGCACGTTCATCCTATACACGCAGCAGCGCACGCTCCGCGTCATCGTACATTTGTTGGAGCCGCAGTCGCCCGACTCGTTTGTGAACTGGGGTTTCTTCAATGCGTTCTTTGAACGGAAGGAATACGCCGAGCCATATATCATGGAGCCCATAGCGCGCAAGATGCTGGAGGATGACACAAAACTGCGGGAAGAGTTTGAAGCTAAGCTCGCGAGCGATGAAACGTTTGCCAAAGACCCGGAGCTGCGTCTGAGTTTTTTTTACGAACGCTCACCGTACTTTGACAAAGGCGAGCGGGTATATCCGATAGTGAGGCTGCCGCATAAGGATTGAATCATTGCAGCATTGCACCCAGTGCACCATTGACTCATTAGAAAAGAGTCGCTGCGGGTGTTCCTCCGCAAAGGGTGAACGCGCAAGATAGTTGTGAATTGCAAATGGTGAATTGATAATTGATAATGAATGGTCAACGTTCAATGTTCAATTGTCAATGATTCAACAACACAAGGCACGACCATGACCCACCCGCTTACTCTTCTTTGCATCACCAGTTTCCACAAAGGCTTCGAGTTTCTGCGCGAGGCGAAGCGGCAGGGGTGCAAAGTTATTCTCCTTACATCGAAGAGTCTTGAAAACGCCGAATGGCCGAAGGAAAGCATCGACGACATCTACTACATACCTGATGTGGACAAAGAGTGGAACATGACCGACGTTATCAACGGCGTCAGCTTCATGGCGCGCACGGTACACTTCGACAAAATCGTTGCGCTGGATGATTACGATGTGGAGAAAGCGGCTGCACTGCGCGAGCATCTTCGCTTCACCGGCATGGGGGACACAACGGCGCGGCACTTCCGCGACAAGCTTGCGATGCGCACAAAGGCGTCGCATGTCGGCATACCTGTGCCGCCGTTCGTTCACGTTTTGAATTACGACAAGATACGAGCGTTCATGGCAAGCGTCTCGCCGCCGTACGTATTGAAGCCGCGGTTGCAAGCAGGTGCAATCGGCATCAAAAAAATCCATCACGAGCAGGAACTGTGGGATGCACTGGACATTCTCGGCGAGAAGCAATCGTTTTACGTGCTGGAGAAATTCGTCGCCGGCGACATCTACCACGTTGACTCCATCATCTACAAGAAAGAAATCGTCTTCTCCATCGTCTGCAAATACGGACGCCCGCCGATGGAAGTGGCGCACGAAGGACGCGTGTTCAGCAGTCGCACCGTCTTGCGCGACTCTCCCGATGACGACGCGCTGAAAGCCATGAACAGACTCATGCTGCAATCGCTCGGACTTGTAGAAGGTGTTTCGCACACGGAGTTCATCAAAGGCGATACGGACGGGAAGTTCTATTTCCTCGAAACCTCTGCTCGTGTTGGCGGTGCGCATATTTCGGATTTGATTGAGATGGCAACTGGGTTGAACTTGTGGACAGAGTGGGCGAAGATCGAATGCTCTTCAGATGAAGAGTACAAAGTCAATCAACTCTGCAACGACTACGCAGGATTGATGATTTCTCTCGCTAAGCAAGAGAGGCCCGACCTTTCCGCGTACAATGATCCGGAAGTTGTCTGGCGAATGAACAAGAAGCACCACGCGGGACTTATCTTCCGCTCGCCGAAGCAAGAACGCGTTGAAGATCTTTTGCAGAGTTATACGGAGAGATTTTATCAGGACTTTTTCACCAGCGCGCCGTTGCCGGAGAAGGCGATGGAATAACCTACATTCTGAGTCCCGCTGCCCTATGGCGGGACGAAGAATCTCTACGCTCAAAGAAAGGGATTCTCCCAAAGGTCCGAAGGACTCTGCCAAAGGGATCCCTTAGGGAGAACCTGCTTCTACCAAAGCAGGGGATGCTTCGCTCCGCTCAGCATTGAGAAGAGTTTTCCAACTCACCAGACCTTGCGACGAAAGAATCAGAAACACAAAGAACAATCCCGCCGTTAAGTACACTTCTTTATAGACGTAGATTCCCACCGAAAGAACATCAACCGTAATCCACAAATACCAATGCTGAAGCTTCTTCCGCATCATGAGCAGTTGTGCAACGACGCTCATGCCGCTTGCTGTCGAGTCGAGATAGGGAAGAGCCGCGTCGGTGAAACGTGAGAAGAGAAAACCGATGAATCCTACACAGACGACAACTGCGATGGCGATCAGGATTTGCTGATTGGGTGTGAGAAGGGAAATCTTGAGCTCGGTCTTATTCTCTCCGCCTCTGAGCCAGAAGTACCATCCCTGAATACACGACCAGAGAAAGAAGATCTGGAGACACATGTCTGCATAGAGCTTGATGTTAAAGAAGAGAAAACCGAACGCGCAGACACTGACGATGCCCGTTGGCCACGTCCAGATGTTTTGCTTCACGCTGAAGTAGACGGAGAGAAGTCCGAAGATGACGCCGATGAGTTCGAGGGGAGACATGAGGTGATGATACCCCTTCATCACGAATGATTTTTCAACAATTGCACTAGATTCGTAATCGTCGCTTTCGCATCACCGAATACCATCATGGTTTTCTTATCATAGAACAAATCGTTATTCTCGCCTGCAAAGCCGGGATTGAGGCTGCGTTTCAAAACCATAACGGTGCGTGCGTTGTCGACGTTTAAGATCGGCATGCCATAGAGCGGACTGTCCTTCTTTGTGCGGGCTGCGGGGTTCACAACATCGTTTGCACCAACAACCATTGCCACATCGGTGTTCGAAAAATCGTCGTTGATTTGTTCCATCTCCATCAACAAATCATACGGCACATTGGCTTCGGCGAGCAGCACGTTCATGTGGCCGGGCATTCTGCCGGCTACGGGATGGATGGCATAGCGGACTGTTGCGCCGCGGTCCATAAGAATCTTTGCCATTTCCTGCAACGCATGCTGTGCTTGTGCGACAGCAAGTCCGTACCCCGGCACGATGATGACCGACTGCGCGCTTTCGAGAATGAACGCTGCATCGTCCGGTGTGTAGCGAACAACGGTCCGAGTTTCGGATTCGGTGGTTGATGCCGTGTAATCTGCCCCCACGCCGGCGAAGAGAACATTGCCGAGCGAGCGGTTCATGGCTTTGCACATGATATCCGTTAGAATGATGCCCGACGTACCGACGAGTGTTCCGCTGATGATGAGGACGTTGTTTTGAAGAACGAAGCCTGTCATAGCGCCAGCCAGCCCTGAGTACGAGTTCATCAGAGATATCACGACGGGCATGTCAGCGCCGCCAATAGGGATGACGCTTGTTACGCCGAGGATACTGGAGATGCCTATGATCAGGAGAAGCAAAATCCACTTCGACGGATCGAGCACAAACAGAACTCCCATCACCACCACAGCCGACAGCATTGCCGCGTTCGTCTGCTTTTGCAAGGGATAGAGAATCGGAGAACTCTTCATTATGCCCTGCAACTTAGCCGATGCTATCATGCTTCCCACAAACGTGACAGTCCCGATAAGGAGACTGAGAACAATCGTAATGAGGACATCGAGACTTACGGATTGATTCATCCTCACCGACAGGCGAAGGTATTCGGCAAATGCCACCAGCGTTGATGCGCCGCCGCCGAAGCCGTTCAACACACCGACCATTTGCGGCATTCCGGTCATCTCCACGTTCTTTGCCAGCCATAACCCGATCGCCGAGCCGACGATCAGTCCGGCAAGGATGTAAGTGAAGTCTATGATCCTCTGATCGAGCAGTGTTACGATCACTGCGATCAGCATTGCGGTAGCACCGTATGCATTTCCGCGACGCGCTGTCTTCGGTGAACTGAGAAGCTTTAAGCCGAGAATGAAAAGGACTGATGCGACGAGATAGAAAATTGCAGCGAAGATGTTCATGGTTGATTACTGTATGCGAAGGTGATCGGATTCGTTTTCGGAAACGCTATTTCTTTTCTTCGGGCTTGCCCGGTCTTTCCTGCTTAAACATTCCCAGCATCCTGTCGGTTACAAGAAAGCCGCCCACGACGTTGACTGTTGCGAGCACGACGGCAATCATTCCCAGAACGACACTTATGCCGCCGTGGCCCTCGCCTGCGGCAATCAGGGAACCAACGAGCGTGATACCGGAAATCGCATTCGAGCCGGACATAAGCGGCGTGTGCAGCAACGGCGGCACTTTGCGTATTACTTCCACTCCAACAAATGTTGCCAACACAAAAATATAGATCGACACCATCAATGTTTCGGACATTAGTTGGACCCTCCTTGTTCAAGTGCTTTGCGGACGGATTCGTTGATAATCTCGCCGTTGCGCGTTATGCAACAGCCTTTCACAATTTCATCAGTGAAGTCGAGATTGGGATTGCCTTTCGGATACATGTGTTGCAGCAGGTTCACGATGTTCTTCGCGTACATCTGGCTTGCATGCACGGGAACCGTTGCAGCCAAGTTCACGGCGCCAATAATTCGTACACCATGCTTCTCGACCATTTTCCCGGGTTCCGTCAGCTCACAGTTGCCCCCTTGCTCTGCAGCAAGGTCAACGATAACGGAGCCGTGTCGCATCTGCTTCACCATGTCCGCAGTAATCAGGACGGGGGCTTTCTTGCCAAAGATTTGAGCGGTTGAAATCACCACATCAACTTTTGGCAATCGGGCGTCAATTACTTCTTGCTCCCTCTTCAGAAATTCTTCCGATTGTTCCTTCGCGTACCCGCCTGCCGTTTCGACGTTCTCCGTTATCTCCATGTCCACGAATGTTGCGCCGAGACTTTTCACCTGCTCTTTCACGGCGGGTCGAGGGTCGAAGGCTTCGACTCTAGCTCCGAGCCGCTTTGCTGTTGCGATGGCTTGCAATCCGGCAACTCCCGCGCCGAGAATGAGCACTGTTGCAGGGGCGACGGTTCCTGCCGCGGTCATCAGCAACGGAAACATTTTGTCAAGCCTCTCCGCTCCGAGCAGCACGGCTTTGTACCCTGCAATCGTTGCCATCGAACTGAGCGCATCCATTGTTTGCGCTCGCGTTATGCGGGGGACATACTCCATCGAGAAGCCAGTCACTTTTCGCTGCACAAATGTTTGAACGATAGCTCGATTTGAAGCCGGCGCAAGATATCCGATAAAACTGCTCCCCTCTTTCAGCATCCCCGCTTCGTCGCTTGTCGGCGGTTGGACTTTCAGAATGATGTCCGCCTCAGCATAGAGCGACGTTGCATCGTTCGCAATTCGTGCACCTGCAGCGGTGTACTGATCGTCACTGTGGGAAGCCTCAACTCCGGCACCGCTCTGGACTACGATGTCATGGTTATCGCGCTTGAGAGCGCTGACAAGTTGCGGTATAAGAGCAACGCGTGTTTCGCCGTTCAGAGTTTCTTTGGGAACTCCGATGATCATTGATGCATTTCCTTTCGGTAAGTAATGAGCGGAAGGAGAAAAAACACACTTAGATAGTACAAAATTGATTTGTGAACTACAATTCTCTATTTTTGGAGAGAGACAATCAAAAAGGAGTTTCCTATGCCGTTAGAGTCAATCAACCCCACGACCAACGAAATCATTCAAACATACCAGGAGCATTCCGACAACGAAATTGAACAAAGCCTTGTTGCGGCAGACCAAGCGTTCAGTCGCTGGCGTCGCGTGAGTTTTGCTGAGCGTGCCAAGCATCTGAAAGCTGTCGCGGAAATTCTTCGCAAGAGAAAGGAAGACTATGGTAAGCTGATGGCAGTCGAAATGGGAAAACCGTTTGCACAGGGCGTTGCCGAATCTGAGAAGTGCGCTTGGGTATGCGACTATTACGCGGAGAATGCCGCGCACTTTCTTTCTCCCGAAACAATTCCGAGTGACGCATCCAAAAGCTTTATTACGTTTCAGCCGCTTGGAATTCTCCTCGCGATCATGCCGTGGAATTTTCCTTTCTGGCAAGTGTTCCGTGCAGCGGCCCCGGCGTTGATGGCGGGGAATGCTGTCGTGTTGAAGCACGCATCAAATGTTTCCGGCTGCGCATTGGAGATTGAAGGAGTGTTTCGTGATGCCGGATTGCCGGATGGATTGTTCACGACATTTCTTCTTAAATCAAATCGAGTGAATCAGCTCATCGAACATCCGTTCGTGAAAGCTGTGACGATCACGGGAAGTACAGCCGCAGGGAAAGCCGTTGCAGCCAAAGCGGGAGAAATGCTGAAGAAGTCCGTGTTAGAACTCGGCGGCAGCGATGCGTACGTGATTCTTGAAAATGCAAATCTTGAGGAAGCTGTGAACACGTGCGTAACTTCGCGGCTCATCAACAACGGACAGAGTTGCATAGCGGCGAAGCGTTTCATTGTTGTCGAGCCCTTGAAGGAAAAGTTTGAGGAAATGTTTGTCGAGAAGATGAAAGCGCAAAACATCGGCGACCCGCTTGATGTTGGGGTGAATGTTGGACCGATGGCGCGCCATGATTTGCGCGATGAATTGCATCGGCAAGTACGGCGAAGTATTGAGCGAGGAGCGAAGCTCTTGTGTGGCGGAGAGATCCCCAAAGACAAAGGCGCATTCTATCCGCCAACAGTCCTGACCGATGTGAAGAAGGGGATGCCCGCGTACGATGAAGAGTTGTTCGGACCCGTTGCCGCAATCATCGGCGCAAAAGATGAAGCAGATGCAATTCGCATTGCGAACGATTCCGTGTTCGGGCTTGGTGCAGCTGTATTCACTATAGATGTAAAAAGAGGAGAGAGAATTGCGGCGGAGGAATTGGAAGCAGGCTCGTGTTTCGTGAATGCGTTTGTGAAGTCTGACCCGCGTTTGCCCTTTGGCGGCATCAAACAGTCCGGCTACGGGCGGGAACTTGCGATGTTTGGTATTCGCGAGTTTGTGAATGTGAAGACGGTGTGGGTGAAGTAAGAAAAAAGGTTGAGAATTGGTGTGTGAAAATCCAAAGTTCAACTTGAGATTTTCACAACTGTTTTTGTAGGTCGGAGTGGCACTCCGACTCAAGAGAATCTATCATGAACCCCATTCGAATAGTCATTGATACGAACGTGATTGTTGCCGCCGTCCGTTCGCAACGCGGAGCCTCGAACAAATTGTACAACCTTCTCGGTCGAAGGGATTTCGAAGCCAACATTTCGGTGCCGCTTGTGATGGAATACGAAGCCGTACTTAAACGCCTTGCGGACGAGTTGAACCGAACGGTCGAAGAAATTGACATCATCCTCACTCGCATTTGCAAATTCGGAATCGAGAGAAGAATTTTCTTCCTGTGGCGGCCGATGCTCCGTGATGCAAAAGATGAAATGGTCTTGGAGTTAGCCGTTGAATCTCAAAGTCAGTATATTGTTACGTACAACAAAGCCGATTTCGCTGGAGCGGAGCGATTTGGAGTCCGAGCAATAACTCCAAAAGAATTCCTTCAATTGATAGGAGAAATACCATGAGCATAAACATCGAACTCCCCGATTCACTGCATAAAGCGGTAAAGGAACTTGCAGATAAAGACAAAGTCTCCGTAAGCCAGTTCATCTCAATTGCCGTTGCCGAAAAAATCTCAGCGTTTATGACAGAAGATTACATCAAAGAGAAGGCAAAACGTTACGACCAGGAAAAGTTTGAGGAAGTGATGAGCAGAATTCCCGACGTTGAGCCGCAAGATTACGACAAGCTGTGAGACTGTATGTCGGAGTGCTTGCCCGCTCGACGAGTCGTTGACCGAAGGAGTGGTACTCCGACCTAAAGTGTTAGCGCGCGCTACTGAGTCTCACAAAACCCCATCTTGCCCTTTAGCGGCATCAAACAGTCCGGCTACGGGCGGGAACTTGCGATGTTTGGTATTCGAGAGTTTGTGAATGTGAAGACGGTGTGGGTAAAGTGAGGTGGAGAACCCCAAAAATGTCTGCGTCGAATCTTCAGCTAGCGCAGAAGGGATAGCCGCATGTTTTTTTTGAGGGCTTAGAAGCACACACTTCAAATATACGACAAGGGTTGATATAAGCACTACTGTTTGATTACCGAACAAACCCCTCAAGAAAGTAATTGCCTGCAGTTTTGCTTTCGTCACGAAGCTGTATCGGTCGAGGTTTGCATTCGTTTCACTATTGAGTTTGAACTCTTAAGTTGTCAATTGCTGTCACAAGCTTGTTCTTATCAATGTCCTGAAAAAATTCAAGTGGAACTTTTTCAAGCAAGGCAATCATCTCATCAATTCTGTCAGAAGTAGTAAACTTAAACAGTTCGTTTGAAAGTTCTCTGTCGTGCATTGTCGGCTCTTGCTCATTTTGAATTTCGTAATAACGAGCTATTAATTTGATAAGACAAGGAATTAAATAGGCGTATGTTTCTTGCCGTTTGTTGCGTAATAAATTTAATATTTTTTGAAATGTCCAAAGTCCGCCGATTTCAGAAAGAATAAATGATGCCGCATTTGATTGGTCAATGTTCCCTGATTGCAGCGTATCCCAAAGTGTATTGAAATAAGGCCCTTCAAGAGTTTTTATCGTATGCCGAAGAACAGAGCAAGAACCAACTTTCTTATTCTCCAAATAATAGTGTCGCATCGTCAGGGCTTTTGTAATTCTTTCGTCTTTGAAGTGTGTAGCTCTCTGAAGCAATTTGCTTCCATACCAAAATTCCTTGAAAGGAACATTTTCAATTTCTGTTACTAAGTTTTCAATTTCTTTTTCGTCCAATTTGATGTCCTCAGTAGGTTTTTCCGAATTCGGTTTGTTGTTTTTAAAGAAGTCAAACAGTCCCACAATTGCTATAATGTTTGATATTAGCACTGCCGCCAGGAAATTGCAAGCAACAGCGCTATTCGTTCGATGCCCTGCTTAATTCCACTGAATCCGTTTTCCCGTTCTCAAAATCTCTTCCACGAACGGATTGTCCGGCGTGAAGTCTTCGGTTTTGAAGGGATGGATTTGCAAGTCCACAGAACTCTTCGCCATATACTTGATAAGCCGCTTCACATTGTCGAATCTGTCGCCCAGGAAATCATCCGAAACAACAGCGATGTCTATGTCGCTGTACTCGTGGGCATTCCCTTGAGCGTATGAGCCGAAGAGATAGACTTCGCGCACGCGAATTTCGGCGGCGGCGAGATTGACAAATTTCTTTATTGTTTCGACGAGAGCTTGTTCAGAATACATTGTTGAAATTCCTCCATTCTTTTCAGGTAAGGCTCCACAAACTGCGGCGTGCATTTCTTGTAGAACTCATATTTGAAATCATCATAGCGAGCTTCAGTTTGGAATTCGTTCACTTCGCCGAGAAATTGTATTTCGTCATCGCTGAGTTGATGTTTCGCTCCTTCTGCCAGTCGCAGGAGGTTGTGAATTCTTGGCGGCGCGTTCGATTCATTATTTTTGACCCAGAGCCCTTTGAGAATCTTTTCAACAGCCAAGTGAGCGACAAATAATGACCAATCAAGATGCTTCGAGCGAAACATGCTCTTCGCAGTTTCAAGATCGCGCTGAGACCGACTCGTCCAGTATTGTATGTGTTCTTCCTTCGTCATGCTGACGTAATCTAACGATTGCCATCCTGAGATTCAAAAACAAAAGGGTATTCTCCACCGTGACAATACCCTTTCATTCTTGCTTTTTCAATGCCTCTTTGTCGGCGCGTAAATATGCGTTGCATCGCCATAGAACGCATGCGCCGCTTCCATGATTGTCTCGGAAAGCGTCGGATGAGCGTGAACAGTTTCAGCAAGGTCCCTAACGCTCGCCCCCATTTCAATTGCAAGCGCACCTTCGGCAATCAATTCACCGGCATTTGCGCCAACCATGCCGACACCAAGCAAGCGCTCTGTTTCAGGCTCAATGACAAGCTTTGTCATGCCATCCGTTCTGTCAAAGGTCAACGCGCGACCTGATGCCGCCCACGGAAATTTCGCAACCTCGACTTTGATGCCGCGTTCTTTCGCTTCTCCCTCCATCAATCCAGCCCACGCCACTTCGGGATCGGTGAATACAACTGCGGGGACGATGATTTCTTTCTTGGTTACATTCTCTCCGAGAATCGCATCCACCGCGATGCGCGCTTCCTTCGATGCTTTGTGTGCGAGCAACACACCGCCTGCAATGTCGCCGATTGCATAAATCATCGAGTCGCCGGTCTGCAGCTTATCGTTGACTTGAATAAAACCCTTCTCATCTTTCTGAACCTTCGTGTTCTCCAGTCCGAGGTCGTTGCTGTTCGGCGTGCGTCCGACGGAAACAAGCACACGGTCGTACAACTCCTCTACTTGTTTGCCGTTGTGCTCCATCGTAACCTTAATCTGCTTCTTGTAGGTTGCCATCTTCAGCACTTTTGCTTTGAGGCGGATTTCTTTGAATGCTTTCTCTGCTTTTTTCACAACGGGACGAATGAGGTCAGGATCGGCGCCAGCGAGAATTGTGTCGAGCGCTTCGACAAGCACAATGCTGCTGCCGAGCGTCGCGTACACTGTGCCAAGCTCCATGCCGATGTAGCCGGCGCCAACAACGAGCAGGTTCTTCGGTACTTCTTCCACTTCAAGCGCTTCGGTCGAGCTCATGATGCGTTTGTTGCCAAGATCGAACGCGGGAGGCATTGCAGCACGTGAGCCGGTGGCAATAATAGCTTTGTCGTACATTACGAACTTCTGTCCTTGTTTCGTCTCGACGCGGAGAGTTTTTGAGTCCTCAAAGTAGCCGCGTCCGTACATCACTTCAACACCGCGGCTCTTTGCCAGTGTTGCAACGCCGCCCGCAAGCTTTCCCGTAATTGAGTTCTTCCATGCCCGCATCTTGTTCAAGTCAAGCTTTGCCTTGCCGAACGTGATGCCGCGGAAATCCGATTCCTGAGCCTCGTGTATCAGTTTTGCTGCATAAAGGTATGCTTTCGATGGAATGCAACCGACGTTCAAACACACTCCGCCGAGCACGTCATCTTTTTCTACCATGATGACTTTCTTGCCGCGGTCCGCCGCGTAAAATGCCGCCGCGTAGCCGCCCGGACCTGAGCCGATAACAACTAGGTCTGTCTTAATTGATTTCATTTCTTTCCTTTCATCTTAAATTCTGAGGGAGCGGAGCGACCGAAAAATCTCACCATTCCTTGTCGAGATTCTTCGCCACTGAGAAGCGTGGCTCAGAATGACGAGTTAGATCCTTAGGTCCGATATTTTGAAATTCTGTAACGCACCAACCAAGTCCGTAATAAACCGCGCCGCATTCCCTCCATCAATTACACGATGATCGTATGAAAGTGCCAGCGGAACCATCATGCGTTGCTGAATCTTCTGGTTCTTCACGACTGCCTGCAGCGAGCCACGGCCAATGCCGAGGATTGCAACTTCCGGCTTGTTGATGATAGGCGTGAAGTGTGCGCCGCCGATGCCGCCTTGATTCGAAATCGTGAACGTGCCCCCTTGCATTTCTTCGAGACTCACTTTGCGCTGGCGAGTTCGTTCTGCCATTTCTTGCAGTTCAATCGAAAGCTGAAGGAAGCTCCTCTTATCAACCTCTCGAATGACAGGAACAATCAATCCCTGCTCAGTGTCAATAGCAATGCCGAGGTTGTAATAATTCTTGTAGACGATTTCTTCCGTTGCCTCATCCATGCTTGCATTGAACATCGGATGTTTCTTCAGCGTTTCAACAACCGCCTTCATGATGAACGGCGTGAGTGTGAGATGCCCGCCTTTCTTTTCGTACGCCTTCACAAACTTTTTCCGCATCTCAAAAATATCGGTGACATCAACGTTATCAAACTGCGTAATGTGCGGAATCGTCGTCCACGACTCCACCATCTTGTGACTGATGGTTTTGCGGAGCGTTGTCATCTTTTTCTTTTCGACTTTGCCCCATTTGGAGAAATCAATACTGACAGGCGCAAGCTTTGCCGCTGGTGTCGCCGCTTGCGCACCGAGCGATTGCAAGCGTTGAATGTACGCTCGCACGTCGGACATAAGGATGCGTCCGCCGTTGCCGCTTCCGCGAACTTTCGTGAGGTCAAGTCCCATCTCTCTCGCGATCTTACGAAGCGATGGCGAAGCAGGAGGAGGAAAGCCACTTGCAGGTTTTGTCGGTTCTTCCATCGTCACAGGCATCATTGCAGGGACAGATTCTTCTGCGACCGCTATGGGTTCTTTCTCTTCTTCAATCTCCGGCTCGTGCGCGCTTGTACCCGGTGCCGACGCTGCCGCGGCTCCGCTTTCCGCAACGGAGAAGATAAGCGTGCCGACTTTTATTTCGTCTCCATCCTTCACATAAATTTTGGAAATCGTTCCAGCAACCGGCGTCGGGATTGACGCAACCGCTTTCTCGCTTTCGAGTTCGAGAATGGATTGGTCTTTCTTGACGGTATCGCCTTCTTTCACAAATATCGTCGAGACGGTTCCGCTATCGGCGCCTTCGCCAAGACGGGGAAGTCTGACATCCATTGAGTTTCCTCCTATCCTAAATTCTGAGGGAGCGCAGCGACCGAAGAATCTCACGGTATGAGGCTGGCAGACTGCGTACTTATGCAATAATGTTTTGTAGAGCTTCGGAAGAATCTCGCGTCGAGACCCTTCGCTCCGCTCAGGGTTGAATGGGTTGAGCGTGTTACACCAAAATCGGAAACGGCTTCTCAGAATCAACACCAAGTTCCTTCATCGCCTTTTCCACAACTTTCTTCGTCACCAATCCTTTTTGAGAAAGCTGATACAGCGTTGCAATGACAATCGACTCAGCATCAATTTCAAAGAAGCGTCGTAGGTTTTTTCGTGTATCACTCCTGCCGAAGCCATCAGTGCCGAGTGTCATCAATCCGCCGGGAACCCACGGCGCAATCTGGTCGGCGACAATTCTCATGTAATCGGAAGCAGCAACGAAGACGCCGTGTTCTTTTTCAAGGACGTGCTCGAGATACGATTTTTTCGGCGGCGCAGTCGGGTGAAGCATGTTCCAACGCTTTGCATTCAACGCTTCGTTACGCAGACGCTTATAGCTCGTCGCGCTCCACACATCGGCAGAGACACCAAACTTCTCCGCAAGAATTTCCTGTGCACGCAACGCCTCTTTCATAATCGGTCCGCTGCCGAAGATGTGCGCCTTCGCTTTCAACTTCGATTCGCCATGCTTGAATTTATACAAGCCGTTCAGAATTCCCTGCTCAACACCGAGCGGCATCGGGGGCATTGCATAATTTTCGTTATACAGCGTAATGTAGTACCAGACTTTTTCATTCTCGCCGTACATGCGTCGCAAACCATCCCACACAATCACGGCAATCTCATACGCGAACGCAGGATCATACGCGAGCAGGTTCGGCACCGCGCTCGCCATCAGATGACTGTGCCCGTCTTCGTGTTGCAAGCCTTCGCCGTTCAGCGTCGTGCGTCCGGCAGTCGCGCCGCACAAAAATCCTTTCGCCATCATATCGCCCGCCGCCCACACCTGGTCGCCGACGCGCTGGAAGCCAAACATAGAATAGTAAACGTAAAACGGAATCATGTTCACGCCATGCGTCGCGTACGACGTTGCCGCTGCGATGAACGACGCCATTGATCCGGCTTCCGTAATTCCTTCTTCAAGAATCTGTCCGTCCGTCGTCTCGTGATAATACAGAAGCGTCTGGCGGTCGACAGGTTCGTAGAGCTGACCTTTTGGCGAGTAGATACCAACTTCTCTGAAGAGCGGGTCCATACCGAATGTGCGTGCCTCATCCGGAATAATCGGAACAACATGCTTGCCGAATTTTTTGTGGCGAAGCAATGAGCCAAGCATGCGAACAAATGCCATCGTCGTGGAAACTTCAAACCGCTCCGAGCCTTTCAAGAATTCTCCAAAGTCCGCAAGCGATGGAACTTCAAGCGGCGGCGCATTTTCTGTTCGCGCAGGAATGAATCCCCCAAGCGCTTTCCTTCGCGCAAGAAGATATTTCGTCTCAGGAGAATCTTCCGCCGGACGGTAGAACGGCGTCTCGACAACTTCCTCATCGCTGATGGGAATTTCAAATCGCTGGCGGAATTCGCGAAGCTCTTTCTCATTCAGCTTCTTCTGCTGGTGCGTAACGTTGCGCCCCTCGCCACCTTCGCCAAGACCGTAGCCCTTCACCGTCTTCGCGAGAATCACCGTCGGCTGCCCCTTGTGGTTCATCGCCGCATGGTACGCCGCGTACACTTTTTGCGGATCGTGTCCCCCCCGCTTCATCTTCGCTATCTGCGCGTCGGAAAGATTGTTCACCAACTCCAACAACTCCGGATACTTCGCAAAGAAATGTTTACGCGTATAACTTCCCGGCTCCACAGTGTACTTTTGAAACTCGCCGTCCACAATTTCTTCCGCACGCTTCACAATCAAACCATTCTTATCCGCTTTGAACAGCGGGTCCCAATCCGTACCCCAAATCACTTTAATAACATTCCATCCCGCGCCGCGGAACGCCGCTTCCAGCTCCTGAATAATTTTTCCGTTGCCGCGCACCGGACCGTCGAGTCGTTGCAGGTTACAGTTGATAACCCACGTTAAATTATCCAAACCCTCGCGCGACGCAAGCGTCAACGCACCCAAGCTTTCCGGCTCATCCATTTCGCCGTCACCCAAAAATACCCACACATGCGGCTCTTCACCTTTGATGAAGCCGCGTGATTTCAAATACCGATTGAACCGCGCCTGGTAGATAGAATTGATGGGACCAAGCCCCATCGAGACAGTCGGAAACTGCCAGAACTCCGGCATCAAATACGGATGGGGGTACGAAGAAATACCGCCGCCTTCTCCGCCTGAAGCGGATTCGGCGAGGTCTTGCCTAAAGTTGTGGAGATGCTGTGCGTCGAGCCGTCGCTCAAGAAATGCGCGGGCATACACTCCCGGAGATGCATGCCCCTGAACAAACACCATGTCGGCAGGTCTATCGCCATCGCCGCCGCGGAAGAAATGATTGAAGCCGACTTCATAGAGAGTTGCGCTCGAAGCGTACGTCGAAATGTGTCCACCCAACCCGCTGTGCAAACGGTTCGCCTTCACCACCATCGCCATCGCGTTCCACCGGATGTAACTCTTGATGCGGCGCTCCAGTTCTCGGTCGCCCGGATACGGCGGCTCGTCTTCGGGCGCAATCGTATTCATATACGGCGTGCTCACCGTGCTCGGCATCCGCACACCCGCGTCGCGCAAGCGGTCAATCAACCGGTTCAGCACCGCCGGTGCCTGTTCCGATTGTTTATTCTTTAGCATATATTCTATGAAGAACTCCAGCGAATCCAGCATGCGCTGGGTTTCGCCGCCATTTGTAGCGGTACTTGAAACTTTCTCTTCCGTTTCCACGTGCCCACTCTCTAAAAGTAAAAAGAACAGTGTATTCAATATAATTAATAACCCAATCAGATTCATTCCAACGAAACGTGCGATACCTCGACAAAACATTCTCTACACCTGAAGAAAATCTCGCGAGCGACGAAGCCCTTCTCATCGTATGCGAAGAGGGCAACGCAGACGAACTCCTCCGCTTCTGGGAGGCGCAACAATACTTCGTCGTGCTCGGCTCATCCAAGAGAGTGAAGGAAGAAGTGAACGTCGAAGCCTGCGAAGCCGACGGCATTCCAATCCTCCGGCGCCACAGCGGAGGCGGAACAGTGCTGCAAGGTCCCGGCTGTCTGAGCTACTCGTTGATACTCAAGATTGACGCTACGGGACCAACCCGCAACATTACGGAAACAACACACTACGTACTGCAACGCCACGCCGAAGCGCTCACAACACTCCTCGGCGAAAAAGTTGAGATGAGGGGAAGCGGTGACTTAACCATTGCCGAAAGAAAATTCTCCGGCAACGCGCAACGACGCAAACTGCACGCGCTGTTGTTCCATGGAACATTTCTTCTGAACTTCGATCTCGAATTGATAGAAAAATACTTAAAGATACCGCCAAAGCAACCGGAGTATCGGCGGCGACGAAGTCACCTGGAGTTTGTGAGAAACATTGGTCTTTCGAGTGAAAACATCAGAGAGAGATTGCGGGCTGAATGGCTTGCAAAAGAGGAGCTGGATGTTGCACCGATGAAGAAAATTCAAGAACTTGTACAAACAAAATACTCATTACGACAATGGAACGAAAAACTTTAGCTCGTGCTCACCTCAACAAGAAGAAAAGCCAAACCGTGTGGAAAAAACACGGTCCGAATGCTCTGACGCGCCGGTGGACACAAGAGGCGGATGATTTTCTCCGGGCGAATTATTTACATCTCTCCGTTGCTGAATGTGCGAAACATCTCGGCAAGCGGAGCGGCGCTGTTCGCATGCGAGCGCGGCTGCTTGGTGTTCTCAAAAAACCTCGCAAACCGTGGACGCCGAAAGAGGATAACACTCTTCGAAAACTCTATCTTACGCACGGCGCCCGCCATGTTGCGGGGCTGCTGCAACGCAATGAACGCTCGTTGGCGGGGAGGGCGAAGAAACTAGGGTTGAAACGGAAACCATACCGCTGGCAGCCGGACGAAGATGCGTATCTTCGTCGCTGGTTTGGCAGACGGTCACATGTGGAAATCGGCAAGAAGCTCAGTCGGTCGCCGTCGGGGGTCCTTGGACGCGCAACCATCATTGGACTCAGACAACGAACGATCGTACGCAGGTGGACGCCGCAAGAGGACGCATACATCAGGCAATGGGACGGTATGAAGCAACGGAAGCAAATCGCCAAAGAATTACGCAGGCCGCTTACTCCGATGATTATGCACATGAAGAAAATGGGCATGTACACAGCAATACGCAAAGCATGGACTCCCGAAGAGGAAGCGTATCTCAGGAAGTGGCACAAACACAAAACTGTAGAGGAGATTGGCGCGGCACTGAATCGCCGTCAACGCCCGGTGACTGCCAGGATGGGCAGGCTCGGACTTTCTTTAGGGAAAAACTGAAGAACAACCTGATGAACACAAGTTGTCCTGAAGCGATAACTTGCTCAAGTCTTTTGGACGAACGATTTCTTCTCTCACTGAAGGAGGGCTTTTTGTTTCCAACACAAGGATAGGGATGCCGCTCAAGCACACACAACACAACTCTCATCACGCCAACGAGCCGTCAAGGTTATCCGCACTTTTCGATCAACATAAATTCAATGAGGCATTGGGGCTTGCGCGAAAGTTGATGAAGCAATTTCCTGACGAGCCTGCCTATTACCTCGCTGTGTTTGGCTGCGAGCTTCAGATGAAAAAATTCCGTCAAGCACACAAGGTGTTGCTGAAGGCGGAAACCCGCTTCCCGCGTCATAGTGAGATTCTCCATCAGCTTGGACTCATCAATTACATTCTTGGAGATTTCGAGGAGGCGGAACGGTACGACCGAAAAGCGCTTGATGCTCTTTCCGCCGACAACAAACTCGAACGGTCAATGTATTACAACGATTTGGGTGAAGCGCTCTGGAAGCAACATAAGGGTGACGATGCGCTGGAGGCATGGCGCTCGTCGCTCGAGGCAAATCCTGAGAATGACACTGCACAGCAACATCTGGATGAGTGTGTGAACGAATACGCCGAGCCGAAGGCGCCTAACAAGTTGTTCGACGACATCTACCATTTCACGAACATTCACAAGGAACAGTACTTTGCACAGCAAGGCATATCAGACTTTGATTCGGCTGCGGAGATGCAGCAGGTGGTGGGAGCCATCCAACACGCATGGAACGAATACATGGCGCCCCGCGGCGACGAAACAGATGCGATGACCGCCGCAGAGAAAACGGCGTTGTTCCGGAGCGTAAATGTTGACTTCACACAATCATTCACGACTCCGCTGAAAACATGGAAACCATCGCTGCCTGAAGAGCTTCCGCCGCTTACGGATGACGAATGGGAGATGATGCGCGAATTCGACGAGGCGTTCCCATACCTCCCTCCCGGCAGCGGGGTGCTGTTGCCATTTGCCGCGCCTGCATTGTTGGCAGCGGGTTTTCGCGAGCCACGCATTGAAGCGATCATCTCCGGTGCAACCCCGACCGAAGAGGAAGAGGAAATTCTTCTCTGGGCGATTGACATGGCCTCCGTAATTCTCGAAGCACTGGAATGCCAAGGCACACCGGAAGAGATCGCCATTCTCAAAGAGGCAATTGACATTGCTGAAGAGGTGCTGCTTCCGCAAGTTGCTGCCTTGGCGGTTGGTCACGTGAGAAAAACGCTTGAGCTTGGCTTTACGCTTCCTCCTGATACAAAACAAAAACGTAAACGAAAAAGGTGAGTGTATGTCGTCTGATCCGATGGAACATGAGCTGCAACGATTCTCCCGGCTTAACATCTTCGATATCTGGACGAGGGTGAAACTCGGTGAAACGCTGGAAGGCGAAGACAAGGCATTCGGCGATCTCTTGATGCAGCACAAGGAATACTATAGTACGTGGGATGCAGCCGACAAGCTTGTGGACAAGGAGTATGATACGGAAACGGAAGTGAATCCCTTTGCGCATCTTGCGCTCGATGCAGCAGTTGTGAATCAGTTGGACAATGCGAACCCGCCACAAGTCAAAGAAACATACGAACGCTTAACGCTGCAAGGGGCAAGCCGACTTGCGGCTATCCACAGCATTGCCTACGAGCTGGCAACCGAGATATGGCAAGCGGGACATGACAGAAAACCATTTAACACGGAGCGGTACGCAAGACAGTTGCGCCGGTTGAAAGTGTAAGAGGGTTGCACCCGCCGAACATTCCTTTGAGATACAGGTCCGTTTCGCCGGGAGTGATGAGCTGAACCATAAGGAAAACAGTGGACTTCTCCACGTTCCTCCTGAGTTCAAGTTTGTCGTCTTGACAAGATTAGTAACTGATGTTACGCATGGTAAAAAGATTTGCCACTAAGACACCAAGAACACTAAGGTTTCATCAAGAAAAACAAAAACTTTGTGAAGCCTTCGTGCCCTTTGTGCCTTTTGCCGAAGGCATCCCTTCGGGAGTGGCTAAGCTTTTTTGGTCGGTATGCGTAACATCAGTTAGTAAGCTGAGAGTGCCGGCGACTGTTTTTCATCGTAACCGCTACCGATCTTTTTCTTGATGTTTATGTCCATGACTGGGTTCCGATCATTGAGCGTGACAGTCGTGGTGAGTCCTGTCTGAGTTCTTTAGCGACAGACTAACGTGACCAACAAGATTGACTCAAGTTGACCGCCTCGCGGAAGGGGTTGAAACCCCTCCAATTATTGGTTGGAATTGTTATCCACGTCCTAAAGGACGTGGCTATAGCCCCGACCTTTAGGTCGGGGATATGAAAACCCTAACAAAAACTGCTAAGGGCTTTAGCCCTTTCCCTTTCAGGCGGTCAACTTGAGAAGATTGATTTAGGCAGAGTCTCACGTATCTTTCTATCACTTATGCTGGCTCTACTTCTTCTTCTCCGATCAGTGTGGCTTGGCCCTGCGCCAACGCTTTCGGGCGCAGCTCTTTCCGGCACTGTGACCGATTCTCTTTCCGGAGAACTTCTCCCGAGTGTACAAATTCTTTTGTTTGAGAGAAAACCGATCGGGGAGACACAGTCACCGCTTCGCATCGGCACAACCAACAAGTTTGGCTTCTATGCCATTCCTAACATTTCCACCGGTAGCTACACGCTCGTCGTTCGCATGTTGGGTTACGCTGAGTACCAACGCCTCGTTGAGATGAAGGACCCTTCACTGCGCATCGACATCCAGCTCGTTCAGCAAGCTATTGATCTGCAAGAAATAATTATCGAAGCAGAGCGGACGCGAGCAAGCACAACGCCGGTTCAATCCATCCGCGTGCGAACCGATCTCCTGCGAAGATTGCCTTCCATCAGCGGTGAGCCGGATTTGCTGCGCTCGCTGCAATTGCTTCCGGGTGTGAAAGCGGAGTCAGAAATCTCCGGTGGCTTGTATGTGCGCGGCAGTTCTCCCGATCACAATCTTACGTTATTGGATGGAATGCCCGTCTTTAATCCGTCGCATCTCGGTGGACTTCTCAGCACATTCAACTCTGATGCGCTGAGCGATGTGCAACTTATCAAAGGCGCATTTCCTGCCGAGTATGGCGGAAGAACTTCGAGCGTGTTGGATATTTCGATGCGCAATGGAACGAAAGAAAAACTCAGCGGCTCTGCCGGACTGAGCTTGTTGAGCGCTCGATTGATGCTTGAGGGTCCGATCGCCGAAGGCTCGACGTTTATGATTTCGGGAAGAAGGATGTACGCCGACCTTCTCGTTCCGGTCTTTGCTGATGAAAAGAAAACGCCGACATATTTTTTCTATGACGTCAATGGAAAAGCAACATTTGAAATCTCTCAACAGGATCGTATTGTTGTGAGCGCTTATGCGGGACGGGATGTGCTTATTCGCCCGCCGGCAAACGAAGACGTCAACTTTGATATCGATTGGAAGAATACAGTTGCGGGTGTTCGATGGCTGCACATTCATTCGCCGGGCGTGTATACAAATCTCTCTCTCATTTACAGCGGTTACGGTTTCTCCACGCGCATTCGGAGCGATCCTAATTCCGGGTATCAAGATTATCGCTCTTCATCGGGTATTGCAGACATTATGGTGCGCGGCGAGTTTCAGCTCTTCCCTCATGAAAACCATACAGTAAAATTGGGAGTCGAAGCGATTCGGAATGGGTATGAAGCAACCGCCGCTGACAACACTTCACAACAATTGAGAGCGTACATCCCGCCCACCAGTCTTACAAGTTTTGATGGATCGATGTACGTTCAAGATGATTGGACACTTTCGGATGCGCTGACTGCAAATCTTGGAGCGCGACTCAATGTGTACTCGAAAGGTGAATTCAAAGATTTCGAGCCGCGAGTTTCGGCGTTGTACGCGTTTGGTGATGCATTGCGCGTGCGGAGCTCGTTTGCACTTGCTCACCAATATCTGCATCTGGTTACCCGCAACGATATTGTTTTTCCGACAGACTTGTGGTTGCGGTCGGAAGGGGGTGTTCCGCCTGCTCGCACTGTACAAACAACGTTCGGTGTTGAGGCTGATCTGTTTGGCGGTGAGTACAGGCTTGGCATTGAAAGCTATTACAAAGCGACGAAGAATCTGTATGAGTATAAAGAGACGGCAGGTTTCTCGGCTGGCGTTCCGACGGCGGAGAATTTTACCTCAGGAACCGGTGAAGCGTACGGTGTTGAGCTGATGTTAGAAAAGCGAGTGGGCCCGTTCACCGGCTGGCTTGGCTATACACTCGCATGGACGACGCGAACATTTGCCGAATTGAACAACGGTATTCCATTCTATCCACATTACGATCGTCGCCACGATGTTTCACTCGTGATGACGTACAGGCTGAATGAGCGATGGGAGTTTGGTGCGACGTGGGTGTATGCGGCGGGGCAGGCGTATTCGTTGCCGGTGGGGAAGTTCAATTTTCGATCTTCTTGGGATGGCATTGAACGGTCATACTACGATTATGCCGAGCGTAACGGTGAGCGGCTTCCATCATTTCACAAACTCGACGTCAATGCTTCCTACGGATTTACGTGGTTCAAGCTGCCGTTCACGATTTCCCTCAACGTCTATAACTTGTACAACCGGCAAAATCCGTTTGCCCGGTACATCAAGCTGAACAAGCAATCAACATTTCCGTTGACGTACAAGGCAACCTTAAACCAGTTGACACTCTTTCCAATTCTTCCAACGCTTGGTTTGAGCTGCACATTCTGAAGAATCATCATGAAGAAGACAGAGTTGTTCATCCTCGTTGTTGTGAGCGTGCTCGCGTTTCGATGCGAGCATGTCGATGATACAACAGAACTTCCGTACGTTGAGCGGATTGTGGTAAGCGGTACAATTCGTGAAGATGGGCGAAGCAGTGTCGTCGTAGAGAGAACATTACGGCTCGATGAACAATACTCAGAAGCAGTGGCAAGAATAAAGGACGCCGATGTACGAATTCGATACAGCGGATCGTATTCGCCGTCGCTAGTACAACGCGGGGACGGAATATATTTCATGCCCGATTTCTATCCGATTACGGTTGGCAGTGAGTGCGAGTTAATTGTTCAATGGAATGGGAAAGAGGTGAAAGCAAAAACTCGAATTCCTTATCCGCCAACTATAGATACAATTATTAGCTCTCGAACACTCACCAATGGTGGTATGCTGGATTCTTACGAAGCTACTATTACACCACGACCCGATGAATGTTACCTGTATTCATTGGCGATCTACGGCGGACCGTCAGGTAGTGGTTTTTCTGAGAACCGTCCTCGGACCATGAAAGATACGTTAGCCGATGGGAAACTCCGTTTTTACGCAAGCGGTGTGTTTGCCCAAATTGATTCGGTTACAGTGTATGCCTATTCCATAGACCTGCCGTTTTATGATTGGTATATATCGAGAGGAAACACAGACTTCACAGGTTTGCCGCTTTCTTCGTATTTCAGCGGTCCGTTTCGGTCGAATGTGAAGGGGGACGGTGTTGGTTTGTTTGTTGGTAGGAATTTCTCTCTCAAGACAATTCGCACGCGTTAGGGTGTTCGAATGGAAAAAAGAATCGTAAAGCTGAGTTTGATTCTTTTCGTGTTGACGATTGTTACACTGCTCGACCTTCTCTACCTCTACACAAGAGACTACTCCTCGTACTTCAACAACCGTCGCAGCACATTCTCCCGCGCCACACTCACTCCGGCAGGTGGCGACTCGCTCACAGAAAAATCCTGGCTCATAATTGAAAACACCGACGGCTTCAAAGTCGAATGCGGATTGTTAACGCCGCGAGACAAGAGCAAACGTTATCCAGCAATTGTGTTGATGGGAGGGAAAGCAACCGGCAAGTACGCGGTTGATTATGCGCTCGACATCAGGAACGTCATCATCATCGCACCCGATTATCCGTACGAGCCGAAGGAGAATTACACGATTACAGAGTTTCTTATAGATGTTCCTGAGATTCGTCGTGCCTTGCTCGACATGGTTCCATCTGTCATGCTACTGTCGGATTATCTTTTTCAGCGAAGTGATGTTGACACGACGAAGTTGGTCTTGCTCGGCTACAGCTTCGGTGCGCCGTTCGTTCCGTGCATCATTGCTCATGATAGAAGAGCGGCGGTTGGTGCAATGGTGTATGGCGCGGGTGAGCTGCGAACGCTTATTCGACACAATGTGAATAGGTATGAAGGAAAAGCAATCAGTGAGTTTGTTGGAGTGCTCGGCGGCTTGCTGCTTCGTCCACTGGAGCCGATGCGGTACATTGAACAAGTCTCGCCAATTCCGCTCATCATGATAAACGGAACGGAGGACGAGCAGATTCCGGGAGAGAATGTTGAGATACTGTATGCGAAGGCGAAAGAGCCTAAGAAAATTGTTTGGTTAGAATCGCGCCACGTAAATCCGAACAATCCTGAGCTGACAAGGAAGATTATTGAGACTCTCAGGAGGGAGTTGTCTTCATTTGGTATTCTTCCACCCGACGTGTCTTCACCATAAAAACAAAAAGGCTGGAATGAATATCCCAACCTTTCGAAGGTGCTATTTTGAAGGAAGGATGAACTGAACAACTACCGAGATCGTCGGCTCTTCTGAATATTTCACCAACTCAAGCTTCTTGTCTTCATGAAATTTGTGCGATGCGAGAGCGCTCAGCACTTCTTCATCGCAGCCTCCGCCGATGCCTTTCTTTATTTTCAACTCCTTTATTCTTCGTTGCTCGTTGAGCGTGACAGTGGCGTACACGGCACCTTCGATTCGTTTCTGTGCCGCGTCGGATGGATAGGCAATACTTTTCTCAAGCGACTTCGGTCCGGTGATAACAAGAACAGTTGGTGTTTTCAGTTTCTTCGGAAGTTCCTCAGCATTCCTTTTTATGATTGGAGCTTCAGGTCCAAGCTTAAATTTGAACGGCACAGAGACCCAGACATCAACGGGCAATGAATCCTTGTAGCCGGGAGTGAATTTGAATTTCCACGCAGCATTGACCGCCGCTGATGCAAAAACCGGGGAGTCGCTTTTCAGAACCACAACATCGTTGATTTCTCCTTGCGATGTTACCCAAATTTTCACCCAAACCTTTCCCTCGACACCTTTCTTTAACGCCTCTTCGGGATACACAGGTTCTACCATCTTCACGACATAAGGACTTACCGTCAATTCCATTTCATCTGGAGGGGGAACTCGGCTTGGCTTTATGGTCGAATCTTGCTCAACAGTCGCTCTGCCAATCGAATGAGAAGTTGGAAGAGAGCTGTTTATCAACAACGTCTGGTGATCAGGGTCGCCTTGTGCAAGCGCAAGCTCTGCCAGACCGGACAATAGGACAAAAAAACAAACTGAGATTTTCATCATTCCTCCGTCAATGTTTTATGATGAGATGTGGTTGCGTAGGAACCTTGAACCTCCACCGGCGGCACACCAACAATATAGACAACTTTTGTTGCAGCTTGCTTTTCAACGGGTTCCGTATGACGCAGAACCCAGATGGAAACAACGGAAGTTGTTAGAGCCAGCAGAGCAATGAGTGCAAATGCAGGAAGAGGAATAGCAAGTTTGTTTTGCCATAACGATGTAAACGTTGGGCGTTTTCTTTTCGTTGTTCGTCTCGTGCGAAGAGGAATGTTCCGAACTCGCTCATCCAGAGATTCCGATATGTCGAGCTGAATCCGTGCCGCCAGCGAAGAACGAACGCGTAAGGATGTGCTGAGAAAACTTCTGCACGCCTCACACATTGCTACGTGCGCCAACAATACTCGAGAGTCTTTGTCGTCAATGTCGATGTCAAGAAACCGACTCGATAGTTCCTGAATGTCTTGGCAGTCCATTTACTTCACCCTTTCTCTAAACCATGGCTCAAGTTTTTTCGCGAGGGCTTTCCTCGCTTTGAAGATTCGCGATTTCACAGAACTTTCTGTGGCTCCCGTTATTTCCGCAATCTGCTCATACGATAGTTGCTCATACTCACGTAACAACAAGACCTCCCGATATTCAACTTTCAATCCATCAACGCAGCGTTGGATAATTTCTTTTGAATCCTTCTCGGCAAGCAACCCCAACGGTGTGTCGTCGTCCCACAGAGTCTCAAGCGCATCATCTCCAACGCTCTTCTTCTGCCGCATCATCATGAACGCTTCGTTCCTCGCAACACGGAATATCCACGAACGGAACGATTGCGATTTTTCGATTGCATCTGCACCGTTCCATATCTTTACGAACGTGTCGTGAACGGCATCCTCCGCCTTTGCTTCATTCTTTAGAAGTCGAAAGCAGAGTGCATAGAGCCTCACCTTGTAGCGTTCATACAGTCGTGCTAGTGCATCGCGATTGCCTTCGCGGATGTGTTCAAGCAACAGTTCGTCTGATTCAGGTTGCAACGGGTGGCTCAGTGTCTGTGCGCGTTATCCTTACATAAGGAAGATGCAGAAACAGGGAAAAAGTTGCTGTTGTTTGGCGAGATTTGTTTGGGAAAAAGAAAAGGCTGGAACAAATGTCCCAGCCTTCGCAAGTTATCTGTAGAGCGGATTGCCAATCCGCTCTACAACAGTGTTACTTCTTCTTTGTCAAGTAATACTTCCTTGTATAATCCACCACCATGCGGTCAGTGTTGTACTCCGGAATCAACGTCGCCATCGAGTGGCGCACACGCTTGAGCCACCCGTGCGGAATGCCGTCCTTGCCGCGGTCGTAGAAGAGTGGCAGCACTTCTGTTTCAAGTACTGTGCGCAACGAGTACGCGTCTTTGTCGTCCTGCTCAATCTCCGTCGGTGCGGTTGAGTCTTCGCCGATTTGCCAGCCATTCTTCCCGTCGAACGCTTCGCGCCACCAGCCGTCCATTGTGCTTACGTTCAATCCGCCGTGGAGAATTGTTTTCTCGCCGCTTGTACCGCAGGCTTCCATCGGACGACGAGGAGTATTCAGCCATACATCCGAGCCGGAAACGAGATAGCGTGCAACGTTGATGTCATAGTTTTCGATGAATACAACTTTGCCGAAGAGGTCCAAGCGTTTCGTCATGTTGATGATTTCTTGAATGAAGTGCTTGCCCGCATCATCACGCGGGTGCGCTTTGCCTGCGAAGATGAGCTGCACCGGCTTCTCGTTATTATTGAGCATCCGAATCGCCCACTCCATATCGCGGAAGAACAGCGGTGCGCGCTTGTAAGTTGCGAAGCGTCGTGCAAAACCAATCGTCAACACGTCAGGCGAAAGAATGTTTTCGTACACGCCGATGCCGTCGCCGCCGTGACGTAAGTGTTGCTCGCGCAAACGCTTTCTCGCAAACTCAATCAACTCCCGACGCAGCGTTGTGCGTAGCGCCCACAAGTCCTCGTCGGAAATCTTCTTCGACTCGATGGACTTTTTCCAATAGTGTTTGTTGCGAATTTTCTCAAACCATTTCTTGCCCAACTGCCTGCTCCACCACTGCGAAGCGGAAGGCGATGCCCAGCCGTTGATGTGCACGCCGTTGGTGATTGCGCCAATCGGGTCTTCTTTGTCTTTCCAATTCGGATACAGCTCTTTCCACATCTCGACGCTCGTTTTGCCGTGCAGCTCGCTCACGCCGTTTGCATCACGCGACGTCTTCAAGGCAAGCACAGTCATGCAGAATGTTTCGTTCACGTCGGTCGGACGTATGCGCCCGTAGCCCATCACCTGGTCGATGTTCAGACCGAGCGTTTCAGCATATCTATGAAATACAGTATTTATGAGATCACGGCTGAATCGATCATGCCCTGCCGGGACAGGCGTATGCGTTGTGAACACGCAGTGTTGTTTGACGAATGCTTCTGCTTTCTCAATCGGCTTCTTTGCGTTCAGTTGTTCTCTCAACAATTCAAGGGTGAGAAATGCCGAGTGTCCTTCATTCATGTGGAAGACGGAAGGAGTGACACCGATTGCTCGCAACAGGCGTACGCCGCCGATGCCGAGCACAATTTCCTGAGCGATGCGCGTCGTCTGGTCGCCGCCGTATACGTGCGCCGTAATTTCACGTGAGCGGTCGTCGTTCTGCGGAAGGTTCGTATCAAGCAAATATACTTTTACACGTCCAACATGAATTGCCCACGCTTGAAAATACACTTTCGCTCCGCCGATCTGCACATCGCAAATGACTGGATTTCCTTTTTTGTCTTTTACGAGAGTGAGGGGAAGTTTGAGCGGGTCGTAGACTGGATACAGCTCTTGCTGCCAGCCGTCGTTCGAGATCTGCTGATTGAAATACCCTTGACGATAAAACAAGCTGATGCCGACGAACGGAAGTCCGAGGTCGCTTGCGCTCTTTGCATGGTCGCCGGAAAGAATGCCGAGACCGCCGGAGTAAATGCGGAGGCTTTCGTGCAAGCCAAACTCGGCGCTGAAATACGCAACGGGAGCTTTCTTCAACGATGCCGCGCTCTTCGATGCCCACGTATTCTTCTGGTTCATGTATGCACGGAAGCTCTTGCACACGTCGCTCACATGATTGAAAAAATCAGGGTCCTGCAAACGGCCGTGCAGCTCGGCGCCGGAAATCCAATTCATCACCTCCACCGGATTATGGTTGCTGTGTTCCCAAAAGAACGGTGACAGCTCTTGAAAGATCTGCTGTGCCGATGGATTCCACGACCACCACAAGTTGTACGCAAGCTCGTGCAAACCGCTTGCGAGTGTATCGAGTTGTTTTTCTGAAATGCGTTTTGTAGCCACGTTGATGAAGCCTCCTAGTGCGGTGAATAGTTTCATTCTCACATTCAAAAACAGTTCATCATTCGATATTCCTTGTTCAACATTCAATATTCAAAAAGCAATATCGAATATCGAACAAGGAATAAAGTGTCTTAAGCAGTTTTGTGACTCTTGTGCCTTTTTGTGGCAGAGCTTTTGGTTTCTCTGCTGAACATCAGATTCGAAATCAGTTTCTTCCACCCCTGTTCCAAAAATAAAAAACCCCGACCAATTGCGTCGGGGTCGGTTCGCCTCGTAAATGTTTGTACGATGTTGTGAATGAACAACCATTCTTTTCGTTAATCTGCTTCTACGAGCGCTTCTGCTTTCTTCTTTGACATCCTGTTCCGCTCATTTGCATCGAGATATTTTTTTCTAATGCGAATGCTTTGGGGCGTGATTTCAACATACTCGTCGTCGCCGATCCATTCAATTGCCTGCTCGAGCGTGTGAATGTGCGGCGGCTCAAGGCGGATAGCTTCGTCCGCGCCTGATGCGCGCATATTGGTAAGCTGTTTCGTCTTGCAGACGTTTACCATCATATCCTGTTCACGCGAGTTCTCTCCGACAACCATTCCCGCGTACACTCTGGTTCCCGGCTCGATGAAAAATGTTGAACGCTCTGCAAGCTTCCACATTGCGTAGGCAGTCGAATCGCCGGTTTCCATTGTGACGAGAGCGCCTTTCGTCCGATGCGCCATGTCGCCCTTGTATGGCTCGTACTCCGCGAAGTTGTGGTGAAGAATGCCCGTGCCCTTCGTCTGCGTCATAAACTCGCCGCGGAAGCCAATCAAACCGCGAGCAGGGACGTAAAATTCCAAACGCGAATTGCCGTTGGCCGTAATCATGTTCTTCATTTCACCTTTACGGCGACCAATATTCTCGATGACAACGCCAACATGCTCTTCGGGAACATCGATAATGACGTGCTCGATTGGCTCCGCGAGCACATCGTTGATGCGTTTGTAGATAACTTGAGGACGCGAGACTTGCAGTTCGTAGCCTTCGCGCCGCATATTCTCAATCAAGATTGCGAGATGAAGCTCGCCTCGTCCGCTGACTTTGAACACGTCAGGCGAACCGGTCAATTCAATTTTCAAGCTCACGTTCGAGCGCAACTCACGCGTCAAGCGTTCGGCAAGATTACGCGTCGTAACGTACTTGCCCTCGAGTCCGGCGAACGGTGAGTTGTTAACGATGAAGTTCATCGAAAGCGTCGGCTCTTCGATTGCGACAAACGGGAGCGGCGTCGGGTCGGCGGCATCGGCAATTGTTTCGCCGATGTCAACATCTTCCATTCCGGCGAGCGCGATAATATCACCCGCGCCTGCTTCGTTTACGTCAATGCGCTTCAAGCCATCGAACGTATAAATCTTCGTCACGCGAGCATCTTCAACTGTTGCGTCTCGATGAATAATTTTCATCGGCGAGCCAAGCTTGATTGTGCCGCGATGAACACGACCAATGCCGAGGCGTCCGAGATACTCACTGTAGTCAATCGTGGTGACCAACATTTGGAACGGCGACGTTGTATCGCCGGGAGGCGGAGGAACAGTGTTGATAATTGCGTCAAACAACGGCTCGAGCGTTGTGCTTTCGTCGTCGAGTTCGGCCTTTGCGATTCCTTGCTTTGCAATTGCATAGATAGTTGGGAAATCTAACTGCTCATCATTCGCGCCAAGCGAGAGAAAGAGCTCGAACACCATATCCAACACTTCATGTGCACGGGCGTCTTTGCGGTCAATCTTGTTGATGACGACAATCGGTTTGAGATTGAGGTCGAGTGATTTCTTGAGGACAAACTTCGTTCCGGGCAGTGGACCTTCAGCAGCATCAACTAACAGCAACACGCCATCCACCATCGTGAGCGTACGCTCGACTTCGCCGCCAAAATCCGCGTGTCCCGGCGTATCAACGATGTTGATTTTCGTTCCTTTGTAATGGATTGCCGTGTTCTTCGCGAGAATCGTGATGCCGCGTTCCTTTTCCAAGTCGTTCGAGTCCATCACTCGTGTTACAAGCTGCTGGTTGGCGCGGAACGTTCCTGTCTGTCGCAGCATGTAATCCACGAGCGTTGTCTTGCCGTGGTCAACGTGTGCGATGATGGCGATGTTGCGAATGTCTTCCCTGCGTGCCGTTGACAAAATCTACCTCAAACTTTCTTTGTTACTTTAGAACTCATCATTCGACCACTTTTCTTGGGAAAAGAAAGGGTCAACCTCAGATTTTCTTTGTGAAACCTTATCCCGAAGGGACTCCTTCGGGAGGTGTTCTTTGGTTCTTGGTGGCAAAGCTTTTATGTTTTAGCCCAAAGAAAAAAAATTGCTTCAGGCACCAACTGCTTGCTCGAAGCGGGAATAATATACCCCAAATGACCCTTGAAATCCAATGAAGGTTTTTTAATGCGTGATGGTGTTTTGAGTTCATTGCCAATCGGAACCCTTTTCTCTATATTTTTGTAGATTGCTTTTGAATCTGCAATTCGCAATCACCACCTGCCACAGAACGAAGAGGTGGGCAGACCCCAACAATAGAGTTATTGAGGAGACTAAGACGTTATGGCTCTTTCCAAGAAAGCAAAGATTTGGCTCATCGTTCTCAGCATTCCCGTCGTGTTGCTCATTGGTGCGGCGGTTGCACTAAAACTGTATTTCACGAATGAACGATTGAAGTCGTTACTCATTCCGCAAATCGAATCAGCCACGGGCAGACCGGTCGCAATCAACGACATTAGTCTTTCGGTCTTTCCAACAATCGCACTTGATGTTCACGGTCTGACGATTGCAAACAAGCCGGGCTTTTCCGATAAGCCGTTGTTGAATCTTGAACGCATGTTGCTTGATGTAAAGCTCAGACCGTTGTTCGATAAGCGAGTAGAAATCTCATCGCTGTTGCTTGAGAAGCCGCAGATAATTCTTGAGACAAACGAGGATGGCTCGACGAATTACAGCGAGAAGAAAACTGCTGCTTCACAGGAACCAAGCACATCAACGAGCGGAGCGAGCGGCATTGCCGGCGTACTCCTCTCCGACCTTCGCATCGTTAACGGCTATATTGAAATGATTGATAAGAGAGATAACTCCAAGCAAGTATACAACGGCTTCCACGAACAGGCAAAAGTTGATTTCATCCCGTCAACGAATCAAGCGCGCATTGAGAGCAAAACAGCGATTGACAATTTCAGCTACGGCTCAATCACAACAGCGCTCATTACCGATTGGCGCATTAATGCCGATGCAAATCTGTTGTATGACGTTTCAAAAAGTCTTTTGACAATCGAAACCGGCAAGGGCTTCCTGAATGCAATTCCTCTCGATATGAAAGGAACGATAGACATGAAGGACAAGCCCAACATGGACTTGACCATCGAGGCGAAGGACGTAAACGTTGCGCAGCTTCTCAACCTTACGCCGAAAGCGTACGTCGAAAAGATCAAAGGTGTGCAAGGGAACGGCGCTGTGAAGGCAAAATTTTTTGTGAGGGGTGTTTACGACAGCGACACGCAAACGCTGCCCGATATTCTTGGCAACATCAGCACAACGAATGCGTCGATTCAATACCCGAACATCCCAAAGCCAATTACCAACATCAATCTCGTTTCAGACTTTGTTCGTGGCAAAACACAGCAGGAATTTCATATCAGAAAACTGACTGCAAATCTCGGACAGAACCCGATTTCTGCAACAATGGACCTGGTGAACTTCAACGATCCGTCGCTGACGATGAACGTGAGCGCATCAATGAATCTTGCAGAAGTGAAAGAATACTATCCGCTTGAAGCCGGAACAAATCTTTCCGGCAAAATGAAGGCGGACGTGAACATTGCCGGGAAGGTGAGCAAGCCCGATGCGATGAAGGCTTCAGGCATCATGGAGCTTCAAGGCGTGACGGTTGCGACGGCAACAAGCCCGCCCGACGGACGGGCAGGCAAGAATCCCATCAAAGACTTGAACGGCGCAATCACATTCAACAATCAAATTCTTGAGTCGAAGAAACTTTCGATGACGATAGGGAAGTCCGACCTTGCGCTTGCATTTGCGATGAAGAATTATCTTTCCATGATGTCGGACAAGAAAGATGCACCGAAAGCGACGGCAAGCGTAACGCTGAACTCTACTCATCTGTACACTGCCGACATTATGGGTGATGAAAGGGCAAAGCCTGCTGCCGGTGGTGCACAACAAACGGGGTCTCAACCCAAAGCGGCAAAAGCAACGATGCCATTGCCCAATGTTGACATGGATGTTGCTGCAAACATCGGCACGCTGACGACGGAAAAATTTGAGATGAAGAGCGTGCGCGGCACGATGAAACTTTCCAACGGCATCATCACCATGCAAAATCTTGCAATGAATATGTTCGATGGCTCCGTTGCCAGTAAAGGAAGTCTCAACCTGCAAAACCCGCAGCGACCTACGTTCAATCTGAATCTGGACCTCAACAAGCTGAAGGCGAACTCCGCGCTCTCTGCCTTCACATCGTTTGGTCAGCGATTGTTCGGCGATTTGAACATGAACATCCAAATCAGCGGAGCGCTGAATGATACACTCGGACTCATTCCATCGTCGTTGAACGCGACAGGAAAAGTTGCAGTCAACAACGGCAAGCTGCAAGGCGTGAAAGTGAACCAGCAAGTTGCGAGCCTCGTGAGCCTTCCCGACCTTTCTGAAATCAACTTCAAAGATTGGGCAAATGCATTCTCCATCAAAGATGGCCGCGTGGTGATACCAGATTTGAAGATCGCTGCGCTCGGTGCAGACTATACAATCAACGGCTCGCAGGGTTTGGACGGCACGCTCGACTTCAACATGGCGATGCTTCTTTCCGAAGCGACGTCGGCGAGGGTGAACGTGCCCGGCTTCGCGGGTGAAGCGCTTGCCGTGTTGAAAGAACCCAACGGAAGAGTGAAGTTAGACTTCCTCGTTGGCGGCACGCTCGACAATCCGAAGGTGCAACTTGACACGAAGGCAGCTCAAGCACGCGTTGCTGATTTTGCGAAACAAAAGATCGAAGCTGAAAAAGCGAAGCTGCAACAAAAGGTTGAAGAAGAAGCGAAGAAGAAGGCGGAGGATTTGAAGAAGAAGGGTGAGGATTTGTTAAAAGGAATTTTCAAAAAGAAGTAAAACGGGAGAAACGTATGACAACAATGAGACTTGCAATTGATGAACAAACGAAACGCAGGTACAAATTGCGCGGTGAGATGATTTCTTTTGAAGAGTTGCGACTTCGGATTCTTGGTAATGTAGGTATGGCGGCGCTCCACGAGGCAAACGAAATTGCCAAGAAAACCGGACTGAGTAAGATGACCATGAAGGAAATCAACGCGGAGATCAAGGCATATCGGGATGAAAAACGTCGTCGTTGATACGAACGTGATCGTGTCGGGAGTCATTGGGGCGGGAAAACCGCGTCAGATACTCGACATGATTTTGCAGCGAAAGCTGAATATGTGTTTCAGCGGTGAAACGTACGACGAATACCAAGGTGTCCTGCGACGAGAAAAATTCAAGAAGTACCCAGGGTTTGAAGATCGCGCCAGTGATTTTCTGAAAGCGCTTCAGCACATTGGCACAATGGTGTCGCCGCGCCATTCCTTTGATGTCTGCGCTGATCCTGACGATGACGTGTTCCTTGATGTGGCTGTTGAGTGTGAAGCCCAATATTTGATCACAGGCAACAAGAGGGATTTTCCCCCCCACTCCTTCTTCGGCGTCCGCATCGTCTCTCCGTCCGAGTTTCTTTCGTTGTGGCATCAGTGATCCGCCCCAAACAATCCCTCGGGCAAAATTTTCTCCGCGACGAAAACATTGCACGCAAGATTGTTGCTTCGGTAAATATTCAGCCCAATGATGTCCTGTTGGAAATCGGTCCCGGCGAAGCGGCACTCACCAAGTATCTTGCACAACAAGTTGACAAGCTGATTGTTGTTGATGTTGATGAGCGTGTTATCAACAGGATGCACGAGATGTATCCAAGTGATGAAGTGGAAATCATGCATCAGGATTTTCTTCAAACAGATTTTGCAGAAATTCTTCGCAGAAGAAAAGGATCAAAGCTCCGCATCGTCGGTAACATCCCGTACAACATTACCAGCCCGATTCTCTTTCACATTCTTGACAATAGAATTCACGTCAGAGATGCGACGCTGATGATGCAGAAAGAAGTTGCACGTCGCCTTGTTGCGAAGCCGAAAACGAAGGACTATGGCATCCTTGCTGTCTTCTGCCAGCTCTTTGCTGATGTCGCGTTGTTGTTCGATGTCTCGGCAAAATGTTTTTTCCCGCCGCCCAAGGTAATTTCATCTGTTGTTCAACTGAAAATACTCGATGCGCCCCGTTATGAGTTGAGAGATGAAACGTTCTTCCGAAAGATGGTCCGGGCGATTTTTGGAAAGCGGAGAAAGACGCTTCGGAATTCGCTGGGTTATTTTGTAGATGAGATTCCGGCGTTGCCAGCGAGGTTTGATTTGAGGAAACGACCTGAAGAGCTTACAATCGAAGAGTTGGTTGGGTTGGGGAATGAGTTGTTCCTCGCGCGGTAGAGCCGTAGCACTGCTACGGCTCTACGCATGTCATCAAGGGATTTAGTATATTCATCAACAATTCATTCCCCATTTGTCATGACTTGAGCCTCGAAGCGAATGCGATTCCAAAAGATCAGCACGTATCTTCACTCTGCCGACCTCCTCTTTGTTGGGTTCAATCTCATTCTCTCGTGCATCAACATCCTGTTCGCAAATCGGATTCCGTATTGGTGGCTGATAGTTCTCAGCAACTTTTCCGGCTCAGCCTTTATCTGCCTCATCGCGTATGCACGACACAAGACAGGATGGAAGCCGCTGCGCATACTGCATGATTGGTACGTTCCCATCGCTACATTCTTCTCGTTCAAAGCGCTCTATTTTATGATTAGGCCGATTCATGGCGGACGAGATTACGACGACTTTCTGATTGCCATCGACCGCAGGCTGTTCGGTGTTGACCCGACTGTGTGGCTGACGCAGTTTGCGACTCCGTGGCTGACGGAGATTCTACAAATCGCGTACGCGTTGTTTTATCTTCTCTTTCTCATGCTCGGTTACGAATTTTACCAGCGGCATAACCTCGACTTGTTTCACTATTTCATGTTCACATGCGTGTACGGATTCTTTCTTTCGTATCTCGGCTACTTCTTGTTGCCGGCGGTTGGTCCACGATTTACGCTGCATGATTTTGCTGCGTTAGACATAGAGCTGCCTGGTCTTTGGCTCACGCCCTATCTTCGCTGGTTTGTGAATTCTGGTGAATCGATTCCAACGGGAGTGCCGACCAGCATCGCAATTGGCTTGACGCAGCGCGATGTGTTTCCCAGCGGTCATACAATGTTGACGCTTCTGCTCATGTATCTGAGTGGGAAGTACAAGGCGAAGAGCCGCCGGTTTATGTATGTCGTTGGAACTCTGCTCATCATTGCGACGGTGTATCAACGCTATCATTACGTGATTGATTTGATCGCGGGCGCGGTGTTTGCGTTGTTGTGTATTGCGACGTCGTCAAGGTTGTATCATCGGTTGAAAGAAAAGTATCAGACGATTGAGAGCGGGTTTGAGGAGGGTTCGTTGTAGGTGACCGTCACCTCGCTGTAGACCCACGAGGTCTGCCCTGGTTATACACGTGAGACCTCGTGGGTCTGCGCTGAGTTTTGATTAACCATCTTTCATCAAACGCGCGTTGCTTCTGTTCGCGCGATTGGTTATCTTGATTCCCCGTTCAAACACAAGTCCCGCGTGGCGGGATTGAGCATCTAATCCCATTATCCTTATTCGATAGGAATTCCGATGTACGCAGTTGTTGATATTGCCGGAAAACAGTACAAAGTAGCTCAAAATGACAAGATTCACATCCCGACCATGAAAGCGGGCAAGGGCGCGACCGTTACGTTTGACAAGGTATTGTTGCTTGCCGGCGAGAAGGAAGTCAGCGTTGGCAACCCGACTGTTGTCGGCGCAAGTGTTCAGGCAACGGTGCTTGACCACATGAAGGACGACAAAGTAATTGTGTTTAAGAAGAAGCGCCGCAAGGGCTACCGTGTGAAGCGCGGGCACCGTCAGGCATACACGCAAGTTCAAATTACAAAAATTGGGAAATAGTCATGGCACACAAAAAAGGACTTGGAAGCACACGGAATGGACGCGACAGTAATGCACAGCGTCTCGGCGTGAAGCGTTTTGGCGGTGAGCTGGTTTCTGCCGGAAGCATTATTGTTCGTCAGCGCGGCTCGGCGTTCCGTCCGGGTGCGAACGTCGGTATCGGGAGTGATGATACCTTGTATGCAACCGCCGATGGCTTTGTGAATTTCAAGAAGTACAGCAAAGCAAAGAAAGTTGTAAGCATCGTTCCAAAAGTTGCAGCGTAAGTTTTGTACGATCGGCCCGTCTCTCAAGAGGCGGGCTGTTGTTTTTCGAGCCTCCCCGTTCTTTTCAATCCGCGGTTTCATTCTCAATCAGATTTCACTCTCAGAACAATAATTGGAGATAAACACTATGAAAGTTACAGTCATTGGCGCAGGAAACGTTGGCGCAACATGCGCGCAGCGATTAGTTGACAAAGAATTGGCAAACGAAGTTGTACTGGTGGACATTATTGAAGGCGTTCCACAAGGCAAGGGTCTTGATATGTTCGAAGCAACGCCCGTTGAGAAGACAGACGTAAAAGTGGTTGGCACAAACGGCTACGACGAAACGGCAAACTCCGACATCATCATTCTCACCGCGGGTATTGCGCGTAAGCCGGGCATGAGCCGCGATGATTTGATGAACACCAACAGTGCAATCGTGAAGAGCTGCACCGAGCTGGCAGTTGCAAAGTCGCCACGCTCGATTATCATCGTGGTTTCCAATCCGTTGGACGTCATGACGTACGTAGCATGGAAGGTGAGTGGATTTGAGAAGCATCGAGTGATGGGTATGGCTGGCGTTCTTGATGCTGCCCGTTTCCGTTCATTCATTGCAATGGAGCTGAATGTTTCCGTTGAAGATGTGAATGCGTTCGTTCTCGGTGGGCACGGCGATTCGATGGTTCCGCTGCCGCGCTACTCAACTGTCGCAGGCATTCCCATTACAGAGCTGATGAGCAAGGAGACGCTCGATAAACTCGTGACGCGTACACGCAATGGCGGTATTGAAATTGTGAACTTCTTGAAGACCGGCAGCGCTTATTATGCACCGTCGTCGTCCGCCGTTTTGATGGCGGAATCCATCATTAAAAACAAAAAGAGAATTCTTCCGTGCGCAGTGTATCTGCAAGGAGAATATGGAATCAATGACAACTTTGTTGGTGTGCCGGTGAAGTTGGGCAAGAACGGTGTTGAGGAGATTATCGAGATTAAGCTGACTGCGGATGAGCAGGCGGCGTTGAACAAGTCTGCAGAAGAAGTGAAGTCGCAGATTGCAAAGCTGAAGCTGTAAGAGAATACAACCACGATCTTTTCAGCCGAAGTCTGATGCCTGCCCGCCTTATTGAGCATCGAGGCAGGCGACATTGGCGCAAGGTCGTGGTGAGATTCTTTCATCAGAATATCATGGGGGTTTTAACCCACACTCAGTAGTATTGATGGGCTAAAGCCCCATGTTTTTTCGTATATTGTTCCAACGACGTGACACTCGTGGAATTGTTGAGAAGGAAATAATTTCGTTCCACCGACACAGAAATAAATGCATGCTACTGAGAACAAGTCATCATTCCAAAGATAACATGACGAAACAACTTGCTTTCGTTTTTCTTGTCTGCATAAGCGTTCTCTCCTGCCGCGAAAAACTTCCTGTCGATGGGATAAACGCGTCATCGCCGGTTCTTTTCCGATTCAGTCCGGGCGATTATTTTAGTTTTGATAACTGGAAGTTGGATGTTTATCGTCAGAGAATTCAAAGCTCATACTTTAGAAATTCATGGACGGTTGCCGATACAGGACGAGCAATGCGCGGTTGGACTCGAGTGGCAATCGTTATCGACAGCACGTTTGATGCAACGAACCGGCTTGTGCGACGGGATTCCCTCTTGTTTCGCTCTGGCGACGATGGCGATGTCTATCAGTGGGGATTTTTGAAGGCATTGATTGCGGAGCGCGAAACGCTGAACCTCGCGCCGCAGTGGGATAGAATTGCGGTTTTCTCTCAGCCGCTTGGCAGCTCGTGGGTTATTGCCCGGATTGATACCAGCATCGGGGGGAGAACGAACGAAACTATTTACGGAAGGATTTTGACGACGAGAGAATATGTTGGTCCCTTGATCATCAACGGCGAGGAGCGGGCAATTCTTTCGTATAGAATTGAAATCACCAAGTCGCGGCTTGACTACACGTTCTGGCTTACTGACTCTCCAACTTCAATTGCAAAAGTGCTTGATGATTCGGAGACGTTGAGAAATTCGACGCTGAGGGAATTGAAGGTAATTCGAACACGGCAATAGTTATTTCTTCAACCCCAACACCAACGTCACTGTCGCACCACTCTTACTCATTTCATACTCAACCCTATCCATCAGCGTCCGCATCAAAAAAATTCCGCGACCGTTGGTACGCAGCAGGTTTTCTTCCTTCAGCGGGTTCTTCACTTTGTTGAGCCGGAAGCCTTGCCCTTCGTCTGCAACGGTAATCACCAAAAATTCGGGCTGGCAGTCGCACTCAACTTTTACTTTCTTCGTCGCATCGGATTTGTTGCCGTGGATAATGGCGTTGTTCACCGCTTCGGTGAGCGAAGCCATCAACTTGTGTGTCTGGATTTCGTCAAGGTGGGTTTTCTTTTCAATCTTCTTGATGAAGCCTTCTACACGTCCAATCGATTTCGGGTTGCTGGCGAGAGTCATGCGAACAGTTGTTGGCGACACAGTATTTTCCTTTTACAAAGTGATGTTGATGTTCATGGTCATGTTTGCAAGCGACTTTGTCCCGCCGCCTTCCAATTTCCGTTGTTCGTACCAACCTTTCAAACCCAGCTCGCTGTATTGGCTGAGTCGCCACACGAGTAAACACGTGGGACCGAAACTTCGAAGAAACGAATCCAGCTTTCGTTCCGCTCCCGTGTACGTATAGCGCGATTGACTGAAGTAGCGAATACCGATTGCGAAAAATGTTCCCTGCTCAGGCGAGTAACGTGCTTGTAATGCATACGTTTTATCAACGAAGGAATTCTCGCGCCGCTCAGTAAACTCGCTCCAATTCAACTGTCCCCGGTCATATAACTTCAAATACACAAAAAAGTCAAGTCCGATGCGGTTCGTGATATCAAGCGCAGTGGAATCCGTCCATCCGAATTGTCGGTAGGAAAAGCTGCGGACTTGAGCGGCTTGCGCTTCAAAATCGTACACGGTATAGTTTGCAAGCACTTCAAAGCTGTTCATCGTCGCGAATTGCTTAAACGGTTTGTACAAGGTGCGAGGAGAAAATCGCAGCACGCGGTTGATATTGTTGTTTGCGCTTCTGTCTTTCAACAAATACACAATGTGGCTGAGCGTTCCGTCGAGTGTGAATGAAATGTCAAGATATCGGCTGATACGATGGTAGGTTGAAAGTGAAAAGACAACGAGCATCTCATCTCTGTCTTCCACGTTTGCCTCACTCGGCGTGTCGTAGCGAAGAATGCTCGCCGCGCCCGAAAGCGAAAAGCGATCTGACAGTGAAAAAGGAAGTTCAAGCGTTCCGGCGAGCGACGTTCGCCGCGCAAGATTATCTTTTGTTTGTTCTTGCTCTTGTGCTTGCCGTTCTGAGATCGGGTTGGTAGTAGTATCCCGCGCAAATCCTGTTGTCGCATCCTTTGCGAAGTGTCGTTCATTGCGCTCGCTGCGCGAAAGCCGGGTTGATGCGGCGATGCCGTTGTCATCATCGCGATAGACAGCTTGCGCAAACGCATCAAGACGGAATTCATCAATGCCGGTGTTGAACTGCGCCGGTGACTTCGCTAAACTGCCGACTGCTCGATAATCTTTATCCAAACCCCTGCTGTACACGTTTACAAAGAGCGATGTGAGAAAGCTTGGGTTAACCTCGTAATCGAGCAAGTTCGTAAAGGAAAAAATGTTTTCGATTCTGCTTTCGAGAGCGCCTGTGGAAACGGTGTAGAATTCTCTTCGGTTTTTACTGAAGCCGATCTCCAGGCTGTCGCGAGTGTTGCCGAGAAATGTCTTCTGTGCGCCAACACGAGCGAAGTGTTGTTCAAGCAATCGTGGGTCAACTCGGTCTTGCTGGAATTGTGCATTGCCGACAATCTGATAGCCGTCGAGATTGACGTTGTTCGTTCGTGCGGCAATATTGTAGCTTAAGCCGCGGTCACGCACATCGATCTGGTTATCCCAGCGGTGTCCGAGCATCGGATTGATTGTAAACAGAGGATACGGTGTGTACTCAATTCCGCCGAAAACTGAATTGATGGACGCAGTGCTCAACCCGACAGCTTTGTTGTCAGAGTAAATGAGCGATGACCACCGGGCTTTTGCGCTGACTTCTTCGTTGATGGGCCGGGTCATCAGCAGCGAGAGTCTCTGTTGATTGCTTTGCAGCCGTTGTTCGGGAGAAGAACTTGTCCCCTCAATGAGAATGATGTTCGAGGTGAACAGCTCATTCAGCCGGATGCGATTGCCGAACGAAACAGTGTCAACGACAAGATTTCCGATCCAGTTGAACGTATTGAGATTCCGCTCGAACAGGATGCTTGCAGCGTTGCGATGCAACAGAGAGTCGGCGAGTGTTGCTGTAAAGTCTTGCGTTCGCTGCGGCTCTTGAGCGTGCAGCGTGAGAACTGTGAAGAAGAGAAGAAGAACGGCAGCAACAAACTCGGAAACATAATATTTCACCCCAGAGGGCGCGGAGAACGCAGAGAAATAGGAGAAAGAACAAGAGTAGTTTCTCCTCCGCGAACTCTGCGCTCTCTGCGGTTTCAAAATGAGTCTCATCAATCCGTTAGTCCAACTGCACTGTATCGCCGCGAGCGGGAACGCTGACGCGTGAGAATCCGACTTCTGTCAACCCCGAAGCCAACTTCTCCGATTGATCAACATCGCCGTGAACGAGGAACGTCTGCCTCAGCCGCTTCTTATCCAGCTTGCAGGCGTAATCGAGCAGCTCGTTTCTATCCGCATGACCGGAGAATGAGTTGAGCACGACGACTTCCGCCTTCAGCTCATGCGGCTCGCCGAAGATATTCACCATCGGCTCCTTCATTACCAACTTCTTGCCAAGCGTATTCTCTGCCTGATAGCCGACAATCATAATCATATTGTTCGGGTCGCTGACGCTGTTGGCAAGATGATGCACCACGCGGCCCGCCTCACACATTCCCGACGCAGCAATAACGATAAACGGACCATTCCGATCATTGAGTTCTTTCGATTGGTTGACGTCGCGGATGTATGTCAGCCGTTCAAAGCCGAACGGATCATTATCATGCGATGCGTTGATAATGTCCCACGTTTCTTCATCGAAACATTCGGAGTGTTTTCTGAAAACATCCGTTACGTTCACGGATAGCGGGCTATCAACAAACACGGGAAGATGGTCAATCTTTCCTTGCACGCTCAAGTTGTGAAGAACATAGACGATCTCTTGCGTTCGACCAACACTGAAAGCAGGAATAATCATTTTCGCTTTGCGGTCCGAGCCGCGACGAAGTGGAGCGAGCAGTTGCTCCTCCATCGCGGTAACGGGCGCGTGAAATCTTCCTCCGTATGTACTCTCGCTGATCAGATAATCCGCGTCGCCGATGAACACCGGATCGCGCAGAATGGGAAGCTTGGGCCTGCCCAGATCGCCGGTGAATGCAAGCAAAATAGTTTTGCCGCTTTCTTTCAACGTGAGCATAACGGCAGCAGAGCCGAGAATGTGTCCAGCGTCCTCGAACCGTGCTTCAACGCCATCAAGAACTTCAAACTTCACTCCATAATCAACTCCACGAAAAAGAGGAATCGTATCGTCAGCATCTTTCTGTGTGTAGAGTGGCTGAACGGGGGGCAGCCGCTTGCGTTGATGCTTCCTGTTGACGAACTCTGCGTCTTTCTCCTGAATGAATGCACTGTCCTTCAGCATCACTTCGCACAGACTCTGCGTTGCTTTTGTGCAATAGATTGATCCGCGGAAGCCCTGCTTCACAAGTCCCGGCAAGTTCCCGCTGTGGTCAATATGCGCATGCGAGAGAACCACGGCATCAATGCGCGATGGATCAAACGGAAACTTGCGGTTTCGCTCTCGCGCCTCGTCGCGTCTGCCATGATAGATGCCGCAGTCAAGCAAAATAGTTTTGCCGCTCAACGAGTCGAGTCCTCGACCGACGGTGAGAACGTGCATGGAGCCTGTTACTGTGCGGGCGGCGCCTTGGAATTGTAGTTGCATATCGGGTTAGTTTGAAGTAGAGAGTTGGTGTGAGAGAATAATCTTGTTGTTAATTGATGGCGGTTCACAATAAGAGTGCAAAATACAAAGTGAAAACGTTCAGGCCTATTTATGATATTGCACTTTTCACTTTGCACTTCGACACGGGGGATCAACGTTCGCATCGGGCACAAAGAAACTTTTGAGTCCTTCCTTCGTCGTCCATGCATGCCAGACGGAATCAACCGGTGCCCTCGCCGTGGCTTCGCAGGTGACGCCGTGTTCTGTGTTATCCAGCTAAACGTATGCCTGAATTAATGCGCACGAACATGAATTGGGTTAGTGCGACTGAGCTCGCTCAAACAGGCAACGTCACGTCACCCTAAAGAAAATGACCTGCCTTCGCTTCCAACAACCGAACAAGAGCCTGATCCATGTAATCATACTCGTCGGGGATGTCGAGGCAGATGACTCGCTTGTCTTTGAGGTACGGCCGGAATTTCTTCGATAACTTGTTACGGTGTACTTTCTCCATCACGAAGATGACGTCCGCCCATTCGAGTAGCTCAGAGGATACGGGGACTTCGGCATCGGTGTTTAAACCTGCGGAAGCAACTTCGAAACCCGGTCGGTCGAAAAAGACGCGCTCTGCTGTTGGACTTCGTAAGCGATTCTGGCTACAGACGAATAGCACCCGTTTCACCATTACAATCAACACCTTTTGAAACTGCACTCACGCAGATGCAGGTTTGAAGAGAAAACAGAAACCAAATATCCTCCGCCGAACGCGCCAACAACGCACGCGACAAGTGCCATCAACAAACCAATGCCGATGCGTCGAAGCATTTTCTTAGATGAAACTCCTACGGAGTTTTTGTTTTTCGCTTATTATGCACTACAAATATTCTGCTCCTCTGGAGCAGAACTCGAAGAGAGATCGCCTGTTTATAATCCCGTAAGGATTACATATTTGTAACTCTCTTAACACTACGAGTTCAAAACTCCGATAGGAGTTTCATATTCATTTGAAGATGACTTCGAATAGAGACCGCATAAGAATAGCATTCTCCTCAATGGTTTATCAACTCGCACCGCACTTGACCGCGGCAACGAGCCTGACACTAAATCACTCATGTTACGCAAACGAGTACATATCGCTCCTGACGGAGCTTTTGCTCGTTTACTGTCAATGAAGTTCTATAAACATGCCACGCCTACGGCGTTTCCTCGTCTTCCGGAAGCCCCGTCAGGGGCATTATGTTTATAGAAACCAACAACAATGATAGACAGGAAGCTCCAGAGGAGCGTCATGTGAACAACTGTTATTCACAACGACCTTGACTTCAGCGACTGTCAGGTTCGAGGTCAGCGCAACAACTACTCTGTCGAGATAGCGATTGTTATAGTTGTCGTTGGATACGACAAGAGCAGGCCTTACTTCTGCTTAGCGTTCAAGACACTTCTCCCAGAGTCCGTCAGGCTCATCGTCATAAACCTCTCTGAGACCTTCTTCAGCCATCAACTCATATTCACGTACACGCAAAAGCCGTAGCGATCCATTTGGCTCGACTTCATAGAAGAAAATATCATCGTCCTTAATTTCAAACTTCAGCCGAATTTCTTGAAACTTTGCTGTTTCCATGTTCTGCCTCTTTCTAGATTCATTGCATTACTTTTTTGTAGGCTGCTCCGAAACTTCCTTCTGATTCATCGCCGAAAAAATCTTCCCAATCGAAGTAACAACTCCTGCAACATCATCCGTAGAACTTTTCGTATCCATCATGATCTCCAATCCAAAACCAAGTGATAGTGTCACCAACAAGAACACCGACAGCACGATAACCACGAGAGATTCTTACTGACCAAAGGTTCTCGTTCCGATTAATGCATTTGAATTGCAATGATGGATGATTTGGATTTTCCCTCCACAACGAGTACGACTTCCTTGCAAGCCTCCGCACTTCATCATTGAGAGAGTAGTATGTTGACCAAAACGACGGATGTGTGCCGGATTTCATAGCTTGCTGTAGTCCATCGGCTCCGTTTTTCCTTCCGCGATGTCTTTTCGAACCTGGTTTGCAACCTCGGCAAGTTTACTTTGCGTGCGCTTAAAAGATTCGTCCCAGCGCAGCTCATCCTGCAAATCCAACAGGTACTCCCGAAGATGATCTACCACTTGCTCTTGCCGCGTTTCAGGCAACGACTCCATCATTTTCACAATGGTCGCTATTGCTTCCGACATGTTTTCCTCCTTTCAAGAAATCACTTTTTCGTTGGCTGCTCCGCCACTTCCCTCAGATTCATCGCCGAAAAAATCTTCCCAATCGAAGCAACAATGCCCGCAACGTCCGAGAGATTCGACGGGATTATCATCGCATTGTTCTTCTGCGCGAGCTTGCCAAATTCGGCTAAGTATGATTCTGCAATGCGCAAGTTCACCGCGTCGATGCCGCCCTTCTCGTTAATTGCGTTGGCGATTTCACGAATACCTTTCGCGGTTGCCATTGCAACGCGCTCGATTTCCTGTCCGCGTCCCTCGGCTTCGTTGATGCGTTTCATCTTTTCGCCTTCGGACTTCGCAATCGCTTCCGCCTTGTCGCCTTCGGCGCGGTTGATCTTCGCCTGCTTGTCGCCTTCCGATTCGGCAATCAACGCACGCTTCTCTCGCTCGGCGCGCATTTGCTTTTCCATTGCATCTTTGATGCTGGCGGGAGGAAGAATGTTTTTGATTTCATGGCGCGTGACTTTCAATCCCCACGGAAGAGACGCTTTATCAACTGCCGCAACGATTTCTGAATTGATCTTCTCGCGCTCTTCGAATGTTCTATCCAGTTCAATCTTGCCAATCTCGCTGCGCATCGTTGTCTGTGCAAGCTGCGTGATGGCGAAACGATAGTCGCTGACGCCATACGATGCCTTCACAGGGTCCATAATCTGAATGTACAGAATGCCATCCACTTCGACGGCAATGTTATCTTTGGTGATGCACGCCTGAGGCGGCACATCAATGACCATTTCCTTCATCGAGTGCTTGTAGGCGACCTTGTCTACAAATGGCAGCAGGATATGGAACCCTGCTTCGAGCGTTGCGTGATACTTGCCGAGCCGCTCGACGATGAAGAGTGTCTTTTGGGGAACGATGCGGGCTGTCCTCATGATGAGGAGGAAAACGAAGAAGATAAGCCCGAGAATGATTACTGTGCTGACTTCCATGGTGGTGTCCTTTAATTGGTGAGTACTCAATCCTGAGCGAAGCGAAGGATCACTCTTTGTTAAAGAGAGTCAGACTCTTCGCTCCGCTCAGAGTTTACAGAGGCTTTACCCTGAGCGTAAGATCTTCCCGCCCAAGAATTTCAACAGGTGTGCCCTTCTTTATTTCCGCTTCCGCCGTTGCGTTCCAATTCGTCCCGTGGAACTCAACTTTGCCCGCAAGATTGTTGGGCACAATGTCCTCCACAACAACGGCCCGCTCGCCTTTCACATCGTCAAGCTTTGCAACATCGTCCATCTTGCCGGAAACGCGGCCCTGGAAATAGTTCTTGCCTTGCTTGCGAAAGAGGACGAGCGAAAGAACGGATGAGACCAGAAAGATGACGAGCTGCGTGTTGAATACATTGGCAACGCCGAGCCAGATACAGAGCGCCGTAATCCACGCACCAATGCCGAAGAAAACAATAACGAAGCCGGGGAGTGCAAGTTCGCTCAACATCAGCACGAGTCCGAGCAGGAACCAGGACAACTGCGATTGTGGACCTTCAAACATGGAAATACCTTTCGATGTTTGTGAGATATGCAGCCCGAAGGACTCCTTCGGACAAGAAATGTAGAAGAAATGATTACGATATGCAATTCACTTAACGGAGACTGGAGTCCGGAGACGGAAGACCGGAAATTGCTATAAGTCGTATTTTTGAATAACTCTTTCTACTTCTTCACCCCAAATCTTGTAACCGGCGGCAGTGAGGTGAACGCCATCGTGCGTTAGTTCATCTCGAAGCATGTTGTTGGACGACATGCGAGCGTTGAGGTTGCTGAACTCGATGTTGTTCTTCTTCGCGAATTCTTCAAGCAATGAGTTGAGTGAAGCAACTTCCTTGTTCTTCTCAACAGCGTCATGCCACTTGGGTGAGACGAAGAGTGTTGATTGAATAATCGGAGTGATGCTGTGCGAACGGAGTTCTTCTACGATCTTCTTATAGTTTTCATATACAACATCAACGGGAACGTTCGCATAAATATCATTGATGCCGCCTTCGATGAAACACAGCTTCGGCTTCAACTTGTAGACATATTCCAGCCGATGAAGGTAGCCGCCCGTGATATCGTTTGCGATGCCGCGGTTGGCAATGTTCTTCTTGCCGAGCAATTCGTTCCAATCAACCCATTGCGTGAGGGAATTCCCAAGCATGACGATGTCTGCTTGTTCGGTTTTGTAGAGCTCGTACAGGGCTGTTTTGATTTGATAGTTTGGGTTCTGAAGATAGAGCTTTTCGCTTTGTCCGTTCATTCGAAAGAAGATAAGAATTCCACCGAGAAGTACGAACGCTATGCCCCCACCGATAACTACAGTTCGTTGGTTCATCATTTACGATCTATTGTGCAACAAGAGGGTTCGTCGTTCGAAAGACTCCATTCTGAGTTCCAACGTACACAAACCCATTCGGCGAAACGTGCACTGTCCAAACGGTTCGATCAGTTAATCCGGAAGTGTCTGCCACCCAGCTCGCGCCGGCGTTGCTTGAGACATACACTCTCTCAGCTGGTGTCAGAACGTATGCTGCGATGATTCTACCTTGACTATTTGTTGCAAGCGACAAAACTCGTTTCTCTTCAAATGAAAAGGGCGTCCACGTATTGCCATTATCGCTCGAACGAAAAATCCCATTGCGATACGTTCCTGCTAAAACAACGCGATTATCCACGGAGAGAACTGATGAGGTAAGTGTGTCCGTCAGTCCATTATTCGTTCGATTCCATGTGAATCCATCCGACGAGCGAAAAATACCCTTACCCGTTGCCGCGAAAACAAATTGGGAGTTCATTGAAAGAGATCTAACACTGACTGCATGAAGCGCGCTAACAGTGCGCCAAGACTGTCCGCCGTCGGAGGAGATTTGAATCCAACCGGGCGTCTCGTCTCCATACCCGGTTCCAACATACATGGTATTTGACTGATCGAACAAAATCGAAGTCACGAGAGCAGATGGCATGTTTGTCCTTGTCCAAGATACACCATTGTCGGATGAGCGATAAAGACTTCCGTAGATAAAACCAAAACCGGCTGAATAAAGCACACCGTTCCGATCCACGGCTAACACATCACTGTTCCGATTGTAAGCGAGAGAATCCCAGTTCTCGCCTTCATCTGAACTCCTGAAGAGCAAGTTCCGGGAACCCACCGCGCCATTAATTGCTGCGAGGATACTGCCAAGCGAATCCGAAGCAAATGCCGTGACGATCTTATTTTTCAGCGATGTCTGTTTCCAAAACGGGAGCCTCTGTGTAGGAGGAAGTTGGGTGTTCAGTGTTTCACCGTAGTCCTTACAACCAACTATGAGCAATGCAATCAAGAAAGAGAATCGAATTATCGTGGCGACACCACTCTTCATGAAGCGAAGTCTGGGCAACAGAATTTTCAACGCGAGAAAGACCAATGCAAGCGCCGCGATAAGAAAGAAGACGAACTTCAAAACCATCTTGGCAACCCTCAGTCCAAGCCAGATCGCGATCACGGTAAGCGCTGCCAAGCCGTACGTCATGAGTTGTTGCTCTGACACAAGTTCTCCTTTGAGAAATTAGCCAAGATTATTCAGTGATGGTAAACTGTCGTTGATAGTCGTGCTCGATCTTCTTGTTGCAGCGTTCACATGTTTGTTCTCTCTGCAATAAAAATAATGGGACGGGGCAAGCCCACACCCCTACAATTTCATTAACCGAATCACGAAAGTGAACCGGCTTCGCGAAAATCTTTCAGCGTAAGATTTCGTATACAACCCGAAATCTCCCAAGCCAAACATCAAACTCACACGCGCATCGTGCAGAATGTTTTGTGTGTGATGTGCCAGTTTGCCGGTGTGGAGATAGAAGGCTGGACAGTCCTGCGATGCGGCAAAGAGAACCATCGAGACTTCCGGTGCACCATTGCGCACCGTTCCCAATGCAGCAGTTCGCTGGTCGCGAATGAGCAATTGCCGAACCTGAGCATCCATGTTCTATTTGAGAAGTTGAAGTTTTCGAGTTGATGAAAAGGCGTTCGTCTGCAGTCTGTAGAAGTAAACGCCGCTGGCAAGTCCTGAAGCGGTCCATTCTCTATGATAATTTCCCGAGGGAAGTTGTTCATCCACAAGTGTTGCGACCTCACGACCGGTTGTGTCGTAAATTATGAATAACACAAATCCGTAATCTGCAATCCGAAATCCGAAATGCGTGGTGGGATTGAAGGGATTGGGATAATTCTGCTCTAACCGAAATCCTTCCGGCTCCTTCTTCTCTTCTGCAACCATCGTAAAGACGGA